>Ga0210403_10003178_pt1 | contig 14535 bp, 16 predicted proteins | sample IncBWC19MmetaG_FD_150863 | JGI IMG/M metagenome (GOLD analysis project Ga0210403, IMG submission 150863) | Forest soil microbial communities from Barre Woods Harvard Forest LTER site, Petersham, Massachusetts, United States - Inc-BW-C-19-M | ecosystem: Environmental > Terrestrial > Soil >... | reverse complement strand
TGTTCCGCGACGTGATCTACCGCCCGGCGCCGGTCAGCGCAGATGAGGCGACCGCGATACTGGACGAGCTGAAAGCCGCGCCGCTGCTGCGTGGCTTCCGGGGCGCGGCGAAGACCGACGTCGCGGCGTTGTCGAAGCTGATCTCGGAGGTGTCCGTGCTCGCCGCGAGGCTGCGGGAGCAGGTTTCGGAGATGGAGCTCAATCCGGTGCTGGTGCATCCGGAGGGACAGGGTGTGACGATCGTGGACGCGCTGGTGGTGCCGCGAAAATAAAAAACTCCGGTGCGGCAAACGCACTGCACCCTCTCCCCTTGTGGGAGAGGGTGGATCGATCGTGCGAAGCACGATTGAGACGGGTGAGGGGTCTCTCTCCACTCGCTAAACTGCGTTTCGCGCCCGCGGATGCAACCCCTCATCCGGCGCGCTTCGCGCGCCACCTTCTCCCACAAGGGGAGAAGGGACGAAGACTACCGCCCCCTGAAATTCGCGACGCGACGTTCCGCCGTCGCCTTCACGCCTTCCTTGAAATCCTCGGTCGAACGCAGGGCGTTCTGCTCGACCAGCTCGTGATTGGTGGCAGCCAGCACGCGGTCGGCCAACCCGGCGCGCATGGTGGCGCGGGTGGAGACGAGGCCGAGCGGCGAACATTCCGCGATCTCGGCCGCGAGCTTCATCGCGGTGGCGCGCACCTGGTCCTGCGGCACCAGCTCGTTGGCAAGGCCCCAGCGATAGGCCTCCTCGCCGGTGACGCGGCGGCTGGTATAGAACATCAGCTCGGCATTGTTCTTGCCGATCAGCTCCGGCAGCGTCGCGGTGAGCCCAAAGCCCGGATGGAAGCCGAGCTTGGTGAAGTTCGCCGCAAAACGGGCCTCGGGGCAGGTGACGCGGAAATCCGCCGACACCGCGAGCCCCAGCCCGCCGCCGATGGCGGCACCGTGGATCGCCGCGACGATCGGCTTCTTGTTGCGGAAGATGCGCACGGCCTGGACATAGAGATGATTGATCGGCAGGTTCGAGGCCGGATCGGTCTCGGCGCGCTTCTCCTGCTCCTGCCGCGCCGGATCAGAGAAATTGGCGCCGGCGCAGAACGCCTTGCCTTGGGCTGCGAGCACCGAGGCGCGGATTTCGATGTCGCGGTCCAACTCTTCCAGCGCATCGGCGATCTGATTGATCAGCGAGACGTCGAAGAAGTTGAGCGGGGGTTTGCGGATTTCGATCAGGCCGACGTGATCGTGCTTCTCGACGCCGATATCGGTGTATTTGCTCATGTGTTGTCTCCAATAAAGCTCATAATTTCCGCGTCGGAAGTACTTCACCTCTCCCGGAGGGAGAGGTCGGATTGCATCGCAGATGCAATCCGGGTGAGGGTGTCAGGTCTATCGATGGAGCGTAACCCCTCACCCGGCGCTGCGCGCCGACCTCTCCCAATGGGAGAGGTGAAAGAGTTTGCGGCGCCATCGTCGGACACACGGCCTAGCGCAAGCCAAGCCCGCGCGCGATGATGCCGCGCAGGACTTCGGTGGTGCCGCCCTGGATGGTGAGTTTCGGCGCGGTCTTGATCGCGAACGACAGCTGCTTTTCCAGCGTCTCGCGGTTGGTCGCCTCTTCCTCGACAAAGGCGGCGAGGTCGCGCACGCGGTGCGGCAGCTGCTGCTCCCACACCGTGCCGATGTCTTTGACGATGGAAGCTTCCACCACCGGCTCCTTGCCGGCCTGCAGCATGCCCGCGACCGACACCGACATGCGGCGCATGGTGTGCACCTGCGCCACCAGCCGGCCGATGCCTTCGGCCGCGCGCACGTCGGGCTTGGTGCCGACCGCGCGCACCAGCTCGGTGAGCACGTAATAGGTCTCCAGGAAGCGCTCGGGGCCGGAACGTTCATAGGCCAGTTCGCTCGTCGCCTGCTTCCAGGCGCCGTCGATCTCGCCCAGCACGTGATCATCGGGCACGAAATGGTCGGTGAAGACGACCTCGTTGAATTCGAACTGGCCGGTGATCTGGCCGATCGGGTTCACCTGGATGCCCGGCTGCTTCATCTTGACCAGGAACTGGGTCAGGCCGTGGCGGCGGTTCTCCTTGGTCGGCGGCGAGGTGCGGAAGATCGCGATCATGTAGTCGGCGATATGCGCCGACGAGGTCCAGATTTTCGTGCCGTTGATGAGATAGCCGCCGTCGGTCTTGGTCGCGCGCGTCTTCGCCGCGAACAAATCCGAGCCCGAATTCGGTTCGCTCATGCCGATGGCAAAGCAGATCTCGCCGCGGCAGATGCGCGGCAGGATGTCCATCTTGATGTGCTCGGGCGCATATTTGAGCAGGACGGGACCGCTCTGGCGGTCGGCGACGAAGAAGCGCCGCGTCGGCGCGTTGGCGACGCGCATCTCCTCGGTGACGACATAGCGCTCCAGGAACGAACGCTCATGGCCGCCATATTTCTTCGGCCAGGTCATGCCGATCCAGCCGCGCGCACCGACTTTCCGCGAAAACTCCGGTACGTCGGTGTCCTCGCGATTGGGCTTGAACGGCGAGAAGGTGCCGGCGGCGGTTTCCTCGGCGAGGAAGGCGCGCACTTCCTTGCGAAGCTGCTCGCATTTCTCCGGCAGGCGGATCGGGTCGAAACGAAGGGCTGCGGTCATGGTGTGTCTCGTCTTCTAAAATGGGCTCAGCGGGAGGCGACCAGCGGCCACAATTCATCGGCGCCGCGCGCGGCGACGCGTTCGCCGAGCTTGACTGCCCAGTAACTCTCCGAGCCGAAGTCGTCGCGCCATGACAGCGCGCGCAGGGTGTAGCGATGCAGGATGTGCTCGATGGTGAAGCCGATTGCGCCATGCACCTGATGGGCGATGGCGCCGCCCTTCTCGGCCGCTTCCGAGCAGCGGATCTTGGCGGCGACGGCTTCGAGGAAGACCGCATCGTCGCCGAAGTCGGCATTGTTGACGATGGTGTCGGCCGCCGAAGTCGCCGCCGCCAGCGCCGCTGCGGATTCGCCCGCGAGCTTTGCGAGATTGTGCTGCACTGCCTGGAATTTCGAGATCTTCTTCTCGAAGGCGACGCGTTCGTTGGAATAGCGCACGCTGATATCGAGCATCGATTCCAGCGCGCCGGCGATCTGGAGTGAGCGCACCACGCCGCCCATCAGCATGAGCGCGGTCTGGTCAAAGCCTTTCGGCGCCGGCTTGACGATCGACGGCGCGACCTTGTCGAAGCTCACGGTGTCGCTGTTGTCGTTGGCGAGATTGAGCCCGGCTTCGATGCGCAACGAGCCGGCATCGACCAGCGCGACCGAGGCGCCATTGGCGCCTTGCGCGAGCACTGCGATGTGCTTCGCCGCCTTGGCAAAGGGAACGCCGCGGGCGCGGCCGGACAAAGTGCCGTCGGCATTAAGCGTGATGCGGTCCTTCGGGCTTGCGGGCGCCACCGTCATCTCGCCTTCGGGCGAGGCGATCTTGGCCTGTGCCAAGAGCCAGCCGGCCAGCATGGTTTCCGCGAGCGGTACCGCGATCGCATGCCGCCCCGCGGCGCCGACGACGCCAAAGCCTTCCGCCAGACTCGCACCGGAACCGCCGCAATCCTCGCCCACCCACGACAGCGGCAGGCCGGCTTCCGTCAGCGCTTTCCAGAGCGGCGCTTTCCACTCGCCCTTCTTGTCGTGGTTGATGGTTTGCGCGTCGGCAAGATCGGCAAAGATTTTCTCTGCGGTCTCGACGACGATATTCTCACTCTCCGACACGGCGTTCCTCTTTTTTGGTTGGCGAGCCATGATTACCCGGCGCATCCGGCTCGCCCTGCACCTTTTCTTGCGCCCGATGATGGGGAAAAGCTACCCCCCTGACAAGCCGCATGTCGGTATGCGTGGCTGCGGGGCTGGCATGAGGGGCGCCAATTCCGCGCAACGGAGTTTCCCATTCCGCCCGCTGGTATGGTAGATCGCGAGCCGAAGATCAGGGGCTGCAAACAACAAGAGGAAACGGATGTCGAAGGATGGTTTGTGCGTGATCGTGACCGGCTCGGCGTCGGGCCTGGGGGCTGCGACCGCCGGTATTCTGGCCAAGCGCGGTGCGCGCATCGTGGTCAACTATTCCAGCAGCAAGAACGAAGCGGAAGCAACCGCCGAAGCCTGCCGCAAGGCCGGCGCCGCCGAAGTTGTGGTGGTGCAGGGCGACGTCGCGCGCGACGAGGACTGTCAGAAGATCGTGGCTGCTGCCGCGCCATGGGGCAAGCTCGATGCGCTGATCAACAATGCCGGCACCACCAAGCATGTCGCCCATGACAAGCTCGACCAGCTTTCGGCCGAAGACTTCCAGCGCATCTTTGCGGTGAACACCATCGGTCCGTACCAGATGATCCGCGCGGCGCGCGCGCTCCTGGAAGCCGGCGCCAAGGCGTCGGGGCGGCCCGGCGCGGTGGTCAACATCTCCTCGGTCGCGGGTATCAGCGGCGGCGGCTCGTCGGTGGCCTACGCCGCAAGCAAGGGCGCGCTCAACACCATGACGCTGTCGCTGGCGCGCGCGCTGGCGCCGCTGATCCGCGTCAACACGGTATGCCCGGGTTATATCGACACGCCCTGGTTCACCAAGGGCCGGGGCGAGGCCGGCGCCAAGGCAGTGCGCGATTCGGTTGTCGCACGCGTGCCGCTCCAGGTCGCGTCATCCGCGGAGGAAATCGCTGAGGCCGTCTGCTACCTTGCGACGCCGGCGTCCAGCAACATGACCGGCGAACTCTTGCGCATGGATGCGGGGATGCATCTGATTCAGTGACGCTCTAACCCCGTCATTGCGAGCCAACGGGTCGCGCGAATGCGCGCCCGATGACAGGCTCCGCGAAGCAATCCGGAATCTTTCCGCGGGAGCGGTCTGGATTGCTTCCGCCTTCGCTCTTTGAGCTACGGCGGACAAGTCGTCGCTAACGCTGCTCGCAATGACGGCTCGCAATGACGGCTGCAGCGTTATCTATTGTAATCTTTCACCACGCCGCTGGCGACGAGCCTGTTCCAGATGAACAGCACGACCAGGGCGCCGATGGTCGCCATGATGAAGCCCGCGCCCTGGTCCGCGCCGTAATGTCCGATCGCCTGGCCGATCCATGTCGCCAGGAACGCGCCGACGATGCCGAGGATGGTGGTCAGGATGAAGCCGCTGGGGTTGTTCGGCCCCGGCGACAGGAAACGCGCGATGATGCCCGCGACAAAGCCGACGATGATGATCCAGAGTAAGCCGCCCATGCTCATGGTGTCGTCCTTTCTCCTCACAGGAGATAAAAAAATCAGAGCCGGCCGGACACCTCGTCGTCGGTCGGCAACCGCCCCTCGGGCGTCAGGTGGTCGATCACCTGCGGCAAATATTTGCTGAGACCACTGAGCAGGTCGTCGGGCGACATGCCGCTCTGCGAGGCCAGCGAATCGATCTGGTCGGCCCCGAGTGCGCTCGCGAGATCATTGGGCGAGATCGCCTTGTTCTCACCCTTGCCGACCCAGGAATTGGCGGTATCGCCATGGCCGCCCTGCTGCAGCTGCTTGAGCAGGTCGCCGAGCCCGCCGGAGATCACGCTGCCCGCGGCGGCGCCGCCAAGGATGCCGCCGAGCGGTCCTTTCAGCACATCGCCAAGGCCGCCGCCCATTCCGCTCGCCATGCCGCCCCCGGCGGGGGCAGGCGCGGGTGAGGGGGTAGCCGGCGGTGTCGCGCCCGACGAGCTTGCGGTGATGTGCTTGAAGGCCTTCCAGGCGATCAGGCCGAGCAGCGCCATTGTCATCGGCGACATTCCGCCGGAGGGTTGCGAACTCGGCGTGCTCGAGCCGCGGGGGCCTTGCTGCATGCCATTGATGACGTCAAGTAAACCCATGGTTGCCTCCTCTTGCCCCGCCGCCAAAAGATATCGGCGTGTCATGACGGTTGCAAGGCAAGTAGGCCTGACATAGATCAACGACCGTCCGGCAGCGGTCATTCCTTGCCGCCTTGAATCGGCTGAGATCAGTCGTAATCCTGGCCGGATGCGACGCCGGGAGGAAGGAATGCTTCGATTTTACGCAATTGCGGCGGTGGCCGCCTCGGTGATGGTCGGCTCGCTGACGCCAGCCCTGGCCGTGCCTCCGACGGTGACGCCGTCGCCCGGTTATGACGCGCGGTTGCAGGAGCAGCGCAAGGCAGCCGCGGGATCATCCCCGACCATGGTTCAGCCGGCCGCACCGTTCACGAGGCCATCGCGGCATCATGGCAAGCACAAGCACTGACGCGTGAATTTTCGCGTCAGCTTTTCTTGGCCTTCGCGTTGGCGTTGAACATCCTCTTCAATTCGTTGAGGCTGTCCGACAGCTTCGGCCATTCGCAGGAGAAATTGTGCCGCGGGCAATTGTTGGGGCCGCGTCCCGCCTGTTTCGGGCGAGCCTGCGGAATCGGAATTTTCTCGGTGGTGGTGGTCTCGGACCGCAGCGAAGCCTGCTCCACCTTCAATTGCTGCTGCTTGACAAAGGCGGCGGCGATGTTGTTGCGCCGCTGGTTTTCCAGATAGACGGTGTATTGCTCGTCGATATAACGCTGCTCTTCCGGCGTCGGATTCGGACCGGCGATGTCGAAGCTGCGGTCCTGCATGAAGTCGTAATAGCTGTAGCCGCCGCCAGGTTTGCGGCGCCCGGCGAATTTGGCGTTGCATTCGGCCAGGGCCGCCGACTTCTCTTCCTTGGTCGCCGATTTGCCTGCAGCCTCGGCGCACTCCTCGAAATCGACGGGCGCACGGTGCCACCATTGCGCGGAAACACGCGAAAGGTTCGGTACCATAACACTTGCGAATCCGGCCACGAGCAACGCGGCAGCACGCGAACCAATCACAGACGAAGTTCCCCCAAAGCGCGTCGCCACATTTGCCAGAAATTGTTACCATTTTGCGGCGATGTGGTATCCCAGGCCGCGCAATTTGGGGGTGTGGATGACAGCCTTTTTGCTTGACGCGCCCTGCTGTTTTGGGTTGTCGAACCCAAGCAAATCGGCCTGCGACCAAAATTCCAGGGTGGGTTCCCTCGAAAATGCGGAGATGATGTCGTGACTTATCGTCATACACAGCCGGGAACCCTGATCCTGATGTGCTGCCTGCTCGCCGGCGCAATTGGCATGGCGCTGTATTGGAACTCAGGCCAATGGCCGGCAACGGCCCTGCTCCTTGTCATCATGATTTCGGCCGCGGTCTTGTTCTCCTCGCTGACGGTCGAGGTGAGCGACAACGAAGTACGCTGGCATTTCGGCCCCGGACTATGGAGCTACCGGCTGCCGCTTGATGAGATCAGCGGCGTCGCGGTCGTGCGTAATCATTGTTGGAACGGCTGGGGCATCCGGATGGCTTCGGGCTTCCGGCTCTATAATGTCTCTGGCCTCGATGCCGTCGAGCTGCGACTCAAGTCCAACGAGGTTCGCCGCATCGGCACCGATGATCCGCAAGGTCTGGCGGAAGCGCTGCGCTCGCGGCGCGGCGGTTGATCAGCGGCGGTGCCGTTCGGGCGTCGTTGCCTTGCGCCTGAGCATCGCAACCACCGCCTCCAGCACCCGGTCGATCGCGCCGCGGCGATAGGCCCAGCGCGCGTCATCATTGGGTTTTGCGATCACCATGGTGGCGTTGGCTTCGAACAGCAGGAGATCGCCGTCATCGGACAGGCCGAAATCGATGCCGGCATAATCGAGGCCGAGCGCGGCTTGAATCGCCGTCAGCGCACGCATCGCTTGGGTGCCGAGCACGGCGGGCATATCCTTAAGGAATCTCGCTTCTTCTTCGCGATGACCGGGATCTTCCCCCATGTCGGAGGTGAAGTAATGCACCTTCCACTCTCGCGAGATGGCGAGATGCAGCGGATAGAGCCGTCCGTCGATCATCATCACGCGGAATTTCCGCGCCTTGCCGTCGCGCCCGCGGGCATCGAGATATTCGATCGTCAATAATTCTTCGCCCGGGAGATCGGTCGCGGCTGCAGCCAGATGGGCGGCCGCTTCGACCAGAACAAAGTTCCGCCCCGTATGATAGCCGGGCGAGCGCAGCAGCAGCGGGAAGGAGAAGCCCAGCGCAGCGACCGCGCCGGCGCCATCGGGGCCGGCAAGGATGTCGCGCGCGATCGCTATCGTGTGTGCGGTTCGCACGCCCGCTATGCCACGAAGCCGCTCCGCATTGCCGATGCGGCCGGTTTTCGTCACCGCACGAGGATCATTGATCACGGGCACCTTGGCGCCGGCGACGATGCGGGTCGCGGCTTCGAGCGCCACCTCGCAGAGATCGGCGTCGCCGATGGCATTGAAGATGATCTGATGCGGCGGCAGCGGTGTCAGGGGATCGAGATGATCGGCGACGACGACCGAGGTGAGGAAGCGGGTATCGTCGAGGAACAGTCCGCTCGGGATATTGCCGCCGCCGGAGGAAACCAGCTGCAGCAGTCTGATCGGCGGCTTGTCGCCGCGGTAGGGCAGGGTCGACACGGCGTGACCGCGAAAACCCCTTCTGAAATGCTCGCGCGCGCCGGCGCGGTCGCCGAGGTCGGCCAGCACCGCGCCCAGCCCCTGATGCGCGGGCGCATGGTCCGGGTCTACCTGCAGCGCGTGTTCATAATGTTTGCGCGCCTCCTTGTATCGGTTGGCACGCAGCAGCAGGTTCGCCAGATTCACCCGCGCCAGCGGGTTGTCCGGATGATGCAGGATCGCTTCGGCATAGACGCGGCAGGCGGCTTCGATCGCGCCCATACCGGTGAGCAGCGTGCCGAACTCGTTCAGCGCGCTGAAATGCGTCGGCGTCTTGCGCAGGATTGCGACAAACGCCTGCTGCGCGTCCTGGTGCCGGTTGAGCGCGCCGAGCAGCACCGCGCGCTCGACTTCGACATTGGCGTCCCCCGCCCCGGCTTGCCGCGCCAGAAGCGCGTCGAGTTCGGCGAGCCGTGCTTCCTGCGCCAGCCGCGGCGCCCAGCCGCCGTCGCGTGCGCGAGGGGTGGGCCGGGAAGCCATGCTCTTCGCCTTCATCCGCGGGTCCGTAGGTTCACGGCCTCAGGCCTTACACCATGGCCGGCTGATTCGCCTGCGCCGCGGCGGCGGTTGCCGACATTACGGAAGTTTTAGCGGCGCAAGCTTCCGCGGTCGCCGCCTTGGAAGGGTTTTGTTTACCAGTGATCGGCATGGTTAAGCGTTCCCTGCGATGAGTGATACCGTGACGACCAGCACCCAAACCACGCCCGCCTCCGCCGATGAAATCATCCATCTGGCCGTGGTGCGGCATCTTTTGCAGGGCCAGGAGCACCATGTCCGGGGGCGGATCGAGGAGGCGATATCGGCCTACAAAAGCGGGCTCGATGCCGCCGGCGATGGTGCGGCCAATCATCTGGTCATGACGACCAGGGCCGAGCTGCATGCCAAGCTCGGCAACGCCTACATGGTCCGCTGCGAACTCGCGCTCGCCGGCATGAACTACACCGCGGCGCTGCGTATTGCGCCGCATATGACGGCTTGCTGGTGCAATCTCGGCAATGTGCAGCTGCAGAGCGGCAATCCACAGGACGCGATCGCGCTGTATCTCCAGGCGCTGAAGACCAACGCGACGCACTGGCCGACCCGCACCAACCTGGTGCAGGCGCTGATGGCGACCGGCCAGACGGTTGTCGCCAAGGCGCTGCTCTCGGAGCTGGTCGAGGAGCGGCCGCAGGACGCCCAGGTCCGCCATCACCTTGGCAAGGTCAGTTTTGCGCTGAACGAGATCGAAGCTGCGCTCGCGCATTTCGGCCAGGCCGTCGTGCTCAATCCGCGCGATGCCGACAGCCTCTACTGGATCGGCGGCATCCAGCAGAGGCTTGGCGACGTCAGCGCCGCGCAAGCGGCCTATACGGCGGCCGCGCAAATCCAGCCCCTGATCCGCAAGCGCGCGATCAAGCAGCCTTCGGATTTCCGCGTGCTCGCGCTTTATGCGCCGTTCGCGGGCAACACGCCGGCCGAATACCTGTTCAAGGACGCCTGCTACGATACCGATACGCTGGCCCTGCTCGACTCCTCCCGGCCCGATGTCTCGACGCTGGGCGCGTTCGATCTCGTGGTCAATCTGATCTCGGATGCGGACCAGGCGGAGACCGTGCTGCCGGTGGCGGCCGATCTCGTCTCGAGGCTCGGCAAACCCGTCATCAATGACCCCGACAGGATCAGGCGCACCACGCGCGATGAGGTCGCGGGTCTGCTGCCGGGCATTGCGGGCTGCCGCATTCCCAGGATTCTGCGCATCGATGCGGGCAGCGACGTCTCGGTCGCGGCGCTTGCGGCAAAGCTGCCGTTTGCCTTCCCGCTGCTCGCACGCCCCGCGGGCACCCATGGCGGCGACGATTTCGAGAAAATCGAGGGCGTCGCGGCGTTGTCGGAATTCCTGGGATCGCGCGAGGGCGATCATTACCTGATCGAATATATCAACTACGCTTCAGGCGACGGCTATTTCCGCAAATACCGCTTCATCTTCGTCGGCGAGAAAATCCTGCCCTATCATCTCGCGATCGGAAGCGATTGGAAGCTGCATCACGACGCAACCGACATGGACCAGCATCTCTGGATGCAGCAGGAGGAAGCGGCGTTCCTCGAAAATCCCGGCGCGGTGTTCAGCACGGCGCATTATGCGACGCTGGGCACGATCCGCGAACGCATCGGGCTCGATTATTTCGGCATCGATTGCGCCCTCGATCGCGCCGGTCATCTCGTCGTGTTCGAGGTCAATGCCTCGATGCTGGTGCACGAGCACAACGAGGCGTTCCCCTACAAGGACCCCCATGTGCGCGCCATCAAGCACGCGTTCGACGCGCTGCTGGCAGAGCGGGCGGGGAAGTCCGCGTAGCTCCGAAACGGGCTGAGCTGCACAGGCGTCGGCAGCGCGCTCCCGCCCCCCGAAGCTCAAGAATTGCCTCCGTGGCTGTCGCCTTCATGCGAAGGCTCTGAACCTACGCCCCGCTCAACGGTGCCGTCGGGACGGTCGGCATCCCGATTCACCTCGAGGTCTTCAGGGGGGCCAGGCCAAAGCAAAAGCTGCTTCCGCATCTCAGTCAGGCGCGCGCGGCAATATTCGCGATAAAGCATGTCAAATATCGTGGGCATGATCCAACTCCATGTTTGATCATCGCCGTGAAACCCCTCTACCAGACCCATCGCAATACAAGGCATGAACTAGATCACATGAAGTCGCTAAGGGGCTTTCACGACTTCGGCGACGCCGCCGCTTTTGACCCACACTGGAAGTCGGCTCCGGCAATCGCGCGTCTGGTCGGTCCAGTTGCGGCAATCGACTGCGGCAATATGTCGAAGGTCTACTCGACGAACCGGATACCTCGCGGGTCGATAGCTCGGTTGGAGGTGACGTAATCGATTTCGCCGCGCGTTGTGCCGATATCCATCAGTTCCCTGTCAGTGAGGCCGAACAGGGTGGCTCGCAGCCTCTTGCGTCCGCGCCGTTCCTGAAAGGCACGCCAGTATCTCTTGAAAAAAGCTGGGAGCATCGATGCGACTGTCGATTGCAAGCCTGTCGCACTGTAGGTCGTGCTCATTGCGCAGCTCCCCTGAGTGTCGGTTTCTACGCAGATGAGGGTGCCAGGACGCGGCCACGCATGCTTGACATTCAGCTTACATTTTCCTTACCGGCTGCTTATTCTTCTTGGTCGTTTTGATGAGGCTGTCTCGGCAGCCAAGAAGGGCGTCCGCCAGAACCCGCTTTTTCCTTTCACCTATCGCTGCCTTGCGTCGGCCCTGGCTCATCTAGGACGAGAAGCAGAGGCAAGGGAGGCAGTGGCCGGTCTGCTCGAACTCGACCCCGATTTTCGCATTTCTGAACGGGTAGCGGGCGGCGATGTATTGGGGCTTTCGACGGCCTCCGCAAAGCAGGAGTTCCAGAGTGACGCGACGCGGAGAAGGAACAGGGCTTGCGGCGACGCCAACTCAACCAAAATTCATGCCGTTCTACGGCAGATAAAGATACTGCAGCAACGTCCGCCCGACGGCTTCCAGGCTCTGCGTAGAGCATTTGTCCGGCGTGTCCTGCAGCGTGTTGTAGTAGGGCTCGTAATCGAAATCGATCACCACGAAGCTCGGGATGCCAGCGGCTTGCAGATTGCTGTGGTCGTCCTCGATCGAGTAGGGGGTCGGCGTCAGCTCGAAGGCATCCGGCGCGGTCTTGATGCCGATGTCCCAGAACTTCTTCACCTCGGCTTGCGCCGACCGGATCGAAGACGGCTCCGGCTTGAGGTGCAGATCCCGGTCGCAGACCATGTCGAAATCGACGGCCCTTTCCGGCTTCGCCTTCGGATAGAACTCGGCGAGACGATCGGCGAAATGCGCCGAGCCGACCGGCCTGAAATTGGGATCGCCGGCGCCCATCGAGATCGCGCCTTCCTCGCCGTCGAAGAAGATCATGTCGATGCCGATGGGCGGATCGGGCAGGACCGAGATGACGCGCGCCGTCTCGAGCAGCAGTGCGACGCCGGAGGCGGAGTTGTTGGCGCCGGGCATCGGCGCGTCCGGATTTTTGGCGTCGCGATAGGCCTTGATGATGCTGTCGTAATGCGTGGTGACGATCATGCGGCGCGGATTATCAGGGTTGAGGCGGGCGATGATGTTGGTCATCGCCATGGTCCGGCCGGCGGAATGCTCCACCCAGCGCTGCGTCTTGATGGTAGAGAACTTCGTCTTCTTCAGCTCCGAGGTGATGTAGTCGATAGTCTGCTGGTGGCCGACCGTCTCCATCGAGCGCGGCGTGAATTTCAACAGCTGCACGATGATGTCGAGCGCGCGCTGGCCGCTCCAGAGATCGGTCTGCACTTCGGCCTTCACTTCGGCCTTCGCTTGGGCCTTCACTTGGGCCTGCACAGGAAACACGAGCAGTGCGAGCGCCGCTACCGCGGCGAGCCTCGGAAGGCGAAAGCGGGCAATTTTCGGCGTCATCAAAATGTCTCGGTTGGTTATCCGCAGGCAGGGTTGCTTGCGCCGTCATAGACCATCGCCCCGGGGGCGGATAGCCGGATTGTCCGGCTCCCTACGCAGGTTTGATCGAGATGGCCACGCCACGTTGACTCTGCGACAAGGTGCTGAACTAATCGCGGCGCCGACGCCAAGAAACAAGAATATGGAAGCGCTCAGAGATGGTCATCGATCACCGGCACGCTGTCGGGCGGCGAGCGGCAGATGCTTGCGGTCGGTCGCGCGCTGATGAGCGAGCCGGTCTTGCTGATGCCGGACGAGCCGAGCCTTGGGTTGGCGCCGGCCGTGGTCGAGACGCTCTATGAAACCTTGCACCGGCTGCATGACGAGGGCCTGACCTTGCTGCTCGCCGAGCAGTCGCTGGAGCTCGCCTTCGATATCGCCGACTACGCGTATGTGCTGCAGACCGGCCGCACCGTGCTGGAAGGTCCGCCGGCCGAGCTCGAGAAGAACGCAGCGAAGGGAGCGGGTGCATGAAGTCGGGATGGCTCGCGGCCGCCGCGTTTGTGTTGATCTGCACCCGGGTTGTTGCCGAAGAGGAAACCGCGCCGCACACGAAGCCGGTCAAGGCGGTCGCCGACGCCCGGATCGCGGTCGGCAGCAAGGGCACGCTGCCACTGTACGTTTCGAGCGACTGGTCAAAGCCGCAGACCGCGATCACCCGCGCCGTGCTGGTGCGGCACGGGCGGCTGCGCAACGCCGATGTCTATTTCCGCTCGGCGCTGACGGCGCAGGCCGCGGCCGGTGACGCCGGCAAATCGACCATCATGATCGTCCCGCAATTCCTCTCGGAGGTCGACATCGAGGGCTGGCACCTGCCGTCAGATACGCTGCGTTGGACGCTGGAGGGCTGGGAAGGCGGTGAAGCCGCGCTAGGCCCGACCTCAGCAAGCTCCTTCGATGCGCTGGATGCGATCCTCGCGCGCCTTGCCGACCGGCAGCTGTTCCCGAACCTGAAGCAGGTCGTGGTCGCCGGCCATTCCGGCGGCGGCCAGGTGGTGCAGCGTTATGCCATCGCAACGCAAGGCGAGGCGGCGCTCAAGGCCGCTCAGATCGGCGTGCGCTACGTCGTCGCCAATCCCTCGTCCTATGCCTATTTCAGCGCGGAGCGGCCGGAGCCGCAGATCGCGGCGTCCTGCACCGGCTACAACGACTGGAAATACGGCATGGAGGCGCGCCCTCCCTATGTGGCGGGCTCGCCGGCCGAACTGGAGCAGCGCTATGTCGCGCGCCAGGTGATCTATCTCCTGGGTACCTGGGACACCAACCCCGACCACCCCGCGCTGGACAAGAGCTGCATGGCGGAAGCCGAAGGCCCCTATCGCTACGCGCGCGGTCATTTCTATGCGGCCGTCATGGCGAAGCGCGACGGCGGTACACCCAACCACAGGGTCTGGGACGTCCAGGGCGTCGGCCATGACGGCGACAAGATGTTGACCTCGCCGTGTGGGCTCGCGGCGCTGTTCGACCTGCCGGGCTGCGTCGCGGAGCACTAAAGCGCGATGAGATTAGGTTGAATCGTCATCGCGCTTTAGCTTTTTGATTGAGCATGATCTCCGCGCAAACGCTACGCGTTTGTCGCGAGGGA
>Ga0210403_10003177_pt1 | contig 14536 bp, 12 predicted proteins | sample IncBWC19MmetaG_FD_150863 | JGI IMG/M metagenome (GOLD analysis project Ga0210403, IMG submission 150863) | Forest soil microbial communities from Barre Woods Harvard Forest LTER site, Petersham, Massachusetts, United States - Inc-BW-C-19-M | ecosystem: Environmental > Terrestrial > Soil >... | reverse complement strand
TCGGGTCAGGCGCGGACTGCACAAAAACCAAACCACCGGTTCCGCGTCGCGTGGGGTCTGGTGCGCCTTGCCAATCTTCAATCTGGCGATAGATATTGAGGACGGACTCATAGTTCCATGCTGTGTCGCCGGACTCGGATGCGAAGAAATCCCAATCGTTCTTATGTCCGCGTGCCCAACCGAGCCCATTGATGCTGGATCCCCCGCCCAGCACCTTGCCCATACTTAGCGGCATGGAACGTCCTTTGAGGTGTGGATTGGGCTGGCCCACAAACTTCCAATCGCGTTCAGTCCCTAGGTTTTGAACCCAGCGAGCCGCTTCTGTCACGCTTGGCACCTCGTCGCTGCCGCCTGCTTCGAGCAAGAGCACGCTGACCTCGGGATTTTCGGCCAGGCGGCGCGCCACTACCGACCCCGATGAGCCTGAGCCACAGACGATGAAGTCGTATTGCGACTTGAGGTCGGAGGTGAGTTTCTGCTGATTGGTATGAACGCGTTGCGCGAAGTCTATCTCGGATTGCTTTTTATTATTCGAACTCAATTCAATGCTCCTTATCTGATATGAGGCACTTAGCGTAAACACAAGGAGTCCCTGGCGCACCGATCGCTCAATCCTCGCGGTCGTTATGTTGTCGGCCCTGACAAGCCGGTTCGGCGATTGCAGAACTGGCTTTATTGCCTATCGTCTGTTCGCAATGACCTGCACATTGCAGAATTCTTTGAGCCCATCTTCGCTGAATTCAATTCCAATCCCTGAATTCTTATGACCGCTGAATGGAATGTTGGGATGGAGATTGAGGTGTTGATTGATCCAAACCATCCCTGCATCAAGCCGACGTGCAACGGCGTCCAGTAACTCAGGATCTGAACCCCACACGGAGGCCCCCAGGCCGTATGGGGTCCCGTTGGCCAGCCGGACGGCTTCGTTGAGGTCCTGGTACTTGATAACGGCCCGCAATGGTCCAAAGTTTTCTCGCATTACGTACGCCGCTTCCGCAGGCGGATTGTCCAGGAGGGTGACGGGAAAAAACAGGCCGGCACCTTCCGATGGAACTTCCCCTTGATAGAGGATCGGAGCCTTCGCCTCTTGAATCTCTTCCCATGTTGTCTGCATGAGAGCGAACTGCGGGCGGTTCTGTATAGGGCCCAGAGTGGTCTCGGGATCAAACCCATCGCCGAGTTTCTGGTGTTGAGCACAGAATATGAGTGCTTCCGTAAGAGCTTGATAGATGCTCTCGTGCACGAAAAGGCGTTTGAGGGTGACACACCCCTGGCCACAGACTGCGAACATGCTTCGAAACAGGGACTCGGCGATCGCCTGAGGATCGGCATCCGGAAGGACAATACCGGGATCGTTCCCACCTAGCTCAAGGGTCAGGTGCTTCAGAGTTGGGGCGGCGGATGCGAAGACCTTGCGTCCGGTTTCCGAAGATCCTGTGAAAGAGACCTTCTGGAAGCCCGCGTGGGATGTCATCCAGGGGCCAAGGTCATCCCCTCCGCTGATCACATTCAAAACGCCGGGCGGAAGGATCTCACGAATGTAGTCGGCGGCTCGAAGTACTGTAAGAGGGGTAAAGACTGCAGGCTTCAGGACAACGGTGTTGCCGGTCAGCAGGGCGGGGAGCACCTTTGTGAATGACAGCAACAACGGTAGATTCCACGGACTGATCGCGGCGACAACACCCAGCGGAACATAACGTTTCGTGATCTGTCCGACACCGGTTTCATTCCATGTCGTATCTGGCAGTTCCATCTGGAGTAACGCCGGGGCATAGGTCCCGAGCATCCATGTGACCTCGAATTGCGCCACGCTATAAGGCCGGCCGTTTTCCGCTGTTAGGATCGTGCAAAACTCATCCGTATGAGCTTTGAGCGCTTCCATGGCATTTGCAAGAAGATCCCTTCGCTCGTTCCAAGTCTTGCTGCTCCAAAGAGGAAACGCCGCCTGTGCAGCCTGGACCGCCTGGTCGAGACCATCATTCTGGGTGTCGGTCACGCGCGCAAGATCTTCTCCAGTCACAGGATCGGAGATCTTTATCTGCCTGGAAGAGTCGATTCTTTGGCCGTTCACTATGTTCGGAAACCCCGCGGTTAGACGACCCCTTTTTAGTGCTTGCTCGCGATTGGGATGGGGTATAGAGGGGGGAGCAGTCCTTTCGCCAAGCCGTTTCGAACCGACTCGGTCTGAGATCTCGTGTTGTGGGTTAAAGCTATTTCCAGTTGACATTGTGTTTTGCTCCTTCCCCGTCTTCGCGATTTCGCATCATCCAATGGACGACGCCGAAGACCTTTTTGCCATGGTGTCCGAACAGTTCACCGAAGGGAACCCTTCTTCTTCCACGCTTAGCAGCTGCTATCAACTGCTGCTCGATCCTGTTTCGAAGATCGCTAACCTCTGAGGTATCGTCGTGCGCCGATAAAGTTGTAATCACCGCCACGGTTGACTTCCTCTCTCAAACCGGGAGCCCTAAAGCAGTGCCGGTTTGCCCTTTTCTCAATCTTTCTCTCTGTCCATCCACTCGCGGACATACGCCGGACAGTTCTCAAGCTGCATGCCATCCGCCTCGCAACCCCTTAGAAACCTCACTGAGTCTCGATCCGCCAGTCTCACGTCTCGCAAATCCAGAATGATGTTTCTGTAGTCGCCATCAAAAAGCTGCTTCAGCTCTGGGACCTGCTCCGCCTCCATACGCCCACTTAGGGTGAACACCGTGAATCTCTGCCGTGTTGATCTCTCGATTCTCAAGGTCATCGGTTGTCGTCGCGATGCTGTGCATTGCCACCATCCCGCGCTAGTAACGCAAGTGGAAATGCAATACAGAGGCCACATGAAACATATTGAAAACAGGCGGTTAGAGGTACCCATCGGATGACGAGACTTCGGAAAGTGCCGAATTATCGGGAGTTTAAAAAGAGGGAGTTGCTACTGCTCTGAGATAAACTTGTGTTTCTTGATCTTGAGCTGCTTGATTTTCGAGTCCAGCGTCGAGCGGGGAATTCCGAGTTTCGCTGCCGCACCTTCTGGGCCAGCGACTTTCCCATTACTTTCCGCCAAGGCAGCTTCAATAATTTGTTTTTCCTGATTTTGGAGGGTATCTGGCAAAGGACCTGCTGTTTCCTGCCGGGATGGGTGCACGCATGCTAACCAGGCCTTTTCGATCCAAAAGGTATCGCCGCCGCACAAGATCACCGATCTTTCAACGATGTTTTGCAACTCGCGGATATTTCCCGGCCATGAATACGATTGGCACAGCTCCAGCGTCTTGTGATCGATCTTGCAGATTTGCTTTCCGATTTTTTCCGCGTAACGCTTCACGAAATACTCCACCAACATCGGAATATCCTCCTTCCGTTTGCGTAGAGGAGGTACTTCAATCGGGAAAACGTTAAGCCGGTAAAACAAGTCGGCTCTAAACGCTCCTGCGGCAATGGCTGCCGTTAAATCACGGTTGGTTGCGGCTATGACGCGAACGTCTGTTGTAAGAATTCGGTTACCTCCCACTCGTTCGAACTGCCGCTCTTGAAGTACTCGGAGCAATGTAATCTGGGTCTCGACGGGAAGATCGCCCACCTCGTCTAGAAAAATCGTACCGGAATGCGCCAGCTCAAAGCGGCCCTGGCGGCGCTGCACCGCGCCCGTGAATGCGCCTTTCTCGTGGCCAAACAGCTCCGATGCGATCAAGGAGGAAGGCATCGACGCACAGTTTACGCTGATGAACGCATGGCCGGCACGTTGCGAATGCTTGTGTATGGCGCGAGCAATCAGTTCTTTTCCGGTGCCGGTTTCGCCGGTGATCAGCACCGTGGAATCGGTGGGGGCCACTTTCACAATGCTGGAGAGCACGGTTTGCAGCGCCGGTGACGAGCCCACAATGTCCTCAAACATGAATGCCTGATCGATTTCCTCCCTCAGCGCAAGGTTTTCGTCACGCATCCTCTCCTCTGCCTGCTTGCGATCCTCGATATCCGTCCCAGTTGCATACCAGCGAATAATGTGCCCCTGGTCGTCGCGAAGGGGATTGTAGCGGACAAGAAACCAGCGATACTTACCGTCCTTTCCAAGCTCTCGTTTCTCAAGTTCAAAAGGCTTGCCGCGCGCGAGCGCCTCGTGGCGCTTATCGAGCAGCCTTTCCACATCCTCCGGGTGGAAGATCCGTGCGGGAAAGTCTTCTCGCTGCACGTCCTCCAAAGTGAGACCGGTGTAATCGAGCACCGCCTGATTTGCATAAAGGGCTGTCCCATCCGGGCGGAACACGTAAATCAAACTGGCGATGGCGTCGGTCATCCGCCGAAGCTCTGTTTCCTCCGCTTTTATTTGGTCAAACGCAGTCTGCAGAGCCGCTCTCGCTTCGTGCTGCTCGGTGACATCCATCGCCGTACCGACTAATTCAATGACATCACCGGAAGCATTCGCTACCGGGTGTCCGACGACATGAATGTACTTTGCCGGGCCGTTTGGCAGAAGAAGCCGAAAGTCGGTCTCAAAGTCAGTCCTGTCCCGAATGGCCTGCTCGACCACAGGCGTGTTATAACGTGCGTCCTCCGGGTGCAACCGTTGGACTACCTCAATATAGGAGGGTGGCGTGGGGGCAGGATCGAAGCCGAAGATCCGGTACATCTCTTTTGACCAATAGGAAGCGCCCCATCCGAACCTTGGGATCGCGGCAAGCCCGTGACCGGTCTCACGCTGCGCGTTTTCCATCTGAGGGACCCGCACCGCCCAACTGCCAGTCTGCGTCAATTTCTGTGCTTCAGCTAAGTAACCCTCACTCCGCCGCAGGGCCTCCGTCCGCTGCTCAATTTCCTCGAAAGCCTTCTCCAACTCCGCTCTGGCCTTCCACTGTTCGGTCACATCCATGACGGTGCCGACGACCTCGTCGCCTGACTCAATCACCGGGTGAGCGATAGAGTGTAGGTGCTTTATCGTTCCGTCTGGAAGGACGATTCGAAAATCTATCTCAGAATCCGCCCACTCCTTCTGCGTGGACGCCATTCTTTTCTTTCTCTGCTCGAACCTTGGTCGATCCTCGGGGTGAATTCTCTCAAAAAATTCCCATGTGGGCTGAGCCATCTTCTCGGGATCGTAGGCATAAATGCGAAAGACCTCTTTCGACCAGAAGAGAGCGTCGGTACGCACATTCCAAACCCAACTGCCGGTGTGGGTCAATTTCTGCGCTTCCCCCAAATAAGCCTCACTCCGCTGTAGAGCTTCTTCGCTACGTTTGCGTTTTGTGATGTCTTCGGACAGCGCCATTATGAATCGCGGTACCATCTCGGTGCCCGGTACAAGAGAAACATTATTGCTTACCCAAATCGAACTGCCGTCCTTGCGGCGATACTTTTTCTCGATCTGAAACTGTCGTCGTTTTCCCTCCACCAACTCGGTGACGAGCGCCCAGTTGGCTTGGCGGTAGTCCTCATGCGTTAAGTCCAGGAAATTGATTGCGAGCAGTTCCTCCCCCGTGTAACCCACAATTGTCTGGTAGACATGATTGGTGGCTAGAAAGCGGCCGTTCAGGTCACTCAGCGCAACGCCGATCGCCGAATTCTCAAAGACGGATCTCCACCGCTCCTCGCTTTTCCGGAGAGCATCTTCAGCACGCTTCCGCTCCTCAAGATCGGTATTGGTTCCGTACCACTTCGCAACTTTCCCCGATTGGTCGCGCAGAGGACTACCACGAAAGAGAAACCAGCGAAATTCGCCGTCGAAGCGGCGGAAGCGGCCCTCCACTTCGAACGGCTTTACAGAATTCAAAGCTTCCCGGACTGTTTCCAGAATTCGTGGCAGGTCGTCTGGATGAATCGCGACCTGCCATCCCGAGCCCAAAGCCTGCTTTGCAGATAGACCCGTATAGTCCAGCCAGCGCTGATTGAAGAAGTCTGCGGAGCCGTCCGGCCCAGCGGACCATGCCAACGTAGGGATGGTGTCGACTGCAAGACGAGTGTCCTGCACATCTCCAGGTTCATCGAAGCCATGCGGCAAGGATGCCATGCGCGGATTATAGAGCCTTATGGCGGACCAAACCGGACTGAAATTGCGTTGTTCCTGTCCGCAAGAGGATCACGCGCAATGCTGCTTCCAAGCTATCGCTCGACGAGGTCACCAGCACGAGCATTCCGTACAACAGCCCGCAGGGCTTGACCGGATTCTGATTTCGCCCCAGCGGCTGAAAACGACCCGAGTCGTGACCGTGGTAGTGCTGATGGTCGCAAGCGCGCCCGTCATCCAGACACAATCACTAAGGCGGCCACGCGTCTGCGGTTCTATGAAATCGCGTCCGTTGCAACTAAGACGCTGCCGCACGTCGCGGTTCGGGTCGCTTGGATTTGCCGTTTTTCGATTTGCTCTTTCTGTTCCAGCCGCCAAGATTGAGCGCGACAGCCATGCAGGCGGCGCGCAATTCGTCCGCCAGAGCGCGGTCGACCATGGTACGAGCCACGACCATGCCTCCGATGGATAAGGCAGCTATGCTCTGTGCAGTGGTGCGGCGACCTCGGCCGTTCTGGATCAAGCTCCGCTCCAATACGCTTACCATTGCTTTGAACACCGTTTCGAAGGCGCGCCTCGCACTTACGCCGCTACGAGCGACGTCGGTCGGCAGTGCGACCATAGGGCAGGAGTTCTCGACGTCCTCGAAATGCTGGCGAGATAGATAGGCGCGGACGACTTGCGACCCTACGTCGGTCGATGACAGATCCACATGCACACCTTCCCAGCAGCTTTTCCACTGAGGGTCTGTGAAGAAGCACCCTAATACCTCGGCATACAGATCGCTTTTGCTGTTGAAATAGCTATAGAATCCACCATGCGTTAGGCCCACACCGGCCATGATCTGACCGAGAGAGACGCTTTCAAAGCCATGCCGGTTGAACAGCTTGCGTGCGCTGTCGATGATATTTTTCTTGACGTCCGCGCGATGACCAGCGGGATAAGGCATAAAGCCTCCTTAGATTCTTTAGGCACCGAAGTATGCCTCGAAAACGGTTCAGCGACCAGGAAAATATTATGTTGAACATATTTTCGCGCAATGTTGTTATGTCGTGATGGTTGAACGCAAGAAATCTGGGAGGGCGATGAAGATGATGAGCGATAGAAAGAATCTGGCGGCGCTGGCCAATGGGACACGGCGGCAAGCAATCGTCGGGGTTGCGATGGCATTCGGTGGTTTAACCCTGGGCTCAACTAAGGCTTGGGCGGGAGCCGAGGAAGAAATTTCTCGTACAGCGGAATCCATTCATCAAGAGCCTATTCTTAAGGCGAGCCGGAAGCGCATCTACGAAGCGCTCACCGATGCAAAACAGTTCGACAAGGTCATACAGCTCAGCGGAGTCATGCAGTCCATGCACCTGCCAGATAAGCCCGCGGAGATCAGTCGCGAGGTGGGAGGCGCGTTCACGCTCTTCGGCGGCTACATCACGGGACGACACGTCGAACTTGTGCCGAACGAGCGAATCGTCCAAGCATGGCGAACGGGCGGCTGGGCTCCGGGCGTCTATTCGATTGCGAAATTCGACCTCGTGGAGCAAGGGTCTGGGACCAAGATTACATTTGACCATACCGGCTTTCCGAAAGGCGAGGCGGAAGTCCTGGCTTCGGGATGGAAAGCTCACTATTGGGAGCCGATCGAGAAACTCCTGGCGTAGGCGCTGCGCATAACGCCGTTCATCACCTCCGGGCAGGACGGCGGCGTGGAGCTGCATGCCGCAACGCGACCGCCATTGCATCTCGCTCATCACCGCCAGCCAGGTTGTGCTCGGAAACCCTGAAACAATGCCAATTACATTTACAAATGTCGCACCCCGGAAGATTTCGGGTGTATCGTCGGCTACTCGGAAGTTGGCCCGCAACGGCTTCTGGGAAATCTGAGGCGACACTCAAGGAACTGACGCTCCGGTAAAAAGGCGAACGCCACTGCATTTCGGCAGTTCATGGTTTCGGGGGGCGGATTTGAACCGCCGACCTTTGGGTTATGCGATCTGACTCACCTTTCGATGAGAGTCGGACTGTACCTTCATCCACGAGGGATGCTCGCCATCCAGTCTCTACGCCTTCCCCCACCATTCCGGGGCTTGGTTCGGTATTGCCCTATCGCTCACGCGACGTAGGTTCCACCGACTTTGACGAGTGATCTTCCGGTGCATTGCTGCGCCGGACGCCCAATTGCAAAAGCTCCTACAACATTAAGGATGCCAAGGAAACTCCAGGGAATCCTTGGGAGCATTAGGTTATGAGCCCAGGGAGATTAGTAATTACAACAACTTACAAGACGCGGGTGGCTACCTAAAATCCTTGTAAGGAACGCTAGAGAATCCTTATTGGACAGTTAAAGGACAGTCGCGGTATAGCTTCTGTTTTCGCTCGATCGTCGAAGGGCGCGCTTGTTTTGCTGCGGATCAGCAGCTCTGAGTCTGAAAGCTTTGGTTTGTCTCTTCTGCGAAAAACTAAGACGGTTCGCTACCTATTGTTCGAAGCCCACGCGTTGGAGTGACGAACAATGTCCGTGACAGGGCAGCGTTCTAACCAACTGAACTACGTCCCCTCTTGCTTTTCATACGGTTAGGGCCAAACCCGCATGTTTACTGTCCATTCTTGCTGTCAACCGTTTCGCCTGCTTCAATCCGTTCCACTGAATATAACCAGTTTTCGGTACGAAATGGACAGTAAATGGACAGTATGAAAAACCGCCAAAAACCGTCCGCAGGCTAATCGCGACGCCGAGCATCTGTCCATGCTCTGTGCTGAATTGTAGCAGACCGAATTCAGATCCGCATAGGATTGGAGTCCGCTTCTCTGTCGACCCGCCCCGAGAATCGGTTCTTTTTTGGCAAAGCAGTCACACTACCCGGTCGTATTTTGGGGAACGTGTCGGCCTCCGCGATCGCCTCGTCTTTCCTAAGCTGCTCGATGAGAATCTCCGGTTCAGCAGCGTACCGAAGCATGAACCTCTACTCGACGATAACTTCCAAACGGGGTTCAGCTTCGGATGAATGCCAGAAGGTCCGCATTGATCACGTCGGCATGGGTGGTCATCATGCCGTGGGGGAAGCCAGGGTAAATCTTCAGCGTGCCATGCTTCAGCAACTTAGCCTGCAGCAATGAAGCGTCTTTGTAGGGAACAATCTGGTCGTCGTCGCCCTGCATCACGAGGGTCGGCACCGTAATCGCTTTCAGATCGTCCGTTTGGTCCGTCTCAGAGAAAGCCTTGATGCCTTCGTATTGGGCGAGCGCGCCGCCCATCATCCCCTGTCGCCACCAATTCTGGATGACTCCCTGCGAGACCTTTGCGCCGGTCCTGTTGAAGCCGTAAAACGGCCCGGAAGGAACATCGATATAAAACTGCGCCCGGTTGTCAGCCAGCGCCTTGCGGAAGCCATCGAACACTTCGATCGGAGTGCCGCCCGGGTTCTTCTCGGTCTTGACCATGAGTGGGGGAACGGCGGAGATAAGCACGGCCTTAGCTACGCGCCGCTGGGGCTCGCCGTACTTCGCAACATAGCGTGCCACCTCGCCGCCGCCCGTGGAATGTCCGACGTGGATCGCATTCTTCAGGTCGAGATGCTCGGCCACAGCCGATGCGTCGGACGCGTAATGGTCCATGTCGTGGCCAGTGCCCACCTGCGAGGAGCGACCGTGACCGCGCCTGTCATGCGCGACAACGCGATAGCCGTTGGCAAGGGAAAAAAGCATCTGCGTGTCCCAGTCGTCCGACGACAGAGGCCAGCCGTGGTGAAACACGATGGGCTGTGCGTCCTTAGGACCCCAGTCCTTGTAGAAAATCTGCGTTCCGTCTTTGGTCGTGATTGTTGCCATGGATTTTTCTCCTTCGTTCAATTTGTCAGAGTTCGAATCAAGAGCATGGAGCCTGAGAGCCATTGCTGGCACCGGAAGCGTCGTTGCTAGCACTGCCATCCCGCCGATGAGTATGCTGCGCCGGCTGACTTCAACGGTCATAATGTTTCCTTTCTTGATTATTGCCTACTCAACAACGAATGGACCCGCACCCAGCGAAGCCGCCGGTCCGGCACCAATGGCACCGAACCGCTGGGCCTGGAAAAAGTGGATCCATTCTGCTTCACTTATCGCCGCTCCTTGGCTCCGCAACAGAAATCTTGAGAATCGTGACTTCATCATTCAAGTGTTCCAGGCGCTGAATTCACGACGATTGGCGAGCTCTGATCGAGAACCTTCGGCCAGAGTTGAAATTCTCCCAGCGCTCGCCAGAGCTCCGTCTCATTCGATGTGTCTTGTCGCGACACGAAAGACGCCCACGACGGCAAGCGTCAACGCGAATTTCAAGTTCGTGCCGATTGAGCACGTTGGTTTTCCGTGCCGTACTAAACTGTCGGTTGCGTCTTTCCTATTCGCGCTTACCGAGGGTCTCTTACTTATGTTTTCCGGACTCAGGTGGAAACTCTTTGAACATTTTTGCCACGCCCCTATCGAGGTTCTTTTCATTCTTCGCTGCACTATCCGAGAGCGTGCCTTCGGCGCTACCCCGCCAAATTAGCTGTTTCGATTTCGCGTCGAATATGTCGACAACCAGTGTTCCCTCTTTGTAGTCCTGCTCGGTTGTGGTTGCGTCGCCGAAGCTGTCGCCGTAACCGCCAAATCGTCGCCATCCCCAACCGCCACCGAAGCCGAAATTGTCGTAGTAGGTATGGAGTGTCCTTTGCGTTGTAGTCATCTTGATCGCCACGATGGCAACATCGCCACCGTTGTCGACTTGTGTCCAACCCTTCGCCGATAATTGGGCATCGACGGCATTCTTTATGCGGGAGTCCCACAGCGAGTTAGGCGGTTTGATTTCCTGCCACGAGTAGGTCTTGTATTGAGAGAAGTTGGCTTGGTGATCAAAGTCCGTTCGGATGTGCTGGCCAAATGCAGATCCCAACAGCATCATTAAGAACGCACCGTAAATCGTCACTTGAGTTGTAGCTTTCATCTGACAAATCTCCTTTTCTGAAAATCGAAACGTACTTCAAGTTCGAAACATTCATCACATCTGGGATTACGAACCCTGCCCTTGCCTTTTGTTCACAAGTACCTTGATGTCAACGCGCCGGTTGAGCTCGCGGCCCTGTGGATCGCGGTTACTAGCGACCGGCTGCGTGCTGCCGAGGCCAACAGGCGCGAGGATGCGCCGTAGCGGGATGTTCTCTTCGCGGAAATAGCGGGCGACGGTAGCCGCGCGTTCTTCGCTCAGCTTTCGATCCGCCTCCGTGTTGAGGGTGTTGGAAGAGTAGCCAGCGATCTCGATCATGTAACCATTAAGCGATTTCGCAATATCAGCAAGATTGGCAAGGTCGCGTATCGCCGCTTCGTCTAGATCTGCTGAACCTTTCGGAAAGAAGACATCCACCTCAAACTCGTTCCTGTAGTCATCCAAGTCCGAGACGAGCCGATTCAACATGGCGGCAGCCGCCGCATCCTCATTCGCCAGTTCGTCGGCAGCTTGTGCCTGCAGGCTGGCCTGATTCGCTGAGTCCTGGGCTTGTGCCGCCGAGGCTTGAGCCAAGCTGGCAGCTGAGAAACCCAGATCCGCAGTCGATTGTGCGTTCTGCACGGCCGTTTTGTTTTCGAGGACTTGTTGCTCTTGAGCTACTTCGACGGCGAATGAGTCGGGAGTGAATACGATCTTGGCCGCATCAAGCTGCCCTTTCGAATTCCCCACACCTTCAGCGTGGATGGTCAATCCTGGGACCATGGCGGTGGCGTCCAGGTCGGTATGGCGAAAAAACACAACGCGGTGTTGCCTGCGCTCAATCTTGGTGTCGTCGTTGATGTTGACTACAACAAAGTCGTTGGAGTTCTTATCCAGAATCCGAATCAGGTCTCCATCGCGAGACAGAATCGCTCCCGTGACCGTCGCCTTCTCACCTGCTGCGAGCTGACGTGTTGCGGGCGCTGCGGCGAACGCTAGTGCAGCGAGCAGAAGTGCCGAGCCTGCGCACAAAAGTACATTGCGTTTCCACTTACGAATCTTAGGTTTCATTGCGATCCCTCCGCGCTAGCTAATCTTGACCGCTTAACCACAATGCACGAGTCGTGCCAATCTAATGAACTGCTCAAGAGCGAAGAAAGTCCTTGGATTTACGGAATACAGTTGCGACGTGTAGACCGGATGGGCAGAATTCGCGTTGTTATGTGGACGCTGCGACCACCAGTTGTCGCTCGGTTGAGGTGGTCGCTAAACGTTGGACAACAACCGGCGGAACGGAAGAACCTTGCAGCCGCATAGGTGCGGTTGCCTTGGTTCTTAGTATTCAATCCTTATGTATCGGCTTCGGATATGGGGCTTCGCCCAATTTGAGTGGCACGCTGAGTGCTTCACGATGATGCGATGCAATCACAGCATTATTTCAAGGGAGCATCGTGAACGATCACAACACTCGCGAGGATCGGCCAACGCTCGAAGTCATTGGGGAGTTCACGACCTGCGCGGCGAAGTCGTATTGGATCGCTCTCGTCCTCACGGGCGACGAAGATACGGCGGCGAGAATTATCTCCTCCGGCATACATGTCGCTGATTCAGCCAAGGTTTTTGGGGAGTGGATGTGCGCCTGGGGAATTGATGTTGTCATCAAGGCCTGTGTGGCGCTCCACGCAGATGAACTGAGGAAAGAAGAGGGCTCTAGGGAATATTGGCGTGCGAAGGCGGCCGAAGGATCGACCATCGAATTGCAGCAAGCTCCACTTTCAACGGAGCGAGTGAGAAGGGCACTTCTGCTCCTCCCGCTGTTTCCCAGGTTCGTATATGTGCTGCGAGTTCTCGAAGGTTACTCCTTGTCGTATGTAGCATCGATCCTGAACGTCGACGAAGAAGCGTGCCAAGCCGCCCTGGCCTATTCCTTCGGAGCGTTCGCTGAAGCCTTGATGCCGGTGCAGTTGGCCAAGGAACAATGAATTCTGTCCTTGGATCCGGGCCGTCCTTGGCTACGGTCCGAACAACTACTACAATCCCCAAACGAGGGAATTGCGGTGGTTCTTCCTGAGCCAATTCACAAGGCCCGGCTGTTGGACCTTGCACTGTCGCGTGGTTTCTTTCTACTGTTCGTCCTGGCAGCAACTTCGTGGGCAGTCGACCCCAACCGGCAGATCACGCAATATGCGCACACCGCGTGGAGAACCCAGGACGGGGTTTTGAACGGTGTGCCAAACGCAATTGCTCAGACTACGGATGGTTATCTATGGATTGGAACGCAGGTGGGACTTATGCGTTTCGATGGGGTCCGATTTGTTCCCTGGAAGCCGACGAGTGGGGAAGAATTGTCGTCATCCAACATTACCGCACTCCTTGGCGCGCGCGATGGAAGCCTATGGATCGGCACAGACTCTGGGTTGCGCCATTTGGTCGATGGGGATCTGATCCGATATCCCGACCGGCCAGGAGGAGTCACGGAAATCATACAGCGCGCCAACGGAGAAATCTGGTTTTCGTATTATCAACTCATCGAAACCGCGTGGGGGATATGTAAGGTCGTCGGAGGGCAAACGCAGTGCTACTACGGAAAGAACAATGGTATACCGCTGGTCGAGGATGGTTCGGGATCTCTTTGGACTGGCTACGGGGCAACGCTCACGCGCTGGCAACTGGGTTCACCCAGTACCTACGCTCAGCATGGGCTGAGATTGATGGGGGCAGCGGGTGTGCATAGCCTCGCTCTGGCGAGAGATGGTTCGATATGGGTCGGAATGCAGAATGGCGGGCGCGGCGCAGGATTGCAACAATTCACAAATGGCACATGGAAGCCGTTAATCGCGCAGCGTTTCGACAGTAGCACCTTGACGGTTCGCGCATTATTGTTGGACCGGAAGAATACGTTGTGGGTTGGCACCAGCCAAGGTCTTTACCGTATTCGCGGCCGGCAGGTAGATCACTATGGGAGTTCAGACGGTCTGTCCGGTGACGATGTGAGTAACATGGGTGTATATGAAGACCGCGAAGGCAACATATGGGCCGCAACGGCCCAGGGCCTCGACTGTTTCCGCGATCTACCTGTCACGACGTATACAAACACCGAAGGATTCCCAACCGGCGAGGTCGATTCGGTCCTTGCCTCGCGCGACGGTACGATCTGGTCAGGAAGCACTAAATACTTGGTCCGACTACGTCAGGAACGAACTCCCGTTATTGAGGCACAACGGGCACCTGGGAATCTGGTCTATGCCCTTTTGGAAGATCATGCAGGCCGGCTATGGGTGGGTGTCGATGATTTCTTGACGATATATAAAAACGGAATTTTCCGTAGGATCGATAAGCCTGACGGTAAGCCAGTTGGGTTCATTGTCGGAATGACCGAAGATGTGGAGCACAATATCTGGGTCGAAACCATCGGGCCTCCCAGAACACTCTTTCGCATTCAGGACTTCGAAGTTCGGGAGATATTTCCCGCACCTCAGATGCCTGAAGCTCGGAGGATCGCGCCTGATCCTGGGGGTGGCATCTGGTTGGGTCTCATTCGCGGCGATCTGGCCCGATACAAGAACCTCAAGCTCGAAATATATCCCTTCAGGCACAGCGCGGTTCCCGGCCTC
>Ga0210403_10003176_pt1 | contig 14540 bp, 7 predicted proteins | sample IncBWC19MmetaG_FD_150863 | JGI IMG/M metagenome (GOLD analysis project Ga0210403, IMG submission 150863) | Forest soil microbial communities from Barre Woods Harvard Forest LTER site, Petersham, Massachusetts, United States - Inc-BW-C-19-M | ecosystem: Environmental > Terrestrial > Soil >... | reverse complement strand
TCCTGGTTTTCGACCTGCACACGGGAAACATGATTCACAAGATTTCTGGAATCGAGAAGCCGCACGCGATTCTCTTCAGGGAAGACTTGAAGCGCCTCTATATCACCGATGGAGAAGCCGGCGACGTGAAAATCGTGGACAGTGACAGCTACAAAATCGTTTCCAGCGTGAAGCTTCTAGAGGATGCAGACTCCATGGGTTACGATCCTGCCACCAAACTTCTTTACATCGACAATGGCGGCGGTGACGTGCACCAGACGTATTCCATGCTGAGCGTCGTGGACACTACCGCCGGCAAGAAGGTCGTGGATATCAAGGTCGACGGCGACACGCTCGAAGCCATGGTGCTGGAGAAGTCCACTCCGCGGATTTACCTGAACAACAAAGCGAAGAGCCAGGTCGACGTCATCGATCGCGAGAAGCGGACTCTTATCGCGAGTTGGCCGATCACCCTGGCGAAAACCAACGTGGCAATGGCTTACGACGAAGCGAATCATCGCCTGTTCATCGCTTGCCGCAGCGGAGGCATAGTCGTCGTCGACACGCAATCGGGGAAAGAGCTTTCCGTCCTGCCGATCACGAAGGGAGTGGACGATCTGGTCTTTGATGCGGCAAGCAAGCGTCTGTACGCCTCGTGCGATGGCGATGTCTCGGTCTATCAGCAGAGCACCGCGGATAATTACAAGCTGCTTGGCAAGGTTCCGACCGGCCCTCTGGCTAGGACAGCTCTTCTGGTACCACAAATGAACCGCTATTTCGTGGCGGTGCCGCAACATGGAACCACTAACGCTGAGATTATGGTCTTCGAGGTGCACTAGCATCCTCGAACGGGCCGAGGAGGGTGGGCGATTCGCCCGCGCCCACCCGCCTCGAGAATTGTATGTACGGAAGAAACGAATCTCGGCCGGTCTGTAATTCCAATAATCATCAACGGCGATCTCTGGGGGAGCGCATGAAATGTTTCAGATGGATTGCGGCCAGTCTTCTTGCAGTCTTCGTAATTACCTGCTCAGCACAAGCGCAGACTGATAAGGTCATAGCGATTCGCGCGGGACATTTGTTTGACAGCAAATCCGGCAAATTGCTCGACAATCAAGTCGTCTTGATCAAAGACGATAAAATCGTGGTCGTTGGATCTTCCGAAGCCGTGCAGATCCCGGCTGACACCCAGGTGATTGACCTGAGCAAATCCACTGTGCTTCCGGGGTTGATCGACGGGCACACGCACGTATTCGGGTTCGGTCTCGACGGCATCAAGTCGGGCGGGCCGCCGTTTGCCAGCCCGATTAACGACACACGCGAATACCGGACCTTGCTGGCTCTCGCCAATGCGCAGAAAGATCTCCGTGCCGGATTTACGACGTTGCGCGATCTGATGAGCCACGGCGGAGGTTACGCGGACGTGGACATTAAAAAGGCGATCAACCGAGGCTATTTTCAGGGGCCGCGCATGCAGGTTTCCACGATGGGTCTGGTCGCGACCGGAGAAGGCATGCTGGGATCACCGGAGGTAAATCTGCCGAGGAATTATCAGACGGTGGATGGACCGTGGGCCGCGCGGCAAGCGGTCCGCGAACAGATCCACTATGGCGCGGACTGGATTAAGTTTCATTCCACCGCCGATTACGAATTTGAATCCGATGGCGCGCTGAGGAGCGATCCGACCTTCACAAAAGAAGAAGTCGAGGCCATAGTCGACGAGGCTCATCGCCACGGGAAGAAGGCAGCCTGCCACGCATTCGGTGGGGAGGGGTTGCGGAACTGCGTTGAAGCGGGCGCGGACACCATCGAACACGCCATCGAGCTTGACGAAGCCACCGCGGACCAGATGAAAAAGAAGGGCATCTATCTGGAGCTTACCGCTTACCACTATTCCCTCAGCGACTATACGGCGCGCGATGCCAAGTCCACCGGCGGAAAATACAGCCTGCAGGCCCTGCGGGAAAAAAGCGGCCGCCTGGCGATTTCCCGCGGCCTTAAAATTTCTTTTGGCAGTGGCGTCGGGCCGTTCCCTCACGGGACGCAAGCTGCCGAGTTCGCCTATCTGGTCAAGTACGGAATGTCTCCCAGCCAGGCCATCCAGGCCGCCACCAGCGTCGCGGCGGAAATGATGGGATGGCAGGATCGCATCGGTTCCATCGAAAAAGGGAAATTTGCCGACATCATCGCCGTCTCCGGGGATCCCCTGAAGGACATTACCGAGCTGGAGCGAGTAATATTTGTGATGAAGGGCGGCCAGGTGATCCGAGACGATGCGAAATAATTCCCCGTACCCAGGCGGACGCTTTCCCGTTGAGTAGTGCTATGATTTCCGCCTGCGATTCATTTTAGGAACGCCTGCTTATGCGCATCCTGCTGGTCGAAGACGAACGGAAGGTGGCCAGTTTCATCGCGCGCGCTCTGCGTGAAAACTCCTACGCGGTTGACATTGCGGAGAGCGGCGAGAAGGCGTTGGAACTCACCACCGACGTAACCTACGACGCCATTCTGCTGGATGTCCGCCTGCCGGGCCTGAGCGGTATTCAAGTCTGCCGCGAACTGCGCCAGCAGGGAATGGAAGCGCCGGTTCTTATGCTCACGGCTCGGGGTCTGGTCGAACAGCGCGTGGAAGGCCTCGACGCCGGGGCGGACGACTACCTCACCAAACCATTTGTCCTCGCGGAGCTTCTTGCACGCGTGCGGGCTCTTGTACGGCGCGGCTTGCACAGCGGAAATGCAAAGCTTCACTACGCTGACCTGGAGCTCGACCGCCACCGGCGGAGGGCCACGCGGGGAAAAGTGGTTGTCCCCCTTACCTCCAAGGAATTTGCGTTATTGGAGCTTTTCCTGCTCCACGCCCCGGACCTGGTGACCCGGAGTGAGATCGTCGAGCATGTCTGGGATCGCCATTTTGACAGCGAAACCAACCTTGTCGAGGTATATGTGAATCGCCTCCGGCAAAAGATTGATCAGAACCGTCCGGTCAAGTTGATCCACACCGTGCGGGGCATCGGGTACCGCCTCGGGGCAGTGGAGTCATGAAGACGAAGACCCTTCGCTTCCGGATGATGGTTCTTTTCTGTACCGTGGTCAGCGTTTTGCTGGTCGCTTCGTATCTGGCCTTCTGGGCATTGCTCGTCCACGAGATTCCTTCCCAGCTCAATCACCAGTTGCAGGAGACGGGCCGCCTGCTAATTGCCGATGTCGCTGCGGAACCCGAAGCCAGAGATATCGAGCGTCTCGATATCCCGGGCGAATTTTTTGAATTACTTGATGCTCACGGCCATGTTCTTCAGCGATCGCGCAATCTCCCAGGACCCCTCAACTTGAAGCCGATCGATTCCGCGACAACGAATTCCATCTTTCAGGTGGGGGATATAGAGGGGGAGCAGTCCGTCCGCGTGGCGATCATTCCGTTCGAACAAGCCAATCAGAAGCGCTATCTTGCTGTGGCCATTCCCACTTTTGGAACCAATCGGGTATTGGATACGTTTGGGCGGATCGTTCTGATTTTGTTTCCCATTAGTTTGCTGCTCACGGCGGGAATTTCGATGATTTACGTGGGCAGAAGCCTTGCGCCGATCTCGGATTTGACTCAACACGCCGCATCCATGGCCAGGCGTGTTACGCAAAACCAGGGTTTCTGGGAACCACTGCCGGTTACCACGCCGCATGATGAACTGGGCCGATTGGCGGAAACGTTCAACGACCTCTTTCGCGGTGTGGACTCCGCCGTGCGCCAATTGCGCCAGTTTGTTACCGACGCTTCGCACGAGTTGCGCACGCCCATTGCCGTTCTTCACGGGGAAACTGAACTTCTGCTTTCCAAGCCACGTACGGCAGAGGAATACCAGAAAACACTGGTGGTCTTTGATGATGAGCTGAAAAAGCTCACGCGGATGGTCGAGGGGCTTTTTACGCTCTCGATAGCCGATGCGGGGCAATTGCATCTGGAGTCAGAGCCGCTTTATATCAACGAGGTACTCGAAGAGGCCTGCGCGCTGGTCTCTTCGCGGGCGCGAAGAAAGGGAATTGCGATCCTCCGGCAGCTGGACCAGGAATTTCCCTACACGGGTGATGAAGCGTTCCTTCATCAGCTTTTTCTAATCTTCCTGGACAACGCGATCAAATATTCCCCGGAGAAAAGCGTCATGCACGTTACCTTGGAGCACGTGAATGGGACGATTCGCGCCTGCTTTCAGGATCACGGCATCGGTATCTCTGCCGAGCATTTGCCCTTCATTTTCGAACGGTTTTATCGAGCAGCACCTTCCACCTCTGGCGATTCCCACAGCGGTGGCCTGGGCTTGGCCATTGCCCAGGCCATTGCGCGTGCCCAAGGCGGGGTCATCGAGTGCACCAGCGCCGTGGGTATCGGCTCACGTTTTACTGTGGTTCTTCCCCTGATTCCTGTGAGCAAAATAGCGGCTCCGGAACCATCTAAACAGAAATTAATTATGGGTTAAGGCATCCGCCGTCTCCATACACTAGGCTCCGCCCAACGTGGAGGTGGGTCCGTGTTCTCGCAAAAAACCGCTCGCTTGAATTCGTTTGCCCGCACGACTGCTGTTTTCTTAATGCTCGCCATCCTCTTTTCCGTTCCCACCCTCGCTCAAGTCGCAGGAGGAACGCTCTCGGGAACTGTAACAGACCCTAACGGGTCGGGAATTCCGCAAGCGAAGCTGGTCATCAAGAACGTTGCGACCGGCGTCGAACGCACGGTCGCCACCAACGCGGACGGCTACTACACCACGGTAAACTTGTTGCCCGGGTCGTATCAAATCGCTATTTCCGCCACGGGCTTTAATTCGGAAACGCGCCATGGCGTGACCATGACCGTTGGCTCGCAGATCACCGTTGACATCACATTGCGTGTCGGAACGATCTCGAACAAGGTGGAAGTTACCGCCCAGGTTCCTGACGTCCAGCTCCAGAGTTCCGACATCAGCGCCGTCGTCACCGCCAACACCGTGCGCGAACTTCCTCTCAACGGCCGCAGCTGGACCGACCTGGCTGCTCTCCAGCCTGGTGTTTCAACGATTCAAACCCAGCCGAGCTTCGCAACGGGATCGGACCGCGGCAATCGCGGGTTCGGTCAGCAGCTCACCATCTCTGGCGCCCGCCCGCAACAGAACAACTACCGCCTCGATGGCGTCAGCCTGAATAGCTACGCGAACGGCGCACCGGGGAGCGTGCTCGGCGGCAATCTTGGTGTTGACGCGATTCAGGAGTTCTCCGTCCTGACCAGCAACTATTCGGCAGAATATGGGAAGACGTCAGGCGGGGTGGTCAACGCCATTACCCGCTCCGGCACGAATGAGTTCCATGGAAGCGCCTATGAGTTCCTCAGGAACAGTACACTCGACGCAAAGAATTATTTCGAAACTGCGGGCGCTAAGAAGGCGAATTTTATCCGTAATCAGTTCGGAGGCGACATTGGCGGTCCAATCGTTCCGAACCGCACTTTTTTCTTCTTTGACTATGAAGGAATTCGCCAATCGAAAGGCATCGCCAATCTAAATACCGTTCCCTCGCCCCAGGCCCGCTTGGGCAATATTCATGATGCGAATGGAAATCTCACGCCTGTGACAGTAGATCCGGAAGTCGCAAAATATCTCGCACTTTATCCGGTACCGTTGGCCACGGATTGTGCACAGAACGCCGATACTTGCCAGACCGTTTTCAGCGGCAAACAGATTGTCAACGAGAACTATCTCACGACCCGGATTGATCATAAGTTCTCGGAAAACGACAGCCTGTTCGGCACCTATTTGTATGACAAGACCCCCTACAATTCACCGGATCCGTTTGGGAATGTGGGGCTGGCAACTCTCACTTCCCGGCAAATCGTTGCCGTCGAAGAGACACACAATTTCACTCCCACGTTTGTCAATGCAGTTCGATTTGGATACAACCACGAACGTGTTGACAACGATTCGAGTGTAACTGCGATAAATCCGGCTGCTGCAGACACTTCACTTGGGGCTTTTGCCGGCCGGAATGCCGCCGTCGTAAACGTTAACGGTGTCCTCAGCCAGATGACTGGCGGCGTTGGCGGCCTCCCGACGTACTTGTATCGCTGGAATTCCTACCAGCTTTATGACGACGCCTTCTGGACCCGTGGGAAGCATTCGATTAAGTTCGGAGGCGCCTTCGAACGCATGCAATTGCAGGTCACTGCGCTTACCGACCCCAACGGAATCTGGTTCTTCAACAATTTGCAGTTATTTCTGACCAATAGTCCAAAGAAGTTTCAGGGTGGCGTCGCCAGTTCGCTCACCCCTCGCAATCTTCGTCAATCCTTGATTGGCGGTTATATCCAGGACGATTGGCGCTGGAAGTCAAATTTGACGCTGAATCTTGGCCTCCGGTACGAAATGACTACCGTCCCGACCGAAACCAACGGCAAGATTGCCAATCTCCGCAACTTGGCCGATCCTCTTCCCGTTTGCGGCACAATGGTCACGGGAGGTTGTTCGGGCACTGGTCCCTTTTTCTATAATCCGACCTACCACAATTTTGAGCCTCGCCTCGGCTTTGCCTGGGATCCCCTCAAGACCGGAAAGTTGGCGGTTCGGGGGGGGATCGGACTGTTTGACGTCCTCCCACTCCCTTATCAATTCATCCTTCTAACAACTCAAGCGGCTCCGTTTTTTCAATACACTTCATTGAGCGCAGGGGCAACTAATCCGAACTGTCAGCCGCCGGATACGACGCTCACGTTTCCGCTTGTTGCTGAGTGCTTAATCAGTGCAAACAAACTGCGGTCCACTTACGTCGAGTCCCACCCACACCGCAACTACGTCACACAGTGGAATCTAAACGTTCAATATCAACTCACCCCCAGTCTTGCGGCCATGGTCGCTTATGTAGGCTCTCGCGGCGTTCACCAGCCCTTTCGTGTGGACGAAGCCAACCTGGTTCTGCCTGCAAAGACCCCCGCGGGATATCTTTGGCCCAAAGTCGACATCCAAGGCAACGTCTGGTCACCACAATGCAATGCCACCGATCCCAACGCTCCTGCTGACGACCCAAACCTGTGCGCTCCTCCGAACCCCATCAATCAGGCATTTGGCTCCGTCCGGGGGATGTTTTATGAGGGCCGCTCTTATTTCAACGCCCTGGAATTCCAGTTGGCCAAGCGCATGAGTCACGGTTTCCAGGTGCAGGGCACGTTCACGTGGGGCAAAACCATGGATACCAGCTCCGCAACGGTAGCCGGTGACGCCTTCGGGAATTCCATCTCCAGCCTCGATTTTTTTGACATGAAACTAAACCGCGGCTTGGCCGATTACAACGCCGGGCGAACCGTAGTCATTAACGGCACTTGGGATCTACCATCTCCGAAAACCTGGAAAGGCCCCGCTCACTGGTTGGCCGACGGATGGGAACTCGGACTTATCTTTACCGCTAGCGATGGCGTTCCCTTCACTCCGACCTGGGGGACGGGTGGCGACCCCGCTGGAACCCTGAGCAGTGATGATTTCGCTTACACGAACCGGCTCTCCGGACCGGGTTGTGGCAGCGCGACCCATCCAGGCAATCCCACAAACTACGTCAATGTCAATTGCTTCGGGGTTCCGGTTGCGCCGAGCCAGGCGTTCTTCAACGCAAATTGCGATCCTGCGCCTCCGACATACATTGACCCTAACACTGGTAATGGAGGACCGCTCCCAGCTGGAGACTTGAGGTGCTTCAATCTCCGTGGCAATTCGGGGCGCAACATCATCAACGGCCCTGGTGTCATGAGTCTCGATTTCTCCGTCTTTAAGAACAACCGGATTCAGCGCATCTCCGAAAATTTCAACCTTCAGTTCCGAGTGGAGATGTTCAACATCATGAATCATCCCAACTTTGCCCCTCCAGGCCCTGGCGACGGCAATTCGGATATTTTTGGTCCGGAGGGTCAGATATCCGGCCTTGCGGGTTTCTTGGTACGGACCACCGTTCCCGAGCGGCAGATTCAATTTGCGATTAAGGCCAGTTTCTAACTGTGGGCGGAAGTTGACTGGCGAAACCGTGGCGGAACTTTGCCGCACCTCTCGATGCAGGATCGTTCGGGGATCACAATCAGCCCAAGGTACAGGGAGGAAAGTTTATGGTGTTGTCACGTCTGCAACTGATTTTTTGGAGCGCGGTTGTTCTTTGCTCCGGACTGACAGTCGCTGGCCGGCCCGACGGTGGCTATCATCTTTTGAAGAAATACGACCTTGGGGCCGCGCCTGGTGGCAAGGAGTATTGGGATTACATGACGTTCAGTGCCGCCACGCGGCGGTTGTACATTTCCCACAATACGGAAGTGAAAGTGGTTGATGCGGATACGGGTGCGGTAGTAGGAAGCATTGTCGACCTGAAGCGGGTGCACGGCATCGTGGTGATGGATGATCTGGGCCGTGGATTCATCAGCGATGGAGGCGGCGATGAAGTTGTGGTGTTTGATCTGAAGACAATGATGCCGACCGGGCACATCAAGACCGGCGGCAATCCCGATTGCATCATCTACGACCCCGCCTCGAAACACATTTTCACGATGAATGGAAAGTCCAGCGATGCTTCGGTGATTGATCCCGCGTCGTTATCGGTTGTCGCGACCATACCCATCGGCGGACGCCCCGAATACGCCGTGCCCGATGGCCATGGCACGATCTACGACAACGTCGAGGACAAAAACGAAGTCGTGGCTATCGATTCGAAGACCAACACCGTGAAGTCCCATTGGCCGATCGCACCCGCGGAAGAGGCCACGGCGATCGATCTCGACGTGCTGCACAACCGGCTGTTCATTGGTGGACGCAACAAAGTGCTCGCCATTATGAACGTTGAATCCGGCAAGGTTGTTCAGACCTTCCCGATTGGCGCTGGTGTGGACACGAATATCTACGAGCCGTCCACCGGCATGCTCTTTGTCGCGGCACGGGAAGGCACGCTGCATGTTTATCACGAGGACTCACCCGACAGTTTCCGTGTCGTCGAGACCGTCCAAACGGAATTCGGGGCCCGCAACATGGCGCTCGACCCCAGAACCCACCAGGTTTTCATAGACACAGCGGACTTCACTCCGGCCGCTGCACCCACAACGGAGCAGCCGCATCCGCAACCGACCCCGGTTCCCGGAACGTTCCGGTTGCTGGTCTACGGCCGCTGAAGCACAATTCCATCTGCAAGGAAGGGCGAATGCAAACCGGATCTTCTGTGAGGTTCTCCACAGTTATGCTCGCGTTGCTCGGAGTGATGTGCTGGGGAATCGCGGTTGCGAACGCGAGGCCCACTCCTCGAGCACAGCAGGCAGCGGATCGCTCGGCCGCTCTCGATTTTCAGACGTATCGCAGCCGTATTGAGCCCATATTCCTGAAGCAGCGGGAAGGCGGCGCGCGCTGCTACGACTGCCATTCCACGCTGAACACGCGCTTTCGCCTGGAGCGTTTGGTGGAAGGGAACTCGTCGTGGACCGAGGAGCAATCCCGGAAAAATTTCGCGGTCGTTCTGCAGCTGACTGCGCCCGGGGAACCGCTGAAGAGCCGGTTGTTGCTGCATCCACTGGCGACGGAAGCCGGTGGTGATCCCGCGCATGGCGGTGGCAAATTCTGGAAATCGCAGAGCGACGCGGAATGGCAGATGCTCGCGGAGTGGGTTCGCCATGGCACTTCCGCGCCTTCGCCGACCGCGGCGGCCTCGAACTCTCCGCCCAAAGGCGGACTCGATTTTGAGTTCTTCACGAACACCGTGCAGCCTATCTTCCTGAAAGAGCGGCCGGGCCATGCCCGCTGTTACGGTTGCCATACCGCACCGAACAGAGTGTTTCACCTCGCGGCGCTTACGCCCGGCAAGGGCGATTGGACGGAAGAGCAATCCCGCCAGAATTTCCAGAGCGCTTCCGAACTGGTGGTACCGGGCAAGCCGCAATCCAGCAGGCTTCTCATGCATCCTCTGGCTCCCGAAGCGGGCGGCGACGCATTTCATTCCGGCGGGCGACAGTTCGCTTCACAGGAAGATCCCGATTGGATGGCACTGGCGCAATGGGTGCACGCCGCAGCCGTTTCGGGTTTGGTTGCTTCGCCCCTGAGCAATGCCCCTCGAATCTACATAACCAACAGCGCCGGTAACACGGTGGACGTGATCGATTCTTCCACCAATCAGGTTGTGCAGGTGATACAAGGCATCGAACTGCCCCACGGCGTCACCTTTTCTCCCGATGGAAAACGGGTCTACATCAGCAACGAATCGGAGTCCATCCTGGATGTCGTGGATAGCGAGTCCGCCAAAATCCTGAAGAAAGTGGCTCTCAGCGGTCACCCCAATAATCTGACGATCACCAAAGACGGTCGCCGCGTTCTCGTTGGCATCCGGGAAGATCCCGGCTCGGTGGATGTGATCGACGCCAAATCGCTTGAACGTACAAAAAGCATTTCCGTCGACGGTAGCGTGCACAATATCTTCGTCACTCCCGACGGTAAATATGCGGTCAGCGGCTCCATAGAAAACAAGGCCGCCACGGTGATCGATCTGAGCTCGGAAAAAGCTGTTTGGGAAGTCAAATTCGATCGGGGCGTGCGTCCCATGGCCTTCGAGGCAAATTCCGACGGTTCTACCCGCCGGATTTTCGTCCAACTCTCCGGTGTGAATGGCTTCGCTGTCGTCGATTTTGCCAGCCGCAAAGAAACTGCTCGAATCCTTCTGCCGGATCAGCCCGGAGGATTCGGCACTGCCGAAGAGCGCCTGGGCACTCCCTCGCACGGCATCGGTGTTGCGCCTGACGGGAAATCTCTCTGGGTCAACAGCACCATCGCCAATGCCGTTTTCAAATATTCACTGCCCGACCTGCAACTTGCAGGTTATTGCCCGCTGCCGGTCCAACAGCTCCCGAATCGGGCCGCTCTGGGTGTCGTACCCGAGTGGATCACCTTCACACCTGATAGCCAGCGAGTTTATGACTCAAATTCCGGCGCCCGCTCCGTGTCGGTCATTGACGTAGAAACTCTCAAGCTGATCGATGTTGTGAATGTCGGCGAAGTTCCAAAGCGTATCAACACGCTCATCGTGCGCTGAAATTGACAGACAGATGGGTTGCAAAAGGCCACCCACTCCGCAGGGACGGATGACATTGGCAGTGCTTTCAACCGAAATACGAGCGATTTAGACGTCTTGGTGGTCACTTGTAAATGTGCGAGACTGAGAGGCGATTCAGGGCGATTCGCCGGCAGGAGGGTGCCGCGTGGAGTCGACAATATCCTCACTCATTGGCGCGGCGGAAAGCGGCGATAGCGTAGCCGCGGATACGCTGTTCAGTGCGCTCTACTCCGAGCTGCATCGATTGGCGAAGCGGGAACTGGCGAGGAGGGGGGCTCCTGCGGGCCTGAGTGTTACCACGTTGCTGCACGAAGCTTATCTCGACATGGCCGCGCGCGAAGGCAAGTCCTTTCCCGATCAGGCGCGTTTCATGGGGTACGCCGCGCGTGTGATGCGCGGCCTGATCATCGATCATGCCCGCAGCCGCAACGCGATCAAACGCGGCGGCGAATTCGAAATCACGTCCCTCAAAACGGATGTCGTCGAGAATTCCGTCGACGCCAAAGAGCTCACATTGATCAGCGACGCTTTAGATCAACTGGCCAAAGTGGAGCCGGAGCTTGCTGAGCTCGTCGACATGAAGTTTTTCTGTGGTTTCTCTTTCGTGGAAATCGCCGCTCTGCGCAATCTTTCAGAACGCACAGTGCAGAGAAGCTGGGAAAAGGCCCGCATCTATCTCCACCGCAGCATTCGCGCGGATTTGCCACTCTGAGGAATGAATGCCGGATCTCAGTCCAGAGCAATGGAAAGCCCTTAGCCCACACCTGGACGAAGCGCTGGGTATGTCGGATGAGGAGCGCTCGACCTGTTTCTCCAAACTGCGTGCCGAGAACCCCACTCTGGCGAGTCAACTCGAAATGCTTCTCCAGGAGCACCGCTTATTGTCCGCGGAAGGTTTTCTCGACGAGCGCCCGGTTGAATTGCCGGGGGCGGCGGGCCTGGGCGGCCAAACATTCGGAGTTTACACACTGATATCGCAAATCGGCCACGGAGGAATGGGCACGGTCTGGCTGGGGGAACGAAGCGACGGAAGATTTGAACGCCGCGTAGCAGTGAAGGTGCTCAACGTCGCGCTGATGGGCAAGGGCGGAGAGGAGCGGTTCAAACGCGAAGGCCGCATCCTCGGGAGCCTGAAACACCCACACATCGCGGAGTTGATTGACGCGGGAGTGTCACCGGCGGGCCAGCCGTTTCTGGTTCTCGAATATGTTGAGGGCCACCACATTGACCGCTACTGCGACGAAAACAGGCTCGATGTCAGGGCGCGCATTCGGCTATTCCTCGATGCATTGCGAGCCGTAGCGCAAGCGCACGGCAAGCTGATTGTGCACCGCGACCTGAAGCCTTCGAACATATTAGTGGGAACGGATGGCCAAGCGAAATTGCTCGACTTTGGAATTGCCAAACTTTTAGAAGGCGATGGGCAGGCCAGGGAAGCGCAGCTTACGCTTGAGGGTGGGCGGGCGATGACACCCGAATATGCGGCTCCGGAACAACTGAAGGGCGAAGCTGTGACAGTTGCCACGGATGTCTATGCCTCAGGGGTGTTGCTATATGTGTTGCTGACGGGGCACCACCCGGCCGAAATGGGTCCGCGAACGCCTGCGGGTCTGGTCAAAGCAATTTTGGACACCGAGCCTCCGCGTCCTTCGGACGTTGTCGCCCCAACGCAGGCGAATGAAGATACATCTATCACGAACGCCGCGACGCGCGCGACAACACCCGACAAATTGATCCGGTTGTTACGCGGAGATCTCGACACGATCGTCACGAAGGCGCTCAAGAAGATACCGCAAGAGCGTTACGCTTCGGTGAAGGAATTGGCAGACGACCTGCTACGTTACCTGAGGCACGAGCCGATCATTGCTCGACCGGACACAATTGCGTATCGTGCGGGCAAGTTCCTGCGGCGACGCAGAAGCGGCGTAGTCGCGACGCTGCTCGTATCGCTGGCCCTGATCGGCGCCACGATCGTTGCCTGGTACATTCCTCGCCGACACGAACCTCTGCCCCAATTCAATCAGCAAAAACTCACGGCAAACGCCGAGGATTTGCCCGTGTTCAGCGCTGCGATTTCCCCGGATGGAAAATATTTGGGGTATGCTGACCCGCAAGGCATTCATCTGCAGTTTGTTGCGACGGGCGGAGTGAGGACTGTGGCATTGCCTCCCGGCACCGAGCAGGGGAAGGCTTCTTGGACCTTCGGAAGCTGGTACCCGGATTCCGAACGTTTCCTAGCTTCTGTCCGTGTTCCAGGAACACATTCCACCGTATGGTTGATTCCGGTAATAGAAAGCAAGACGCCGCAAAAGCTTGCTGAAGTTGAGGATATGTTTGACGGCGGGACCGTCTCACCCGATGGCCTCAAAGTCGCCTACGAAAGGCTGCGAGCATCCATTGGGGCGCGGGAGATTTGGATAATGGGCGCGCATGGAGAGTCTCCTCACAGAATTTTCACAGCCGAAAACCGCGCCACGATCAACGGCATCGCATGGTCGCCGACGGGCAATCGGATTGCATACCTCTACAGACGTGTTAAGGGCGACCATACACAGATTATGATTGAAAGTTGTGACCTCGGTGGTGCAGTTACAACGACCGTCCTCCTCGACAATCACTTGAGCGCATTCACGTGGACGCCCTCGGGACGCTTCATTTATTCAAGGAATACGGAACGCGGCTCTTCTGAATCCGATAATTTGTGGGAACTGCAAGTCAACGCCGAGAACGGGACTCCGCAGGGCAAAGCACACCAGCTGACAGATTGGTCGGGATTTTCCGTTTACAGCTTCAGCGCAACGGCAAACGCCAAGCAACTAGCTTTTCTAAGAGGCAATAGTCACGCTTCTGTTTTTGTTGGGGATCTTGCCGGCAATGAAAGCCGTCTCCAGAACCCCCGGCGGTTGACGCTCGACGATAACTACAATCTTCCATCTGCATGGACGCCAGATTCTCGCGAAGTCCTTTTTTCATCGGAACGTAGCTCAAACCGAATGATGTATCGGCAGGCGATAGATCCGGGCAGTGCCGCTCAACTTGTCACGCCCGCAGTGAACACAAATTTCTATTTGGCCGGCCTCAGCCCTGACAGAACCGGAATCCTTCTGGAAGGTGAACCCCTTGAATCGCGCAAGATGGGTTTGTATCGCGTTGACCCGAAGGGCGGCGCTGCTCGGTTGTTATTTAATACAGGAGGGTTTGTACTATTTTCGTGTTCTGACAAAACCGCCAACCTTTGTGTGTTTGGGCGGCCGGCAGCGGAAAAGAACGAACTGGTGGTCGTTGCATTTGACCCACTTGGCAGTCCAGGAAAGGAACTGTTACGGATTCCGCTTGAGAATGGCAGCGACGCTGACATTGGATTTGATTATTGGTGGCAACTCTCTCCCGATGGATCGAGGATCGGAATCGTAAAAAAGCACGGAAATCAAATTAGGCTGGTGCCGCTGTCGGGAGGGCCGACGAGAACTATTACGATAAATGGTTATTCCGAC
>Ga0210403_10003174_pt1 | contig 14552 bp, 15 predicted proteins | sample IncBWC19MmetaG_FD_150863 | JGI IMG/M metagenome (GOLD analysis project Ga0210403, IMG submission 150863) | Forest soil microbial communities from Barre Woods Harvard Forest LTER site, Petersham, Massachusetts, United States - Inc-BW-C-19-M | ecosystem: Environmental > Terrestrial > Soil >... | reverse complement strand
CATGGATCTGAACAACAACGTCAGCCGCATGATGGCCGCTCCCGCGAAGCCGGGCGCAACGGGGACGCGGGTCGAGGGCTTGTTCGTCCGGCAGGATCAAGCGGCCCCAGCCGAAACATCCGGTGGCGGGGCACCCCGCGGCGGCGCGCCAAAACCGTGAGCCGCAGCGGCGAACGGTACCGGGCGCGGGTCGAGCAGGCAGCCGCCGCCGATTTTCGAGCACCTGGGCGCCGGCCGCGCCTGGTCGCCGACAATCGCGGTCTCCTCGGAAAGGGTTTGGGCAAAAGCTTCAAACGGCGCCCGGTATTGCGCGACGTCAACATCTCCGTGCAGCGCGGCGAGGTTGTCGGCCTGCTCGGCCCCAACGGTGCGGGAAAGACTACCTGCTTTTACATCATCACCGGTCTTATAGCCGCCGACACCGGGACGGTCAGCCTCGACGGCCGTGACATCACCGATCTTCCGATGTACCGGCGCGCCCGGCTCGGCATCGGTTATCTGCCGCAGGAAGCCTCGATCTTTCGCGGCCTCACCGTCGAACAGAATATCCGCGCTATCCTCGAAATAGCGGAGCCCGCGGCCGATTTACGCGAGTCCATGCTCGATGGATTGCTCGCCGAGTTCTCGATCACCCATCTGCGGCGGGCGCCGGCGATGGCGCTGTCCGGCGGCGAGCGGCGGCGATGCGAAATCGCCCGGGCGCTGGCGACTCAGCCGCATTTCATTCTCCTTGACGAGCCGCTGGCCGGGATCGATCCGATCGCCGTGGCCGACATCCGCGAGCTGGTCGCTCATCTGAAGGACCGCGGGATCGGCGTCCTGATCACCGACCACAATGTGCGCGAAACACTCGAAATCGTCGACCGCGCTTATATCCTGCACGAAGGTCGGGTGCTGATGGAGGGCGCGCCCGCCGAGATCGTTGCAGACGCGGATGTGAGGCGCGTTTACCTGGGAGACAGGTTTAGCCTATAAGCCGCTCTTGAACGGAGCGGGATGTGAACAGGACGGGTTTTTCGCAGCGGCTCGAGCTTCGCCAGACCCAGACGCTGGTCATGACGCCCCAGCTGCAGCAGGCGATCAAGATGCTGCAGCTTTCGAACCTCGAGCTGACGCAGTATATCGATGCGGAGATCCAGCAGAACCCGCTGCTCGAACGCCGCGAGCCACGGCTCGAACAGCCTGCGCCGGCTAACGGCGCGGCAGACGCAGAGGGCCCGGCGCCGCCCTTGCCGGAGGCGATGGCAGGCGATTTTACCCCTGAGGCGGCCGAACATTGGCATGCCGCTGCGGGTGCGGAGGGGGATGGATCGGCCGATCTTGGCGGCGGGCCTTATTCGTGGCACGGCCGCAACGGGGCCGGTGACGCGGGCCGGCCGGACATCGAACAGTCGGCAACCCGCCCGCGCACCCTGCGCGAACACCTGCTGGAGCAGATCGGGACCGATCTCAACGACCCCGGCGACCGAGTCATCGCTCTCCACCTCCTCGATCTGATCGATGATGCAGGGTACCTGCGCGCCGGGCTCGACGGTGCGGCGCAACTCCTCGGATGCGATATCGCGCGGGTTCAAGCCGTTTTTGGCCAGCTGCAGCAGTTCGACCCTCCGGGCGTTTTCGCCCGCGACCTTGGGGAATGTCTCGCCCTCCAATTGCGCGATCGTGACCGGCTCGATCCGGCGATGCAGACTTTGCTCGACAACCTGCCGCTGCTCGCGGCCCGCAACGTCGCTGCGCTGGTCCGGCTGTGCCGTGTCGATGCCGAAGACGTGGCCGACATGATCGCCGAGATCAAATCCCTCGATCCGCGGCCGGGCTTGGCTTTCGATCCGCCGCTAGCCCAGCCGGTCGTACCCGACATCTTGATGCGAGCGCAACCCGAGGGAGGGTGGATCCTCGAGCTCAATTCCGAGACCCTGCCGCGTGTCCTGGTCAACAGCAGATATTGCGCCGAAATCCGGCGGGTGACACGCAAAAAGGAGGAAAAGGATTACCTTACCGAGCGACTGCATGCGGCGAATTGGCTGGTCAAATCCTTGCACCAGCGAGCGACCACAATTCTCAAAGTCGCAGCTGAAATCGTCCGTCAGCAGGACGCCTTTTTTCGGCGCGGCGTCCAGTCGCTGCGACCGCTCATTCTGCGCGACATCGCCGATGCCATCGGCATGCACGAGAGCACAGTGAGCCGGGTCACCAGCAACAAATACATGGCGACACCGCGAGGTCTCTATGAACTAAAATATTTCTTCACGTCATCGATCCCGGCGTCCAGCGGCGACGGGTCGCATTCGGCGGAAGCGGTGCGCCATCGTATCCGCAGCTTGATCGGCGCGGAGCCGCCCGACAACACGCTCTCGGACGAGCGCATCGTCGAATTGCTGCGGGAGGACGGCGTGGACATCGCTCGCCGGACTGTTGCCAAATACCGCGAAGCGATGCGGATTCCTTCTTCGGTTCAACGCCGCCGGGAAAAGCTGCTCGAAATGTAGAGGCGTAGCAGTCTTAGCCGTCGCCTCGACGGTGGGCCGAGGAGGATGGCGCAATGCTTGATCGGGCAGGGCCGCGTTCCCACGTCTGCGACTGGGTAGCCGAACCCGGCCCGCAGGGGGTAATAGGAGCCATGCAGCTCAGTGTAACGGGCAAGCAGACCGAAATCGGCGAGGCGTTGCGGCGGCATATCGAAGGTAGTCTCGGTTCCATTCTCGACAAATATTTCAAGACGGCCATCGAGGCCCACGTCATCGTCTCGAAGGAGGCGCATTTGAGCCGGGCTGAAATTTCGATCCACATCGGCCGAGGCATTGTGGTCAACGCCCGTGCCGCCGCGTCAGAGGCCTACCTGGCGTTCGACGCGGCTGCCGAGCGTTTGGCAAAGCAGCTACGCCGGTATAAGCGCCGCCTGCGTGACCATCATGCAAAGGGGCGCGAGCCGGCCGGTGCCAGCGAGCGGGCAATGGACTATGTGCTGGCGCCGATCGAAGAGGAAGAGGCCGAAGGGGAAGCAGCCGAGGCGGGCAATGTCAACGGCGCACCCGCGGTGATTGCCGAAATGAGTACTGAGTTACCGAGCCTCACCGTCGGAGAGGCAGCCATGCGCATGGACCTCGCCGAGGCGCCGGTGCTGCTGTTTCGCAACCGCTCGCATGGCGAACTCAACCTCGTGTACCGTCGGACCGACGGCAATATCGGGTGGATCGACCCCAAACTGGACGCGGCGCGCGCGACGCGTCGAACCGCCTCCCGAGCCATAGGCCGCGAATGATCGGCGCTGTCGAGCGGTCTGCCATCACGGTGAAACTCGATGCCTGGCGGGGGCGCGGTTTGGCCCGGTGCGCGCCCCGACAGGGAATCTGAGCAATCGCTCGGGGGGGCGAGGCTGATGGATATCGCCGATTTGATAACCCCGCGCAGCGTTGTTGCCCAGCTCCGCGCGGCAAACAAAAGGCATGCGCTACAAGAGCTTGCGAAGCGCGCTGCGGCAATTAGCGGTTTAAATGAGCGCGCAATCTATGATGTGATAATCGAACGCGAAAGGCTCGGCAGCACCGGAATCGGAACGGGTGTCGGGATTCCGCACGGCAAGCTGCCCGGGCTCACCAGGCTCTATGGGATCTTCGCCCGGCTCGAACGGCCGATCCCATTCGAAGCCATCGACGATCAGCCGGTCGACCTGATTTTTCTGCTGCTCGCCCCGGAAGGCGCCGTCGCCGATCACCTAAAGGCGCTGGCGCTGGTATCTCGGTTATTGCGAGACCGGATCGTCTGCGAAAAGCTTCGCGGCACCGACAATGCCGACGCGCTCTTCGCCCTTCTCACCGACGCCGCCACGTACCCAGCCTAGCCGGGCACTCGTTTCAGTGAACGCTCAACGGCTCGAGGTCGTGCTGGCGGATTGTCGCCAGGGCGACCTCGCGGTTGGGCAGCACGGTGACTTGCGTACCGTCTGCGGCGTGCACCGCAAAGGCACTGGCGCCATCGACGACCACCGGCTTTACGTAGGCGAGGTCCTGCATACCGAAGAGTGCGAGTTCGCGCGACGACATCTGCCGGATGCGCTCGATTTCCTTCATTTCGTAGCCCTTTCTCGGATCGCGGCAGCGCCGGCCCGCCTCATGAGCCGGAGCCGACCGGCGCCCGCTTGGCCGCGGTCGGACCGCTCTTTATCTCGACGTTACGCACCCGGCTCTCGGCCTCAGGACGGACCAGATCGATGTGCAGCAGCCCGTTGTCGAGCAATGCGCCACTGACTTCGATCCCTTCAGCGAGAACAAAAGACCGCTGGAACTGGCGAGCCGCGATGCCGCGGTGCAAGTACACACGCTGCGTGTCGTCGGTTTGCCTGCCGCGCACCACGAGCTGGTTATCCTCGACCGTGATGCTGAGGTCGCTCATCCGGAAGCCGGCGACGGCGAGGGTGATTCGCAGGGCGTTCTCGCCCAGCTGCTCGACATTGTAGGGCGGATATCCGTCTGCCGACACCTTGCTGACCCGGTCGAGCGCCCGCTCGAAATGGTCGAACCCCAACAGCAGCGGCGAGTTGAACAGCGACAGCCGCGACATGCATCTTTCTCCTCTGCACCGAGCGAGAGTGGTGGCTGGCCCATTCGGCACCCGTCACTCACCATGCACCTGGCAGAATATTTGGGGCCAGCGAGCCCGACAATCAAGCAAAGCCGGGCAAGTAAGCCGGCCGCTTGGGGTGGCTGCTCGGGGCCGCCTTCGCCCGAAAATCGCTCCGTTGCGGCGAGCCATGCTTCCGCCAGCATGGGCGCGTGCCCATATCGGGCGTATCTTGCATTTTCCTCGCGAGCTTTTGGACGAGCCTACTATGCCGAACCGGATGCTGAACTGGCGCATCCTGCTGGCGGTCTTTATCGCCGCGACCCTCGCATTGGCCCCGGCGATCGCCGAGGCGCGCGCCGGCAGCTCCGCGGGTGGCCGCTCGTCGAGCATGGGAAGCCGCGGATCGCGCACCTTCGAGAACAACGGCGCGCAGCCGTTGAGTCGTAGCGTCACCCCGCTGCCCCAGCCGTCGCGGCCGCCCGGCTTCGCTCCTGCCGCGCCCGCCCCTGGCTTTGGCGGCGGCAGCTTTTTCCAACGCCACCCATTCTTGACCGGGCTGGCCGGCGGGTTCATCGGCTCCTGGTTGTTCGGGCACAGCGGTTGGGCGGCAGGAGAGGGCGGCGGGTCTGGGGCCTCGATGCTCGGGATGCTGTTGCAGGTCTTGATCATCGGGCTGCTGATTTATTTTGCAGTCCGGCTGTTCCGCGGCCGCGCTTACGCGACCGGCGGTCGCGGCGGATGGCCGCCGCGCTCGGCGGGCGCGGCCGCCGCGCCGGCGGGCAGCGGGCGCGGCCGCGACATCAACCTTTCCGATGCCGATTTGCAGGCGTTCCAGGCGATCCACGCTGCGGTGCAGGAGGCGTGGAGCACGGGCGAGTTGGGGCGGTTGCGGCCGCTCATGACGCCGGAAATGCTGAGCTATTTCTCAGAGGAGCTAACCCGCAACACCAGCCAGGGGGTGCGCAACATCGTCTCCGATGTCGAGCTCCTGAAAGGCGACTTGACCGAGAGCTGGGAAGAAGGCGACCTGCAATACGCCACCGCCTATCTCAAATGGCGGGCGATCGACTACCTCGTGCGGCTCGGGCGTTCGCCGGGCGACCCGGACTGGCTGGTCAGCGGCGACCCGCGCCGCCCGGTCGAGGCCGAAGAGATGTGGACCTTTGTCCGCCGCCGCGGCGGCCAGTGGCTGCTCTCCGCCATCCAGCAGATCTGATCCGCAACTTTCGCGAAATCGGCAGCTCCGAGGAAACGGCCGGCAACCGATAGGCGCAATTTATATTGTATTTTCTGTAGAAGGCTCCATTCTGCGACCCTCGATAGTTTGGGTTCGTCCGAGAGTTGGGTTCGTCCGATCACCGGACTGGGGGGTCGGCCTGCCACGCCTTCTCATCATCGCGATTCTGGCCGCCACCTTGCCCGCAGCACTGCCGATGCAGACTGCGGGTCCGGCCGCCGCCCCGCTTGTCGAGGCGCCGCCTTCCGAGTTCCTCGGGCCGCCGCCTCTCGCCGGAGCGGAAACAAGGACGGCGCACCCTCATTCCATCGACCCCGCAGCCGCAGCGGGCGCGATCGAGGCGGCTGCCGAGGCTGACCTGACAGCCGGCTGGTTTGACGGCAGAGAATTGAAGCCGAGTGCTGCCGGCGACGACAAATCCGACATGTTCGTCGATCCCACCGCCTGCGTTTACCCCGATGCCTATCTGCGCAGCCTCGCCGGGGGTCGGGACGATTGCGCCCTACTCAACCCCGGCACCGAATCAAAAATTCTAACTCTGCCGTTTGTGGCGCTCTCGGCTTGGGTTGTCGTGATCTGCGCGATCGCCGCGCTGCATCATCTTCACCGCAATTGGCGTCTTTGGCGGTGGTTACGCAGCGTAGGGGCTCAAGGATTGGTGCCAAGTGGGACAAATTGGCGATCTCCGCCCCAACGCCGGCACCGCCGGTCGGGCCGGCATCGCAGAACGGCTTCGCGGCGCTACGCGGGCTGAGCCGATCACACGACCGCGAAGTAGCGGTCGGGTGGAGTAGCGAGCAGCGCCGCGAGCCGAGCTATGCCGCGCTCCACCCGCTCGGCTGTGGTCTGGGCGCCGAGACAGATGCGCACCGCGTTGGGCGGCTGACGGGTGACGGCGAAGGCGGCGGCGGGAACGACCCCGACCCCGCACCGCCGCGCCGCTGCGGCAAAATCGTCGGCGCGCCACGACTCCGGGAGCGTCAGCCAGAGATGGGCGGCGGCAGGATCACCTGTAACCTCGACGCCGGAGAGGATTTCGCGCGCTCTGCGATTGCGGATCCGCGTCTCGGTTCGCTTCTCGGCGGCGAGCCGCTCCGCGGTGCCGTCGGCGACCCAGCGCGCGACAATGCGTGCCATCAACGGCGGCGCCGAATAAATAGTAGCGCGCACTGCGGCGGCAATCGGTTCGATCTTCGCCCGCGGGGCATGCACGTAGCCGACGCGCAAAGCCGGAATCAGGCTTTTCGAGGTCGAGGTGACGTAAATCCCGTGCTGCGGCGCGAAATGCGCGAGCGGCGGCAATGGCTCATCCAGCAGAAAGCCATAAACGTCATCCTCGATCAATGTTACCCCATACCGCTGCGCTACCTCCGCCAAGGCTTGTCGCCGCGCCACCGGCATCGTGGCGGTGGTCGGGTTGTGCAATGTCGGCATTGTATAAAGGGCACGCACCGGGGAGGCGCGGCAGGCCGCGTCGAGCGCATCGGGGACCAGCCCCTGCTCGTCCATGGCAATCGGGACCACCCGCACCTGCAATAGCCTCGCGAGCGCGCGCAGGCCAGGGTAGGTCAACGCCTCGGCCGCCAGGGTGTCGCCGGGCTGGGTCAAGGCACCGATAACGCAAGTCATGGCATGCTGACCACCGGCTGTCACCACCACCTGCTCGGGCGTCGTGACCAACCCGCAACCATCGAGGAAAGCGGCTCCTGCGACTCGGTCGTCGCGGCGGCCGGCCGGCGCCTGATAATCGAGGAGAGCGGCGAGGTCGGGCTCGGCGGCCAGTGCCTGCAGCGCCGCTGCCATCGCTGGCTCTTCCCCGGCGGCGCTGGGCCGATTGATCGTTAGGTCGATGAAATCGGGATCCGGCGTCTCGCCCAGAATGTCGCCGGGCAATACCGGAGCCGCACCGGCCGAATGCCGCACATAGGTCCCGCGACCCACCTCGCCGGCAATCAGGCCGCGACGCTCGGCTTCGGCATAGGCGCGGCTGACGGTGCCGATCGTCACGTGCAGTTTCCAGGCGAGATCGCGCTGCGTCGGCAGCTGCGTGCCAGCGGCCAGCCGGCCGACCCGCACATCCTCTGCCAGGGCTTCGGCTATCGCGCGGTAGCGCGGCCCATGGCGGTCCGATAGATCGGGCATCCAATTTGTCATGGTGACAAGTTTCTAATTGACGAATCATTCCGAGTCAATTTTGTATTTCGCCAACCAAATGAGATGAGTCACACCTTTGGCCCATAGAGATTGTATCGATACAATCTTGCGCTTTCCGAGGTATCGGCTGCGCAATGTGCGCGGGCCTGCCGCTCTGCGGCGGTGGCTCCCGAACCTGCTGAGTCGGTTCCTGGCTTGGCGGGACCGCGCGCGGAGCCGACACTTGCTCCTACAACTCGACGACCGCATGCTGCGCGATGTCGGATTGAGCCGCTCGGACGTCGATCGCGAGTGCACCAAACATTTCTGGCAACCCTGAGGCCCCCATGCGCATCCCGCTCTACCAGGTCGATGCTTTCACCACTCGGCTGTTCGGCGGCAATCCGGCGGCCGTGTGCCCGCTTTCCGAATGGCTCCCGGAAGCGACGATGCAGGCGATTGCCGCCGAGAACAACCTCGCCGAGACCGCGTTCTTCGTGCCGCAGGGAGATGGCTACCTGCTGCGCTGGTTTACGCCTACGGTCGAGGTCGAGCTGTGCGGTCACGCGACACTCGCTTCGGGATATGTGGTGACCCGTATTCTCGCGCCCGAGCGGCGGTTGGTGACTTTCGACACCTTGAAGGCCGGGCAGCTGAAGGTAACCCGTGAAGGCGATCGGCTGGCCATGGACTTCCCGTCATGGCCGCCGGAAGCGAAACCGGCCGACCTGCGAATACTTGCCGCGCTCGGTGCCCGGCCGGCCGAGAGCTTTGTCGCGCGCGGCCGCACTCTGGCGGTCTACGACCGCGCCGAAGACGTCGCGGCGCTGGGGCCCGACTTTGCCGCAATGCGCCGGATCGCGGGCGCCGATGCGATCGCGACGGCGCCCGGGCGCGATGGCGTCGACTTCGTTTCGCGCTATTTCGCGCCGAACTACGGCGTGGACGAAGACCCGGTCACGGGATCCGCCCATTGCGTGCTGACGCCCTATTGGGCGGAGCGGCTCGGCAAGGAGCAAATGACGGCGCGGCAGATCTCGGCGCGCGGCGGGGAGCTCACCTGCACCTTGCGCGGAGGCCGTGTCACGATCGCCGGCCATGCGGTGCTCTATCTCGAAGGCGCGATCACAGTATAGCGGCGGGAAGGGGACCGGCCATGGCCGAATACTTCAATGAATTGGGGCAACCGATCGGGTTTCCATTACCCCATTGGACCGCACGCCCACGCCCGCCGCGCAGCGCGATGGAAGGCCGTTTCTGCGTCGTCGAGCCGGTCAACCCGGCGCGCCACGCCGCCGACCTTCACGCCGCCAATTCGCTGGACCGGGAGGGGCGCAACTGGGCCTATCTGCCCCACGGGCCCTACAACCGGCTCGAGGATTACCGCCTGTGGCTCGACCGCGCGTCTGCCGAAGACGACCCTCTGCTCCACGCCATCATCGAGTGCCAGAGCGGCCGCGCCGTCGGCGTCGCCAGCTATATGCGCATCGACCCCGCAGCCGGCGTCATCGAGGTCGGCAGCATCAATTACGCGCCGCCCTTGCAGCGCACCCCAGCGGCAACCGAAGCGATGTACCTGATGATGCGCCGCGTCTTCGACGAGCTCGGTTACCGCCGCTACGAATGGAAATGCGACTCGCTCAACGCGCCGTCGCGCGCCGCGGCGCAGCGCCTGGGTTTCCAATACGAAGGCATGTTCCGCCAAGCTACCGTTTACAAGGCGCGCAACCGCGACACCTGCTGGTTCTCGATCCTCGACAGCGAATGGTTGGCGCTGAAAGCCAGATTCGAGCGCTGGCTCGATCCCGACAACTTCGATGCGCAGGGGCACCAGAAGCGGAATCTGGCAAGCTGCGCTCAACCCCCGCCCGGCTGACTGCATGCGCCGAGCCGGTCCGTTGCCGCTCGACGTGCCGTAGCTCAGATCGGTCACGCCCGGTGTGGCCAACTTCCTCTATTTCAACAATGTGGGCGCTGCGTTGCCGCCGCGTCCGGTCTTGGAGGCGGTGATGAGCCACCTGGCGCGCGAGGCCGCCATCGGCGATTACGAGGCTGGGGCCGAAGCAGAGGGTCGCATTGCCGATGTATATGACGCCTTCGCCACCTTGATGACCGCGGAGCGGTAACGAGATCGTATTAATATTAGTGGAAAGCGCCACGCACGCCTGGGAGATGGCGTTCATACGATCCCGTTCCGCGCGGGCCACCGCGTCATCACCCGCGCGAGGCCGAGTACTATCTCGCGCACTCGCAGATGAAGCCGCGCGTGGGGATCTAGATCGTTTCCGGTCGGCCGCCCTCGCCCGGCTGAAACCGCGTTGATAGCCAACTGACCGCTTTCGACCCTTGCTGCCGTTTAGGGGTTCCGACGTGCCGTCCGACGACGGCGCGCCGAGCGCCGATCATCACCCTGCACAAACCCGCCGATCCATGCAACCGGCGGGCTTCTTTCCGGTTCCGATTGACAACAGTCGCGCCATTAGGTTGCGGAGGCGCGCTTAGCCGCTGACGGGGATTAGCGCGCGAACTCGGGCGTCCCGAAACCAAAGCCCGCCCCACACGAAAACGCCAAGATAAACCCCAAAGAGGTCGTGTGTGAGGAGGGGATCGCCGAGACGGGCATGCGACGCAACCGCGCCGCCGAGATATCCGGTCAGCAGGATTGCCCCGAGAACCGCGGTTCGAGGAAACGCGTACAGCGCAGCACAGCCCAACAGGATGGTGCCAAGCACTGCAAGCCTCACGGGATCGGCGGGCCAGCCGATCTCCGTTGTTGCGGCAATCACGACCTGCGGCTGAACGAGCTTCATCGCCCCGTCCATCACAAAAAAGGCGATCGCCAGGGCGCTCAGCACGCGGCCAATCCAAACACTGGCTGACAACGGGCCACGACCGGACCGAGTGTCTGCTGTTGTCGCTTCACACTATACATCGTGTGTGTTCCCCTTGTTGGTGAGCTTGTCGTTCAAGCCTGCGTGAAGTCCTCCATTTCATACATCGGGCGGATTTCGATATCGGACGTTTCCGGCATCGGGTTCGGGCAACGCTTGACCCACGCGATGGCTTCGTCGAGCGAATCCACTTTCCAGATCCAGTAGCCCGAAACCAGTTCGGCGGTGCTGTCGAAGGGACCCTGCCTGACGCTGCGCTGCTGCCAAGAAAAGGTGACGCGCGCGCCCTTCGCGCTCGGATGCAGGCCGCCGCCATCGATCATGATCCCGGCATCGATCAGTTCCTGGTTGAACTTGCCCATATCGGCGAGCAGTTGCGGGGTGGGCATCTGGCCGGCTTCGGAGTGTTCAGTCGCTTTCACCATAACCATCACGCGCATGTGAATTACCTCTTTGCTGAGTGGCCGCGAAATAGCAGCACCAGGTAGCGACGCAGGTGGTCGATCGATTCGGCGGCAACGGCGGCGTCACCCTTCGCCTTTGCCAAGATGAAGGCGCCTTGCAGCACGGCTTGCATATGGAGGGCAAGGCTGCGCGCCGTCACGCCAGCGGGAGCGCGGTGAAGTTCGATGGCTGCGGCGACGTCCGCTTCGAGCTTGGCCGCATGGCCGAGGATGCTGACCTCGCAGGCTTCCCGGATCGCCGGGTTCGTCTCGTACACTTCCTGTACCATCGTGCCGACTAGGCAGGTAAATTCGGGGAGCTTGCCGGTCAGGATCGCCTTACGGAAATCAAGGTAGGCAAGAACCCGGTCGAGCGGATCCTCGTGTTTGTGGTAGGGTGCCGCCTCGAAAAACGCCCCGGTCCTATCCGACCAGTACTCGGCCGCCGCGACGGCCAGCGCTTCCTTGTCCTTGAAATGATGAAAGAACGACCCTTTGGCCACGCCCGCTCTGGCACAAAGCTCGTCAACGCGCGTAGCGGCATAGCCTTTAGCGCGGATCACCGACAGCGCGGCGTCGAGCAGCTTTTGCCGCGCCAGTGCCATGGGGCGCTTCGTTTGGGTAGCTACGCTCATGGAAATCTTATACCGACTAGTCGGTATAAAGATCAAACAACATAGTGCATCTGCCGGCTTGTGCTCCTAGGACCGCTCCGGAATGGCCGCATTCGGCGCAGAGGAGGACAGCGGTGCGAGATAGCGATGATCCGTTTCCTATCCAGAAGCCGGACGTATAAGCGACGTGGGGGCTACCTGGGCGCGACACGATCGGCACGATCGAGCCGCCCCTCCCGTTCGAAACGTCGGCATGCAACGACGTGGAAAGAGCGCTCGGTTCGACCGCAATGATGGAACGCACCCGATCTATCGAGACGGGTCAAGAGCCGATTGCTTTTCGAATCCGCTGCGGCGTGGCGGGGAAGGCGGCGATGGCGCCGGCCTCGCCGCACCCTTTGACGCCGAGCGGGTTGGTCGTGCAGCAGGTGCTGTTGAGCCGAGGGCGAATGAAGGGCAGGTCGTCGGCGCGGGGCATGGCGTAACCCATGAACAAGCCGGCGATCGGCTGACCGGAGCGGGGATCGCAGACCGCGTGCTGCGGCGGACGCATCAAGGCGTTTTCTATCGCCGGCTAGTTGCCCGACGACGAAGCGAGGGCACTGCGGGCCAACTTCCAACGCGAGATGAACCGTCTCGTAGGCGCGCCCTAAACCGAAAAGTACTTCGCCTGCGGGTGGTGGAGGACGATCGCGGAGGTGGATTGCTCGGGGTCTAGCTGGTCTTCTTCGGAGAGGGTGATGCCGATTTCCTCGGCGCGGAGCAGGGCCAGCAGCTGCTGCTGGTCGGCGAGGTTGGGGCAGGCGGGGTAGCCGAACGAATAGCGGCTTCCGCGGTAGCCTTGGGCGAGCATCGCGTCGGGGTCGCGGGCTTCCTCGGCCGCGAAGCCCAACTCGCCGCGGATGCGCTTGTGGACGTATTCGGCGAGGGCCTCTGCCATCTCGACCGAGAGGCCGTGGAGGTAGAGGTAATCCTGGTAGCGGTTCTCGGCGAACCACTCGCGCGCCGCCTCCGAGGCGCGCCGGCCCATCGTTACGACCTGCAATCCGATCACGTCGCGCGCATTCGCGGCGACATCGCGGAAGAAATCGGCGATGCAGAGCCCGCCGTCCTTGTTCTGGCGCGGGAACGAGAAGCGGGTCAGCTCACGCTCGCCGTCGGTGTCGAAAATGATGACGTCGTTGCCCTCGGCCGCGCATGGCCAATAACCGTAGGCGGCCTGCGGCACGAGGATGTCTTCGCGGATCGCGATGTCGAGGATGCGGCGCAGCACCGGGCGCAATTCATCTTTGGCCCATTCGCGGTATTCGGCGAGGCTCTTGCCGTCCTTCCGATAGCCCCACTGGAATTGGTAGAGCATGCGCTCGTTGAGGTATGGGACGACCGCCTTCGCCGGCACTCGCGCGATCGTCCGGGGCCCCCAGAAAGGTGGCTCCGGGACCGGCACGTTGCGGGTCAACTCGGCGCGGCGCAGGCGGATTTCTTCGACATCGACCGGCCGCATCGGCCGCGGGTCGGCGGCACGCCCTAATTTGCGCGAGCGGTTGACCGGGCGGCCCTCGTTCTTGCGCCTGACCTCTTGGAGATGCGCATCGAACCGGCCGGTGACGATCTTGTCCATCAGGTCGAGCCCATCGAACGCGTCGCGCGCATAGGCGACGCGCCCGGCCTCATAGCATTTGACGCAATCCTCCTCGACATAGCGCCGGGTCAGCGCGGCGCCGCCGAGCATGACCGGCAAGGCGAGGCCCTGCCTGCTCATCTCCTCGAGGTTCTCGCGCATCACGACCGTCGATTTGACGAGCAGCCCCGACATGCCGACGGCGTCCGCCTTGTGCGTAACCGCGGCTTCGAGGATCGAGGAGATCGGCTGCTTGATGCCGAGATTGACAACCCGATAGCCGTTGTTGGTCAGGATGATGTCGACGAGGTTCTTGCCGATGTCGTGGACATCGCCGCGCACCGTCGCCAAAACCACGGTGCCCTTTTCCTGGCCCTCGACCCGCTCCATGAACGGTTCGAGATAGCGGACGGCCGCCTTCATCGTCTCCGCCGACTGCAGCACGAAGGGCAGCTGCATCTTGCCGGCCCCGAACAGCTCGCCGACCGTTTTCATGCCGTCGAGCAGGATGTTGTTGATGATGTCGAGCGGCTTATAGCTCTGCATCGCGAGATCGAGATCGGCTTCGAGATCGAGCCGGTCGCCGTCGATAATGCGCTGCGCGAGGCGGTCCTCAAGCTTCTCCGGGCGACCTTTTTTCTCGCTCTTCTCGGCAGTGCGGTTTTCGAACAGCGCGATATAGGCTTGCAGCGGGTCGTAGCCGTCCCGCCGCCGGTCGAAGATCAGGTCCTCGGCGATCCGCACCTCTTCTTCCGGGATCTTGTGCAACGGTACGATCCGTGAGAAATGCACGATCGCGCCGGTAAGGCCGCGGCGCAGCGCGTGGTCGAGGAACACCGAGTTCAGCACATGGCGCGCCGGCGGGTTCAGGCCAAACGATATGTTCGACAGGCCGAGAATGATCTGGCACTCGGGCATGTCGCGCGAGATCCGCTCGATCGCCTCCAATGTCCACAGGCCGAGCTTGCGGTCGTCCGCGTTGCCGGTGCAGATCGTGAAGGTCAGCGGGTCGAACAACAGATCCGAGGGCGGCAGGCCGTGCTTGCCGCA
>Ga0210403_10003172_pt1 | contig 14560 bp, 15 predicted proteins | sample IncBWC19MmetaG_FD_150863 | JGI IMG/M metagenome (GOLD analysis project Ga0210403, IMG submission 150863) | Forest soil microbial communities from Barre Woods Harvard Forest LTER site, Petersham, Massachusetts, United States - Inc-BW-C-19-M | ecosystem: Environmental > Terrestrial > Soil >... | reverse complement strand
GCGCGGCTCGGTTCGCGCGCAGACAGGCGGAGGCGGCATTCGCATCATCACCGTTTCCGGGCCTATGGAGGTGGAATCCAACGGCGGGAGTATTTGCCTGACGCACGTGGCGGGTTCGGTGCAGGCAGCGACGGCGGGCGGCACGATTCAGGCGTGGATAAATCCGGATGCGACTTCCAGCGGGGGCAAGGTGAGCCTTCCGGGGGCATCGCAGCTTTCTTCCGGAGCGGGAGACATTACCGTATTCGTGCCGAGGAATCTGGCGGCCAACATTGATGCAATGGTTGAGAGCGGCGGCTTGAGCCGGATTGATGCGGACCCTGCATTGTTCTTGAACATCCAGCCGTTGGGAAATCGGAGCGCGGGCTCCGTGCGTGCGCTTGGCGCGCTGAATGGCGGAGGCGAGGTACTTAAGCTGCGCTCAACTGTCGGGAAAATCCGGCTGCAGTTTTTTGACGAGGATATCGGGCTGCGCGATTCGCTGATTCGCGAGCAGCGCGAACGCATCGATCGGAAACATGACTCGGACATTTTTCCGGTTAAGGCATCGGCGCGGGGCCCGCGGCCCGATGAAGTTCCCGGACCAGGAGAAACGAGCGATTGGCTGGAAAGTTGGATGGACAAGCTGGAGGTCGCGCTGTTGGGTGGCTTGCGGGAAGACTCCAGCGATTTGTTCAAGCGATTGATTGCCTCTCCGCATCCAGCATATCCAGAGCTTGCACGACGGGCACGCATTCAAGGAGTCGTCACGCTGCAAGTAAAAGTGAAGACGGATGGAAGCGTGGAAGTGATGAAGATTCTGAGCGGTGAGCCAGTGTTGGCGGACGCAGCCATCGAAGCCGTGAAGAGGTGGCGGGCCAATCCAGCAACGATAAATGGCACGCGAGTGGAGACGATTTCGACGGTCAAATTTGATTTTGAGCTGCACTGAGACGGCGTGCAGCCGCTAAGCATCGCGCAAGTTTTGCAGGGTCCCGGGTTTCCTTTCTGTTTGGAAGCAACGAGCCACCGCTCGTGAGATGTCCTCGAAGGGAGTAGAACGCGATGCTACATCCTGGTTTGCGCTCGGCGGTGTTGTTCATCCTTGCGGCGGCGTTGGGTTCGGCGGCGCCGGGCTTTGCGAAGAGCAAAGACTTCAATCAATCCTATACGTGGCAGGCGGGAGGCACGTTTGAGCTGCAGAACGTCAACGGCCCGGTGCAAGTGGAGGGCTGGGACCGCAACGTCATTGAAATTCATGCGGTAAAGATCGCCAAGGAAAAAGAGTCTGACCTCGACCGGGTGACGATTGAAGTCGATGCCAAGCCGAACGACGTCTCCGTGATCACTCGCTATCCACAAAATGAAGGGGTGGAAGTCACGGTGGAGTATACGATTCGTGTTCCGCATGGCGCGCGCGTCGAGCACGTCGGTACCGTGAACGGCACGGTGAAGATTGCGGGCGTCGACTCCGTGGAAGAGTTGCGCACCGTCAATGGGAACATCGAAGTTTACGAGGGCGGCGGAAGCGTCCACGCGCACACGACGAACGGCAACGTGCACCTGGAGCTCTCCCATTTTGCGGATGAAAAAGGGATGGCCGCGGAGACAACGAATGGCTCGCTACTGCTGGCCGTGCCGCAGGACACGCAGGCGAATCTGGAAGCGCGTTCGTTGAATGGAAATTTTTATTCGGAGCTGCCGTTTTCGCAGGAAACCGCTTCACGTCCCCGGGAGACGCGCGGAAAGTTTGGTAAGGGCGGAGCGCCGATACGATTGAACACTGTCAATGGCGGCATACGAATTATGGTTTTGCGGTCGACGGTTTGAGCCGGGCTGCGTCTAAGCTGAGCAGGAGGACGGAAAAATCATGACGAAACGTAATTTATTTTTGGGCGGCGGGGCGGTGGCGCTCGGGCTGGCGCTGATTGCGCTGCCCAGCCCCTCGGCACATTCGCAAGAACCGGCGGATTCCAAAGTGGCGCAACTGCAAGAAAGACTGGCTGAGGCTCAGGCGCGCTTGGCGGAGAGATTCGCGAACGAACAGGAAGGCTTGGCGGTGCGCATTCAGGACCGAGCGATGCAAGCATCCGCGAGGGACGCGTTTCAGGAAGCGCAGGAGCAGCAGCGGCGGTTTGAAGTGACTCCCGAGCCAGACGACGAAAACGCGATGGTGCTCCTCGGCGATGAGGGCGCAAGCTGGCTGGGCGTGGAATCCCAGGAAATTTCTTCGGAGAAGGCCAAGGAATTGAAACTGCCGGCGGAACGCGGCGTTCTGCTGGAACGCATTGTGCCTGACAGCCCTGCCGCCAAGGCGGGCCTCAAGGACAGCGATGTCATCACGGAGATCAACGGACAGCGAGTGGAAGGCGCGGCACAGTTTCGCCGCATGATTCACGAAATTCCCGCGGGCCGTAGTGTGCAATTGACAGTTTGGCGCGACGGCCACGCGCAGTCGATCAGCGTAACGCTGGGCAAGTCGGAAGAGCGCGGCAACATGTGGTTCAAGACGGCCCCACGCGCGTTTTCCTTCCAACTCCCGAAAATTGAAATGCCAGAAGTCGCGCCGATGCCCGAGATGGATTGGGAAGGCTATGGCATGCTGGCTGGCGCGCGGCCGCGTTTGGGAATCGACGCGGAAGACCTCAGCGGGCAGTTCGGCGCTTATTTTGGCGCGCCGGAAGGCGAAGGAGTGCTCGTGCGGGAAGTAAATTCCGGTTCTCCGGCGGAAAAAGCCGGCGTGAAGACCGGCGACGTGATCACTTCATTGAACGGGGAGCGCGTGCGGTCCCTTGGCGATCTACGCGAAAAGTTGGCGGGCAAGCGCGAGGAAAAAACGGTGAAGCTCGGCGTGCTGCGCAACAAGAACGAAATAGCTATTACGGTGGAACTGCCTCCTCCGCCGTCGAAAACGCCCCGGGTGATTTCTCGGCGCACCAATATCTAGCTTATCCAACTTTGCTGCAGCGAAAAGGTCCGGACGGGAAGTCCGGGCCTTTTTCTTTTTTCGTTGAGGCTTTCGGTACAGGACTTCAACTTACGAGGACGAGATTCAGGTCTTTCCGTCGCTGCCGTACTTGCGCGCAAGGCGGAACGGACGTCCGAGCGCGTCCAAAAACCAGTGGCGTTTATTTTCAGCGCCTTCCACCCAATCTTCCTCGGTAGGCGAAAAGGAGAGTCGGAAAAGGTACGCGGGGCCGGTCAAAAGACCGCCGTGCATGCGCATTCGAAACCTGGCGCGTTCGAAGATTCCCGGCGGCGCCGTACCCGCCGCGGGAAGCCATCGCGCGATCTGGCAAGCCAGACGACCAACCGTTCGGTCCGTTCGTACTTGCTCCGCCACACGATCCGGCAGAGGAGCGCCGAGAACATCCGCGGCCAATCGCAGCCCAACAAAGAGCATGCGTTCCCCGCCAACTTCCCCCGCGGCGGACATTACGCGCGCCCAATCGAGCTGCTGATGCCCGACGAAGGCCGCGACATCGGCGATATAACTTAACTGTTCCCAGAAGTGTTTTGCGCCATGAATGCAAATCAGGATGAGTTCGTCTTCGGGCGAAAGGGCGGGCACTTCATGCGAATCGATGTTCACGCGCACCTGGCGTTTGAACAGTTCTTCCACAGGAAGCGGCCGCGGGTGATAGCGAAAAGTGCGCTGCGTATGGAACTCGACCAGGAGCTTGTTGCTCGTTTGCCGGAAATTATATTCGCCGGGAATCTTCCTGGCTCGAATTGCCGCCAAAGGAACGCTTGGTTCGTAGCCGAGACCAATCATCAATTCCGTTGAGCGCAAAATATCTTTGTCGCGCACAATCAGATCGAGATCGCCGTATTGGCGCAATCCGGGATCGCCGTAGCAACGGGCGGAGAGAACCGGCCCTTTGATCACCAAGGCCTCGATACCATCCGCAGCGAAGGCGTTGAATAGCCGGAACATCTCCGCCGTCAAATTCATGGTGAAAAGTGTGTGACTGCGGCGCCACGCGCGCAGGTAGTCGCTATTCTCTGCGGGAATAAGCTTCTCGTCGTGATCCTTGACGCGCGCAGAGGCGAGGCCCAACATGCCGTGATCTTCGGCGAAGGCGATCAACGCGGTCCAGTCAAGAGGCGCGCTAAGCCGTTCCGCCAGACGCCGTGCATCCGGATGCGGCTTTGCACACTCCAAAAGAAGCGCCCATTCCGCATCGAGAATCTTCGCGCCTTGTGGAAGTGTTTCCGTCAGAAAATCCCCCGCCGGTTGGAATGGAGTCCCGCGAGACTTCCGCCAGTTGCTCTAGCGGGAAAATCTTTCGGCCAAAAGCGAAACGCGCCGGAACGCGTCGTCTTGCCGGCGAAAAACGGTGGGAAACCGTTCCGCAGCGGCTCTCGCAATTTCCTGCAGCGGGGTCACACCATCCATGGCTTTCAACAGCCAGCGCTCCGCGTGTCCTGCTTCCAGAAGCACGGGAACATAATCGGCAGCGCGCCGCCGCAAGGCTTCCGCGGTAAACTGCGCCCCTTGAAATGTCGACTGGTGGAAATTCCGCTCAGGCTGCCCTTTATGCGCCGCAATCTTCGTATCCCACCGCCAGATATAGTCTCCGCTAACCGGATCGGCGTGCAAATCCACTTCGATTTCCTGGCCGGCTTCGAGCACTACGGGTTCAAGCCACGGAAGAAATCCCTGACCATACACAGTCGTTGCCAGTCCAGGTCCGGTGGAAAATCCGATGCCCTCAAACAACACCGTCTCAAACCAGGCTGTAACGCCATGCCCAACGCCGCTGCGCGTGGCGCGGAACCGCAACTTCGCCGCCGCATGAGTTCCTGGCCGCGCCGTGTAATCCAGCGTGCACCAGATTTGCGAATCCGTCACAAGCTGCTCAGTTTTCGAGCGAAGTTTGTACACCGCGTTGAGCACCAACGCCAGCGGGTGCGACAGATCCAGTCCACGCCCAGTATCTTTCCACGGGGCAGTGATACGTTTGTAGAATTCCGGCGCCTCGACGACCGCAGCGTATAGCGTGTCGCGCTGCGGAATTTGAACGCCACCTTCCTTCAGGAAACGCACTCGAGCGTCTTCCACAGATGGCAGCGCATCATCAAACAACGGCAAGGCTCCGCGCAAATCGGAAACGAGGACGTCCGCGCGCTCCGGAAGCTGTGTCTGCCGCGAATCGCCGTGAATAAACTCGATGCGGTTCGCAAAACCGTTGGCCGCCGCAAGTTGTTTCGCAAAGTGAACCACTTCTCCGGCGTCGATGGCGTAGACTTTTTTCGCACCCGCTGCGCATGCCAGCAACGCAAAGATGCCTGGCCCCGTGCCAACATCTACAACGACATCACCGGGCCGCACGGCACGCTGGATGGCGTCGGCATAGGCGCCAAAGCGTGCCCGGTCGGCGATCATGTCGCCAAATTCGTCGAGTATGTACATCTAGCGGCCAGCCGCGTGAGCCGCGGCCATTGTATTCGCCAGCAAACGCCTGGCGTCCGCGAGGATAAGGTCGCAGAGCGCGCCGATTTGCGCCGGATCTCTATGCGGCACAACGCGCCGCACCGGAATCTTTGAGATCAGGTGCGCTAGCACCTCAAATTCCGCCGCGCGCTGCGAGCGATCCAAAATCCAGTTCATATAGGTATTTTGCACAAGATCTAAGAGCACTTGGTGTCCGCTCACTTCCTCTATCCGCGGCGCATCAGGCGCAGCCTCTCGCGGCGACAGAATATAAATCGCGGCAAGCGACTGGTTGCGCCTCTCCAGCGTGGCCCTGCCGCCGTCCAGCGGCAAATAACACTTCTCCCAGTTGGCCGCCAAAAGAGGCAGCGCATCCGATCTGCCCATCAGCATCTGCACGGATTCGGGCCACAGGCAGACGCGCGTATGACCGGCTTCCACCGTGAAGCCTTCGTCTCTTTCTTCGATCGCAGCAATATCCTCGCAAAGCACAGGCGCCCCGCGCAGCGCCAGCGCCGCGGCGGTCGTGGATTTTCCCGCCCCCGCTTCTCCAGCCAGCACAATCGCCTTGCCGTCGATGCACAACGCACTGGCATGAAGCGCCATAATCCCGCGCCGGCGGAGAATAAATCCCATGACCGGGCCGAGAAAATATGTTGCAAGATCGTCGACCGTTTGGGAATTTCCGGCCGTGCCCCAAATTCTTGTGGCCTCACCGTTCACCACGAAGCGAGTCCCGTCCGAATAGGCCAACTGGAAAAACTGCCGCTCGCTCAAGCTCGTCAGGACAAACGCCGGATCTTTCGTCTCTGGACATTCGGCGATGTACTGAAGAATGGAGGACGGCAATGGAAGAGCATCCCGTACCCAGTCGGGCTCGGCGCAAAACTCCACGCAAACGTCCGGCCGAGCAAAAGAATCAGTTTCCTCTTGCAATCCAGGGATGGGTGAATCAGATGAAAGGTTCAGGCCGTAGATTCGATAACGAAGTGTCACAGGATGAGGCCGATCCGATTGCAGCAGGTTCTCCTGGGGGCCTCGGCTAGCCCGTCTTTCTCATGGTCAAACTTTTGGAACCGTCCAAATTCCCTTTGTTCCCACCCATCGTCAAGGTCATCTCAGTCAAACTGCCGTAAACAAGAAGTTTGGGTGCTTGGTAGGGCTTCTTCGCAGATGCCTCGGACTGCGGCCTCATTCAGTTTCCCCCGTTCCGAATGTACTTAATCCTTGCGCTGTTTTCAACGCTTTTCAGCCAGTAATTTAGCGCGATAGGCCGAAGGTCGGCCCACAACATGGAACCCAGGGCTGGGCGGGAAGTTGTGTTGAGCATCTTGCAGTTTACAAACATACGCAACCTGTCGCAAGTCCTGTCTTCCAAGGAGAGTCTCCATCCATTCCTCTCCGCGTGAAGTTGCAGCGGATCGCCTTGCAGCGGTGTCTTCTTTCGGACACGTATTTCCTCTGGCAGCTTGTCCCGCATGGCTTCCCGCAAGAGTTCTTTGTTCATACACCACGGCACCGGCGGTATCCGCAAAAGAAAGCGCAGCAGGCGTTGGTCGAGCAGAGGCGCCCGCGATTCGACCGGCACACCCGTCCAGCCCGCGTCCTCCGTTTCGAATACGCCAGGCCAGTAAGGGACAGTCAGCGAGGCATAGCCTCCGGGATGAAGAGGATGCACCGACGCGGCCGTTTGCTGAAGCTCCTGCCAGCGGTCGCGCAAGTGCAACTCTTGTTCAAACTTCGGTTCCAGCCACTGCGGGTAATCCTGCGTTTCCACGGAGCGGCCCATCCAACGCCGCAGTCGCGTGCGTATTCCAGCGCGCAGAGGTGGAAATCTCCCGTGACGGAGCAAGTAGGCTCCGAACGCGCTGCCAACCTTGTCCAGACGGCCCCGCTTCACTAGGTAGACAAGATATGGCCATGCCCGGCCCGTCAGGATGTCATCTCCTCCATCCCCGGAGAGAACTACACGCGCATGTTGCGCCACTTGGCGGTAGTGCTCGACGTGCAACGCCCAAAATGGCTCGGCGCACGGCTCTGGCGTGCTCAGGGATCTTGTTTCCCACCCACTCAATGGGGCGGAGGAAGCACCAGCCAGGATTTCGATGGGAATCCCGACGTAGTTCGCGGCTTTTGTCGCCAACGCGCCTTCTTCGTCTTTGAACAGGGGAGAGTAATCGACGGTATGTGCTCGAAGCGAATGCCGTAGACCTCTTTCCGTTTGTACCTGGCTGGCAACAGCCGCGACGCTCGTTGAGTCCAGCCCTCCGCTCATAAAAATTGCAGTGGGGCTTTCCGGCAATCGATCCCGAACCGCTCGCTCCAGATGACCGCGAAACGCTTCGATGTACTCTTCACGTCGTTTCAGAAAGAGAGGCTCTTCGAAAGGCAGCGTGGCGTAACGCCGCACGACTGGTTCGCTATTCGAATAGTTAAGAGTGTGGCCGGCGGGAAGCCGGCGGATATCGAGAAAGGCGGTGCGCTCCACGTCCGGACACCAGGATTGCAAAAGAAAATCGCCGATATATCGTGAATCGAGCCTCGCTGAAACTTCCGGCGCAAGACGCACGACGTCAAGCGTGTTACTGAAAATAAGCTGGCCGGCGCTGTGCGCGTAAAAAAACGGTCTTGCTCCCATCAGATCACGCACACACCACAACTGCTTCGCTTCCGCGTCCCACAAGGCAAAGGAAAAGTCGCCGGCCAATAGTTCGAAGCTTTTTTCCGCCCATTCCTGCCATGCGCGCAGAACGAGCTCTTCATTGGTGGCATCCGCGGAAACCTTTTCACCGCGCTGCTCGAACTTGCGGCGCAATTCCTCGCGGCCATCCAGCCGTACGTCACCGAGCAGCCATACCCGCCCATCGAGAGAATGAGGTTGAGATGCAGACTGCGGAGAAGGACCCGTTCGCAGGAAGGTGAAACAAAATCCGGCGCCCGGACGCACCCAGATTTGTGTGGCATCGGGCCCGCGAAACGCCAGGGCTTCTGTCATTCGCTCTATCAGCTTCGCGTCAGGCGGGGCTCCATCCCCGCGCACGATGCCGGCGAAACCGCTCATCGCGGCTCCCGAGGCACGGATGAGAGTTCCGCATCAAACGCCGCGTAGTGCTCGTGCAGCGCTTGCGGCTCATTCACAGCCATTCCCTCGCGCTCGACCCAGGCATGCGCTTCGAATTTTTCATCGTGCTTGCGCACACCGATGCGTAACTCGGAAGAAATACCCTGGCGGCCCAGCAACCACCAGAGCGCAAGCGATTCTTCCAGACAAGTGGGATGGCCGATGCTGTGCCGCACCGCGGCGCGCACCATGCGTACCGTTAGATCGGCGCTGCCAGGCTCGAAAGTGCGGCTGGAATTTTTGGGAGAAGAGAGATGCTTTTGCAGAGATGCTTGCGTCTTGCGGAATCCACGCACTCGCAAGCTCAACGATATCAGCGGCAACAATACTGCCGCGCGCAGAAAAATCCCGCGCGCCTCGCGCTCCAGCGCGTTAAACCGTCGAAGCTGTTCCCACATCTGCGGGCTGGATTTGCAGCAACCCGTTATCGACCAGCCGTCCCAGCAGTTCCGTGAGGTGCAGGCGAAGCAGTTCGGACTCGACGTCGAATTCGTTCTGGAGTTCCTGGTAAGCGGCGTCAATGTTCGGCGCCGCGGTGACCAACTGCCACATGCGCGTGCCCGTTTCGTCCAAGCCGAAGTAGCGCTCCGTCTCCAGATTTAACAGCACCGATTCCTTGTCCAGAAATCGCACCAGCACGTGCGGCAACACTTCCGCGCGGTCTGCGAATGATACCATTGGCCCTGCTCCTCAGCTCTCCGTGGTCGGCCCGCTATTCTCTTAGTCGTGCGTTGTGGCTCTGCTGGCGTCTATTCTACCGGGGATTCGCGACATTCGCCATGCCGGCTAGGAAGCTTCCGGCTTGGCGTTGGTTGCCCTCGGTTGCATGCCGATTGTCTTCGCGCTGCAGAAACGTTATAAGTTTTGTCGTGGCCGAAGCGGCGATCAGCGTTGAAAATCTTCAGAAATCTTTTCCACCCGCGCGCAGCGGTTGGCGGGCGTTTCTCCAGCCATTCGAAAAACCGTCCGTCATGGCCCTCGCCGGTATCTCGTTCGAATTGCGCCCCGGCGAAACGTTGGCTCTGCTTGGCGCAAATGGCGCCGGCAAATCCACGCTGCTGCGCATTCTCGCCACACTTCTTCTTCCCACGCAAGGCCGCGCGCAAATCGCCGGGCACGATGCTGTGCTCGACCCGCGCGCCGTTCGCCGCCAGCTCGGTTATCACGCAGGGAGCGACCTCGGCTTCTATGCGCGTTTGACGGGCCGCGAAAATCTTCGCTTCTTCGGCCGACTCAACCATCTCTCCAGCACAGCCGCCGCAGAGCGCATCGTGCTTCTTGCCGCGCAATTCCATCTTGCGGAAGCTCTCGACCGCCAGGTGCGCACCCTCTCTTCCGGCACGGTTCAGCGCCTCAGCCTGGCTCGCGCGCTTCTTCACCAGCCCCGCGTCCTGCTTCTCGATGAGCCAACGCGCAGTCTTGACGCCATCGCCGCTTCCGAGTTTCGCCGCTTCTTGAAGTCCGAGGTTCTGCGCCGCGGCGATACTTCCCTGCTCTTTGCCTCGCACACTTTGCCCGAGGTAGAACTTCTCGCCGACCGCATCGCCGTTATCGACGATGGACGCCTGCTCGCTTGCGATACTCTGGCTGCACTCAAAAGAACCACCGGCGCAGCTAATCTCGAAGACGCCTTTATGCGCCTCACCGGACGCGCACCGCACCTCATCGCTGGGGATCCCGCGCAATGACCCGTTCCCTGCGTGAGTTATGGTTATTCTTCTGGCGCGATCTCTCCATCGCGCGCACCTATCGCACGGTTTTCGTCCTCGAAGCGGTCGAAGCGCTTTTTGGCGTCGCTATGTTTTTTTATGTCGCGCGCTTCGTGGACAGCCCGCAGCTTCAGCACGCGCTCCCGCAAGGCGGCAGCTATTTCGCTTTTTCTCTAATTGGTTTCGTTTTTCTCGACTACCTGAACGCCGCCATGGACACCTTCGACCGCAGCCTCGAAGAAGCCCGCGACAGCGGGACGCTCGAACATCTCCTTGTGACCCAGACTTCGCTTCCCGTCATTCTTGCCGGCTCGGCCATCTACCCCTTTGCTGCCACCACTTTGCGCATCGCCGTCTACATCGCTTGGGGCGCCGTGCTCTTTGGTTTTCCACTGCGCGATGCGAACTGGCTCGCTGTCGCTGCCGTACTCCTCGCCACTCTTCTCGCTTTCTCCGGACTCGGCATTCTCTCTGCAAGCTATCTATTGCTTTTCAAGCGTGGCAATCCCGCGAAATGGTTTCTGCTGGGTGTTTCCAGCGTCGCGGGCGGCATGCTCTTTCCGATCAGCGTCCTGCCGGATTGGCTGCAACTCGTCGCACGCTTGAATCCCGTAACCTACGCGCTCGATGCCATGCGCGCGGCGCTTCTCGGTGGCGCCGCTTTGCACTCCGTTCTGCAGCCCCTCGTCGTCTTGCTCCTCTTCGCCGCGGTACTCTTGCCGACTTCCATGGCCGTCTTCGCCTGGGCTCTCCGCCGCACCAAAACCACAGGCACGCTGATGCATCGCTAAATCACCTGTAGGGGCGGGGCTTGCCCCGCCCGTTGCCCACAAAAAAACCGGCCCCGCGAGAGCGGAGCCGGCCGACAAATTACAAATTTAAAACGCTCAGGACTTCTTTTTCTTCGTGTTCACCCTGATGTCGATTCCGGGAGCCATCTGCTGCAGCTGCGCCAGTCCCTCTTGGGCTTGTTTTCCGAAGGGTCCGTTCGGATCGAGTTCCACCGCTTTCTGATACGCCTCGATCGTCCCTGGTGCAAACTCCGGCACGTCTTTGTCCCCCACCTTTTTCACCGTCATTTTGTAAATGAGGCAGGCGCCCAGCAGATACCATGTCTGTGCGCTCTTCGGATCCAGCTCCGCGGATTTCTGCAGCGGCTCGATGGCATCGGCTCCGCGATTCGCGTTGTACAAGCTGATTCCGAAATTCCGCCACGCCGTGGCCGCTTTCGTCGGATCCAGCTCCGCGCTTTTCGTGTACGCCGCGCGCGCTTCGTCGATCTTCCCCGCACGCGCCAGCACGTTGCCAAGATTGTTGTAGTAGCCGGGTTCGTCTGGTTTCGCCAGCACGGCCTGCTGATACGCCTGGGCCGCCTCTTCGTTTCGTCCTGCGACGTCGTACGCTTCTCCCAGCTTGGCCCACATCAGGTGTTGGTTCGGATCTTTCTCCGATGCAGTCTTCTGTGCCGCCTGGAATTCCGCAGCCGCCTTATCCGAAAGATCCTTCAGGTTTTGCTTGGCCGCATCTCGCTGGTCCGGCGTAGCCTTCGCCAAATCATCTTTTGCTTTGCGTTCTTGCTCGAGAAAGGCAGTTCCCGCGGTGTAGTGCGCTTTCATGCCTTCGAATTTCTGCTTCTCCTCCGCATCCTTCTTGACCTTCTCGGCCGCCTCCGTGCCCTGCTTCGCCATAATATCTTTGAAATTCATGTCGGCTTTCACTTCTTCGCCGCTGGGCACTTTCAGCTGTCCCATGGGCACTGGTGATTGCTTCTCGTTCGGCGGCGGGAACGTCGTAATCGTCACTTTGTACACGCCCGCTCGAAGATTTCGGATGGAATACTCTCCTTGCGCGTCCGTCTTCGCATCATACTTCGCGCCCTGTTCGCTCACCGCCTCCACGTTCAGCCCGAACCACGGCTTTCCGTTGATATCCAAAATCGTTCCGGCAATCGATCCGTTCTGTGCCGCCGCGTTCGGCGAAAGCATCGTCACCAAGGTGCCAGCAAACAGCGCCGCAAACATCATCGACCTCAAAAATCTCTTCATGCTCTTTCTCCTTTTGCCGAGGCGTACCCTGCCCGGCCTGGCTGGCGGGATGTGCCCTATTATCCTCAATCTTAGCTCTTTTCCAAGTCCTACCAGTGGGACAGACTTCAGTCTGTCGCCCCTAGCTTTTTTCCAAGCCCTACGAGTGCGCGCTAACAACCTGCCGGTAAGGAATCGGATCCGTCACTCCCGCTTCCGCAAACGCCGCCAACCGCAACAAGCAACTGTCGCACATTCCGCACGCTCGCTCCTCCCCCTGATAACACGACCACGTCAATTGCAGCGGCGCGCCTAGCTCCATCCCTCGCCTGATGATCTCGCTCTTCTTCATTCGAATCACCGGCGTTGCGATTTCAATTTGCGTCTCCGGCCGCGTTCCCACTCTCACCAGTTCCTGAAACACTTTGTAATACTCTTCGCGGCAATCCGGATAACCGGAACTATCCTCCGCCACCGCGCCAATATAAACCGCCCCAGCCCCGATCGCCTCCGCCCAGCTCACCGCCACCGAAAGAAAATGCGCGTTGCGAAACGGCACATACGTCACCGGAATCGCGCTTCCATGCAGCCCCGCCGCACCCAATTCATTCTCCGGCACCGCGATGCTCGCATCCGTCAGCGCCGACCCACCAATCGCCCGAAAATGATCCAGTTGCACCACCAATCTCTGGTTCGGTCTCACTCCATAAAATTCCGCAATCCCCTCAAACGCCCGCCTCTCGCGTTCCTGCGTCCGCTGCCCATAACTCGCGTGCACCAGCGCAATGTTCCCCGCCCCATGCCTCTCCCGCGCCATCGCCGCGCACACACACGAATCCATCCCCCCGCTCAACAGCACCACTGCCTTGCTCGCATCCGTCTTACTCATCTTGTGTCCGTGTTCTCCCCAAATCTGCTCACCAACCGCGTAATCCTAAGCGACCTTCCGATCCTTTACTTCCTCAACGTCCTCTAGCTCCCCTACCTCACACTCCCTTCGTCGCCGGATCCCACACAAACTTATGCAACTGCAATCCCAGCCTCACCTGCAATCCATCCGCGAGCATCCATTCCACCAGTTCGCGCGCCTCCAACCCCTGCCACTTCCCCGCCGGATCGTCAAACACCGGCGAAAACAAAACCTGCCTCACGCGTCCCGCCAGGCGATGCCGCGCCGTGAACTCCCGCGCAAATTCATAATCCCGCCGCGTCATAATCACAAACTTCACTTCATCCTTCTTATCCAGCGCGTCCAGATTCCGCATCTCAAACGTGTCCGCCTCGCCCGAATCCGGACACTTTACATCCATAATTTTGATCACATCACTCGGCAGCCGCCCCGCAAACCGCTCCCCGCTCGTCTCGATCATCACCGTATATCCCGCCGCAACCAACTTCTCCGCCAGCGGATATACCTCCTCTTGCAAAAGCGGCTCCCCGCCCGTCAATTCCACCAATGGCACACGCGCCGCAGCCCCCGTCATCCCCGCGGCCCGCCCCGCCAACTCATCCACCCGCGCCATCACTTCCTCAACACTCATCTTCGTCCCGCCATGAAACGCATACGCCGTATCGCACCACGTGCACCGCAAATTGCACCCAGTCAGCCGCACAAACACACACGGCAACCCCGCCCGCGTCCCTTCTCCCTGAATCGATTTGAATATTTCCGTTATGAACATAAATGTGGAGTGCGGCAGCTCTGCTGCCGCTTTCTTCAACCGCACCAATCTCGCTCGCGTCTACTGCTCCTTCGAGCCAACTCTGCGTGCCAGCCGCCGCCGCATCTTCTGTTCTTTACATCGCTACTTCGTTACTTCCTTACTTCTTCTCCCCACCCACCACAAAGCCCCGCCTAACAACGCCACCGGCAGCATCACTCTCCAGTACGCAGGCGCAACTCGTCCCATCGCCCGAAATACAACCACGTACCCAATCAGCACCAGCAATGGCGGAATCAAAATGATGAAGAACGCCCGATTCATCGCCCCTTTTCTCCTACATCATTACGTCTGTGTTTCCTTGCTTCGTCATTTGCCCGGCCTGTACTGCGCCCGGCTCGTATCCGTCTCCCACAAAACCACATCCGTCACCCGCGCCCCCGCCGGCAAATCCATCAACCCGGCCGTCACCTCATCATAAAAATACTTCGCCATATTTTCCGCCGACGGGTTCACCGTCTTGAACGGCTCCAGATCATTCACAAACTGGTGGTCCAGCCGCCCCATAATTTCCCTCACAATCGCCTTCAACCGCGTAAAGTCCACCAGCAACCCAATCGAATCCAGCT
>Ga0210403_10003169_pt1 | contig 14561 bp, 13 predicted proteins | sample IncBWC19MmetaG_FD_150863 | JGI IMG/M metagenome (GOLD analysis project Ga0210403, IMG submission 150863) | Forest soil microbial communities from Barre Woods Harvard Forest LTER site, Petersham, Massachusetts, United States - Inc-BW-C-19-M | ecosystem: Environmental > Terrestrial > Soil >... | reverse complement strand
GAGCCCAGTGCGGCGTGGACGGTGCCCCATTGGCCGGCGGTGTCGGTGTGTTCGCCGGCGAAGTAGAGGGTGTCGGCGACGGGCTCGCTCATGCGCTGGGGAGCGTCGAGGCCGCCGGTGCCGACGTAGCTGTAGGCGCCGAGAGCGTCGGGGTCGGCCTGCCAGTTGTGGGTGTAGCAGCCGAGCATTTGGTCGCGGACGTAGCCGGGATCGAGGTGGAAGACCTCCGCCAGAGTGTCGCAGGCGCGGCGGCCGATCTCCTCCGCGCTGAGGCCGAGCAGAGCAGAGGAGCGGGGACCTCCAACCCAGCCGGTGAAGGTGTTGCTGGGGGTTGGGTGGACGGTCCACCAGACGGAGGGGAGCTTGTCTCTTGTGAAGAGGAAGCTGAGCTGGGCGAGTGCGGGCTGCGGCGGCAGCCTGGTCAAGAAGCGCTCGCGCAGGTGCAGGGTGAGGCGGCAGGCCTGGCCCATGTGCAGGCGGCGGGCGTGCTCGAGCACGTCGCCCGGGGCGGGATCGAAGGCGACGCGAGCGCTCTGAAGAACGGCGAGCGGGAGGGTGACGACGGCCTGGCGCGCGGTGAAGCTGCCCTGGTTGGTGATGGCCTCGACGCGGCCGGGCTGCCAATGGATGCGGGAGACGCGGGTGTCGGTGCGCAGGGCGCCGCCGTGCTGCTCAGTCCTTTGGGCGAGGTAGGCGGGGAGCTGGTCGTAGCCGCCGGTCAGGTGAAAGGCGCGGTCGCCCTCGAGCTCCTGCTCGGCCTTTTGCTGGAGGCCCAGGGCGGCGGCGCTGATAAGGCGGTGATCGGCGGCGTTGAAGCCTTCGACGTAGCCGATCAGGGCGCTGCGGGCGGGGTGGTCTTTGGGGATATGCTGGCGGTCGAGGTAGTCGGCGAAGCTGAGGTCGGGCCCGGTGAGGTCTTCGAGCTGTTCGAGCGGGTGGAAGAGATCGTCACGGTCGTCGTCATTGTCATCGCCATCGCTGGGGATGAGGCGACCGTGCTCGTAGCGGACGAAGCTGCCGCTGCGTTCGGTGAGCTCGAGGCCGGCCTCTGCGATGAGCGCGAGCAGCTCGGGCGGGCGGCCGTGGACGAACTCAGCTCCGAGCTCGATGATCTCGTTGCCAATGCGCTGGGTGAGGATGCGTCCGCCGATGCGACTTTGGGACTCGAGCACGAGGACGCTGCGGCCGGCTTCGGCGAGCGTGCGCGCGGCGGCGAGACCGGCCATGCCTGCGCCGATGACCAGGACGTCGGCGGAGAGAGGTGGGTCATTCGTCGTCCGGTGTGTGGTCATCCCCGAATCTTACGCGGAGGTGAGGGTGGAGAAGGCCTGGGGCGGGGCGCCGAAGCGCTCGCGCAGCAGCTTCATGGCCTCGGTGCGGCTGGTGACCTGGTTTTCAAGCTGCGCGTCCTCGGCGGCCTCGAGCATCTGCTTGAACTGCGTTCCGGGACGGTAGCCGGCGGCGATCAGGTCGCGGCCGGTGACCAGCAGCCGTGGGCGAATCTTTTCGGGGGTGGCGGTCTCGTAGCGCTGCTTGGCGAAGTCGTAGAGGCGCAGGTCGCCGTGGGCGGCGTTGCAGTCGATGCGGTGTAGCTCGAGGTGTTCGGGGAAGCGCGGCAGGCGGAAGAAGCGCTTCAGGGTGGCCTCGCGCATGTGCTCGACGTCGGCGAAGCGCATGTGGTTTTTGACCAGCGCGACGATCTGGTCGATGTCCTCGCGGGAGAAGCGAAGGCGTTCGAGCAGGAGCTCGGCGATGCGGGCGCCCACGTCGGCGTGGCCGTTGAAGCGGATGCGGTCGTTGGGGATGGCGGGATCGGGCGGCTGGTAGGTGGCGGGCTTGCCGATGTCGTGCAGCAGAGCTCCCCAGGCCAGGGTGGGGCAGACGCCGGTGGGGAACTGCTCGAGCAGCAGCAGGGTGTGGACCCAGACGTCACCCTCGGGGTGGAACTGCGGCGGCTGGGCGACGCCGCGCAGGCGCGTCACCTCGGGCAGGACGTGCTCAAGCAGGCGGGAGTCGTGCAGCAGCTCGAAGGCGCGGCGGGCGTGGCCGTCGGTCAACATGCGGGTGAGTTCCTCGCGGATGCGCTCGCGGCTGACCTGGGTGACGCTCTCGGCCTGTTGGCGGATGGCGGCGAGGGTGGCGGGGGCGATCTTGAAGTTGAGCCGCGCGGCGAAGCGGACGGCGCGCAACATGCGCAGCTTGTCTTCGGCGAAGCGAGTGGCGGGATCGCCGATGGCGCGGATGGTGTGGGCGGCGAGATCCTTGCGGCCCTCGACGTAGTCGAGCACGGAGAGCTTGAGGTTGCGGGTGGCCTGGTAGACGACGGGGTCGAGCAGCATGCCGTTGATGGTGAAGTCGCGGCGCTGCACGTCTTCGCGGGCCTCGGTGGAGTAGCGGACGGTGTCGGGTCGGCGGCCGTCGGAGTAGACGCCGTCATGGCGGAAGGTGGCGACCTCGGTCGCGATGCGCTCGGGCTGGCTGGCGTCGGCCTTTCCTTCAGAAACGTCGGTCGATAGGTCGCTCAATACCAGGATGACGCCGAAGTGGACGCCGACTGCCTGGGTTCGGGGGAAGAGGGCGACGACTTGGTCGGGAGTGGCGCTGGTGGCGACGTCAAAGTCCTTGGGATCGTCGCCGAGCAGAAGGTCGCGCACGCAGCCTCCAGCGAAGTAGGCCTGGTGGCCAGCGTCGCGCAGTGTCCGCAGGATGGCGAAGGCGGCAAGGTATCTCGGGCTGTGGACGTGACGCAGCATGTTCTCTGGGTTAGATGCAGGATGCCCGGTGGAGACCGACAGAATCCGGCCGCTGGCGATGCAACGGCAGCGGCCGGCGGGCCGGGTACCCCGATAGTATAGGAGTGTGAGTGCGGCTGGGAGATCGGGACTGATTCTGGGCATTGAGAGCTCGTGCGACGAGACGGCGGCGGCGGTGGTGCGCGCCGGCGAGCAGGTGTATGCCAACGTGGTGGCGTCGCAGATTGCGCTGCATGCGAACTACGGCGGCGTGGTGCCGGAGCTGGCCTCGCGCGAGCATCTGCGCAACATCGTTGCGGTGGTGCGGCAGGCGGTGCGCGAGAGCGGGTTCTCGCTGCGCGATCTGGATGCGGTCGCGGTGACCGAAGGCCCGGGGCTGGCCGGGGCGCTGCTGGTGGGGATCACCTATGCGAAGGCGCTGGCCTACGGGCTGGGCGTGCCGCTGATCGGGGTGAACCATCTGGAGGGGCATATCCACGCGGTGCTGATGGAGGCTCGGGGACGGGCAGAGACTCCGATGGAACTGCCGCTGTTGGCTCTGGTGGTCTCGGGTGGACATACGCATCTGTATCTGGCGAAGCAGGAGAGGCCGGGCGAGGCAGGGACTTGGCGGTATCAGAATGTTGGCCGCACGGTGGATGATGCGGCGGGCGAGGCATATGACAAGGTCGCCAAGCTGCTCGGTCTGGGGTATCCCGGAGGGCCGTGGATGGATGCTCTGGCGGCCAAAGGCAATCCGCGGGCGGTGCCGTTCCAGTTTGGGCAGATCAAGCCGCGGGCGCATCGGCCGGGCGTCTCGCTGCCGAATAAGAAGGCGGGCGCGGAGCGCAGCGGGCCGATCTTCGACTTCTCCTTCAGCGGAATCAAGACGGCGGTGCTGCGCTACGTGGAGACGCACGCGATGAAGGCGGCGATCGAGCGGCGGCGGGCGGCGCTGGCCGAGCTGCCAGAGGCTAAGGCGAGCGACGCGGTGGCGCTGTGCGACGCGGAGACGCTGGATCTGATCGCGTCGTTTCAGTATGCCGTGGTGGGCAATCTGGAGCGGCAGACGTTTGCGGCGGCTGAGGCATTTGGGGCGCGGGGAATCGTCGTCTCGGGCGGGGTGGCGGCGAACGCGGAGCTGCGTCGGCGGTTTCTGGCCGAAGGAGCCCGGCGCGGGCTGCCGGTGGCCTTTCCCTCGCTGGCGCTCTCGACCGACAACGCGGCGATGATCGCCGCGGCGGCGTGGCCGAAGTTCGTGGCGGGGGAGTTCGCCGGCGATGGGCTGGTGGCGACGCCGCAGTTGCGGCTGGGATAGCCCTCGGGATTCAACAGCATGGCACGCGCAGACCGGACAAGAGCGCAGATTGAGTGGTATGGACCACAATTCACCGGATCTGCTGCCGGTCGTTTCCTCTTGGCGGCGCTCGTGTTTGTAGCACTCAAGCTGACTGCTGCCGTAGTCCAGGTGGTGTTGCATCGTGGAGACTACCGTCATACGCCGGACACGGCCTTCTCCCGTGCGGTGTATGTCACCGGCAAGGCGACTCCCGCTCTTGCTGCGGGTTGCGCCAGCGTGGCGGCGTTTCTGCAACACCACTTTGCAGAAGGCTGGTCGCTCGGCGCCGTCGCTCACTTCGTCTCATTTCTGGCCATTTAGGTTGTTCGCCTGCGCCAACAAGGCCGATTCTTCGGGGTGCTCGAGATGTTCTCGAAGAAGGACGCCTCGATCGGAGGCAGTGCATCATCTAGAATCGAGGGGTAACTCTATAAAGCAGGCTGCGCGGGCGTGGCTCGGCGGCAGGATGGTGCAATTGGCGTCGGAATTGGAATCGCAGCAGGTAGCGGAGCGGATGATCGAAGACAGGACTGAGTTGGGCGCGCGGCCGAGCCTGCATCTATTCAACACGCTTGGCACCCGGATCGAGGCGATCACGCCGGCCGATGGCCGAGTGTTGCGGATGTACGCCTGCGGGCCGACGGTGTATGACTACGGCCATATCGGGAACTTCCGCACCTTCCTGCATGTCGACGTGCTGCGGCGCTTCCTGCGCCAGTTGGGGATGACCGTCGAGCACGTGATGAACATCACGGATGTGGACGACAAGATCATTCGCAACGCCGCAGCCGCTGGGCAGTCGATCGAGGAGTATTCGGCGAGGTTCGAGCAAGCGTTCTTCGAGGACATGGACTCGCTGGCGATCGAGCGGCCGGAGCATCTGCCGCGTGCCACCGATTCCATTCCGGAGATGGTGAGCCTGATCGAGCAACTGGCGGCCAAGGATGTCGCCTACCAGGCCGAGGATGGGAGTTGGTACTTCCGCATCGAGCGGTTTCCGGAGTACGGCAAGCTGTCGAAGAAGGACTTTGCGGGCATCGAGGACGGAGCGCGGGTCGATGTGGACGAGTACGAGAAGGACGCGGCGCGGGACTTCGCGCTGTGGAAGGCGGTCAAGCCGACGGCCACCGGATCGCTCGAACGGCATTGGGAGACGGCGCTGGGCGCGGGCCGGCCGGGCTGGCACATCGAGTGCTCGGCGATGGCGACCAAGTACCTGGGCGAGAATATCGACCTGCACGCGGGCGGCGAAGACCTCATGTTTCCGCACCATGAGAACGAGATTGCGCAGTCGGAGTCGGCCAGCGGACATACGTTTGCGCGGCACTGGATGCATGTGCGCTTCCTTCTGGTCGAAGGCCACAAGATGTCGAAGTCGTTGAATAACTTCTTCACCCTGCGCGATCTTCTGCTGCAGGGGCACAGGGCCTCGGCGATCCGGTTTCTGCTGATCTCGGTGCCGTACCGGCACCAATTGAACTTCACCTTCGATGGACTGCTGGAGTCCACCAATGCGGTCGACCGGCTGCGGACCTTTCATCAGCGGCTCTTGAAGGGCGGCTTCGCAGAGGGTCTGGACGCGGAGATTGCGGCCGAGACGGCCAAGGCACGGCGGGAGTTCACGGCGTCGCTGGCCAACGATCTGAACACCGCCGAGGCGCGGGCGGCGATCTTCGAGCTGGTGCGCCGGGCGAACTCAGCTGCCGACGCGGGCATGCTGCGCGCGGGCAATGCCGCAGAGATCCTGGAGGTGCTGGCGCTGTTCGACGGTGTGTTTGCGGTGCTCGCGGATCGCGACGCGGAGATCACGCGGGCGGCGATCGCGTGGGCCGAGTGCGAGGGCCGGATGAGTGAGGTCGCGCCCGAGCTGCTGGCGACGCTGTCGCTGTCCGACGCGGAGATCGACGCCCTGGTGGCGGAGCGGACGCAGGCCAAGAAGACGCGCAACTTCGCGCGCGCGGATGCGATTCGCAACGACCTGCTGGCCAAGGGGATTCTGCTCGAAGACAGTAAGGATGGGGTGCGCTGGAAGCGGAAGTAATTTTTAAGGGCAGCTCTTAGCTCTTCGCTCGGGAAAGCGATATTTTTTCCCCGGCTCAAGCTGCGTCTTGTTGCAGACGATTACGGCGGGGCTGATAGCCCCGCCGTTTCAAGTTCAAGGTAAGTCCCTTTGCAGCATCCTCTTTAGCTCTCAGCCTCTAGCTAAGAGCTAACAGCTGCCTTTACTGGAGCTGTGCGGTGTCGGAGCCGCCGGGCTGCGTCTGTGCCCATTCGCAGAAGGCGGTGACCGTGTTGGGATCGGGCGTGGCGGTGGTCGGATGCATCGGGCGGTAGTACCAGACCGGCATCTTGTTCTCCTTCATCATGCGGCAGGAGTCGAGCAGGCGGATCTTCGACATCTCCGGGCTGAGGCGATCCCACTCGGAGAAGTCGAGCCGGGCGCGGGCATCGTCGACGTCCTTCTCGAGCAGCACCGAGGCCGGCCAGAGCTTCGAGTACCAGGGGCGTTCGCCCTGCTCCGAGTGGCAGTTGTAGCAGGACTGGTGGAGCATGGTGCTGACCTGCGCGCTGGGATGGAGCCGGGCGTCGAGCGTGGCCGATGGATCGAGAGGGCGCAACTCGTCCTTGGGCTGATGGAACTGCATGACGATCAGGACGGCCGCCACCAGGACGACGCAGGTGGCAAGAAACTTTCGCATGATTACTCTGCTCCCTTCACGGAGCTGGAGGCTGCTCCCGGGCGATGGTCTTCGTTGGTGGAGTTGGCGAGGTTGCGTGGCTGGATGTAACTCTGGGGAATCTCGCCGGTGAGCGCGTGCAGGAAGGTGACGATGGAGCGGACGTCCTGATCGCTGAGCTCGGTGCCAGCCTCGTCGCGGCCCATCAGGCGGACGGCCTGCTCGAGGGTGGCGACATGGCCGTCGTGGAAGTAGGGAGCGGTCTGGTCGATGTCGCGCAGCATGGGGACCTTGAAAAACATGCGATCGCGGTCCTGCTTGGTGGTCTGGGCGCGTCCGGTGTCAGATATCTGGTCGGGCCAGCTGTGGGCGGCGCCGAGCTGTTCGTAGGAGTTGCCACCCATGCCGCGGCCGGCGTGGCAGGCGGCGCAGCCGGTGCGCAGGAAGACGTGCAGGCCCTGCTTCTCGGCGTCGGTGAGGGCGGTGGTGTCGCCTTGCAGGTAGCGGTCCCAGCGCGAGGGCGTGAGCAGGCCGTCTTCGAAGTCGGCGATGGCGGTGGTGACGGTGTCGAGCGAGACGGGATCGGCGTCGTCGGGGAAGGCCTGGTGCAGCTCGCGGACGTAGGCGGGGTTCGCGCGCACGGCGGCCAGGATCTGCTTGGGGCCGGCCATGCCCATCTCGACCGGGTTCATCATGGGGCCGGCGGCCTGTGCGGCCAGGTTGGCGGCGCGGCCGTCCCAGAACTGCGAGAGTTCGAGGCCGGAGTTATAGACGGTGGGCGCGTTGCGTCCGCCGGGCTTCTGATTGTGGCCGATCGAGCGTACGCGGTTGTCCACGCCGTAGTGGGTCAGTACATGGCAGGTGTTGCAGGAGACGGTGTTGTTCTCAGAGAAATGGGTGTCGTAGAAGAGCTCGCGGCCGAGGTCGACCCGCTCCGCCTCGAGGCCGGTGGGCGGCTTGGGGGTGGTCAGCGGCGCGAACATGAACAGGTGCTGGGGCGCAATGTCGGCGTCGGGCTTAATGTCGAGCGAGGCGCCTCCGCAGCCGGCCAGGCCGAGGAGTGCCAAAAGCAAAGGGGCGACGGCGCCTGAAGGCAGCGCTTGGAGCCATCCGCGCGCCGGATTCGACCGGACGGCGGTGGACAAGGAAGACGGGACCGATGCGCCGCGGAGATGGACGCAGGAGTTTGGGGTCTGCACGAAAATCACCTCTTTGGGGGGTTGACGGAGGACCGGATGGATAGGATGCATGCAGGAAGAAGCGTCCATTTGGCCGATGAATGCCCAAAAAGCCAAGAAATATAAGGGTTTTGGGCGTCGGAGGCGGGCGGACGAACCGAATGCTCCCCGAAGTAGTCGGAGGATCCAGCAAGGGTGAGTGGGATTGCGAAATGGGGCGCAGAGGTGTGCCGGACCACCTCGCGCGCGCGAGGTGGCCGGAGGGGAGGGTGCGGGAGGCTAGGCCTGCTGTTCGACCGCTGCGAGCTCGATCTCGGCGGCCGGTTTGCCGCTCTTGAGCTTGGAGCTGGTGACCAGGAAGACGGCGAGCAGGATAGCGGCCATGCCGGCGTACTCGATCGGGGCGAGGCGCTCGGAGAGGAAGAGCGCACCCAGCAGGACGGCGATCATGGGATTGATGTAGGCGTAGGTGGCGACCTTGGGCACGGCGACGTGGTCGAGCAGATAGATGTAGGCGGTATAGGTGACGAGCGAGCCGAAGACCACCAGGTAGGCGATCGAGAGCCAGGCCTTCATGCCCCAGTGGGAGCCGTGATAGCCGCCGGTGTTGAGCATGATGACGGTGTTGAGCAGACCGGCGAAGAGCATCTCCCAGCCGGCGGCGGCGAAGCCGCTGATTCGCAGATTGGCGTGGCGGGAGAGCACCGAGCCGGAGGTCCAGCAGAAGGTGCCGAGCAGACTGACGACGATGGCAATCAGCTGGGTGTGGTTGCCGTGCAGGCTGGCGTGGAGGCCGGGCCAGACCAGCAGCAGAAGGCCGGCGAGGCCGATGCCGAGGCCGGTCCAGCCGCCGAGTGAGAGGCCCTCGCCGTGGGGCAGGACGATCTCGATGAGGGCGGCGTAGAGGGGGACGGCTGCGACCAGAAGGGCCTCGAGGCCGGTGGGCAGATACTGCTCGACCCAGATGACGGTGGTGTTGCCGCCGACCAGCATGAGCACGGCGATGGCGACGAGTAGGGCGAACTCGCGCCGGGTGGTCCGGATGGAGATGCCGCGGGCCAGGCAGAAGGCCAGCATCAGCGGGCCGGAGATGAGAAAACGCGTGCTGCCCAGAACGAAGGGGGGCAGGACCTCAACGCCGAAGCGCATGGCGAGGTAGGTGCCTCCCCAGAAGAGGTAGACGCTGGCGAAGCAGAACAGGATCCGGGTGCTGTGGGTTTGCTTTCCGGTTGAACTTAGAACGGTGGAGGAAGACACACTTTGATTCTACCGGGTGGCTCGCTCCATGCCCTCAGGCCTTGTGGAGCGGCTCGCTCGCGGAGTGTACTCGTCTCCCAAAAAGAGAGCGAACGTGGCTCACGAAGGGGTTAGGGAATGCGGCTCGCGGCCATCGGCGCGGGATCTGAGTGAGGCGTACAATTCTGCTCAAGCAGTCTTCCCTACGAGGAGAGACGCCATGCATATCAACTATCTCCGCGACATTCCTCTCGGCCTTGGTATTGTGGCTCTGCTGATGGGCACCTTCACCAACGGCATTGAAATCAAGATAATCAGCAATCCCGAGAGCCCGCAGTGGCTCTGCCGCCCGATGTTGTTCATTATCGGGACGCTGCTGATCTGCTTCAGCTTTGTGGGCCAGTTGACTCCGCAGTAGACGCCGCCAGAGGAGGAGTTCCGGGGGCGGTACAGTTCACACGGGGACCTATGCGCTCAAACGCCGCTGAATACGACCTGATTGCACCGGCATCGCTCTCCGCCGCGCTCGCGGTGTTGGCGAAGGAGCCTGGCGCGTATACCCCGATTGCGGGCGGAACCGAGTTGATGGTCGCCCTCGGAGCGGGACGGCTGCACGCGAAGCGGCTACTCTCGCTGAGCCAGCTCGAGGAGCTGCGCTTTATCCATGTCACGGAGAAGACCGTTACGCTCGGCGCTGGGGCGACCTTCACCGATATTCGTCAAAACGAGGTCATCGAGCGCGATCTTCCGCTGCTGGCGCAGGCGGCCAGCTGGACCGGATCGATCGCCAACCAGAATCGGGGGACGATTGGTGGAAATCTTGTGAATGCGTCGCCGGCGGCGGACTCTCCTCCGGCGCTGCTGGTTTATGGGGCGCAGCTGACGCTGCTCTCGGCCGGAGGCCGCCGCACGCTAGCCTATAGTCACTTCCACACCGGCTACAAAAAGACCGCGCTGCGGCCGGAGGAGCTGCTGTACAGCATCACGCTGCCTCGCGACTTCTCCGCTTACAGTCAATACATTCGCAAGGTGGGCACGCGCAGCGCCCAGGCCATCGCCAAGGTGGCGCTTGCCGGGCTGGCGCGGGTCGCGGGCCGCGCACTGCCGGACAGTGACTCGCCGCAGGGCGATACCGGCATCCCGACGATTCGAGAGATCCGGCTGGCCGCAGCCAGTGTGCGTGAGGTCCCCGCGCGGCTGACCGCGACGGAGCGGGTGCTGACCGGGCGAGCGATCACGCCGGAGCGAATCGCATATGCCCGTGCGACGCTGCTCGCCGAGGTTCGGCCGATCGACGACATCCGCTCGACGGCGGGATACCGGGCGACCGTCGCCGCGAATCTGCTGGGGGAGTTCCTGCGGGCGCTATTGCCTGGGCCGAAATTCGCTGGATCGGGATCACGGGCTGCACCAAATCTTGTGCAAAAGCCGGATGTCTGGATCTCACTTGCTGAGCGGATGTGAGTAGATCTGGATCGCCCGCTCCAGGTCCTCGACCGTATCCACATCGAGTTCGCCGCCGGGGAGCTTGACGGCGCGCGCCGCTTGCAGCAGCTCGCGGGCGCCGGAGTCGCCGCGCAGCTTGAGCAGCTCCGCAAAGGCGCTGGAGGGGAAGTAAGCGGGCACTCCCTTGCGTCCGGCGTAGGCGGAGGCGACGATCTCGTCAGCCCCCTCGGCCAGTTCGCGCAGATGTTCGGCGGTGACCGCGGGTTGATCGCAGGCCAGCACGATTACCCCAGCGGCCTCGCGCGCTGCCGTAATCCCCGCGCGCAGCGAGGAGGCCATGCCCTCGGCGGTATCCGGATTGACGACCGTGACTACGGTTGGTGCTTCGGGATGCTGGACCAGGTCGGGCAGGCAAGGAGTTTCCTCCTGGCCTGCCGCAACCACCAGGTAGATCGGACGAAGCCCGGCCTCCAAAGCTGTGCGCACGGCCCGTTCGAGCAGGGTCTGCCCGCCGAGCCGCGCCATCTGCTTGGGCGAGCCCAGCCGGGTCGATGCGCCCGCCGCCAGCAGCACCGCCGCTATCGGCATCACCGCTCCCCCCACTCCAGCTCACCGGGAGCGAGATCGAGCGCGCACTGTGCCTGCAGGTAGCGCGAGGCGCCGCCCTGTTCGATCTGCTCGGCCACGTCCTGGGCGGAGAGGCGGCGCGACGACGGCAGTCTGCCGGTAGAGCGGGCCTGCGCCTCGGCGATGATGGCGAGCGCGATCGCCTCCGGCCCGTCGCCGCCCAGGTCGAGGCCGACCGGGGCGTAGATACGGGCGCAGCACTCGGCGACCGGGAGAGCGATCATCGCGGCGGCCTCGCTGACCAGCAGGCTGGAGCGGTGACGCGCACCCAATACGCCAAGATAGCGAGGGGCGAGCGGCAGGACGGCGGCCAGCCAGTCGCGATCCTGCTCGTAGCTGTGGGTCATCAGGACGACGGCGTCGTCGGCGGAGATACGCAGGGCGTGCAGTTCGGAGGCGGTGGCTACGAGGACCTGCTCGGCGGCGGGGAAGCGCTCCGCGCGCGCGAGCTGTGGCCGTCCATCGGCGACGGTGACGCTCCAGCCAAGTAGCGCGGCCATGCTGACGACGGGCTTGGCGTCGTCGCCCGCGCCCAGAATGAGCAGACGCTGCGGGGGCGATAGCTGTTCTATATAGATGTCCGGATCGTCGGGATTCTGCGCCAGCAGGGCAGCGTCGATCTTGGCTGTATCCAGACCCGGGCTGCGAAAGACGGGCTCTCCGGAGGAGGAGATCACGGCGCGCTGGAGAACTCGTCCGGCTGCAGGGAGCCAGGTGAGCACGGTAAAGCGTTCGCCGGAGAGCGATGCCTCGAAGGCGTCGATCAGGGCGTGGAACTCAGGCGTCCCTGCGGGCTCGAGCAGGAGGTCGATGGTGCCACCGCAGCCCAGGCCGTAGGGAATCTCGGCGGTATCGTCGAACAGAGTGGAGTAGCGATCGACGACGGCGCCCGCCCGCACCTTCCAGACGGCTTTTTTGACCACCTCGGCCTCGAGACAGCCGCCGCTGATGGTGCCGGCGTAGGTGGCGACGTTTCCGGGAGCGTTGGCTGCTGCCCCGGTGAGCAGGCGCGCTCCGGGGCGGCGGTAGGATGAGCCCTCCGCCCGCACCAACGTTACCAGGACGCCGGCGATGCCACCGCTGCTGCGTGCCAACTCGACGATTTGCCTTCGTTCCACCATGCTTGGCGCACGCTCCCCGATGCCTCGTTCGGTGAGGCGATCTCCTATCAGATGCCGCAGTGCCTGCCAAACGATTCGGCGCTGTCGTCTGGCTCGATGCGGCCAGGGCAGCAGCGCCGCCCTGTCTCCCCTCTCACTGTACCGCTTCTCGACGCCGTTGCACCCCCGGCAGCAGGGGGGCGTGGAGACTGGTCGAGGAATAGCGAAAGAAGGGAGAGATTCCTGCCTCCACCCCGAAGGGGAGCCTCACCTGGGGTGCAACTTCTGTTAGACTGAACTAGTCGGTTCAGCGAACAGCAAGCAGCCTCCCGTGCTGCTTGAGCCATACGGGCGCTGCCTTTCGCCGGCAACCCATTGTCATAGTCGGGGCGTAGCGCAGCCTGGTAGCGCACCTGCTTCGGGAGCAGGGGGTCGGAGGTTCGAATCCTCTCGCCCCGACCACTTCTAAAATCAACAACTTACGTGAGTTTCCGTCCTGCCTGAAATTCTAAGGCAGGGGGTCAATCCCTGCAAGCGTGGGCTTTTGTTCCTGGTCCCTTTTCCTGGATTGTCTGCGGATCGGCACCAGGAAGCTGAGGGCACGCGAGGGCTGCCTCCATCTCGTCGAGGCGCATTTCGGATTGCTCGTCTGCATGAGGGACACTTCACGCGGTCATCTCCGCGCTTCAGGATGTGCGGAACGGATGCTCTACCTCGGCCCGTACACGCGACTTACCCCGGTTCTCCTTACCATGCAGCAACGCGGCAGCATGCGGCAGCCCGCCACGCTGGCCGTGCTCGTCGCCACCGAGTGGACATGGCCCTCCTTCGCATCTCCGCCGATGTGCGCCTTCAACCCGAAGTACCACTGCTTGCCCTTATTGGTCTGGTGCATCTCCGGGTCGCGCTCGCCGCTCGCGTTCTTGGTCGACGAGGGTGCATGCAGGATAGTCGCGTCCACGATCGTGCTCGGGAGGTTGCCACAGGCCTGCGTCCACCGTGTATGTCACGAGGCACCGCTCCTGCAAAGACACCCAGCCTAGGCGTTGCCTGAAGGTCCGGCACGATCCATTGATCGCCCGTTGTGAAGTTCGCAAGGGCCGAGATTGTCCGAGTGCCAGAGCGACATTAAATTCTGGGTTTGAGAACGTCATATTCTCCGGCGTCAGGATCGGACACCCTGTGTCGCACCTGTGTCGCTTCCCGGACAAGTTGAAATCGAAGGAAAGCGCAGCGAAGTGACCCAGGAGGGCAGGGAAGAGTGCCGAAGGTTCAAAGTTGGCGGTGGAAGCCATCATGCTCGAACATCTCAAAGAGGCGATGAACGCAGCTGGGGCGCCCTACTTTCAGCCCCTGATCCACGAGTTGATCGAAGCACGCGACGAGAAGAAGCTGCTGCGCTTCCAAAAACAGATCGCCAGCTACGAGTTGCTCAGCGTCGACGAACTGGGCTTCATGCCGCTCTCCAAGACCGGAGCCGAACTGCTCTTCGAGATGCTCAGTCAGCGCGCCTCCCCGAGCTGGTGGTGGGGGAGCGGCAGCTACCTCTTCTTCCTGTGACTTCTGAATGGCCAACATAGGCATGCATCCACCGTGTATGTCACGAGGCGCCGCTCCCACAAAGACAACCAGCTTAGGTCGAGATTGTCTGAGTGCCGGATCGACATTAAATTCTGGGATCTGAGAACGTCGTGCGCCCAACGCCCAGGCGGGGCAGCGAGCTCAGCTCGTCCGCTCGCGCATCTGGGCTTCTGGGCATTGCTCGCCGGACGTAAGCCGACCACATGTGGGGATGCGGATTTACCTGGCAGGCCTAGAAAGTCGCCAGCCCACAGCCGATATCTGTCAGTGATAGCGGAAGATGCCGCTTCAGTGATGCCGTCTAAATCATTAGTGATTTCTTAAACTTCGCCTATGTCTCTTGGAGATCAATTGGGACGGCAAGGCGAAGTCCAATCCAGGGAGTGTAGATGTCCACCGTAGGACTATCAATGATTGTGAAGAACGGAGGCGACGATCTTCGGTTGTGCCTTCAAAGCGTTGCTGGCCTCGTCTCCCAGATCGTCCTTGCCGATACTGGCTCCTCCGACAATACCCTCGCTATTGCCGCGGAGTTTGGTGCCACTGTAGTGTCCTTTCCCTGGACCAGCCATTTTGCTGACGCCCGCAATGCTGCATTGGAACCGATCACCACCGACTGGGTGCTGGTGCTCGACGCCGACGAA
>Ga0210403_10003168_pt1 | contig 14564 bp, 11 predicted proteins | sample IncBWC19MmetaG_FD_150863 | JGI IMG/M metagenome (GOLD analysis project Ga0210403, IMG submission 150863) | Forest soil microbial communities from Barre Woods Harvard Forest LTER site, Petersham, Massachusetts, United States - Inc-BW-C-19-M | ecosystem: Environmental > Terrestrial > Soil >... | reverse complement strand
CGTATACGTTCCAGGAGGCAGCGCCAGCAAGGTGAACCGTCCCTCGCTATTGGTCTTGGCCGTGCGGCCGCTGTTGGTCTCGGCGTTGGTGGCGGTCACGGTAACGCCGGCCACCACCGCGCCTGTCTGCTCGACGACCGTACCGGTGATGACGCCGGTGGTGATTTGCGATTGCCCGAAAAGCATTTGGGACGGCAGGAAGAAAGCCACGGAGAAGATGATGGCGGTGAGCGCAATGACACGAAGTGAAATGGAATGCATACGGCCCTCCAGGTAAAGAAATTTGGGGATGACAGATGCGGCCCCAATTATTAAAACTCTCCAATGGTTAGGACGAAAACAAAAACAGTGCCGCCTTTATAACATGCGGCTAATTCATTGCGGGGGAATATTTTTCCTCGAAGTGGCAATGATGGCAAGAATAAATCCGCGTTCATCCGCATAAATCCGCGGTAAGGTTTGTTTTATTCCCATCAGTGTGGATCAGTGCTTCTATCAGTGTTTATCAGTGGTAAGCTTGTTCTCTACCGCGCCTTAAACCACTCAACGTGATTTGCGACACCCGTAATCGGCCCGCCATCTGCGCCGATTTCCACCGAGTGCAGGCCTCCTTTGTCCGGGACCGCCACGTATCCCAAGATCTTGCCGGACCTGCGGTCGAGCTTCACCAGCCATCCGGGAGAACCCGTCGGCTCGTTCAGCGGCTGCATTCCGGCCCACAGAGCCCCGCCGCTCAGCTTCAATGAATAGGTGCGGCCCAGGTTCGCAAACTCGCCCAGATATTTTCCATTGAGATCGAAACGCTGGATGCGTCCATTCTCGCGATCGGCAACATAGATGGTTCCGGCTTCATCAACCACAATCGAATGTGGCAGATGGAATTGTCCCGGCCCGCTGCCGGCGCTGCCCCATTCGCGGACGCGTTTGCCCTCCGCCGTGTACTCAAGAATGCGCGGGTTGCCGTAACCGTCAGCAATAAAAAGCTGCCCGTTGGGGCCGAAGGCGATGTCCGTCGTTCCCTTGAAGGCGCTCGATGAGTTCTCCGGCTGCCCGCCGACGTCGATTTCCATCAGCTTCTCGCCTTGCGCGGAATACTTCAAGACCACGGAGCTTGATGCATCGACGGTCCAGATATTGCCTTGCGGATCAATGCGAATGCTGTGTGGGATCTTGTACAGGCCTTTGCCCCAGGAACGCAGCACGTGTCCTTGGCGATCCACGGCCAGGACCGGATCGGCCTTCTCTCCCCGTTGCAGAAGATACAGAGTCCCTTTCCCATCGCGTGCGATCCACGAGATCATGCCGGTAGCCCAGTCAGCGTTGGGCGGCTGAATCACAAACTCCGTTGCGCTAAAAGGCAGCTTGGGCGCGGCCTCAATCAGTGTACGCAGGCGTGTAGCCGCCTGCGCCGCAGCCTCTTGAGTCGGACTTGCAGAGTTTTGCGCGACCAACGGGAGACTCGGGAGACACAGCAACAGTAGGTAAAGACGAATGGACATGCGCCGCATTGTATCAATGCCGCGGAGTCAGTGGCGCAACGTTAACCTATAACCCTCCCCTAACCCGTGTCATTCCGAAGCCACGAAGTGGCGAGGAACCGGCTCCGCCGCGGTCGGAGGAGAGCGAAGCTGTACAGGGCTTGAGGCCGGCTCCACACCGCGTAGGTCGCACCGGCATGGCCTGCCCCGAAGAGCTGCCGCTGATGCACGATTGATTACCTCAACATTTTCGGGCTTCACGACCAGAGCCGCTAAGCTCTACAATTACCACACCATGGCGATTATTGCGCGCTTGGCTGGTGAAGGAATCGGGCCATTCAAGAGCTTCGACTTCGATTTTTCGGATGCGGAGGGGAATCCGCATCCGGGGCCGCATATTTTAGCGGGCGTTAATGGTTCCGGAAAGTCGACAGTGTTACGCACCCTGGCGTGGATGTTCGAGTCGGATCCCGCTCAGGGTTTTCCGTGGCAAGAATGGCAGCATCTTATCGAAGGCCACGATTCGGCGCGCGCGATGGTGGTTGTGTGCTTGCCCGGCATCGAACCATTCGCATGGGCGCAAACAATGGACACGAGTGAAGGCTGGGATGAGCGCCTTCGATCTTGGATGACCCGATTGCTGCTCGGCTCGAAGGCACTGTCGTGTCGAAGCGAGCAACCAGTTACCTTCCAACAAGTCTGGCCTAATGTTATTCCGATTGAAGCGGCCTCTAACCGGCCCACAGATCTAACCAACAGACAATCCGCTGGCTACATGCGGCTCGGAGGACCTGAAAAACTTGGGTGGCGGCAGAGAGTACTGGCAGCGGCTTATCACCCTTCTCGTTTACTTAAGTATTTGGCATTGGTGGATTTTTCCATTCAGCTCAAGAACTCCAAAGAAAACTCCTTGTCCTTTGGGTCCACCGTCCGAAATGAAGTTGTTCAAAATTGGCTGGTAGCATTATTGAGCAGACAGGCATTGGCCAAACTGAGAGGGCGCAGCGCGGAGAAATATATAGCCGCCATCGGTCGATTGGAGACTGCGATTGAGCGCATCTGCGAACGCGATATCGAGTTTACAGTCGAAATCGAACCCTCCCTCCATCCTAAGATGCGCATGTATAAGAAATGGTTGGATTTTTCCCAACTACCTGATGGAGTACGGGCCATTTTAGGGTGGCTGGGAGATTTTATGATGCGAATTGATATGCATGATCGGCCTTCCCGTACGGAAAATAACATAGGAGCGTCGGCACTGCTTCTTGATGAAGTTGATGCGCATCTGCATCCCAAATGGCAGCGATCCATTCTGCCCGCCATTCAGCAGTCTCTGCCTGATGTCCAAGTGTTTGCGACATCGCATTCACCGTTTGTCATCGCCTCGTGCCCGGGTGCTCGGATTCATGTTCTGGAACTTGATGACGAAGGCCACGCGACCAATCGTCCGCCCGAAGACGCGCCCATCGGCGAAAGCATCCTGGCCACCATGAAGGACATTTTTGGAGTCGACAGCCGCTTTGATGTTGACACGGAAAAATTGCTGGAAGAATGGAACCAGTTGCGCCGCAGCCAGGCAGTAGAAAAGCTCTCGGCCAAGGATAAGGAAAGGATTGCGGATCTGTCGAAGGAATTGGGTTCTCGAAGCCAGGAGTTGCGGCAAATTGTCTCGCCGGTGGTTCATTTGAGTGATTCACTCCTATCCTCGCTTCAGCCACAGGCTAAACCGGCAGGGCGAGTTCCGGCCAAGGCCAAGGCAAGAAAGTAAACAAGGAAGCCAACTCTTGATCCAGTTAGAGCGCCCTCCAGAGCCAGAATCACTCACACGTAACCGCAGTAAATGGACAATCCGCTGGGTTAATATCCTGCAGGACGGGAAAGAACTTGACTGGGCCACCCGAGCCGCCAAAAATGCGCTGAAACCCGCTTTGACCGAATTCTCCTATGGAAAATGTGCTTTTTGTGAAGGGACTCTCGGTGTGACCGCGTATCTACAGATTGAACATTACTATGCCAAGACGGCAGAGCCTCATCGGGTCTTTGAGTGGGAGAATCTGTTTCCTTCCTGCGGTATCTGCAATCCAAGCAAGGGGAATCTTGATCACAAGGGCCGTTTGTTGAAGCCAGACGCGGAGAATCCGGAGCCACTTCTATGGCTCGATCCGGGCACCGGCGAACTTCAGCCCCATCCCAATCTTGATGACGAGCAAAAGCAAAGAGTGTTGGAGACCATCACAGCTTACGGTTTGCAACGCGGAAAGCTGTGCGCGGCGCGGATCGAGATGATGGATCGAGTCAATCGCTGGCTCGCGCGAATTGACGGTGAGTCTAAGATGTCTCCCGAATGCCGTCAAGAATGGGACGAAATGATAAATCCATCAACACCCTGGAAGTTCGTGATTCGGCATGTGCTGACCCTGAAGGGCCAACCAGCGCTGGCAGAAATCGACCGCCAGACGTTCTTGCGCCGCGCCTGATATCTCGGCGCAGTTCGGCCCACCGAAATTATTCCGCCTTTTCTTCGCTTTTTCTCTTGCATTATTTCCAGACAATGGTTATAACAAGACTGCACAAATCGGACATACCCGGTGTTGAAGCACCGGATATGCCCTGACCAAATCTGCCTCGCGAAAGGCAAAGATGGCTACCATTGAAGTTATACGCTCGCTCCCCTGGACGCAACCTCCGCAGGTTCGCGCTCGCGCCGTAACCCCAACCCACCGCTGTCTGCTCCCGGTGGCCACCCATATCCCGGATGGTTCTGTGCAGAAAGCAGGCCGTCTATGACAACTCTCACCGGAAACAAAGCCCCCACGAAGAGAAAAGGGAAGAAGAGACACCTGGCCGCCGGACGGCGGCTGATGGAATTTCCCCAGGTCAAGGGCAAAATGCTGGAAGATGTAGAACTCTCCACCAGTGCCGAGGACCACTCCGTTATCCTCCGCTTCCAGGACAAGACCGAGCTCACGTTTGGTATCGAGCCTGGGTTCACCATGTTTACCACCTATGCCGACTTCAAGACAGGCAACTACCGTCCGATCAAGCGCTGGCCGCCCGTCCGCAGCGAGTTGTTCCGCGGGTAAGATCACGACCGTAGAGACGGTGCTCAGCACCGTCTCTGCTGGGCCTGAAGTCTCTACGTTTGTATCGATCACGAAAAAATCAGGCAGGGTGGGACGGGGTGCGATACGAACAAAAGTTGAATAGATAAGGTGCAGAGTTTCCTCTGTAAATCACAATTCCTCTTCTCGCGGCACACGGGATACGCATGCTTCAGTCGTCCCTAAAAAGGGACCGCGGCAGTCTCGCCAGCCTACCCAGCACGAGTTCAGCACCATCGAGTTTCGAAACCCCAAAACGCGTTTCTGTGCTGAACTCGTGCTGGGCTATTGTCATGCGTCCCTTGCGGGACTCCCCTCACTGGCTGACGTCTCCGAAAATGTAGAGGTTCGAGTCTCTGGATTCCGAGCATGAGGACCACTTCTAATCCGGGACTCCCCTCACTGGCTGACGCTTTCAAAAATGCATAGGTTCGAGCTCTCTGGCGTCCGAGCATGCGGAAATTTCTAACGAAGTTGGCACCTGGAATCCGAGTATGGGGACATTTCTAACGAGCTTTGACACACCTGGAATCCGAACATCGACTCTACCCTTCAGAATCGTGTACATTCTCCCTCTATGCGCCTGAATCTGTCTTTATTCCTGTTGTTGATGGCTTCGAATGGCATGGCCGCGTCTCCGGAAGGCATCCCGCGCGAACTGGCCCGTGAGCGCGCCGGTCTGGTTTCGGACCTCCACTATCATCTGCGCTTCACCCTCACGCCGCATACGCCGTCGGCTTCCGGACACGAAGATCTGAGCTTCAAGCTGAAAGCGGCTGTCGCGCTGCTGCTCGACTTTCGTGAAGGTACAGCATCCAACCTGGTAATCAACGGCAAGCCCGCGCCTGCCGTGATTGACCACGGACACATCGAGCTTGCGCAAGCTCTACTCAAAACCGGTGAGAACAGGCTCAGCCTCGATTTTACCGCTCCGGTGGCTCCTGCGGGAAAAGCTATCACCCGCTTTGAAGATAAGGATGACGGCAGCGAATACCTCTACACGCTGTTCGTGCCCATGGATGCCGACATGGCCTTCCCGTGTTTCGATCAGCCCGACCTCAAGGGACGCTTTCAGCTCGAACTGAGCGCGCCCGCCGACTGGACGGCGATTGCCAACGGCCCGGTGGAATCGTCGAACGTTCAGGAAGACCGGCGGCTGACCAGCTTTGCCGAGACCCGGCCCATCAGCACATATTTGTTTGCTTTCGCCGCCGGTCCGTTTCGCAAGGTGCATGAGACCGCGGGATTGCCTGGGCTTTACGTCCGCCAGTCGAAGCTGAAGCGCGCGGAAGAAGAAGCGCCCACGGTGCAGCAGGTCACTGCCGATGCTATCCAGTATCTTTCCGGTTTCTTTGCCCAGCCGTTCCCGTTCCCGAAATACGACATGGTAATGATTCCGGGCTTTGCCTACGGAGGCATGGAGCACGCGGGCGCGACGTTTCTGCGCGAGGAAGCGGTCCTGTTCCGCACCGTGCCCACGCACAGCGACCGGCTGAATCGAGACATCCTGCTGCTGCACGAGCTGACGCATCAATGGTTCGGCGATCTCACCACCATGCGTTGGTTTGACGATCTGTGGCTCAAAGAGGGCTTTGCCCAGTACATGGCATATCGGGCGCTGGCGGAACTCAAGCCGAAAGAAGATATATGGAAGCGCTTCTATCAGGCCATCAAGCCCGGCGCTTACGGCATCGACTCCACCAAGGGCACAACGCCCATCTATCAGGAAATCCCCAACCTTAAAGACGCCAAGTCCGCCTACGGAGCGATTGTTTATTCCAAAGCGCCCGGAGTGATCAAGCAACTGGCCTTCGTGCTGGGGGAAACAAAATTTCGTGACGGGCTGCGGCTCTACCTGAAAGAGCACGCCTACGCCAACGCCGAGTGGAGCGATCTGGTGGGCGCGTTTGAACGCGTCTCCGGGAAGTCTCTGCAGGCGTGGGCTGCAGAGTGGATCCGCCGCCGGGGCATGCCCCAGGTGGATGTTGACTGGGCTTGTGATGCCCAGGGATTCATCAACCATTTCGAACTTTCACAGCACGATGTCTTGGGCGAAGGCGGCGTGTGGCCGATTGCCATGCAGGTACTGCTGGCCTACGACCATGGCAACCCGGTGCAACTGCGCGCACAACTGAACACCGCGAAGGCGGAACTCAAGGAAGTCATCGGACGGCCCTGTCCGCAATATGTATTTGCCAACGACCAGGACCATGCCTACGGACGCTTTCTGCTGGATGCCGCCAGCCGGGCCGCGGTGTTGCAGCAACTAGGCAGCGTCTCCGGCGCCTTTCAGCGCATGTTGTTATGGGGATCGCTGTGGAATTCTGTCCGCGAGGCGGAGATGGCCCCGCGCGAGTTCCTGGATGTAGCGGTCCGCCTGCTGCCTTCCGAAAAAGATGCGTCTCTGCTACAGAACCAACTCGGACGTGTGAGTGCCGCGCTCTTCTACTATGTGAATCCTGGGGTGCGCGCTGAACTGCTGCCCCGCGTGGAGTCGATAGCTTCCGATCGCATGCTGCATGCGCCCGATCAGGATTTCCGCATCATCTGGTATCGGGCCTTGCGTGGGGTTGCGCCTAAGACAGCTCCGGGCAGGGAAAAGATCAAAGACCTGCTGCACGGCAAGCTGGTGGTCCCCGGGGTCGAGGTCCGTCCTCTCGATCGTTGGAGCATGGTGGGTGCGCTGCTGGCCGTGCGTGATCCGGACGCAGAAACATTGCTGGCGGAACAACGGAAGCTCGATCCTTCCGGCGAAGGTCTCAGGTATGCGTACGAGGTAGAGGCGGGACGTCCGGATGCCGCCACCAAGAAGAAGTATTTTGATGAGTATCTGCACGAAGCCGCGCGGCCCGAAGACTGGATCGAAGGGAGCCTCGGCTGGTTCAATGATTGGAACCAGCAGGAGCTGACGCTGCCTTACCTGAAGCCGGCCCTCGACGCGCTTCCCCAGGTGAAGCGCGAACGCAAGATCTTCTTTGTGCTGGCCTGGCTAAATGCCTTTATCGGGGGACAGGGTTCGGTAGAGGCCCAGCGACAGGTGCATGACTTTCTGGCCTCGGGCGCGCTCGATAAAGACCTTGAACGCAAGGTGCTGGAAGTATCAGATGAACTGGATAGAACGGTGAGAATCCGCCGGAAATACAAGTGAAAGTGCATCCTTAAGCAACAGGCGGGGGGCGCACAGCGTCCGGCGAAATTATGCCCGCAGAATTTGCAGGCTTGAGCTGCGCTGAGTCAAGAATCACAGCTCCTTATCTTCCTGGCTATCATCTTCCAGTCGATCATTTTCCGGGAGAACCTGGGCTCGGCCCAATTCGTGGTGGCTGATCTTAAGAACGAAACTATGGATTTTCTTGCAGGGAATTTCGGCCGGGCGGCATGGCCAAAGGCTTGACTCTCGTTATTGGTTGGAGCACACTGAAGAGTGAAAGCGAGGATTTATGGCAAAGTGCCCTAAATGCGGCTACGACGTAGTAACTCCTAGTCAGCTTTCTGTTTTAGCGTGGCGGTCGCTTGCCTGTCCAAATTGCAAGGTTAGGCTGGCTTTAGTTCGGCGTACGCCGAAGTTTCTGATTCCTCTTATTCTCATGCTGATGTTCTTTTCGTCCTTCCAACATGCCCGAATTGTTAGGCCAAACGCCTTCTTGGAAGGAGCGATTCTTGGTGGTTATATTGTGACGTTGCTTGCTGTGTCGAAACTTTGGTTCTGGGAAGACTGGCATCCCGAACTGAAGATCAGACAGCGGCCTAAGCCAGAGATCACACTGGGCCTCGGATTGCCGGACCCCAAAAACATCAAGAAGTAGCTATAAAAATCAACGCCAGCATCCGCGCGGCGGGTGCGGCGAATTGACCTTGCAGCGAGAAGCGGTCGAGTGTGCGTTACCGGCATGAATGGGGCGCTTTCAATCATCTTAAGAGTCTGATTAGAGTCTGATTTCCTGAAATGGCACATAACGGATGCGTACCTAAAAAGCACAGAGGAATCACCCAGTTCTGGGTCATAAAAGTTGTATAATCGGCAAAGTATGGCCAAGTACTCCATCGTCGTTCCATTTCATAATGAGCAGGAGAGCGTAACCGCGCTCTATGACCGCCTGAAGGCCGTGATGGAGTCCACGGGAGAGCCATTCGAGCTGGTATTCGTGGACGACGGCAGCATCGACCGCACCTACAAGCTGTTACGCGAGATTGTCACCATTGACAGCCGCGTGGTGGTGGTGCGCCTGCGCCGCAACTTTGGGCAGACGTCGGCCCTGGCCGCCGGATTTGCCAACGCCCAGGGCGAGTACATCATCGCCATGGATGGCGACCTGCAGCACGACCCCGATGATATCCCCACGTTTCTCGAAAAGCTGGAGCAGGGCTACGACCTTGTGAGCGGATGGCGCAAGGAACGGGTCGATAACTTCGTGATGCGGCGCCTGCCTTCGCGCATCGCCAACTGGCTGATGGCCAAGCTGAGCGGCGTCAACATTCATGACTTCGGGACCACATTTAAGGCCTATCGCCGCGAAATCATCCAGCAGATGCCGCTTTATGGCGAGTTGCACCGCTTCATTCCCGCCCTGGCCTCGTGGTACGGCGCCTCGATCTGCGAGGTCCCCATCAAGAATATCGTGCGCCCCAAAGGCGCCTCGCACTATGGCATTTCGCGGACATTCCGCGTCTTCTTCGATCTCATCACCATCCGCTTCCTGCTTAAGTACATGTATCGTCCCTCGCACCTTTTTGGCACCGCCGGTCTGTTGAGTGTGATCACCGGTATGGGTGTTTCAACGTGGCTGATGATCGCCAAGGTGCTGTGGCACGAGAATGTAATGGGTGAGCATGGTCCGTTGCTGATCTTCGCAGCGGTGCTGATCGTCTCCGGCGTACAACTGCTGGCGCTCGGACTGCTGGGCGACCTGCAAGTCCGAAACTTCCAGGAGCCTGCCCGGCGCGTTCCTTATACCATCGCCCAAGTCCTGCGTTCCCAGAGCCAGGAACAAGCTGTTAACGAGTAATTTTTAAAAATATGAATCCCATAGCGATCACCCCTGTCGAACTGCGCCTTGCCCGCCGTATGGGCCGTCTAAGCGGCGAAACCGCCTTTGAAGTCCTGCACCGGGCCCGCGAGCTTGAAGCCCAGGGCCGGGATATCGTCCACCTGGAAATTGGCGAGCCGGATTTCGATACCCCCGCTAATATCACCGAGGTGGGCATTCAGGCCATCCGCGATGGGCATACGCACTACACGCCTTCAGCGGGCATCCTCGAACTGCGGGAAGCCGCCGCTGAAGACATTCGCAAGACCCGCGGTATCCCCTGCTCGTCCGACGAGGTGGTGGTGGTCCCTGGGGCGAAGCCTACTGTGTTCTTCACTTTCATGGCGCTGGTGGAAGAAGGGGATGAAGTCATCTATCCCGGCCCCGGTTTCCCGGCCTATGAGTCGCTGACCAACTTTATGGGCGCCCGTGGGGTGCCGATCCCTTTGCGCGAGGAAAACGATTTCCGGCTCGACCCCAACGAGCTGGCCGGCCTGATCACCGACCGCACCCGTCTGCTGATCCTGAACTCTCCGCATAACCCCACCGGAGGCGTACTTAGCCAGCAGGATTTGCGCGACATTGCCGAGGCCATCGGCGACCGCAATATCATGGTGCTCTCGGATGAAATCTACAGCCGCCTGGTCTATGAAGGCGAGCACCACTCCATCGCTTCGCTGCCCGGCTGGAAAGACCGCACCATCATTCTCGACGGATTCTCGAAGACCTATGCCATGACCGGCTGGCGCCTGGGCTATGGCGTGATGCGCGCCGATCTGGCCAAGCATTTCAGCCGGCTGATGACCAACGCCAACTCCTGCACGGCGACCTTTACACAGATGGCGGGTGTGGAAGGCCTGCGCGGCGACCAGACGGCCGTCAATACGATGTGTGCAGAGTTCCGCCGCCGCCGCGACCATTTCGTCAAGCGCCTGAACCAGATCGATGGATTCAAATGCCGCGTGCCCGCCGGGGCTTTCTATACCTTCCCTAACATCCGCCAAACCGGGCGCAGCTCCAAACAGCTTGCCGAATTGCTGCTCGAACAGGCGGGCGTGGCCTGTCTGGCAGGCTCGGCCTTCGGCGCCCACGGGGAAGGCTACCTGCGCTTCAGCACCGCCAACTCTTTCGAAAACCTGGACAAAGCCGCCGACCGGATCACGGAGTGGATAAGCAAGAACAAGATATAAGTCCTGCCGCCAATCGTGGCTGTAGAGACGGTGCTCCGCACCGTCTCGGGATGCGGGTTTATCGCATCCCAAGGGTTTGATGGCGTGGGCGGCAATGCCGTGGGGATGATGAATCGTGAATCGTGGGTTAGGGACCTCACGGATCAGCGATTAGGAATACCGCACATTTGGGTTGTACGCGGCGTTCTTTTGTAGGGATGGCGGTAGGTCGAGGGCTTCGTTCTGACCGGCAAAGGCTTGAAGCGTTGCTGCCGCAACGCTTCGAGACGGTGCGGAGCACCGTCTCTGCGGCCGCGTTCATCGCAGAAACATCGTTCATCGTGGCGATGAAACCCATCCATGCTATCCTACCGGCGCGGTTTCCAGCGGATGCGGGCCTTCGTACAGTTCGTCGATCTGCTCTTTATATTTCGTCTCGATGATGCGGCGTTTGAGCTTGAGCGTGGGTGTGATTTCGCCGGTGGCCACCGTAAATTCATCCGGCACGATCAGTATCTTCTTGATGGTTTCAAACTGCGCCAGCCGCTTGTTGGTATCTTCGATGATGCCGCGATAGAGTTCGCGGACCTTGGCGTTGCCGACCAGTTCCGAGTGTGATCTGAATGACACGCCGTTGGCATGGGCCCAGTCCTCCAGCAGCGGGAAGTGGGGCGAGATGATCACCGAGGCGTATTTGCGGCGGTCGCCGATCAGGGCGGCCTGCGCCACCAGCACGTTGGCCTTGAGTGAATTCTCGATCGGCTGCGGGGCGATGAATTTTCCGCCGGAAGTCTTGATCAGGTCTTTCTTACGGTCGGTGATGTACAGAAAGCCTTCGCTGTCGATCTGGCCAATGTCCCCGGTCTTGAACCAGCCATCGCTGGTGAAGGCAGCCTGGGATTCCTCCGGCAGGTTCCAGTAGCCGCCGAAGATCGATGGGCCTTTGGCCAGGATCTCGCCATCGTCAGCGATTTTTACTTCAACGTTGTCGATGACCTTGCCCACCGATCCGATCTTAAAACCGCCGGTGCGGTTGACCGAGAGCACAGGCGAAGTTTCAGTCAATCCATAGCCTTCGAGGATGGGCATCCCCATCCGGCAAAACCATTCAGCCATGTCGTGACCGAGGGGGGCGCCGCCGGAATAGTAAGCGCGGCTGCGTCCGCCAAAGGGCGCCCGGACCTTGCTGTACACGAGCCGTTCGGCCAACTTCCACGAGAGGCTGGAAGGCGTGACGCCCTGGCTGACTTCATTCTGGTGGCGTGCGCCGACTCTTTCCGCCCATTTGAGAATCCGGCGCTTGAAGCCAAAAGCGGCCCGCCGTTCGATTTCCTGTCTGGTTTTTTCGTAGACGCGCGGCACAGCCACGATGATGGTCGGCTGGGCCTCACGAAACATCTGCGGAAGCTGGTCGAAGTTTGGGCAGTAGGAAATGGTGACGCCGTGAAAAAAACAAACGTAATCCAGATGCCGGGCGGTGACGTGGGCCAGCGGTAGAAATGAGAGATAGAGGTCGCCTTTGATAAAGCCGGTGTGCTCGACATCCACTACCGTGTTCGAAGTGAGGTTGCCGTGGCTGAGCATGACGCCCTTGGAGACGCCCGTGGTGCCGGAAGTGTAGATCAGCGTGGCCAGGTCGCCAGGCTGAATCCGGTGGGCGCGGTCATTGAAAGCCTGGTCAGGCTCGGTCGAGGCGCCATTCAGAATCGACCACAATGGAATCAGGTTGACCTCGGCAACCTGGTCCATGACCACGATCTTCTCGACCGCGGTCTTCGCCTGGATGCTCTGCACTTTTTTCGCCTGAGCAAGAGTGGAGACCACGGCCACCCGCGCGCCCGAATTCTGGAGCAGGTAGCAGGTCTGCTCGGCGGTGAGGGTGGCATAGACGGGCACATCGGCCAGCCCGCTGCACACGCAGGCAAAATCGGCGATCATCCATTCGGGACGGTTTTCGCTGATGATAGCGACGCGATCGCCCCGCTGCAGGCCCCATTGTTCCAGGGCGCGGGCCAAGGCAACCACGTACCCGTAATACTGGCGAGAGGATATGATTTGCCAGCCTTCGGGGCGTTTGAAGGTCACATGGTGGTCAAGATTAAAGCCCACACTGGTGAAGAAGATGTCGGCCAACGTTCTAGTTTCCATGGTTGGTCTCAGTTTCCATCCCTTTCAGCAGAATATCGACCAGGATGTCGGCCACGCTGGAAATCGGCGTTTCGCGGTCTTTGTCAGTAAGCACCCAGGCTGTGACCATTTCATCCACGGCGCCAAAGAAGCAGTTTACAGCGATTTTGATCGAAAGCTCCGACCGAAAGACCCCGGACTCCTGGCCTTCGCGCAGTACCCCCTTGATCAGGTCGAAATACTCGACCAGCAACTTATGGGAAAACTGGGCCAGGAATTTGGCGCTGTGACGCAACTCCGTCTGGAACACGATGGCCATGCTGCGGTTCGAACCCAGGGCGTCGAGGTGCAGAAAGGCCATGCGCCGCAGCTTCTCCCGTGGATCGCTGATCCGTTGGAGTTCGGTGCGGGCCCGTCCGATGAAACTATGGAAGGCCGAGTCGATGGCGGCCATGAGCAGTTCGTCTTTATTCTTAAAATAAAGGTAGATAGTGCCATCCGCCACCCCGGCCCGCTCGGCAATGGCCGAGACCCGTGAATGGAAAAAGCCTTTTTCAGCAATCACCTCAATGGCGGCATCAAGGATGCGCTGGTGTTTGTCGGAAGCGGGAACCGATGGCCGGGTTCTGGTTTTGGATATTGGTTTCACAGGCGAGTAGTTGAATTTACTTGTATTGAGAGAGTAAAACAATGAAAAAATTCAGGGGCAGGCCGGAATCCCGGCTGGAATCCGGCCAGAATCCCGACCGTAGAGACGGTGCTCCGCACCGTCTCTGGCGCAATAAAAGTGTTGACGTCAAGGACGATTCCGTTGACGATGTAAAATGTTTGATTCACAGAAGATTTGTCCGTAAGGGGATTCGAAATGGCAACGATACCACTCAGATCGCAGCACGGCCGTCAGGATTGCGTACGGCAGGGACTTACGATGCCGGAAGCCGCCAGTCTCCTCTCCCGCGAAGAGCGTTTTATGGGCACAGTGGCGGCCATGAATACTCTGCTGATCGAAAAGCGGATATACACCCAGGAAGAATTCGACGCCATTTTTTGCGATTGGGCGGCGGCCCAGACTGCCAAGCCCAAAGTGCAGCGCACCGGTTCTCGCGCTAAGGTACGGTCTTTTTCCGGCCGAGCGAAGTCCAGGTAGGATGCTCGCATTGGCACCGCTCCTTATTCCGGCAGTGCTCGTGGGCCCCAAGGTCACACATATCGCACAGATATAAGCACTTGGGGGACCGGGTCGCCTTCTCCTTGATGGGCCTCATGCATCGTTCTCATCTCTTATAGTTGATTCGCGTTAACCATACCAGAATCCCGACCGTAGAGACGGTGCCTGGGTTCGTGGACGACCGGGAACTCCAAATATTTCTTGACGTTGCTTTGCCTCAACAACCTGCAAGATTGCCGTGCTCGAGCGTTCTTCAGATGCGGGAGACGGATGAAGAGGGCTCCCGCCGGTAGTTTGCTTCCTCAGCGCCGTTCCCGAACCAGCCATTCCAGCGCCTTCTGGAAGGCGGCCCCCCGGTGGCTGTAGCGGGCTTTTTCCTGGGGTGTCAGCTCGGCGAAGGTCTTGCCCAGGGCGGGGAAGTAGAAGAGCGGGTCGTAGCCGAATCCGTGGTTGCCGCGCGGGGTGGTGATCAGTTCTCCGGGGGCTTCGCCACG
>Ga0210403_10003166_pt1 | contig 14570 bp, 13 predicted proteins | sample IncBWC19MmetaG_FD_150863 | JGI IMG/M metagenome (GOLD analysis project Ga0210403, IMG submission 150863) | Forest soil microbial communities from Barre Woods Harvard Forest LTER site, Petersham, Massachusetts, United States - Inc-BW-C-19-M | ecosystem: Environmental > Terrestrial > Soil >... | reverse complement strand
AATTCCTCCAGCCAAACCGAGGAGCAAGTTGCCGGCGTCATCTTCCGTGATTCCGTAGGTTGTATCAATTCCAAATGGCAGCGGGTAGAATTCCGGAGGTCCTGGCCTCCATCTCCAGATCCCATACCTGGCGACGGCCCAAACAGTGGCTTTCGCGTCTTCATACATCTTGGCAACCGATCCCCCGCGACTCAGGCTGCCACCGTCACCATAGCAGTCAACACCGGTTTTCTCGATCGCGCAAATGTGCGGAGGATAGAAGTCTTTCTGGCCGCTGGACCATATCGTGCCTTCACGGTCTTCAAGGAAGGAGCTAATGCTCTGTCCGTCGAGCTCGGGATAACGCCTAAGTTTGCCGTCTTTCCAAGACGCGGCGCCACCCTGAGTGCCGATCCACAGTGTTCCGTCGCGCGCAACCAGTAAGCAGTAAATATGTTGTGAAGGGAGGTCCGCACCTGACGGCGAATGCCAGGGAATCGCCCGAACCCCGTCAAAGCGATACAAACCGAATTCCGTGCCCAGCCACAGATAACCGTCAGGCGTCTGCGCAATCGCTAGTATCGCACCCTGGGTAAAACCGTCGCGCACCTTCCACGCCGTATGCGCGTATTGGCTGACGTCGAGCGAGGGGTCAAGCGCAAAGGCGAAGGAGGACGAAACCAGCAGAATGCATGCCAGTTTAGTCGTCAGCGCGACAAGCTGTCGTGCTCGTTCGCGAGCGCTCCTCACGATGCCCGGCATCTTAACTCAGTCTAAACCTTGACACTGACGAAAGATTCTTGCAACATTTTCGCCGCCGGCTGCGAGGTGTGGATCGTGCGTCGAGCATTCATCCTCGCCCTTTTCTTCCTTGCTTCTTTCACCGCAGCTCTTCGCGCGCAATCCACAAGTGCGTCCATCACGGGGCGCGTGACCGATCCGAGCCGTGCCGTGATTGCCGACGCGAAGGTCTCCGCTGTCAACTCCGGTACAAATGTCCGCTACGAAGGTGCGACTAACGAGTTAGGGCAGTACTACCTCACGAATCTGCCTCCCGGCGGCTATCGCATCGAAATCGAGAAGCCCGGCTTCCAGAAGCTGATCAAGCCGGACGTGACCCTACACGTCCAGGACGCTCTCGCAATCGACTTCGAGATGACGCTTGGTTCCGCGGCGCAGAGCGTCACGGTGGAAGCCGGCGCGCCGGTGGTGAATACCGAGTCGGCGGCAGTCAGCACGGTTATCGACCGCACGTTCGTCGAGAATCTTCCCCTCAATGGCAGGAGCTTCCAAACATTGATCATGCTCACGCCGGGCGTGGTCGTGACCGCCGCGGCCTTCGACGATCAGGGACAGTTCAGCGTGAATGGGCAGCGCGCAGACGCCAACTATTTCACTGTGGATGGGGTCAGCGCCAATTTCGGCGTCACCGGATTCCCAGTGCTCGTGCAGTCAGCCGGAGGAGCGCTGCCCGCGCTCGGCGTTTCGGGTGGCACGAACAGCCTTGTTTCGGTCGATGCCGTGGAGGAGTTTCGCATTCAGACTTCTTCGTTTGCTCCCGAGTTCGGACGCACCCCCGGCGGACAGATTTCCATCGTGACGCGCTCTGGAACGAATGCTTTTCACGGTACTTTGTTTGAATATTTCAGGAACGACGCACTGGACGCCAACGATTGGTTCGCGAACGCCAATAAGTTGCCGAAACCTGAAGAGCGGCAGAATGATTTTGGCGGCGTAGTCGGTGGCCCAATAATCAAAGACAAGACGTTCTTCTTTTTCTCTTACGAAGGGCTGCGACTGCGCCAGCCGATGACCCAGGAAACGGTCGTACCAGACGCTACCTCGCGGCAGAGCGCTCCCGCGGCGATGCGGCCGTACTTGAACGCATATCCCATTCAAAACGGCCCCGAACTCGGGGCGGGATTGGCGCAATTCAACGCTAGCTATTCCAACCTTTCCTCGCTCAACGCCTACAGCATCCGTGTCGATCACCATGTCAACTCGAAGCTCAGCATCTTCGGCCGGTATAACTATTCGCCGTCCCGCATAGACCAGAGATCCCCCGCTCTCGCTGGACCGGTTCTCAGCGTGACCCAGCCGTTTTCCTCCTCCGTTCAAACCGGCACCATCGGGCTGACGCAATTGATCTCGCCGGCCGTCAGCAACGAACTCCGCGCCAACTATAGCAACCAGCGGGTTGCCTCCCGCTACGCAATGGATAATTTCGGAGGAGCGGCGCCGCTTCCCGATTCCGCGTTGTTTCCGCCCGGCTACACGTCCGCTAACAGCCTCTTTGAGCTATACATTCCAGGTGCAGGAGAATACGGGCAGGGCAGCTTCGGAGCCAGCGAGCAACGCCAGATCAACCTCGTGGACAATCTTTCGGTAACCAAAGCCAGCCATCAATTGAAGTTCGGGGTGGACTATCGCTGGCTCGCCCCTTTCGCCAGCGCCTACACGTACGCCCAGTCTGTCGAATTCTCCGGCACGACGTCTTTCCCAGGAGGAGCTCTCTCGGGATCGGCGGTCTTCGCCGAGACGAGCGTGGACCTACCGAACGCGCTCCTCTCCCGAAACTTCTCCCTCTATAGTCAGGACACCTGGAAAATCACTCCCCGATTCACCGTGACCTATGGTTTGCGGTGGGACGTGAATCCGCCGCTAAAGGGCAAGAATGCGGCCAACGATCCTTTCACTGTGTCGGGCCTAAACAATCCAGCGACCATGACCTTGGCCCCTCGCGGCACTCCGCTTTATAAGACAACCTACGGAAACGTGGCACCTCGGGTGGGATTGGCGTATCAATTGAGTCGCAATAAACAAAATTGGGGTGCCACGGTCCGAGCCGGTTTCGGCGTCTTCTACGATCTGGGCCAAGGCTCGCTCGGCGGCGTATCCGGCTACTTTCCATACGGCGCAACCAAGTTCATCAGCCCCGTGCCCGCGCCGTTTCCATTGAGCCCGGACAATGCGGCTCCCCCGGCCATTACCCAGAATCCACCGGTTTCGGTCATCTTTGTCGCCGACCCGCATTTAAAGCTCCCTCGCAGCTATCAATGGAATATTGCGCTCGATCAGCCGCTGGGCAGCAGACAGAGCCTGTCACTCACATACGTCGGCGCAATCGGGCGCGACTTGCTGCGCGTCACCCACCTCTCTAACGTGAACCCGAACTTTTCGAACGTCGTGCTGACCGACAATTCGGCCATGTCGGACTATCACGCCCTCCAACTCAAGTTCCAGCGGAGTTTGTCGCGGGGGCTCGAAGCTCTAGCGTCGTATACCTTCTCCCACTCGATCGACAACTCCTCCACCGACGCCTTTACGACCAACACCTTCGGTACCTACATCAACACGCCGGCCTCGCTCGCCAATCCCAATATTGATCGCGGCGATTCGGACTTTGACATCCGGCATTCCTTTACGGCTGGCGCGACCTACGATGTTCCGGCCCCCGGAACACAGAAGGTTACCCATGCCGTACTAGGCGACTGGTCGCTGGACGGCTTCATTGTGGCCAGATCGGCGCCCCCCGTTGATATTGTTGCCGGGGTTTTCTTTGCTGATGGTGTTGCCCTCAGTCCCCGCCCGAACGTGAACCCAGGAATACCTCTTGTGCTTTATGGGTCGCAATATCCCGGCGGTAAGGCTTTCAATCCTGCAGCTTTTACCGCACCGCCTTCCGGGCAGCAGGGCGATTTGGGTCGCAATTTCCTGCGGGGTTTCGGAGCCTGGCAAGCCGATCTCGCGTTGCAAAGGCAATTTCACGTTACCGAGAAATTCGGGCTGCGTTTCCGAGCCGAGTGCTTCAACATCTTCAACAACCCGAACTTCGGCAGCCCCAACAACATGCTGACCAGCCCGCAGTTCGGCCAATCGACGCAAACGCTTGCCAGCAGCCTCGGCTCCGGCGGCGCCAACGGAGGCTTCAATCCCCTGTACCAAATCGGCGGCCCCCGTTCGATCCAGTTTGCGCTGAAGATGGAGTTCTGATTCTTGTAAGGCGCGAATCGCCTCAGAACACGGCAGCCTTGGAAAGAGGAGTAGTCCCACCGCATCACCCTAAATTTCAATTGGTTCTGGGCTCATTATTTTGCCGCGACTGACATTGCGTGAGCGAACGAACACGCATTGCGCGGGAACGCTCTCGGCAGGAGCCCTAACCCTGTCGCTATTCGTTAGTTGGTCGGTAGTTCGAGTTCGACGAATCATAAATGTTGCGTGTCTGCTGACCTTGCGCGTTTTGGCACCCAGGCAAGGGATGACGGCTACGGAAGAAACGACGCCCAAGTTATAGAGGGTGAGGTCTATAGAAAAGTTCCTAAAGAAATTGTAGAGACGTATACCTTCGTGAATGACTCCTCCTGGGGATCGAAATAGGACGTGCAGGTGCTGGACATTATTCTGGGATGCATTACCAAAACTAGCGAGGATTCGCGGCATGGCTGAACTATCTAAAGTGCCAGATAGAACGGCATAGAGGTCGGGCGTCAGTGAAGTAGTGGCTACGATTTACTGAATGCCCGGGCACAAAGGGTTTGGCACGTGTCCAAACATGGTCTGAGTTCTTCTTACCCCGTGTTCGGTTACGTTTCCCTTCCTCAGAAATTCAATGGGGGATCCAAATGGGATTGCGTGTGAAAAGTCCATTGACGAACCCCATTTGATAAACGACAAAGACACCAAAGGACACGCTGATCAAGCCACTTACCGTACTCAGACCCCGATTAAGGCGAGCGGAACGAGCTTCCGAAAATTTGAACGGTACGGCTATGGCCGCCGTTATAACCATCATGCCTGCGATTGTTCCGATCCCGAATACAAGTAAGTACACCAACGCCCCAAAGGATTCACGGATGGTCGCAAGAACCAGCAAGGCTACCGCTGCAGACCCGGCGAGACCATGGACGATTCCCACAGCCAATGGCCGGATGATCTGATACAAACCCAATTGGCCGTAAGCTTCAATCGCCCAATGATTTGTCGAAACCTTCGCGCGGGTGTGTTTTTGTGAATGGCTCTGGATGCAGGCTCGATGGACGTGGGGATGGACCTCTATCCCACTGTGCGATCTCGTACACGCTTTCGTTATCCATCCCATTATTCCTGAGAGGTTCAGAATCCCAAGGAGAATCAACATAAGACCCACGGATAACTCCATCGAGAGTCCGAGTCTCGGCGGAATTACAAAGTTGAACAGAATGATGGCCGAGCCGACGACGAAAATCGTGATCGTATGACCCAATCCCCAAAGAACGCCGATCATCGCCGCATGCTTCATGCTTCGCTGACAGCTCACAATGGTACTCACGGCCACAACATGATCTGGATCGGTCGCGTGGCGCATGCCAAGGAAAAATCCCAGGACAATCATGGAGAGTAAAGTGATCATATGCCCTTCGTTCTCCGGAACTCCGGGTTATCCGCTGGACTCAAGGGATTGTGACGTGTCGAGCTTCAAATATGTGATGCCTCGCATATCGAGGGACACGCGCTGACGAACCTTTGCAAGGCGAAGAAGCACGTTCTCGCAAACCGCGCACCGCGCCACAATACCAGGACCCTGCATATACAAATGGGCCTCGGCAAAGCGCTTTATTGCGCCGCAGTGCGCACACTGTCCCTCTGCAGCGGTCACGTCCGTTGCGAATATTCTGCTCAATTCACCGGCGGCGGCATTACCGTCAACGTAGTCGTAAGCGGTTGAACTCATTTTCGATCTCCCGTGGGGCCAAAACGCTCCGTTCTAATCTTGTCAGGGCTGTTACCCAAGCCAGCAAGGAATCCAGCAGCTGTCTCAACGAACGATGTGGGGCCGCAAACGTAACATGTCGGACCAACGTTTGAGGGCCAGGTCGCGTTCGCGATCAGAGCGGCGTCGATGCGGCCAGGCGGTCGCGGCCAATCCTTCGGAGTGGCTCGTGTGTAGGCATATGTCACTGTCACAGGGTTGTCCTTATTTGATAGCGCTTGCAATTCGGCGCGGTAAAAAATCGCTCCCGGTTCGCGCACGGAATACAACAATCGCAAAGGCGCAGTGCCACCCGCCGAGATACGCGACCGAATCATTGCCATGAGCGGAACGATACCGGAACCCCCTGCAACTAACTGGATCGGCTCAGTTTGTTGGGTGCGCCACACAAACCAGCCGCCGATCGGGCCTCGCAACTCCAGACGATCGCTGACTGCGACTTCTTGCGTGAGGTAGGGTGAGACTTCGCCGTTAGGTAGTCGTTCAACGGTTAGTTCAACGCGTCTTTCGGAGTTCGGCGCAGAGGCAATCGAGTATGACCTAACTGCGGAGTATCCATCCGAGGCCGTCAAACGCACGTCAACGTGCTGGCCTGCGATGTGACCCGGCCAATCTGGAACTTCAAGCGTGATCGTCCGTGCCGTCGCCGTTTCGTCGTGAAAAGCAACGACCGTTCCGACACGCCACATCACTCGTCGCCCGAGTAACGCTGCTCCCGCCATGGGTCACCATAATTGTGATAGCCGAGGCTTTCCCAAAAGCCAGGTTCATCCTCATGCATCAGCGTAATGCCCCGCACCCATTTGGCGCTCTTCCATAAATAAAGATGGGGGACAAGAAGTCGCGCAGGGCCACCGTGTTCGGGCGGGAGATCTTCGTCGTCAAATCGGAACGCGATCCACGCCTGCTTGTTCATGAGATCGTCCAGAGGCAGATTCGTAGTGTAGTCACCGTAGGAATGCACGAGAGCGTAAGGAGCATCGGTTTTTACATCTGCAAACATCGTATCGAGAGAAACGCCTTCCCAAGATGTGCCGAGTTTCGACCATCGTGTAACACAGTGCAGATCAGCGGTGAACTTCTCGGTGGGTAAGTCACGAAACGATTTCCAATCCCATCGCCGCAAAACGTCAGTCCCTTCATTGATCGTAAATTCCCATCGGTCGAGCGGCACGTGTGGCGTCGGTCCCGCGGACAAGACGGGGAAGTCAGTAGTGAGGTACTGCCCTGGCGGTAACTTCACATCTGTCGCGCTGCGTCGACCAGAAAAGCCTCGTGAGGTGATACCCATCTCACTTCTCCCAACCAACTGAGTTACCGGTGGTGTGGAAAGCACGGCAACAGCCAAAAGCGGAACTGATAACAAACGCTGAAATCAAAAGTCGTTTCCGTCCGTTGCATCGTCGTTGGAAATTACTCGCGGTCTTGGACTGAATTTCTGGTGTCGGTATACCGACTCGGAGACGTGGTAGAGACATCGAGATGCTTGCTCGACACGAATTCGAATGCGGCTAATTCATCTCACGCGGCATCGGCAAGAAAAACGAGGGTTTCGATCTTGGCCCTCTGAGTGCAAAGAACCTAAATGACAGTCATGAGCGCGACAAAGCAACTTCGCAATTTAAGCGGCAACATCAATCGAGACCCACTCGGCATGGGAACGGTTAACTATTGCACCGATGAGCTGTCCATGAGCTATCCGGGGACAGCCATTCGAACCGACTGCCAGGAGAAGTAATTATGAACTTGCGCATCTCAATGGTCGTTCTTGTTCTCGCCTTCGTTGTTCTGGCCGGCTATCGCCAAGTCAAATCTCAGAGCCAGAGCACCTACAACGGATTCGCTCTCGTTGATAAGACGGGAAACATTCAGAAACCCAGCAACTACCGGGAACGATACCAAGCGCTCGGAACATATACCGTGCTCGATCCCAAAGGGGACCAAATGCACTTTACGTACGCTTCACCTGGCGCGGCAGAGTATTACCGCAGGACGGGAAAGTTTGCTGATGGCACCGTGCTGGTTAAAGAAGTGTATGGAACGGATCACGCCAAATTGACTACGGGCGATGCACATTGGGCTTCGGGGATAAAAGTTTGGTTCGTCATGATCAAAGACGAACAACACCGCTTCCCGAACAACCCATTGTGGGCTGATGGATGGGGATGGGCACTATTCAATGCCGACGCCCCCGATAAACAAATCGCGACGGACTACAAGAAAGATTGCTGGGGCTGTCATATCCCAGCTCAGGCCACAGATCGGGTGTACATCCAAGGTTATCCGGCCCTAGCTTCGAAGTGAAAGGGGAGAAGGCGATGCAAAAGTATCTGGCGTTGATTGTCTTTGGAGTTGGATTGCTCTCAGTAGGCTGGTTGAGCATCGGCACGAAGCGCGTTGCGGCTCAGAGCTCGACTCCGACAGCAGTTTTCGATTCTCAGGGGAGATTAAAGTTGCCAACGGGGTATCGCAAATGGGTTTTTGTGGGAGCTCCGTTGACACCAAACGGTCTCAATGGTGGTAATGCAGGCTTCCCTGAATACCACCACGTGTATATCCAAGAAAAGAACGTTGATGCGTTCTTAAAGACGGGATCCTTTCCCGAAGGAACAGTCATTATCAAAGAATTGACCCGTGTCCTAAATCCAACCTTTCCGGACGGCTCCACCACAGAACCCTCCGGCCGCGGATTTTTCAATGGTGAGTTCAATGGGATAGACGCCACCGTAAAAGACAGCAAGAAGTTCGCCGCAACGAACAACTGGGGATTTTTTACTTTTGGACATCACCCCGAGCCCTACGCAGCGTACGCCTCAGAGGCTCCGGCCACGCAGTGTGCGAGCTGCCACATTGCCAATGTAGCAAAAACTGACATGACCTGGATTCAGTTCTATCCGATGCTCCTGAAAAAGGAACCCGACCCTAAGGTGAGCGTCGGGCAACACTAACGCGGTCAGCGGACGGTTGTATCTGCCCCAATCTAACTCAAAGGAGAAAAAAGCATGGCGAAGGAGACCAGTATGTCGAAAGAAATGGGTATGTCGAGAGAGATGGGCATGAACGGTCGTGGCGGCCATCTCTACATGCAAACAAATGAGGTCAAGAACACGATCATTCACTACCATCGGTCTGCGAACGGCACGCTCACAGAGGTGGAACGTGTCGCAACCGGCGGTGCAGGTTCCGGGACTTTCAAGCCGATCAGCGGGCAATCGAGCGCACCCAATTCCTTCGAGGGCGCCTGCAGCGTCATCCTGTCACCCGATCGCAGGTTTCTGTTTGCCACAAACGGTGGAGACAATTCGGTTTCCAGCTTTGCTGTGGGTGACCAGGGCACGCTCAGACTAATCGACACCAAACCTACAGGGAACGCCGTGGAAGGAAAGAGCGGCACTGCCAAATCGCTGGCGTATTCTCCGTCCAAGGGCGTGCTTTACGTGGTTCACTCCTTCGGCCCCGATCATATCCGGCTCATGTCGGTTTCGAGCGATGGGAAGCTTACGCCGCGCATGGAGCGATACACGGCGAATACACCCGAGAAACCACACCGTGTTCCAACTATGGGTGTGCTCTCACCCGATGAGAAATTTTTCCTTGTCGGCACCACGTTCGATCTGCCCATTGCTATCTCAGGCACCTATCCGGACGGTTCACCCATTCTCTGGGTGCCGGGACCAGATGGCAAACCACGGTCGGTCGCCTCGAATGCGCCAGATCCCGACGGCATCGTTGTATTTCGCGTGAATGCAAACGGCACGCTCAGCGACCCCTCGTTCCAGGACGGAGGAGGCGGTTCTCCTTTCTACATCACCTTCCTGCACAATCGGCCTGATACCTTCATCATCGCATACGCCGTCGGTGACGGAGTCAGCATGGGCCGCATTGACGAAGACGGCAGAATTGGTGTCAGCAAAGTCGTACCGATCGATACAAGGCGAGGCGCGATCGCTGAACTTTGCTGGCTATCCGTTTCCCCTGATGACCGACTCTTGTACGCTACGGTTTTTGGGTACAGCGACGTCACCACGTTCCTCATCGACGGCCCGGAGATCAGAGTCGCAAAGGATCCTGCATGCCCCGAAGTCGAGGGCGATGGCACGTTCCGGGGGCTTTGTGGAGATGTGAGTAGCGGCCCGAGCGATAGCTGGATTTCGCCGGATGGCGCCTTTCTCTACCAGATCTACGGTAACGCCTCGAAACTGGTGGGGTACGCCACGAAGCCAGACGGTTCGCTAGAGGAAGTTACCAGTGTCGCCATCCCCTACAACAGCCCGGAAGGCTTGGCGGGATTCTGATTCGCTCGACGGGGACGCGATGATTCTAATGAGGGACATGGCCCGACTCGGCGGTAAGCCGCTCCGAGGAGTGCGCTGGAGGAACTGCTGCGGCAGGAGTTGGCGCACGCGCAGCGAGCGCAATCCCAGGATCGGCTACGCCGGAGGCGAACGCTCTCATCACGTGGGGGCGGTGGCAGGCATCAGAAAAGCCTGCACCGCCGCCCTCTCCACTGTGGCCATCGTACTGTGGAAAACGACCGAGTCGTTTAAGGATAGTCCCGCGAGTTGGTGGAAGACGATGCTCGACCCTACAACACCGTGTGATCTCAGCGAGGATCTAGGCCCTGTGGTTTCCCCGGAAGCGATCGCGGACAGTCCGTCCGACAAAGATCTGCAGCGCGCCGACGGCGCTGGCAGGATCGTAGTGAGCGGCTCACGGGAGGGCACCTACATCATGGATGTTTATCAGCGGTCTCCCATTCGGATCATGTTCCCAAGGGCCGGCGAGGGTGCGGTGGAAGAGGCAGTTTTCATAAATACGGCAGGCGGCGTTGCTGGCGGAGACAAACTCGAATCTGGTGTGACAGCACTCCCGAACGCTTCGATTGCGGTGACATCACAGGCGGCTGAAAAGATCTACCGCGCATTGAACGAGCCCGCGCGCATTGTGACAAAGCTAAGAGCTTGCGCGACCGCTAAACTCGCGTGGCTACCGCAGGAGACAATCATCTTCAATGGGGGACGCGTCAGCCGGGAGACAGAAGTCGAAGTTTCTTCTGGAACCGAGCTGCTCGCCGTCGAGTGGCTTGTGCTGGGTCGTGCCGCGCACGGCGAGAAGATGGCCGGCGGTCGCATAACCGATAGTTGGCGTGTCACGAAAGATGGCCGGTTGATTTGGGCGGACAGTTTTCGTATCACCGATGAAATCTTTCCGCACGTTCACAGGAATGCCCTCCTTTCCGATTGCAAAGCCTTTGCCACCCTGATCTATTTCGGACCTGATCTCGAGACACGGCTGGAGCTACTGCGAAACATTACTTCTTCCATAACGTGCCACTGCGCCCCGACCTCGGTTGGCGGGCTCATTATCGTGCGCTTTGCGTCTGAGGATGCCTTCGACTTGAGGATCGGGTTGCGTAATTTCCTCCGGCACTGCAGTCAAGAGGCTGGTCCCGGTCCTTTCCGAGTACCGAAGATGTGGTCATGCTGAAGCCGCGACAGGACGGAGGCGCTCATGAATCTCATGCCGCGTGAAAAAGACAAGCTTATGGTCGCGCTTGCGGCGCTGGTCGCTCGGGGAAGACTCGCCAGAGGCATCAAGCTCAACTATCCCGAGAGTATTGCGCTTATAACCGATTTTGTGCTGGAGGGAGCACGCGACGGGAAGTCTGTTGCCGAACTCATGTCCGGTGGCGGCAAGGTCTTAACCCGAAATCAGGTCATGGAAGGCATCCCTGAAATGCTTCACGAGATGCAAGTCGAAGCTACGTTCCCCGATGGCACCAAGCTCGTGAGCATCCACGATCCGATTCGCTGAGAACCAATGATGCGGGCACAGGAAGGGACGGATTGACATGATACCGGGCGAGATTTTTCCAGGATCTGGCGAGATTATCCTGAACAAGAATGGAAAGGCCATCTCTCTTAGAGTCGCGAACAGAGGCGACAGACCGATCCAGGTTGGTAGTCATTATCATTTCGCAGAGACTAATTCAGCTCTCGCCTTCGACCGAAAAGCTGCTCTCGGTTATCGCCTGGACATTCCCGCCGGTACAGCTGTTCGCTTTGAGCCAGGGCAGTCGCGGGAGGTTAGGTTGATTCCCTATGGGGGCGCGCGCCTGATTTACGGCTTCAACGGGGTAGTAATGGGAGGGTTGCCGCAGGCGCCAACTCCATGATCAGGTCCGCTAGACCGAAGAGGTGATCGAGAATGCCGCAGACAATGAGCCGGGCCGCTTATGCGCAGATGTTTGGACCAACAGTCGGTGACAAAGTGCGTCTTGCGGATACCGACCTCATCATTGAGGTCGAGAAGGACTTCACGACTTATGGTGAGGAAGTGAAATTCGGAGGCGGCAAAGTTATCCGCGACGGCATGGGTCAGTCGCAGCGTTCTCGCAGCGAGGGTGCCGTTGATACTGTCATTACCAACGCGCTAATTCTCGATCACTGGGGAGTCGTGAAGGCTGATATCGGCATTAAAGACGGCCGTATCGCCGCCATAGGCAAAGCTGGTAATCCAGACGTCCAGCCGAATGTCGACATAATCCTCGGACCAGGAACCGAAGCGATTGCCGGCGAAGGTAAGATTGTCACTGCCGGCGGCATCGACGTGCATGTTCATTTTATCTGTCCACAGCAGATCGAAGAGGCGCTTTATTCAGGACTGACCACAATGATGGGTGGTGGGACAGGGCCGGCGACTGGGACGAATGCAACCACGTGCACGCCAGGACCTTGGCATATCCTGCGGATGCTTCAGGCGGCCGATGCTTTTCCCATGAATCTGGGCATATTTGGAAAAGGCAATGCAAGCACGGCTGCAGGTTTAATAGAGCAGATCGAGGCCGGGGCTTGTGGCCTGAAGCTTCATGAAGATTGGGGTAGTACTCCGGTGGCCATTGATCGCTGCCTGTCTGTCGCAGATGACATGGATATACAGGTTCTCATCCATACCGATACGTTGAACGAGAGCGGTTTCGTCGAAAATACTATCGCGGCCTTCAAAGGCAGGACCATTCATACGTTTCACACGGAAGGGGCCGGCGGGGGGCATGCTCCCGACATCATTAAGGTTTGCGGCGAAGCAAATGTCATCCCTTCTTCGACAAGCCCCACGCGGCCCTACACAGTGAATACGCTCGAAGAGGCCTTCGATATGGTTTTGGTCACGCATCACCTCGACTCTCGCATTCCTGAAGATGTGGCTTTTGCCGAAAGCCGCATCCGCAAGGAAACAATAGCTGCCGAAGATATATTGCATGATCTGGGCGCAATCTCGATCGTTTCGTCGGACAGCCAGGCCATGGGCCGGGTCGGTGAAGTGATCCTCCGTACATGGCAGACCGCCGACAAAATGAAGCAACAATTCGGGCGGCTCTCTGAGGAGAAAGGTGACAATGACAATTTCAGGGCGCGGCGCTATATCTCGAAATACACGATCAACCCCGCGATAGCTCAAGGCATTTCCGCTTATGTCGGCTCGATTGAAGTCGGAAAACTTGCCGATCTCTGTATATGGGATCCAGCCTTTTTCGGTGTGAAGCCCGACATGGTGCTGAAAAGCGGCGTTATTGCCGCCGCGATCATGGGAGACCCTAACGCTTCCATTCCTAATCCCCAGCCGGAATATTACCGTCCGATGTTCGGCGCGTTTGGCCGGTCGCTGACGGAAAACTCCGTTACATTCGTCAGCCAGGCGCTACTGCAGAGGAGCGGCTTTCCTGGGGTTGCAAAAAAGCTTCTTCCCGTTACGAACACACGCAAGATCGGCAAGCATTCCATGATTTTGAACGGCGCAACGCCACGTATGGAAGTTAATCCGGAAACCTACGAAGTACGTGCCGATGGCCGCCTTCTCACCTGCGAGGCAGCAAAAGTGCTGCCCCTGGCGCAACGTTATTTTCTTTACTGAGGACGACAATGCAACGCGCTTCCATTCATCGCCCCGCTGGACATTGGCCGAAGGAAAAAGCGGCAGGCACACTCACTCTCGATTTTGACGCGCGCCATCGCCGCCGTATTCGCCTCACCGCGAATCATGGCGAAGATGTCCTCCTTGACCTTCCGAAGGCCGTTGCGATGGCCGATGGCGATGGCTTGCAACTTGAAGATGGGAAGTGGTTGGAAGTTCAGGCCGCTGCGGAGCCTATCGTCGAAGTCAGGCATAAAGATCCCCACCAGCTTGCGCGTCTTGCTTGGCACCTCGGAAATCGGCACCTGCCGACTGAAATTCGAAATCACTCTCTTTGTATTCGGCCCGACCACGTAATCGAAGATATGCTCCGTGGCTTTGGAGCGGAGCTCATGAAAGTGCAGGTCCCGTTTCAACCCGAAGGCGGCGCGTACAGCGACCACGGCCACCATCACAACCACGATGACAGGGGGGATTATCACGAGAAAGGAATGAAAAATGCATCAAGCACAATTCGCACGTGAACGTGGAATGTCTAGTGAACTCTGGCGCCTCTCAGCAAGCGAAGTCGCTCGCCTCGTAAGGACGCGCAAAGTGTCTGCCCGTGAGGTGGCGGACGCGGTACTCAAACGGCTCGACTCCGTCAACCCGCAGATCACCGCGATCGTCGAGTGCCGACCGGATCTGGTGCGAGAGCAGGCAGACCGAGTGGACGGTCTGTTGGCCCGCGGAAACGACCCGGGTCCCCTGGCCGGCGTGCCGGTCACTGTCAAGATAAACATCGACCAGGCAGGGTTCGCCACGACCGATGGCAGCAGGCTGTACGAAAACCGCATCGCCAAATTCAACAGCCCTGCCGTAGACAATATGGTGCGGGCAGGTGCAGTGCTGCTTGGGCGCAGCAACGCGCCAACGTTTGCCATTCGTG
>Ga0210403_10003165_pt1 | contig 14575 bp, 11 predicted proteins | sample IncBWC19MmetaG_FD_150863 | JGI IMG/M metagenome (GOLD analysis project Ga0210403, IMG submission 150863) | Forest soil microbial communities from Barre Woods Harvard Forest LTER site, Petersham, Massachusetts, United States - Inc-BW-C-19-M | ecosystem: Environmental > Terrestrial > Soil >... | reverse complement strand
TCCTGGCTTTCATCATTTGTTCTGCTTATTGAACCCATGAGAATTCTTCCTCGTACGGGCCACTCTTTTTATGCGACACTCATCCTATCATTAGAGTTTTCCGCAGGGCTTGGGATCCCAGAACGCCGAGCAGGAAAACAGAAGAGAAACCGCCTGCTGCATGAAGAAATATCCTCAGGTCATGAAGTCCATGGGTGGTAACGGCTTGCGGATGCGAGGCGGCATTTCCTATAATCCCAAGGTTTTCCGAAACAAAGCGATTCCCGGTGGAAGCGTTCCGGGGTAGACCGGAAGCACAAAACTCAGAAACGGAATTTGAGCGAGGAGAAATGGGAATGAATGGAACACGAAGAGTGACGGGACTCGCGATGGTCGCGGCGCTTGGCCTGATTGCCGGGAGCGTGCTAATGGCGCGCGCGCAGGCACCCGCGGCGGGCCAGGATGCCGGTGCGCCGAAGTACACGATGGCGGAGTACAACGCCTATCAGGCGTGCGCCGCGGAGAAGGTTCCCGCCACCCTTCTCAAGTGTCTGGATGATTTTGTTTCAAAGTATCCGAATTCGACGCTGCTCAATTACGTGTATCCGCTGTATTACCAGGCATACAGCGCGCAGAAAAATTACGCGAAGATGATGGAAACGGCGGATAAGCTGGCCGCGCTTGGCGAAAAGGTGGATGCGCTCACGCGATTCAATGCGTATTACAGTCACGTCGCCGCGTACAGCGCGATGATTACGGATCCAGCGCAGGCGAACACCGGCGCGAAAGACCCCGCGCTCGCCAAGGCTGCCGAGGATGCGGCTGCGTCAGCATTGAAAATACTTCCCGATGTGAAGAAGCCGGATAACGTGACCGATGACGCCTGGAAGAAGCAGCTGGCCCAGTTCCAGGTCTTCCTAAATGGCGTGGCTGCGCAAGCGGCAACGGTTGTCAAGGATTGCGCGAGCGCCGTAGCGGACTATAAAGCGGTGCTGATGTTAAATCCCGATGATGCGATTTCGAATTACCGGCTGGGCTTGGCCTACATGTGCCTGAATCCCCCGCAGCAAATGGACGCGTTCTGGTCCATCGCACGCGCGGTGACGGCGAAGAGCGCGACGCAGGCGCAATCGGCGAAGGTCAAAGATTACTTGCGGAAGCTGATCGTGAACTATCAAGGTGGTTCGGTATGCGAAAGCCTGACGGATGCGGAGCTGAATGAACTGCTGCAACTCGCGGGCAGTTCGGCCGAGCGGCCGAGCAGCTATACGCTGCCCAGCGCCGCCGACCTTACAGCCGCTCAGAAAGACATGACGATTGCGTCGGTGATCGCGGACCTCAAGGCAGGCAGCGACAAGGGGAAACTGACGTGGCTTGCGGCCTGCGGCCTGGAGTTTCCCGAAGTGCCCGGGAAGGTGATTGAAATCGTGCCGGGCGCATCAGCGGCGGATCCACTTGTGCTAAAGATTGCTTTCGTTACGAGTGAGGCGGAGTTCGACGCAGCCACCACGCCCAACATGGATGTGAAGGTCGTTGGGCAGCCAGAAGCGGCGCGCGTGGAGAAGGACAGCGCGATCCACTTTACGGGAACGCTGGTTGGTTACGATCCCGAACCGGCGTTTTTCTTGCACTGGGATAAGGCCAAGGTCAAGGAAGAGGACCTTCCGAAGGAGAAGGCCGCGCCGAAGAAGCCGGTGCGGAAGCCGGCGGCGAGGAAACCGAGCGGGAATTAACACTTCGCCCGCGCTTCTTTTTTAGCTCCAACGAAAACGGCTCCCGACAATTCGGGAGCCGTTTTCGTTTCGTTCGAGGAAATCGGATGTGCTCAGCGCGCGTGGCGGCGATGACCGTTCGAATCGAGCTTGTATTCATCGATTTTGCGGCTCAGCGTGTTTCGATGGATGCCGAGAATTTCTGCGGCGCGGGACTGGTTGCCGTTGGAGCGATCCAGAACGCGCTTGATGAAACGCTTTTCGAATTCGCCCACGGCCTCATCAAAAAGAATTCCGCGTTCCACCATTTGATTGACGAGCCCTTCCAATTGATCTTTCACGATCGCACGCTCCGCTGTGAACTTCCTTCTTGAGGGCCTGCTTGCTAGTCCAAATCGCGCCCAGTGAGGAGGCGAAAGGCCTCCCGGTATTTAGCGCGAGTGGAGGCGACGACCTCGGGAGGAAGTTCCGGGCCAGGCGGGGTTTTCGGCCACCGGATTCGTTCGAGGTAGTCGCGCACAAACTGTTTGTCAAAAGAGGGCTGGGGGCCGCCGGGATTGTACTGCGCGGCGGGCCAAAAGCGAGAAGAATCTGGAGTGAGGGCTTCGTCGATCCAAAGGAGGTCGTTGTGGAGCAGGCCGAACTCGAATTTGGTGTCGGCAAGGATGACTCCGTGCGGCTCGGCGTAGGCGGCAGCGCGACGGTAGATTTCCAGGCTGACGGCGCGGACCTTTTCGGCAAGGTCTTTGCCGATGAGCGAGACCGCTTGTTCGAAGGAAATATTTTCGTCGTGGCCGGTGGCGGCTTTTGTGGCGGGGGTGAAGATCGGTTCGAGCAGGCGGTCGGATTCGCGCAAGCCTGCGGGCAGAGTGATGCCGCAGATTTTTCCGGTGGCGCGATAGTCTTTCCATCCGGAGCCGGAGACGTAGCCGCGGACCACACATTCGATGGGCAGAGGTTGGGTTTTGTGGACAATCATGGAGCGGCCAACAAGATCGTCGACGTGCAGGTTGAACGGTGGCGGAAAATCGGTGGAGCTGAGAACGTGGTTGGGGATGACGTCGTTTAACAGGCCGAACCAGAAGAGAGAAAGCTGGGTCAGGACACGGCCCTTGTCGGGGATCGGCGTGGGAAGAATGACGTCGAAGGCAGAGAGGCGGTCGGTGGCGACGATGAGAAGTTTGTCGCCGAGATCATAGATATCGCGGACCTTTCCCCGCGCGGCTGGCGTGAGGCCGGCAAACTGTGTTTCGCGAAGCACGCGCATGGCGGGTGTGGCAGACACCGGAAACATTCCCCCGACTAAGTGAGAAGCATTCTAGCGCACGGGAACGCGAAGTCAAAGGAGCGAGCGGTGGAAATTTGTGCGAAACAAAATAGAAAATATTTGAGAAGGAACCACTGCGTGGTCGAAGTACTCCGCTAAACACAGATGAGCGCGACAGGAAAATTGTAGTGGTGCAACATCGCACCACTACAGGAGCGACTGGATAGAATTGTTACGCGGCGGAGGCGGCGGCGGCTTGTGGTCTTGGCGCGGGGGCTTCGGAGCCTTCCCAGCGGACGCTGACGAGTTTGGAGACGCCGGGTTCCTGCATGGTGACGCCGTAGAGGACGCTGCCCATTTCCATGGTCTTGCGATTGTGAGTGACGATGATGAATTGCGTTTGGCCGCTCATGTCGCCGATGAGGCGGGTGAAACGGCCGACGTTGGCTTCGTCGAGCGGCGCGTCCACTTCGTCGAGGATGCAGAAGGGGCTCGGCTGGTAGCGGAAGATCGCGATGAGCAGTGCGAGGGCGGTCATGGCTTTTTCGCCGCCGGAGAGGAGCAGGACGTTTTGCAGGCGCTTCCCTGGAGGTGACGCGACGATGTCAATGCCGGCGTCGCCAGAGCTGTCCGGCTCGGTGAGGCGCATTTCGGCCATGCCGCCGCCGAAGATGGTATGGAAGGCTTCGGAGAAATTTTTGTTGATGGAGTGGAAGGCCAGTTCGAATTTTTCCCTGGTGGCGAGGTCGAGCTCGGCGACGGCTTGCTCCGTGTCGGCGATGGATTGCAGCAAATCGTCGCGCTCACGAGTGAGAAAGGTGAAGCGCTGCTCGCACTCGTTGAATTCTTCGAGGGCCATCATGTTGACGGGGCCCATGGCTTCGATGCGCTGCTTCATTTCGCGATAGTTGGTTTCGGCGAGGGCCAGTTCTTCGCCGGTCATGAAGGCGGCTTCGGTGGCGATCAAGTCTTCGGGCTGCGCGTTGACTTCGCTCATGCAGGTTTCGCGGAGATGCTGGCGGTCGGAGTCGTTCTTCGCGCGATCGACTTCGGCGCGGCTGCGCTGTTCGCGAAGATCCTGCAGAGATTGGCGGCCCATGCGCAATTGATCTTCCATTTGCGTGACGCGGGTGCGAGCGGCGTCCCATTCCTGTTCGAGTTCGCGTTGGCGGATTTCCAGGCGGAGTTTTTCGCCGCGCAGGCCTTCTAGCTGCAGGGTTAACTCCTCGCTTTGTTTGGCTAGCGCATCTTTCTCGTCGGTGACGGAAGTAGCTTGGTGCTGGAGAGCGGTTTCGCGGCGCTCGAGTTCGGCGCGCTCTTCTGCGAGGCGCATGGCAAGGGCTTCGGCGGCGGTGAGGCGCTCGGTCATGGCGGCATGTTCGGCGCGGGCGTGCGCGAGTTCGTTTTGCTCGGACTGGATGGAGCCGCGGAGGAGGACGAGTTCCTCGGCGAGGCGCGTGCTTTCGGATTCAGCTTCGGCGCGGCTGAGCGCGGCGGCGGCGTGCTGGTTCTTGGCTCGGTCGGCGCGTTGGCGAGCGTTTTCGACGTCGAGGCGGATGCGCGCGAGTTCGTTTTGGCAAACGGTCAGCTCGAGACCGAGGCGGGCAAGTTCGCTCTGCATCTGGCTGTGGCGATGCGTGGCGGAAATCGTTTCGCGTTCCGCTTCGCGCAGCTGAGCGTCAATTTCTTCCAGGGACTGCTCGGAGGCGCGAAGTTCGGCGGCCACGGCTTCGAGAGTGGCTTGCTTCTCACTCATATCGCGCTCGAGCTGCATCACTTCGGCGTCGAGGGCGCGCAATTCGCGCTTCATGCCGAGCGGACCGACTTCGTCGGGACGGCCACCGGTGACCATGCGGCCCTGGTAGCAGGTGCCGTCGGGAGTGACGAAGGCATATTGCGCGTTCTCACGCGCGAGTTTTTCCGCCGCGGCGGTGCCGTCGGTCAAATAGGCGGAGCGAAGGCGGGGGAGGAATTGCTTAGCGGCGGCGCCAAGGGGATCGCGGAATTCCACGAGCTTATCGAGGCGCGAAATCACGCCGTCTTCGGCGCGGAAATTGACGATGGGCTCGTAGTCGGAAGAGAGGCGCAAATTGCGGAGCGAGTCCACGAAGAAGGTGGCGCGGCCGCCGACTTCTTCGCGCAGCATGGAAACGCCGGCGCGGGCGTGATCGTAGGTTTCGACGACGACGTATTCCAGTTCGTCGCGCAGGAACTGCTCTATGGCGGCTTCGTGTTGCTCTTCGACTTCGGCATAGTCGGCAAGAACGCCGACGGCGCGGAAGCCCTGGCCGCCGCCGCGTTCATTGGCGGCAAAGAGTTTTTGAACGGCGTCGGTGGTGTAGGAGCGGTCGTTCAGGATTTGTGTGAGCGTGGAATGGCGCGCGCGAAGTCCGGCGAGGGAATCGCGAAGCGCATCCGCCTGCTTGGTCACGGCATCGCGCTGTTCGCGGACGCCGGCAATTTTCGTTTGCAGCTGTGCGGCGGCTTGTTTCAGAGAGTTCAGTTTCGTGGAAGCGGATTCGAAATCGTAGGCGGCGCGTTCAGCATCATCGCGGGCGCGCATGGAGGTTTCGAGGACGTCATGCTCGGTGGCTTCGAGCTTGCGGAGCGCTTCAGCCCGGTGAACGAGGGCTTCTTCCGCTTGTTTTTGTTCGCCGTGCAGGCGTAGGAGGCTTTCGCCGGCTTCTGATGCAGACCGGCGCAGCGTCTCGATGCGAGATTCGCATGCGGCGATTTGTGCGGCGCGGGACTCGGAGCGTTTGGCGAAATCCTCGACGCGCGCGGATAAAATGCCGGACTCTTCGCGCAGCAGTGTAACTGCCTGGATTTGCGAGGCGCTGCGCGCTTCCCACTCGGTGGCATGCGCGCTGGCTTGCGACAATTCTGTATTGATCTGCGCATGCCGTCCGGCGAGCTCTTCGGCGCGCTGGCGGTTGAAAGCGATCCGGTTCTCGCTGCGGTCCACTTCGAGCGCGGTGAGGTTCAGGACGTTTTGGTTTTGGCGAATCTCGGAGTCCAGCTCGTAGATGCGCTGGTTCAGGCGGTCCTGCTCGCCTTCCTGCTGCTGGATGGCAGTGGCGCGCTGCAATTCGGCCGCGTTCAATTCTTGCAGTTGCTGCGCGGCGCGCTCGGCCTCGAAATCCAGCTCGCGGGCTTTGCCGGCGAGCATCTGGCGGACGATGCCGCGCATCTGGTCGCGAATTTCGGAGTAACGGCGGGCCTTGGCGGCCTGGCGTTTCAGCGAGCCGAGTTGTTTTTCGACTTCGATAACGATGTCGTTGACGCGCGAAAGATTGACCTTCGAGGATTCGAGTTTCGCTTCCGCGAGGCGCTTTTTGGTTTTGAATTTTGTGACGCCGGCGGCTTCTTCGATGATGGCGCGGCGCTCCATGGGCTTGGTGGAGAGGATGAGGCCGATGCGGCCCTGCTCGATGATGGCGTAGGAATCCGGGCCCAAACCGACGCCCATGAACATTTCCTGGATGTCGCGGAGGCGCCCGACGCGGCCGTTGATCAAGTATTCGCTTTGGCCGGAGCGATAGAGGCGGCGGCTAACGACAACTTCCCCGGGTTTGGTGGCCAGGACGGGCTTATCGGCGGACTTTTTCTTGCGCTTGAACTTCTCGCCTAGTTCAATCGGGGTTTCAGCCGAGACTTCGATAGGAGTTTCTTGCGATTCAGGGGCCTGCGCGGGGTCGAGCGAGAGAATTTCGGAAGTCCTCGTGGGCTCAGTAACCTCTGTGTCGGATGGGGCTCCGTCCGCGGCAGCGTTTTCCAGCACGAAGCGGGCGGCTTCGGCCAGCTCGGGATCTTCCATGGTGATGGTGACTTCGGCGAGGCCCAGCGGGGGACGCTTGGTGGTGCCATTAAAGATGCAATCGGCCATACGTTCGGCACGGAGAGACTTGTGACTTTGTTCGCCCAGGACCCAGGAGATGGCGTCTACGACGTTGGATTTGCCGCAACCGTTTGGCCCGACGATGCAGGTGGTACCGGAGCCGCTGAAGGTGACCACGGTGCGTTCGCAAAACGACTTAAAGCCAACGATTTCCACTTTTCGGAGCTTAAGCAAGATGTCCCCTTTTTGTCGTCCCATGCGCCAAAACAGTGCCAAGCAAACGAGCCGGGGGCAAAAGGCGCGAAGAGAGACGACGTTGCATTCCTCGAGGGGAGGGGCTTTCGAGCGACAAAGCGACAGTGTTCCGGTCGCCTGTCATGCCGACCCCGAGCCGATCGGGATCGATCGCAAAAACGTTTGGCAGGTTCTCAGTCAGAGGCCCAGCCGCCTGGCGCAAGGATGGCGGTACGGGAAAAAACTGTAACACGATGCGGAAGTGGTGTAAAGCGTTGCGCTACAAGTTGTGGCTGTTTTGACAGGGCTACAAGCGCACCGAGCTGACCTGCCCGGCTTGGTTCCGATAGACTTGATTTCGTTCAGTGCGGGCGGTCGGAAGAGGAACGCTAAAGCTGACCATTGGTGGCGTCAAGTAGGACTGAAGGAGTCGCATTACACGGGGTTTGTTGCACATGGGTGATGCTTGGAGATTGCTAGGGTTCGAAGGGCTCGGCTACAATCTAGCGTTTCTTCGCGCGGGAAAAGAGACCGTCTGGGGCACATGGCCGAAATCCAGCTGCACAATACGCTGACCGGAAAAGTCGAACCGTTTGTACCGCAAAAAGCGGGCGAAGTGCGGATGTACACCTGCGGGCCGACGGTCTACGATTACGCGCACATCGGGAATTACCGTACGTTCGTGTTCCAGGACATTCTGAGGCGCTTCCTGAAGCTGCGTGGCTACCGGCTGCTTCACGTGATGAACCTGACGGACGTGGACGACCGCATCATTGCGAATGCGGCCGCCGCGGGGAAGGGCATCCGCGATTACACCGAGAAATATGTGCAGGCGTTTTTTGATGATTGCAAAACGCTGAGCATCGAAGCGCCGGAGCATTGGATCCGGGCGACCGACCATATTGAAGACATGGTGAAGCTGATTGAGCGGCTGCAGAAGAAAACGTTCACGTACCCGAGCGAAGGCTCGATCTATTACCGCATCGCGAAATTTCCCGAGTACGGGAAGCTTTCGAAAATCGATCTGACCGGCATTCAGGCGGGCGCGCGCGTGGACAACGACCGCTATGAAAAAGAAAGCGCGCGGGATTTTGCGCTATGGAAAGCGCCGAAACCGGGGGAGCATTTCTGGGAGACGGAGATCGGGCCGGGACGACCGGGCTGGCACGTCGAATGCTCGGCGATGGCCATGAAATACTTGGGCGAGACGCTGGACATTCACACGGGTGGAATTGACCTGGCGTTTCCGCATCATGAAAACGAAATCGCGCAGAGCGAGGCGGCGACAGGAAAGCCATTCGTGCGCTACTGGCTGCACGCGGAGCATTTGTTGGTAGAAGGCGAGAAGATGTCCAAATCGCTGGGGAATTTCTTCACGCTTCGGGATTTGTTTGGCAAGGGCTACAAGCCTTCGGCGCTGCGGTTTGCTTTAGCGAGTGTACCGTATCGCAAGCAGCTCAATTTTACGTTCGATGGATTGCAGCAGGCGACGAGTTCGGTGGAGCGATTGCGGAATTTCGCGGACCGGCTGAAGCAAGGCAAATTTCCCGCGGGCACACAGAAGGGAATGGCTGAGAGGATTGCCAAAGCCGCGGAAGAGTTCGACGCAGGCCTTTCGGACGACTTGAATACTGCGCGCGGCCTGGCGGCAGTGTACGACCTGGTGCGCGAAGCGAACATCGCGATGGATAAAGGCGAATTCCGCCAGGGTGATGTGGCTGCGGTGCAGGGCCTTTTGGCGGATTTTGACGAGGTTTTCGCGGTTCTGGAAGACAACGATGCGGAAAAGCTGCGTGCGCTGGGCTACGGCCGCGCGGACAGCGGGCCAGACGACACGGAAATCGACAAGTTAGTGGCGGAACGCAACGCGGCGAAGAAAAAACGCGATTTTGCCACGGCGGACCGCATCCGCAATGAATTGGCAGAACGTGGTATACTCGTGGAGGACACGAAAGATGGAAGTGTCCGCTGGAAACGCAAGTGAGCCTTAATCTCCAAATTCGCTCTCCGTACCCCCCGGGGTTCCTCTCGCCGGCCGCGCAGCGGCCCGGTCTGTTCGGCGTTGACTAACTAAGCCCTCTTTCTCCTTCGCAGGCTGCGTGCGGATTCCCGCATGTGCGCTTGCTCTCCGTCTGTAGTTTCCAATTCACTCCGACCGTTTAAATTCTTTTCTGGAGGAAGAGATGCCAACAACACTAGAAGCAAAAACGCCCCGGCTCGTGACCGCCCTTCCCGGGCCAAACGCCAAACGTGTGCTGGAGCAAGATGCGAAATTCATGTCGCCGTCGTATACGCGCGACTATCCCCTGGTGGCTAAGCGCGGGCACGGGGCCATTGTCGAAGACGTGGACGGAAATGCGTTTCTCGATTTTGCGGCGGGAATCGCGGTGTGCTCGACTGGACATTGCCATCCGAAGGTTGTCGCTGCGATTCAGAAGCAGGCGTCGGAACTGATCCACATGTCCGGCACGGATTTCTATTATGAGAGCATGCCGCAGCTGGCTGAGCGGTTGGCCCACACGATGTCGGGCGGCGAAGGGAAGAAAACGTTCTTCACCAACTCGGGCACGGAAGCAGTAGAAGGCGCCATCAAGCTGGCGCGTTACGCCACCAAGCGCGACAAGATGATCGCGTTTTACGGCTGCTTCCATGGACGGTCGATGGGCGCGCTTTCCCTGACTGCGTCAAAATCCACGCAGCGCAAAGGATTCGGAGCGCTGCTCAGCGGCATCGAGCATATTCCGTATCCCTACGCGTACCGCTGCGCGCACGGACACACGGCGGAGACATGCGGCGCGGAAATTCTAGAACAACTTGAAGGCCAGATTTTCAAGCGGCTGTTTGATCCCGAGGACGTCGCGGGCATCATCATCGAGCCGATCCAGGGCGAGGGCGGATACGTAGTGGCGCCAAACTTTTTCCTGCAGGAACTTCAACGCATCTGCCGGCAGCACGGCATCATGCTGATCGTGGACGAAGTGCAATCGGGAATGGGCCGCACGGGCAAGTGGTGGGCGCACGAATATGCCGGGATCGAGCCAGACATTCTCTGCTCCGCGAAAGGCATTGCCAGCGGCATGCCGCTTGGCGCGATCGTCGCGAAAGAGAGCGTGATGCGCTGGAAGCCCGGCTCGCATGGCACAACGTTCGGCGGGAACCCCGTCTGCATCGCTGCGGCACTGGCCACCATGGAACTGATCCAAAACGAGTACATGGAGAACGCCCTTCGTATGGGCGAGTACCTCTTCGGGCGCATGGCGCAATGGATGAAGAAGTTCAAAATCGTTGGCGACGTGCGCGGGCGCGGATTGATGATCGGGATCGAGATCGTGCGGGATCAACGGACGAAGGAAAAGGCCGCGGATCTGCGAAACGCAATCGTTGATCTGGCGTTCCACAAGGGATTGTTGGTACTTGGCGCTGGTGAGAACACAATTCGTCTTTCCCCGCCGCTGTTGATTGACGAGGAGCAGGGAGACTTCGCAGTGCGAACGCTCGAGGAATGCTTTCGTGAGACGGAGAAGAAGCTTTGATGCGGCGAACCTGCTGATTTCATCGCTTTCGCTGTGGATTTCGAAAGAATCCCGTGGCTGCCAAAGAAGAAACATGGCATCCACGGGATTTTTGTTTATACTTCGCGGAGAGAGAAGGGCATTGGGGCCAGAACCATGCCAATTTTTTCACGATTGATTTGCAAGCGGTGCGCTGGGCGGCACGGCGAGGCCTACGCGGCGAAGATGCCATCTCCTCGGACCCCACGAAGCAGGAGGCCTGGCGCGCGGGAGTGCGTGGAGAGACGTACGCGTACTGGTATTTACGACGAAATGGGCATGTGTTCGTGCCCTGGAATTACGCGCCGCGGGGTATCAAGGGCGAGATTGATCTGGTTGGATACGATGGCACTACACTTGCTTTTGTGGAAGTGCGGACGCGGACCGTGAGAGAGGATTCAACCGCGCTGCCGGAACTGAGCGTTACCCGAGAAATACAGCACGTTGTAGTTCGCACGGCGCAGCGCTTTCTGGCGGAACGTCACCTGGGCGAGTGTCCCTGCCGTTTTGATGTGGTGGCGATTGACAACCGGCCCGGGCAGCTCCCGGCGGTACGGCTGCACAGGGACGCGTTTAGCCCCCAATGTGACCCATGGACCGCGGGACCCCTTCATTGAGGCGCCAGACGGAGTACAATTTAATACGAGAGGGCTGTTGTCCCCGCGCGGGATGAAGCAAAGCACAGTCGAGGAGGATTTCTTTGCCGGAGTTGCGGAAGGACCCGATCACGGGACGTTGGGTGATCATTTCCACGGAGCGCGGGAAGCGCCCGAACGATTTCTTGCGCGAGAGCGTATTCGCCAAGGACGCGAAGAATTGCCCGTTCTGTGCGGGCAACGAGGCCAAGACGCCGCCGGAGGTTTTGGTGTACGGCCGCAATGGCGGCGGGGCCAACACGGCCGGCTGGAGCATCCGCGTGGTGCCGAATAAATTCCCGGCTTTGGGCATCGAAGGCGACCTCGACCGCGAGGGCGAGGGACTCTTCGACAAGATGAACGGCATCGGCGCGCATGAAGTGATTATCGAGTCGCCCGAACACGCCGCTTCCCTGGCGACGCTTCCAGAGCGCGCGGTGGAAGACGTGCTGTGGGGCTACCGTGACCGCATGCTTGACCTCAAGAATGACAAGCGATTCCGGTACGTGCTGATTTTCAAGAATCACGGCGAAGCGGCGGGCGCAACCGTGGAACATCCGCACTCGCAATTGATTGCCTTGCCGATCGTTCCGCGACGAGTCCGCGAGGAGGTGGACAACTGCTGGCACTATTACGACGAAAAAGAGCGGTGCATTTTCTGTGACATTATCCGGCAGGAGCGGGACACCGGCGAGCGAATCATCGGCGAGAACGAACATTTCATTACGCTGGCGCCGTATGCGTCGCGGTTCCCGTTTGAAATGTGGCTGCTGCCCAAGGTGCACGGATCGTCGTATGAAAACAACCAAAGCTCGATGTACGCGAGCCTTGCGCGAATGCTGAAGGATACCCTGATGCGGCTGGACGAAGTCCTGGACCGGCCTGCGTACAACTTCATGATTCACACGTCCCCGATCGGAGAAGAGATTAACGATCATTACCACTGGCATATCGAGATCATTCCAAAACTGACGAAGGTGGCGGGCTTCGAGTGGGGCACGGGCTTCTATATCAACCCAACGCCCCCGGAGGAGTCGGCGCGCTTCTTGCGTGAGGCTAAGATTTCCACACCCGCGCCTGCTGAGAAAAAATAAGGATGGGAGCAGCCGATTCGACTGGTTGTCCGGATGGTTCTGACGGATTTGCTATACTTAAAGATTCGGCGCGGTACCCAAGTGGCCCAAGGGAGAGGTCTGCAAAACCTCCATTCGTGGGTTCGAATCCCACCCGCGCCTCCAAGCTTCTCGTTTCAAATCAACGGATTATAACTTTCGATTCTCCTCAAGAAACCCCGGCTCGGGAACATTTGGGAAGAGAGTCTCGCCTAGACTCCATGCGCACCAGCGTATTTCGGCACCACTGGGGCCGTCATTCCAGCTCACGGCGAGTTTTGTCTTCTCCGCGCGCGGAGTGTTCCAGATTTGCCACGGGCTTCGCAGCCGCTGACGCCGCCTATACATTGGTCGCTAAGCGCATCCTGTTGCATCGCCATCCCAGAGTTTCGCATTCAATTCATGTTGAAGGTGTCGGAAACCTTTCTCACGCTCGCGACTCTCATTTAGCGGAGGAAAGAAATCGTCAGGGCGTTCAAGGCCACCTCGAAATCACAACAATTCCTCGTTTGGTCGAACCAGGGGCAGATTGGCGATCTACAAGGTGAAAAGAATTATCTGACGATGTTTCGCATCTTATTCCAACTTGACGGGAGACTTCGAAAAAATGACGAAAACCACAAAAGCTATGCTCGCAGGTGCGGCGTTCGCGGGATTGTTCGCCGGCACCGCTGCGGCGGTCCAGGCTTCGACTCTGCTTCCTTCGTTGAAGACGACTTTCGGTGCCCAGGAGCAGAGTCAGGACCAGAGCAAGGATAAGAAGGACGACAAGCAAGCCAAAGAAAAGCATGCTTGCAAGGGCCAGAACTCCTGCAAGGGCAAGGGCGGCTGCAAGTCGAGTGACAACGGTTGCAAAGGCGAAAACTCTTGCAAGGGCAAGGGTGGTTGCGCAACGGATGGTTCCAAGAAGCCCCAGTAGAAGTACGAGTCTGCTTTCGCGCTGTGATAGGGCTGGGTCTATTGTTCCTAGCCCTCTTTACTCCGGCCGGGGAGAAGAAAATACCCTGCCAGCGAGCCGCTTTCACGAGTTTGCAGGTTGTCCGGTGGGCATGAGGCCTGCAATTCAATTTTTGGTCGCTCCTAGAACCTGCGGGCCGCACTTTTCGCGGTGCCGCCACGTACCCGTGTTGAAAATTTCAGAAACTTTTTACTGGCGCTTGACTCTCATTCGGAGTACCAAATACCTTTGTCAGGGCGTTCAGCGCCGCTTCGAACTCGCAGCAAGGGGGAAGTCTGTTCAAACCGGGCAGCAAGAGTGATGATCCCGGAGGCGGACTGAGCGTCCAGATGGTGTTTGGCAACTTATTCTGATCGAACAGGAGAGTATGTATATGACAAAAACGACAAAGGCGTTGCTGGCAGGTGCGGCGTTCGCGGGGTTGTTCGCCGGGACCACTTCAGCAATCAAGGCCTCGACTCTGCTTCCCTCGCTGAAGACATCTTTCAGCGCCTTGGGTCAGGACCCGGCCGCAGACAAGAAGGACGACAAGAAAGTCAAGGAAAAGCACGCTTGTAAAGGCCAAAACTCCTGCAAAGGCAAGGGCGGTTGCAAGGGCAGCGACAACGGCTGCAAAGGCAAGAACTCTTGCAAGGGCAAAGGTGGCTGCGCAACCGACGGTTCGAAGATGCCCGACGAAAAGAAGCCGTCCTAACAAAGATGTTCCGCTTGTGATGGGGTCCTGTTGGGGGGCTGGTGAAGATCGCTGGCCCTCTTTCTTCGCTTTGGTTCGGAGAGAGAAATGCCTGCAAATCGATTCAACAATTTCACCGACTACGGGATCGGGATTGGGCTGCGCGCCCCGCACTACGATCACATCCTGACTCGTAAACCAGTCGTGGACTGGTTCGAAATCATTTCCGAGAACTTCATGATTGACGGGGGACGCCCACTCCACATCCTCGATCAAATACTGGAGCAATACAGGGTGGTGCAGCACGGGGTCTCGATGTATTTCGGTTCGGCCGGGCGGCTCGACAGGGAACATCTTCGCCGCCTCAAGGATCTTGTCAAGCGAACCGGCACGCCCTGGCTGTCCGACCATCTCTGCTGGGGCAGCGTGGACGGAAGGTATACCCATGATTTGCTTCCGATGCCCTACACGTTTGAAGCGGCCAAGCTAACAGCACAGAAGATACGAGAGGTCCGGGATTTTCTCGAAGTCCCGATAGCGGTCGAGAACGTCAGCAGCTACGCGGAATATCATGTGTCAGAGATGACCGAATGGGAATTTCTGAACGAAGTCGTGG
>Ga0210403_10003164_pt1 | contig 14576 bp, 12 predicted proteins | sample IncBWC19MmetaG_FD_150863 | JGI IMG/M metagenome (GOLD analysis project Ga0210403, IMG submission 150863) | Forest soil microbial communities from Barre Woods Harvard Forest LTER site, Petersham, Massachusetts, United States - Inc-BW-C-19-M | ecosystem: Environmental > Terrestrial > Soil >... | reverse complement strand
CCGAATATGCCAAGAATGAAAACAGCCCCGCCGAAGGCAGGCATCCCCTTGTGGAAGTGGGGCGCGCTGTGGCCCGAAAGCGTATCCGGAAAGTGAAGATCGCAGGGTTAGCGACGCCGCGCGTGCTCGGAGCCGTGCTGGCCTTCCTGCTTTTACCCTACCTGGCGGCGGCCCAAGCCGAAGCGGCAAAGAAGGTAACGTGGAAATCGGTGGAATTTGCCATCGTCCACTTTAACGATCAGCCGCCCAACTCCTGGAACATTTACCACTCGGAGAAAAAGGGCGTTCTGCTGGTGCGCTTGTGGAAGCGCTACATGCTGGTGAAGATTGCGGATGAAGAGGTGTACGACATCGATCCGCAGAAAATCACTGTACACGGCGATTCCGCCGAATGGTCCTACGCGGACATCCCGGATAAACCGATCGAGATTGTGGAGTGGAAAGAGCGGAACATCGGTTCGATGCAGCGGGTGACGTTTCGCTTTGGGAAGAACGGCCACGTACTTGAATTGCAGATTCCCCTCGGGCTCAATCGCGAGCCATTGTACTGAACAAATCAACGCGAAGTTTGATCTGACCGGCGATACACACCATAAAACCAGGGGATACCAAGAGCGCCGGGAGCGACCCCCACGTTGACCGCGTCACCGGGACGGAAGCGGTCGTAATCATCCGAGTCTACGGCCAGCCTCTCAACGCGATGCCCGGCGCGCCAGGAAGGCACGAACAGACGCCGCGTGCCGCGCACTACCCCCTTCATCTGATAGCGGCTGTCCACCACCGATGCATGAAACGTGACATTCTTGGGAGAGTCCAGCCGCCCGTTCAGCACCAGCGCGGTTAAAAGAATAAACGGAATTGGTATGAGCCCCGTGAAAAGATGGCGCATGACTTCGATTTCTTTGCGGGCGCGGGCCCGGCTCTCCAGCACGATAGCCAGGGCGAGCGCCGCGAAAAACACCACGCCAAAAAACACCAGCATGCCGTCGATGTCCAGAGGTGGATAGATCTGGCTGACGTACGGGAACAGGAGCGAGCCGGCGAGAAACACGGTCATCTGGCGGATCAAGCGGCGGCGGAACACAAGTTCCGCGGCGGCGGAGGTCAATCCGCAGACCGGGCACTGATCGGTGGCGCGCTCGGAGCCACAATCCAGGCAGTGGGTCATGAAAATATTATAAAGCCTTAGCCCTTTTCGGCCAGCTTCGCGAGGATGTCCTGATAAGGGTGGGCGTTTTGATCCTCAGGGAGCGCAATCGTCACCCCCATGCCCAGGCCGGGCTCCACGCGCTTGACGGAGCATTCCAGCCATACGGGACGATCGGCGACAAGCCGTGCGCGGAATCCCGCTCCCACCCAAAGAACATCTTCGGATTCGATGAACATCCCGCCAACGCTGATATCGCGCGTGCGGGCCTTCAGGCGAGCGGAACCCCACTCGATTTCGAGGCTGGCTTGATACGGATAGCGAGGCGACCTGCGGCGTTCGGGACGGCGAGGCCCGAATTCCCCCACGGCCATAGACGGCGCTCCTCTTCGAGATGCGTGGCACGCATAATCGAACCCAAGCAGCGAGCCTATGCCCTGAAGATACGCCGAAAAGCAGCACATTGTTTCAGACACCGCGCAAGGATGTTCTGTTCCCGCCATTTTCCAGTTGAGCACAGGAGAGGGCGCGGAAATGCGACGCTTTACATCCTGGAGCAGGGGAGGTATGTTGCGTGGGTTTTCGAGCTGAGCGGGGAGGGCGGCGATGGGGAAGGTAGAGGGCGGAGGCAGGGCGCTTTCGCTTGCGCTGGCGGTCGTACTTATTTTTGCGGGTAGAACGGGGGCCCAGACGCCGCGCGATGCGCTGGCGCAGACGCCGCCGATGGGCTGGAACAGCTGGAACAGGTTCGAGTGCAACGTGAGCGAGGAGTTGATCAAGTCAGTGGCCGATACAATTGCCTTGAATGGAATGAAGGATGCGGGCTACCGGTATGTGGTGATCGACGATTGCTGGCAGGCGACGCGCGATGGCGACGGCAACATTGTGGCGGATTCGAAGCGCTTCCCTTCCGGCATGAAAGCGCTGGCAGATTACATCCATTCCGAGGGATTGAAATTTGGAATTTACTCGGACGCGGGCGCCGAAACCTGCCAGGGCCGGCCGGGAAGCCAGGGGCATGAGTTTCAGGATGCGCTGATGTATGCGAAATGGGGCGTGGACTACCTGAAATACGACTGGTGCAAGACCGATACGCGCAATGCTCAGGAAGCCTACACCACCATCAGCGGCGCACTGCTGGCATCCGGGCGGCCCATCGTGCTGAGCATCTGCGAATGGGGGACGAACAAACCGTGGTTATGGGGGAAAGACGTGGGAAACCTGTGGCGGACAACCGCAGACATTTCCGACAAATGGCAGGGCAAGCGGAACTGGCCGGATGGGAGTTGCTGCGAACTGGGAATGGTGGACATTCTGGATCTGCAGGTGGGCCTGGAGTCGTTTGCAGGGCCCGGGCACTGGAACGATCCGGATATGCTGGAAGTTGGAAACGGGGGGATGAGCGCGGGGGAATACCGGGCGCACTTCAGCTTGTGGGCGCTGCTGGCGGCGCCACTGATGGCTGGGAATGACGTGCGTTCGATGACGCCCGAAATCAGAGAGATTTTGACCAACAAGGAAGTGATTGCGGTGAATCAGGATGCGCTGGGGCGGGAAGGGCGGCGGGTGCGCAAGGAAGGCGACCTGGAGGTGTGGAGCAAAGTATTGAGCGACGGGAGCCGCGCGGTGATCCTGCTGAATCGAGGGAGCAGCGAGAGCGAGATCGGGGTCAGGTGGGAAGAGATCGGGTATCCGAACCATACTCCGGCGAAGGTGCGCGATTTGTGGGCGCACAAGGATGCGGGGCAGTTCACGGGAAGTTATAAGACCACCGTGGCGTCGCACGGAGTGGTGATGGTGCGGGTAGCTCCTTAATCCGGCAAGAACTCTTCCGGGAAATTGGTCGAGGGCGTATCGTACTTCCCGTGTGAGGACTTGCCTGAGGTTGGGACGCGGGCTCCGGGCCGTGGGGAGGATCCAAGTGCAAGGCAGCGCGAGCGACTACCTGGCGGCCGAACGGACGTTTCTGGCGTGGATCCGCACGGGCATTGCGTTGATGGGGCTGGGATTTGTGCTGCCGCGGTTCGGCCTGTTTCTCCATGAGTTCAATCACCTACAGCCGGATAGCCAAGTGAGGTCGTACGGGATTTCCCTGTGGGTCGGGATCGCGCTGATTTTGCTGGGAGTGCTGGTCTGCCTGTTGTCGACATTGCGGCACTTGCGGATGCTGAAACAGTTGCAAGCGGGGGAGTCGCTGTTTGCGGGCACGCCGCGCCTGGTGGTGGGCGTCGCGGTGGCGCTGGTGATTCTGGGGTTGGTGATGGCGGGATATCTGATTATCGCGAATCCCAATGGGCGGGTACATGCGTCAATGAAGGAGGCAACAGGTATGGCAACGAATATGGCAACCAAAGCGGAGAATGGCATTGTGCGGCTCGCGAGTAACCATTCGGTGGATGAGACGGTAGCGAAGCTGCAAGGCATCTTACAGGCGAAGGGCGTGAAATTGTTCGTGGTGGTGGATCACAGCGGCGAGGCCGCGAACGCGGGGCTGAAAATGCCGAACACCAAGCTGTTGATTTTTGGAAATCCGAAGGCCGGGACGCCGCTGATGCTGGCGGCGCCGAGTGTGGCCCTGGATTTTCCGCTGAAGATTCTGGTGGCGGAAGATGGCGGCGGAAAGACCTGGATTTCCTATAACTCGACGGCTTATCTGCAATCGCGGCATGGTCTGCCGGCCGAACTCCTTCCCAACATTGCCGTGATCGAGGCGCTCGCTTCAAAAGCGGCGGAGTAAGAAAGGGCGGAGACGGCCGCGACATTAAAGTTCCTCGAGAAAAGATAGGAATCTTGGAACGACTCCGGGCAGCTGTGTTTTGCCGCAAAGTGAGGCGTGTGATAAATTATTAGTTCGGGCCTCCAGTCCAATCTGCTTCTGAGGGAGATTTCATGGGGTTTTTCAGTACGGCTTCGCGCCGGCTCGGCATCGCGGGAGAGTTGCTCTCCTTTTTTGCGCGCAACAAGCGCTGGTGGATGCTGCCGGTCATCCTGGTGGTGCTCTTCACCGCCGTTCTTATCGTTCTGGGACAAAGCTCGGCTCTTGCGCCGTTCGTCTACGCGCTCTTTTAGGCGAATCGCGCTGCTATGGCCAATATTCTTGCCGAAAACCTGAAATCTCTTTGGAGCGCGTGGAAGCGCCTGGCGCACAAGATCGGGAATTTCCAGGCGCGCGTGGTGTTGACGATCATTTATGCCGTCGCTGTCCTGCCCTTTGGCCTGGTGGTCCGCCTGTTTTCCGATCCGCTGCGCATCAAGCATCGCCCAACGAACTGGCTTGAGCATCCCGCCGAGTCCCACGACCTCGACTGGGCCCACAGGCAATAATTGATGCACATTCTTGGAATTTCCTGTTATTACCACGATGCTGCCGCCGCGATTCTGCGCGACGGCCAACTGGTTGCCGCGGCCGAAGAAGAGCGGTTTTCGCGTGTCAAACACGACTTCGGCTTTCCCAAGCACGCCATTGAGTTTTGCCTGCGCCAGGCGAAAATTGACGCGAAGGACTTGGACTATGTGGTCTTTTACGAGCGGCCGTTTCGCAAGCTCGACCGGCTGCTGATCAGCGTCCTGCAAACCTACCCGCAATCCTGGAAGGTATTCCGCGAGTCCATGATCGGCTGGATGCTGGACAAGCTGTGGATCGCCAGCACGCTGCAGTCAGAGTTGGGCATTGGCCGCGACCGCGTACTTTTTTCGGAGCACCATCTTTCCCATGCGGCGAGCGCGTTCCTGTGTTCACCTTTCGAAGAATCGGCGATTCTGACCGTTGACGGCGTCGGTGAATGGCTGACGGCGGCTTGCGGCGTCGGACGCGGCACGCAGATCCAACTGACCAAACAAATCGAGTTCCCGCATTCGATTGGGCTGCTCTACAGCGCGTTCACGGCGTTTCTCGGCTTCGAAGTGAACGAAGGCGAATACAAAGTGATGGGCATGGCGCCGTACGGGACGCCGCGCTATGTCGACAAAGTCTGGAAGACGGTGAAGCAGAACGAGGACGGCTCTTTTTCGCTGAACATGGACTACTTCTGCTTCCACTACGCGACCGATCGAATGTACACCCCGAAGCTGGTGGAACTTTTCGGCGAGCCACGGCCGAGGGAGACGCCCTTTTTCACCGAATCAACGGGCTTCCCGAAATATTTCGGCAAAAAGCCGGCGGATTACATTGCGCAATGCCGGGTGAACGAGCATTACGCCGACATCGCGGCCAGCATTCAGCGTGTGACGGAAGATTTGCTGGTCGGCATGGCTACGAATCTTCATAAACAGACGGGCCTGAAGAAACTTTGCGTCGCGGGCGGCGTGGGTTTGAACAGCGTCGCGAATGGAAGAATGCTACGCGAATCCGGCTTCGACGAATTGTTCATTCAGCCGGCCGCGGGAGATTCGGGCGGAGCCTTGGGAGCCGCACTCTGGGCCTATCATTCGGTGCTCGGCAAGCCGCGCACTTTCCGCATGGAGCACGCTTATTGGGGACAGGAATACGGCGCTTCGGAGATCCGTTCGTTCCTTGAAAGCGAAAACATTCCCTATCATGAGGCCGCCAGCACCGATGAGTTGCTTGATCGCACCACGGATTTTCTGACCAACAGCAAAGTGGTTGGCTGGTATCAGGGACGCTTCGAATGGGGCCCGCGCGCGCTGGGGCATCGGAGCATATTGGCCGATCCTCGCGGCGCGGAAATGAAAGATATCGTCAATTCCAAAATCAAATTCCGCGAGCCGTATCGCCCGTTTGCGCCATCGGTGGTGGCGGAAGCCGCGCCGACATATTTTGAACTGGGCGACGCCGTGAATCAGTATCCGCTGCGCTACATGCTCTACGTGACGCCGGTGAAACCGGAACATCACGCCACGCTGCCGGCAATCACCCATGTGGACGGTTCGGCGCGTGTGCAGACGGTTTACCGCGAGCAGAGCCCGCTCTATTACGGCCTGATCGAGCGCTTCGGGCAAGCCACGGGCGTTCCCGTGGTGCTCAACACTTCTTTTAATTTGCGCGGCGAGCCGATTGTGACCACGCCAGCGAATGCCTACAGCACATTTTCCCGCAGCCAGATGGATTGCCTCGTGCTCGGGAATTTCCTGATTGAAAAGCCTTCCTAGCCCGCATTTCGCATGAGCAGTGATGGCTTCGATGGGAAAGCCAAAAAAATAGTTTGTCATCCTGAGGGCGCGTCGTTTGCGACCGAAGGATCTGAATCTAAACGCCGCGTGAAACTCAATTATTGAGATCCTTCGGCTATCTCCGGTTTTTGGAGTCCGGTGATTAAGGCTGTTAAGTGGATCCCACCGGAGTCCACAAACCGGACCTCATCGGATAGCCTCAGGATGACACTTGGGAGAGTTACTTGTTCGCAGGGGCGGGGTTCAACCGCGCCAACCACGGTTCCAAGATTTCCGCCGCCACCTTGCTTCCCTTCGGCGTCCAGTGTCCATCGCAACTTAGAAAATAAGAGTGGAAGTTTCCGCCGGAGCGCGCGGCCATATCCGGCAGCAGGTCCTTCACGGGAACTCCCTTCTCTTGTCCCCAACTGAGAACAACCGGCCCGAGTCGATCCGCGCCGGATTGTTTCCATCGCACAAAATCATTGGACGTTGGAATCACGACGACCGCCATCCTGGCATGGTGCGCGTCCGCGGTGGCGTGAATGTCGTCGAGCGAGTGTTTCAGCCGGGCGATGTCCACATTGTTGAAGTCGTTGTAGCCGGAATACGGCGGCGCCATGCGCCAGTACATGCTTGAGTACAAGAACTGGCCAACGTGGTAGGACGCTAGATAGGCGCGCATCAGGGATTCGATGTGGTCCCAGAGTCCTTCTCCGGCCCTGGGTCGCACATGATTTGTGTAGACGATGGAGAAATCGTCGGCGTAGTACGGCCGATAACGGTCCGCGTGGTGCAACTTACCCCATTCCAGCGACATATCGCGGAAATCATTGTCGGGAAGCACCCCGACGACGACCGTGTCGTGGTCAAACTTCGCGGCCAGCGTATTGTAGAGCAGCGCGTATTGTAGCGGCCCGAAATCGCCGCTGGTGCCGAAGTTCAGATACTCGCGCCCGGTGTCTTTCTCGAGAATATTCGTCAGGCGGTCCTGGTCGCCCAGGCCGAGCCCTTCGATCATGGAATCGCCGAGCACGACCGTGCGCGGCTTCGACGAGTGCAGGCTGCGCTCGACGTCGCGCGCGCCATAGCTATTGGTGGTGTACTGCACGCTGAAGCAGCCGCCCTGGTGATAGAAGTGGCCGTTGGGACGGTGCCAGACGCCGAAGTCGGAGTTGATGTCGGCCCAGAAATTATTGTAGTTGACGTGATAAGTCGGCTTGCTGGAGTGCCAATCGGTGACGTTGATGTAGACAAGGCAGACGAGTTCGATCAGCACCGCGAACAACAGAAAATTTCCGACCAGGAGTTTCAGTACATACAGAAATGACTTCAAGCCAGAGCGTTTCGGCGCCGCATCCGCGGCTAGGGGAGTCTCTTCGTGCATTCATTCTCCGACTAAAAGTGTAAAGAAAAGAATACCGTGTTGGAGGGGATTCGTCACATCACGCGAGTTTGTTGCCTGCGTTACAGGCGCTTGCCGATCATGATGAAAAAGCCGCCATCGCGGCCGCCGACAAGCGTCTCGCCGGCCTGCACGAGGAAATGGCTCAGGACGGTGCCGGGAGCATGCGGCTCGAAAAGTTTCTCGTCGGTGGCAAAACTCTCGCCTTGCGCCTTGGGAATGCTGTTCATGAACTCGAAGCCATTTTCCCTGAACCAGCCCTGCACTTCCCCGAACGTGTGCTTCGATTCGTGCGGATTCTTATACTGGTCGAGAAACCACGCCCGCTTGCGGCCCTGATTCGCGGCGCGGTCCCGAATCTGGGGATCAAGGAACTGCATGCGATCGCCGGTAACGCGGAACATCCAGCGACGGAAATCGGTCGCCAGCCGGCTGTATTTGTTATAGAGCCCGATCAGAATGAAACCACCGCGCTTCACGAGTTTTCCGATGGTCTGAAATCCAAGATACGGATCGCTCGTGTGGTGCAGCACGCCATTGCACACGACAAAATCGAAGCTTTCTTCCGGGAACACCGGGCGGAACAGATTCATCTGCAGAAACCGGGTGCCTTTGATTTCGTTTTCACGGCGAAAGTTTTCCGCGAGCTGCAGCGAGTGCAGGCAGCCATCCGCGCCGTAAACCGTGCGGCCCCAGGTCATTCCCAGAAAATTGCTCAGTTGCCCCGTGCCGCAGCCGACCTCCAGAATGGAAGAGCCGTGGCGGATCTGTTCATCCAGCAGCTTCGCGAAAACTCCGCGGCGCGCCTTCAGCCGGAGTTCTTCCGCGGAATCGAAGTCGTCGTAGTTCGGGAACGGCGTCTTTTCATAGAACGCCTGCATGGCGCTGGTAACGTCGGGCTTATCGGCCGGCCAGTCGTTTTGCCAAAAGAGTTGCGGGATGTCGCCTGCCACGGGGAAGGCGTGGCGGCAATTCTCACAGGTCACCTGATCCGAAAGCGTGCTGAGTTTTCCTTCGCAAATGGGACAGGTCAATGCAATTTCAAGTGCGGTACTGGCTCTTGCGTTCATCTTTTACGAATCGTAGCACACCGTACAGAGAGACGCACATTTTGAAGCTTGAGCACGACTTGTGTGTTGCGCCGCGCGCACCGGGATGCTAGCCTAAGCGAACAAAAGGCGAATTATTTAACGTTTTCGGGAGATCTGACGATGGCAAGCAACGCGTTTTCCCTGGCCAGGGCGGGAAATTCTTCCACCCTCGCCCGTGTCACGCAGGTACTGGACACTTTTGCGGCGCGCGACCGCGACGGGGAAATCCTGACCGCGGTGCGTCATTATCCCGCCCGGGAAGCACAGTGGGCGGAATTCCCCGAATGGGTGCACACGGACTTGCGCGCGGCGTATAACGCGAAAGGCATCCGGCAGCTATACACGCACCAGGCCGCGGCTTCGGAAGCGGTGCACGCGGGCAAGAATGTGGTGATTGTCACGCCGACAGCTTCGGGAAAAACGCTCTGCTACAACCTGCCGGTTCTGAATGCGATCCTGGTGAACGACGACACCCGGGCGTTGTACCTCTTCCCCACCAAGGCGCTGGCCCAGGACCAGCTGACGGAACTCCACGATTTGAATGGCCGGCTGGAAAATCGCGTAGGCGTATTCACCTATGACGGCGATACGCCTACCGACGCGCGGAAAGCCATCCGCGAAAAAAGCCACGTCGTGCTGACAAACCCGGACATGCTGCACACCGGCATCCTGCCGCACCACACGCGCTGGACGCGGCTGTTCGAAAATTTGCGCTACATCGTGGTGGACGAGCTGCACACCTACCGTGGCGTCTTTGGGAGCCACTTGTGCAACGTGCTGCGGCGCCTGCAGCGCATCGCGCGATTTTATGGCAGCAAGCCGCAATTCATCTGTTGTTCGGCGACGATTGCGAATCCGGGGGAGCTTGCTTCGCGGCTCATCGAAGACAATGTGGATGTGCTGGCGGCCAACGGGGCTCCCGCGGCGGAGAAGACGTTTGTGTTTTACAACCCGCCGGTGGTGAATCGCGCGCTGGGCATACGGCGAAGCTACATCAATGAAGGCTCGCGCGTGGCGCAGGAGTTCCTGAAGCACGATTTGCAAACCATGGTCTTCGCCAATTCCCGGCTGCACACGGAATTGATCCTCACTTATCTGCAGCAGGCGAATCCGCAGCAGCCCGGGAAACCAGAGACAATCCGCGGCTATCGCGGCGGCTATTTGCCCAACGAACGGCGCGAGATTGAACGCGGCTTGCGCGAGGGACGGATTCGCGGCGTGGTGACAACATCGGCGATGGAGCTTGGGATTGACGTTGGCTCGCTGGACACCGTGGTGATGACCGGCTATCCCGGAACGATTGCCGCCACCTGGCAGCGCGCGGGCCGCGCCGGACGCCGCAGCGGAAGCTCCTGCGCCGTGCTGGTGGCGTCTTCCGCGCCCCTCGATCAATTCATTATTCGCCATCCGGACTATTTTTTCGGGAACACGCCGGAGCATGCCTTCATCCAGCCGGACAATCTGGAGATCCTGATCAATCATCTGAAATGCGCGGCGTTTGAGCTGCCGATCGGCCCCGGGGAGAAATTCGGAGAAGTGAACGTGCAGGATTTGTGCGCGCGGCTGGCCGAGGCGGGTTATCTCCACCTGGCGGGAGAAAATTATCACTGGACGCATGAGGCGTATCCGGCGGACACCGTCAGCCTGCGCTCGGTGACCAGCGACAATTTTGTGATCATTGATATCACCGGCGCGCCGCAGGTGATCGGCGAAGTGGATTTTCCCAGCGCGCTGACGACCGTGCATGAGAAGGCGATATACCTGCACGGCGGGCAGCAATACCACGTCGAGCATCTGGATTTTAAGGAGCGCAAGGCGTACGTGAAGCAAGTGAACGTGGACTACTACACGGATGCGATCCGGTATACGCAGGTGCGGGTGCTGGAGATTGCGGAGACGGCACGTGGAAATGCATCCGAAGAGGGCCGAACGAGCTCGGCCCCTACAAGTCAGAGCCAGGCATGGCTGTGCCATACGTGGTCGCATGGCGATGTGCTGGTGCGCTCGCAGGTGGTGGGATTCAAGAAGATTAAATTTTTTACTAATGAGAATATTGGCGCGGGGCAGCTCGAACTGCCAGAGAACGAGATGCACACCACGTCGTACTGGATTACGCTGGAGCGGGCGTTGCTCGAGGCGCTGCCTTACGCGATCAGCGAGCGGCAGTCGGGGATGTTTGGGCTATTGTATGCGCTGGCATCGGTGGCCACACTGCTGTTGATGTGCGACGGGCGCGATTTGGGAACCGCGATCGGCGAGCGGCCTCCGGCGCCGGGGACGGGAAGCGACGAATTCACGCCGGTACGCATGGAAGAAGCCGTCGGCGCGCAGGCGAAGGAATTTTTTGAGCCGAATCTATATCTATATGACGCTTACCCGGGTGGGATTGGATTTTCGGAGCCGCTTTTCCGCGCGCATGAATTGTTGGTGCGGAAGACGCGGGAGTTGATTCAGGCTTGCCCTTGCGAAGCGGGGTGCCCTTCGTGCGTGGGACCGGCGGGGGATTTGGCGCCGAAGGCGAAGGAAGTGGCACTGGCGATTTTGGATCGATTGTGCGGGTAGGAGAAGATTTCACACAGAGATCACAGAGGAAGAGCACAGAGGTCACGGAGAGTTGGTCGGTAAGGTTTCAACGGTAAAAGCGGCAGCAGAGCTGCCGCACTCCAAAGGGGACAACATCGATAGATTTTCTAGATTGGCGGCGTTGAGGCCGGCGCGCGGCGCGGCGCCGAGACCCGCGGAGTTGCGTGCGCCGGATGAGACGGACTCGCTTAGCCGGCTGCTAGGGGCGGGGATTGCGCGGAATCATTACGGTGAGCACCTGGCGATTCGCAACTGGTTTTCGACGCCGGAGTTCGCGGAGCCGTCGCCGGTGGCGCTGGAGTTGTTGACGAAGGCCACCTCTACCAAGAGGGCCGATCTAAAGATCGGCCACCACAAGACGGGCGCCGCGGCGCAGGCAAGATTGGCGCTGGAGGACCCGGAGAAATGGTTGTTCCTGGATACAGAGACGACCGGATTGGCCGGCGGGACGGGAACCTATGCGTTTCTGGTGGGCCTGGCGTGGTGGGATGCCGGGGGTTTGCAGGTGGAACAGCTTTTTCTGCGCGATTTTTCGGAAGAGCACTCGCTTTTGCACGAACTGGCGGCGCGGCTGGCGGAGCGGCCGGTGCTCGTCACCTTCAACGGGAAATCGTTCGATTGGCCGCTGCTGGAAAATCGCTTCACGATGACGCGGGCAATCAAGGTGCCGCAACTTGCCGCGCATCTGGATTTGCTGCATCCGGCGCGAGCGCTCTGGAAGTTGCGCCTCGGCTCGGTGCGACTCGTGGAGCTTGAGCGGCACGTGCTGGACGCGCAGCGGCTCGGGTGGCATCGCGGCGACGATGTGGCGTCGGCGCTGATCCCGCAGTTCTATTTCGATTATTTGCGCGGGGGCAGCGCCGATCCGCTTGCGGGCGTGGTGAAACACAACCAGATGGATTTGCGGGGACTTGCCGCGCTCTTTGGAAAGATCAATTCCCTTCTCGACGAGCGGCAATCGCTGGCGGCGGAAGAATCGCTGGATCTCTTCGGCCTGTCGAAATTCCTGCAACGGCGCGGCGATAATGAGCGGGCCCGCTCGACGTGTGTTCAAGCTCTGGACGCGGGATTGCCGGCGGAGTTCCGTCCGCGCGCAACACGGGAGCTGGCGCTCATGGCCAAGCGCCGCGGAGACTTCGGGGGCGCGGCGGCGCTGTGGCAAGAACTGGCGGGTGATCCGGCGGATGGCATTGAGGCTTGCGAACAGCTGGCCATTCATTACGAGCGCAAAGCCAAGGATATCGAGCAAGCTTTCGAGTTCGCGCAACTCGCTCTCGCCAAACTTCAACACCAACGCGCTCCTTCGCGCGATCCCTATAGGCGGGAGCGCCACCGGCGTCTTGAGGAAAAGCTGATGTGCCGGTTGGAGCGCCTGCGGCATCGCATAAAGAGGAATGATGCCGCCGTCCGGGCGCCCTTGCTGGCTAAACCAGCGGTGGTGAGTGGCGGCGTTCGATAGTGCTTTTCTGATTTCCCTTCCCTCTCCTGAATCGCTCGAATTTGGAGGCACAAAACGGATGGATTCCCCAGGCACAAAGCAGCAGACTTTCAGCATGGCAAACCTAGACACCACGACTCATTCTTATCTGCACACCGAACTGGAGCGCCGCCGGGCGAGCTTGCAGGCGGCCGCCGGCGCGAGCGTTTCGGATGCCTCTCTGCGCCAACTCATTAACAGCGTGGATGAGGCCCTCGCGCGGCTAAACGGCGGAACCTTCGGCATCTGCGAAGTCTGCCACGACTCCATCGAAGCCGACCGCTTGCTCTGCAACCCCTTGCTGCGTTTCTGCCTGGACCATCTTTCTTCGGAAGAGCAGCGCGCGCTGGAACGCGATCTGGTGCTGGCCGCGGGAATCCAACGGGGACTTTTGCCACGGACGGACTGGTCCGTCTGCAATTGGGAAGCGCGGTATCACTACGAGCCAGCCTCGATGGTCAGCGGGGACTATTTTGACTTGATCGAAAGCGACGACTCTTTCCTGTTCCTGCTCGGCGACGTTGCGGGCAAAGGCGTGGCGGCGTCCATGCTGATGAGCCATCTGCACGCGACATTCCGCACGCTGGCAAGCCAGAATATGCCGCTGAGCCAATTGGTGGGGCATGCCAACCGTCTGTTCTGCGAAAGCACAACGGCGGGGCAATACGTCACCCTGGTTGTGGGGCGCGCATGGCCGGACGGCAAAGTGGAGTACGCCAGCGCCGGCCACCTACCGCTACTGCACGCTTCGCGCGCGGGCGTCACTTCGCGGCAGGCCACGGGCGTGCCGCTCGGAATGTTCTGCACCACGGACTTCCCGGTATGCCACCTCAAGCTGGCTCCCGGCGATTCACTGTTTCTCTATACGGACGGACTGTCGGAAATCTTCAACACCAAGGGCGACGAGTACGGCCTGCGTCGCGTGGAAGCGCTGATCGCGCGGCACGCTTCGAAACCTCCTGACCAGATGCTTTCGGCGTGCTTGAAGGAAATGCGCGACTTTTCGGCGGGCGTTAAACGCACAGACGACCTGACCTTGCTGGTGATGCAGCACTCAAACTGAACTCAGATTTGCGTGTCAACGCGACGCGACCCGATCGTCAAAATCCAGGGATCGAATCGGTACCCCTGGCCGGGGTGTTGGTTTGCGCGGTCCGGATATGGCTAGAGGCCGGCGTCTGTGGCGCTTCGGGTATCATCCGCCAGTTGAGTTTTGCGGTCCACTGAAGGAACAACCCGGAACTGCCGCCTTCCAGGGTGATGCACTCCCTGCCGCTGCACCGGAAAAAGACGCTGTCCTGCCCGGAATCGAACGTGAGGAAGTTCGAGCGGCGAGAGACGTCCGTGCGATCCGGATATTTCTGTTCCAGCGCCTGGGCATACTCCGCGAAAAAGCGCGACGCGGAGACAAGGTCGGCCAGCCGGATGCGAGTGAACAGCATAAGGCGCTTGGAATCTTTTTGTTCGAACGTCGCGTAAGAGTCGCCATCCCATTCCGCCGCCATGGCCTTGGCGCGAGGCTCGTCAAGAAACTGCTTCAACACTTCCTTCCATCCCAATTCGCCCAGAGAATTTTCCTCCAGCAGCACCCAGTTCTCCCCAGGTGCGGCAGCTGGTAAGTCAACTTTCAGCGGTGCAGGCGCCCGGTTCGCGAAATACAGATCCGGGTGGAGGATTTGCTGGGTATTCGCGGGGGGCCGGGCGAACACGGAAGTAAACGCCGGCCAGCCACCAGACTTGAGCACCCCCATCGAGAAGGTGAGG
>Ga0210403_10003163_pt1 | contig 14579 bp, 8 predicted proteins | sample IncBWC19MmetaG_FD_150863 | JGI IMG/M metagenome (GOLD analysis project Ga0210403, IMG submission 150863) | Forest soil microbial communities from Barre Woods Harvard Forest LTER site, Petersham, Massachusetts, United States - Inc-BW-C-19-M | ecosystem: Environmental > Terrestrial > Soil >... | reverse complement strand
GCTCTGCCAGCCAGACGCTGCCCATGCCGCCCTGACCGATCTGCGATACCAATGTATAAACGCCTACAGTTTGGCCAGCCAAACCCTGCACTTTCGGCCATGCAGCGGAACATTCCTCGAGGAAGCCTTCCTCGGATAATGCCCGGTGCTCATTGAGCAGTACCTCCAGTTGCTCCACCAGGTCTGGACTCTGGACCCGCAGTGAGGAGAGCCAGATCAAGCATTCTTCGTCTGTCATGCTAAGCGCGTCATCCAGGTATGGACTCAGGGCCTTCCATTCATCGGGACTCATTGTCGGCATGGATTCTCAGAGTGGTAAATCTGTGCGAAGACTGGGTTGGAGATAAATGCGCGCCTTTTCCCACTTTCTTTGCACGGTAACGTTCCGACAGCTTTTGCACCACAGGGATTTCGGTGAGAGAGTATCCGCTGAAGAACTCCAGCTCAACCGAGTCCGCGAGTCTAAGCTCGACTCTCGCCAGTTCGCCCAGCATGGCATAGCTGATCGAGGAGAGCTGGTCAAAGTCGACAAGATTCTAGACATTCTTGGTATCGAACAAAGCTAAATCGTCTGCACCAATAATTCCGGGAAAGTCTCGGACAGAAAATCAGCATATCGACTCGTGACGAGCATTTTGTCAACTTTTTGTCACTGATGCGTCATTTGTTTTTTATCTAATTAAATAGGCCCGGCTCCAGAGTCGTGTTCTTGCCAGTCGTTCAATGGTTCTGGCGAGGCGATCAAACCTGCTCTATCCGAACGCCCGATCCCGTTTTGTAATGAGCGAACGTTGGGCCGAGCAACCAGTGATTTTCAAACGTATAATGGCCTCGATGCGACAGTTATCAGTTTGCAGGCCTAGCGAACGCGAATAAGAAGCCGCCCGACATCGGGCGGCTGTATTCTTTGATCCCCTGAACAGTCAGAGGATCACTTCGTCACCCGGAAAACCATATTGCTCTTAAGAGTCTGCTTGGGTGTCGTCACTTCAATCGTGCCGGTGGTCGCGCCCGCTGGCACAGTGGTCGTGATTTCGGACTTCGATACGACGTCGAAGGTCGCCGCAGTGCCGTTAAAGCTGATGCCGGTAGCGCCCGTCAAGTTTGTTCCCAGGATGCTGACTTTCGCCCCCACCTTCCCAGAAGTAGGACGCGTTTCTACGAACTGGCCAAGCCCAACCGACAGGCGGAACACCGTGCCATGCCTCCTGGTCCCATCCACGGGGGCTGTCCCGTAGAAGCTGCCGTCTGTGCCTTGCACCACCCCGACTTGGGGGAGTGCACCGTCGGGGCAGTTGGTTTGTGTGCAGAAGTTGTGCAGCGTGGTTAGCTTGCCCTCGGGGGTGATTTTGAAGACGGTGCCGAGGTTAGCCCCGCCATTGACAGTGGTCCCGTAGAAGTTCCCGTCGGTGTCTTGCGTTAGAACGGCTTGCGGTCCATCGCCGTCGGCGCCATTGAACCTGTGCAGGGTGGTTAGCTTGCCCTTGAGGGTGATTTTGAAGACTGTACCACAGCCAAAGGTGCAGTTGTTGTTGCCGATCCCCCCAAAGAGGGTTGTGCCGTAGAAGTTCCCGTCGGCGCCTAGAGCCAGCCCGGCCCTAGGCGTTCTGCCGTCGGTGCCGTTGAAGTTGTGCAGGGTGGTTAGCTTGCCCTTGGGGGTGATTTTGAAGACCGTGCCGGATTTGCCGGTTCCGTCGTCATCGGAAGTTGTCCCATAGAAGTTCCCGTCAGTGCCTTGCACGAGAACGGCCAGGGGTGTATCGCCATCGGTGCCGTTGAAGCTGTGCAGCGTGGTTAGCTCACCCTGCGGGGTGATTTTGAACACCGTACCACAGCCACCGTCACAGTTATTGCTGGTCCCACCAAAGATGGTTGTGCCATAAAAGTTCCCCTCGGTGTCTTGCACAAGACCCGCCTCAGGAAAAATGCCGTCGGTGCCGTTGAAGCTGTGCAGTGTAGTTAGCTCACCCTCGGGGGTGATTTTGAAGACCGTACCACAGCCATCCGTACAGAATTTGCCGGTCCCGCCAGCTGTGGTTGTGCCGTAGAAGTTTCCGTCCGTGCCTTGCACCAGCCCGGCTTTTGGAGAAGCGCCATCGTTGCAATCCACTAGTGTGCAGAAGTTATAAAGCGTGGTCAGCGCACCCTTTGGGGTGATTTTGAACACTGTGCCACATGCACCGAAACAGTTGTTGCCGGCCCCGCCAACGTTGGTTGTGCCGTAGAAGTTCCCATCGGTGCCTTGCACCAGCCCGGCCAGGGGCGTACCCCCGTCCCTGAAGTTGAAGCTGTGCAGGGAGGTGAACGTTTGCGCTGGTGAGGCGATCGCCGCCACCGCGCAAACCACTAAAAAGACAACGGCCTTCTTCGCGCGGGCTGTGATCAGGCCGTCCTGAGACGCGGATCCATTCCAGTGGAAGGATAACTTACGCATTGTAACTCCCTTCTCTTGTGTTGGCCCATCAACTGCTGACCTGGTTGTGCTCAGACCTACGCAAAAGCCAGCTTCTTAGGGGCGCTACTTGAGATGTCGGAAACCAGAGGAAAAAGACGACACCTGGAAACAAGAAAAAACTGTGCGCCGCCAATTTCGACTCTATCGGCTCACTAATTGTTTAGCGCTGGGAGTCTCAGGATGATCGGGGACAACGGCGGCTTCTGCCTGCAATGGCGCTGCACGACGGTTTGGCGACGTGCAACCGTCTCCATCACCAGAGCATACCAAGGTGCAAACCAAACTTCTTCACAGAGGCGACTCAGGAGTTGGCACAACATCGCAGTTATATTCAATGACCGGCCCAGCCAATTCCTCAAAACCAACCCCCGAGGTTGCAATTGGGGCGCGTGGCCAAAACATCCCCAACCCCGCCGATCCAATGCAGCGGGGTTGGGGAAAGTGGAACCAGGGAAACATCCGGTCTTAGTGGGGGTCTGTCGGCCCACCCAAAGAAGGGTGTTCCCTTGATTTACGGACCTGCTTGTGGTTTTCCGGGCTATTGATCAGGGTCGCTGTGAGACCTGCGTCGTAAGCGAACGTGCTCGCGTTACCATTGTTCTCGTAGCACACAAGCTGGAAAGTGTCGCCAGCGGCAATAAACCAAGTATCGGTGACACTTGCAGTCTGGTAGTGGCCTACATCGCTGGATCCACCGACGATGCTATCATCGAACCCTTGGCTTGCAGGGGTAATGTAGCAGTAGGAAGCGAAATCGGCGGCGTCGATGTTTAGCAGCGCTGACGCGTTGATGTAATATACGCCCGACGTCACAATGGGATCGGTTTGCGCGACCACAGTGCCGGGAAAAGCACTTAACGGGACATCACTGCCACCGCTCAAAACAGCGTTGTTGCCCACGGACATTCCCGGGGGCCCCTGTTGCCCCTGTAGTCCCTGTTGACCTTGAGGGCCTTGAGGGCCCTGTGGACCCCGCGCCCCTTGATTTCCCTGCTCTCCCTGTGGACCGCGAGGTCCCGCCTGGTTCCACTGAATCTTGTGCTCGGTTGCCTTACAGACGGTATTGCTATCTACAATCCTGACGATGCCGGTGGCGTTGTTGACGCAGCCAAAAAAAGTGACCGCCGCCGGCTGGATTGCGCTAGTCGATCGTTCCGCTTGCTGGGCAGAGACAGGCAGAACGGACAAAATGAGCAGAAGAACCGTACAGCCACAAATGTTGTTACCGAACATGAACTCTCCTTTTTGGTTGTGTTGACTTACGATGAGTTTATTCATTGGAATGGAAGGCCCGAAAATACCGATGACTTGTCCCACCCCAAATCAAGAATGCGATTCTCTTTAGCTTATGGATTGCCTGATCAGTTAGCCGTAGATTCCTATTCTTCCCAGTGCCAGAAGTCCAGGTTTTTCTCCGCAGAGAAAACTACGGTCCGCGGGAGAAGCGTCCAGGTCCGTATTGCAGCCGGGAAGCCGAAGATCTCCCCCATGAGTTGTTCTCCAACCGAAAAAGCCAATCCTTTCGCCGTCCGGACGCGATTGCGCCAAGGTGCGGCCTCAAAACTCCTTTCTATGATCCGGATGGTTGTCATCTCGGATCATTGCAACTTGACTAGCGAAAAATCCCCATCCTGCGTGCCTCCCAGGCCGTGCCACAGGCTGTGGTCCTTCCTTGCTACTTGGGATATCGGAAGCCGAATGGAAAAGACGACAGAGAGGAAAAAAGAAATCTATGGTGTTCGCTGGCCAGGGGTCGGTAGGGTTTCAAATCTGCCGGCACCAATTGCAATGGTGGTGCAGTCGGAGATAGTCCATCGTCGGTGGTCGTTCAAGCGGTCCAAGCATTCCACGACTCTGTTCCCAGTCTTGGTCTAATTGTTGCAGTCCGACTGGCGATAAATCCCCTATTACACTCCCTCGAAAGTCACGGGTAACCTGTTTCGAATCAATAAGCCTTAGGAACGCGCTTTCATCCCCATAGGCGGGCCACAGGCCCATGGGAACTCATTGAGCGGTTCTGAGGCTATTTATCCGATTCCCTTAGCTCTCTTGTCCCGCAGCATAAGGTCCCGCAATCGCCCTCTAATCTTGTAATCGCGGCGATCCTCGCAGCCAGGAAGTTGGCGCAGTACGAGGAAGAACCTCTTCGACTGGGTCGGCCACGAGTAAAATTCGGTTCTGTTCTTCGACAGATACCGCGAACTTCACGGTCGATTCTTTGTCAAAACAAGTTAGGCAGGGTGGTTCGCCTGAACAACTGGCAGAACTGCCAGACAAAACAGATACACATCTGGCCTCCAAGAGCACGGGCATTCGTCCAAGTTCAAGGTGTCGAGACCGTCTAACTTGAAGCCGGCCTGCCATTCGGAACAAAACTCGCGATCCGCTCGTACCACGGGAGGGCAATTTGATCCCTAATTACTCGCAGTTTTCGTAACTTCGGTTTAATGTACCGGACCTGGCAGTCGCACAAATGAATCTTGGGGATTGCAGATGAACTTTCTGAAAGACGTCTCGGTCGGGATTAGAAGTTTGCGCAAGGACTACGCCTTTACCCTGATAGCTGTCTTTACACTGGCAATCGCTATCGGAGCCAATACCTCTATTTGCAGCCTGATCAACGCCATTCTGCTTCGCCCGCTCCCCTACAAGAATTCCGAGCGTATTGCACGCCTCTGGGAGGCGAGGGACGCTTTCACCGGCAGCGTATCGTGGCCGAACTTGCAGGACTGGCGCCAGCAAAATACAAGCTTTGAAGCTCTGGCAGCTATTTCATTCGTAAATCTCACGCTCCGGAGCGACGCAAATCCTCAGCATTTGTCGGGCGTCGCTGTGTCGTGGGAGTTTTTTAAGGTGTTAGGAGTTCAACCTCTCCTGGGGCGAGTTTTCCTCCCCGGAGAAGACGAGCCAGGCACGGGAAACCTCGTGATCCTGAGCGAGGGACTCTGGCGGGGCCAATTCGGCTCGGATCCGAATGTAATTGGGCGGACAGTTACGCTCAACGCCGAGCCGCACACGGTCGTCGCGGTGATGCCTGCTTACGTTCAATACCCTTCGCCTGAAATACAGGCCTGGATTCCTCTTGTGGTCCCACCCACGCTGGCAAATGATCGCGGCAGTCATATGTACGAAGTCATCGGTCGGCTGAAGCCGCAAGTGTCCCTTGCCGACGCCCAGCGGGATATCGCGCTCATCGCTCACCGCATCGCGCAACAATACCCCGACATACAAGCCACCCGATCGGCTCTCGTCCTCAGCTTGCAGGAACAACTGGTTCGTAAGACTCGGCCAGCTCTGCTGGCGCTGTTCGGCGCGGTTGGGTTTGTCCTGCTGATCGCGTGCGCAAACGTCGCTAATCTCTTGCTCGCCCGAGCCACAGTCCGGCGGCGGGAGACTGCAATACGCACCGCGCTCGGGGCGTCGCGGGCTGATTTGTTGCGCCAATTCCTGACCGAAAGCGTACTCGTCGCCTTGCTCGGCGGCATCGTCGGTATCATTTTCTCGGCGATCGGGATGAGAGCCCTGGTCGCATGGGCTGGCCCGTACCTGCCAAGGGCGCAGGAAGTGACGCTGGATTGGCGAGTACTGCTGTTCTCCTTTGTTGTTTCCATTCTTACTGGATTGCTGTGCGGGATTGTGCCCGGCCTGCAGGCATCCAAGAGCGACATCCAACTCGCGCTCAAGCAGGGAGGCACATCCGCGGGCAGCCCGCAATCCAATTGGACCACCGGCCTGCTCGCGACGGGTGAGATTGCGGCGGCGATTGTATTGCTGATTGGTGCTGGCCTGCTCATGAAGACGGTTCTACGGTTGCAGCAGGTGGATCCCGGTTTTCAGGTACAGAATGTTGTGACCATGAAGTTGTCGCTGGCGCAAGACGCCTATAAGCCGGACGCGGCAGCCCGTTTCTACAATGATTTGCGACACCGTGTCGAGCAGTTGCCCGGAGTGCAAGCGGCTGGCCTGATCAATTTGTTGCCTGTGGAAACATGGGGCTTCAACGGGCCCGTCAATATTGAGGGCTTACCTCACTTTGTCAACGATCCGTTATGGGCGATTGAGGTCCGGTTCGTGAGCCCGGGCTATTTTCACGCGCTCAATATTCCGATGCAACGCGGGCGTGAACTCTCCGAAAGCGATCTTGGCCACAACGGCCAGTACGCGATGATAAATGACAAGTTCGCCCAAATGATCTCTCCATACGGAGATCCGTTAGGCAAGCGCATAGTGGACGAACTCGTCGACGGCCAGGTGATCACCATCGTTGGAGTGGTTGGAAACATCCGCCAGGCTGGATTGGACGCCCCTCCCCGTCCCGAAGTTTATTTCCTGAACGATGCATCCGGAGCAGTCGCAAACAGTATGACCCTCGTGGTTCGAACCGTGGGTGATCCGGACGCGCTGGTCGGAGCCATTCGCCACGAAGTCGTTTCCCTGGACGCCAACCAGACCGCCTACGATGTGAAGACCATGCAGACGGTCATGGATAATTCCATCGCCAGCCGCCGCTTCACAAGGAATGTGACGGTGATTTTCGCCCTACTCGGAACCATCCTGGCGGTCGTCGGCGTGTACAGCGTGCTCTCGTATCTAGCTACGCAGCATACTCGCGAGATTGGAATCCGGCTGGCTTTGGGAGCGCAGCGCTTCGATGTCATCAAGTTGGTTCTGAACCAGGGTGCGGTCGTGGGCGTCCTGGGCTTGGTGACCGGGATCATCGGTGCATTCGCTCTAACCGGGTTGCTGTCAACTTTGTTGTTTGATGTGAAGAGTTACGATGCGCTGACTTTTGCTGGTGCGTCGGCTTTACTGTTTTCGGTCGTGCTGGTTGCTTCCTATGTTCCGGCACGAAGAACTGCGCGCGTGGATCCGATGGTTGCTTTGCGTCAGGATTAAACGTGAGGATTTTTCCCAAAATAAAGATAAAGTTTCTCCGTCATCCACCTAAGGCGCCGGACGTAGGTCGTGCCTCCAGGCGTCGTTCGACTGGGCGCACGGAGGGCGCTGTCCGACTGCTCGACCTCTCTTCCGCCGTGCGCGGGGCGAGTTCCGTCGAGACCCTCTACGAATCTCTGGTCGACGTTGTCGCTCGAGCCTTTTCGATTCCGGCGATCTCTCTTTTCATTCGCGATGACGATTCCGGGGACTTCTCTTGCCGTGTCTCCACTGCGATTCCTCTGGAATCGATCTCCAGCAGCCATGCGAAACTCGCGCTTTCATCCGACTCCTTTGTCATCCGGCGATTGAAAAGCTTGTCCTCGCCACTGCAACTGGACGCGGCCGAATTGAGCGCGTGGCAACTGGCATTAACCGACGCGCCTCCTCAGGTTCTGGAGAAACGCATGCGGGAAAGGGACGTGCTGCTGCAGACGCGGTCGTCTCTGCTGGTGCAACTCAGGACCAAGGGTGATTTGCTGGGCGTCCTCGCTCTGGCGAAGCGCGAGTCCGATCGATTCACTCCACAACAGCGGGAGATGCTGGACAGTGTCGCCGGGCAGTTGGCCCTGGTCATCGAGAACACAAAACTCTTGCGGCGTCTGGTGGAGCATGAACGCTTGCGGGCAGAGTTGACCGTAGCCGCCGAGGTACAGCGGAATTTGCTGCCGGCCACCGGACTGAAATTGGCGGGAATCGATCTCTGCGGCTTCTGCCAGCCCGCCTCGCAGGTCGGTGGAGACTACTTTGACTACGTGCCGCTCGGAGACAGCCGCGTCGGTATCTGCGTTGCGGACGTCGCCGGCAAAGGGATTTCCGCCGCCCTCATGATGTCGGTCGTGCAGGCTTCGTTGCGCGGCCAGTTGTTTAATTCGCAGAAGCAGGTTCCGGTAAAGAGCGTAGTCGCGATGTTGAATCGGCTCATCTGCGCCTCTGTTACCACAGCACGATATGTGACTTGCTTTTACGGCCAACTCGACGCGTCCGATGGTTCGTTCCTCTTCGTCAACGCCGGACACAATCCACCCTTGTTGCTTCGCGGATCCGATCCGGAAGCCGAGAAGTCAGGCGCGGTTTTTGAGCTCTTGTCCCGCGGCGGCCTCGTGCTCGGTTTGTTTCCCGATGGCAACTTCGACGAAGGCGAAGTGCAACTGCGGTCCGGCGATGTTCTGGTGGCCTATACGGACGGCGTAACCGAAGCCATGAACGTGCAGCAGGAAGAGTTCTCCGAGGACCGTTTGCGCGCTGCGATTGCGGAAGTGTCTCAGCGGAGCGCCAAGGAAATCCTGAACCACATCATCGCCGTCGTATCTCAATGGTCGAAAGGCGCGCCCCAACACGACGACATCACCGTCGTTGTTTTGAAAATGGATTGAGGAAACTCCGCTCCCGGCCAACGATATCGTGTGACGGGCCCACCCTTGACGAATCGCTCTAGGTTTCCTGGGACACAACCAGCCTTCGATGAATGGCTACACGCAGGCACTGGAACCAGATAAACGGCACGCACAAGCCCAACTGGCATCGCTTCTCATGAAGCCTGCCAAGGTACATCACGCATGATTGTTGTGGAATGTTGTGGGAAGAAGAACCCGGACGTAGCTAAACTATTGATAAGGTTGGCGTCCCCGACGGGATTTGAACCCGTGTTACCGCCGTGAAAGGGCGATGTCCTAGGCCAGGCTAGACGACGGGGACTGAAAGGCAGGAGCCGCGGGCCGATTCATCGATGGTAACAGTGCCTCTACGCAGTGTCAAAAACCGATTTCAAATATGGGAGAGAAGGCTCACGGTGGATCTCATTAGCGAGATCGAAATGTTTGATTAAACGAACACAATGGACACGTGGTTGTGAGCTGCCTCGAAACAGAAAGGCCGTCGGGCACGGCTTCGTGGCAACGATCTGCCTTCCTCTGAGTGACGAGGTCAACGGGCTGGCAAACATCGAGCTGCGTCTCTCACAAGATCGCTCTCGACCTCCCATATGTTTTAGAATCGATGCGTGCGCCCCAGCCTGGGGCGGGAGCGATTTGTGGCCGATGCACTTTTTCTCAGCCTGTGGTTTCCGAGTTTTGAGTTGGACGATATGTTGCCGCGGGTTTTGGCGGTGATGCGACAGTTTCCATTTTCTGTTCTGCAGCCGGGCATAACTTATGTGGCCATGCATCCCGTCTCCTGGAACGAGCCCACGATTTTCGAACAGCGTTTCACCCCCGGTGTCCCTCCCGAGCAGGCGGTGGTTCTCGCCTCCGATTTGCTTCACGAAGACTATGCTTATTCGTTCGAAGCATTCTGGGATCTTTGGATTCTTCCCCCTGCGCAGCACGAGTGGATTCTGCAGCCGTCACTGGTAAAATTCCTGGTCCACGGAGTGGAGTTCGAAGATGGCGTCTACCAGCACGAGGGCCATGTCGAGGTGGACTTCGGCATCGATTCGCCTTTCCTACAGGACGAAGTACAACTCACCGGGGAAGCCGAGAACCGAGTACGCTCCAATGTGCAAAAGCTCGTCGACTTCACCAATAAGGCGGAAAAAAGTTCTGGCGCTAGTGGACGTTTGCTGTGGTCGGAGTCAGAGGAAAACCTCGCTCAGAAATTGATTGCTCGCCTGCAGAAAGTGCAGTAAATGAAAAAGCGGGGTCGCAGATTCGCGAGCCCCGCTTTCAAGCAGTTGAAGTTATTTCGTTCTTCCGCCTTCTATCTTCAACTTGTCGCTGGCCCCGGCCTGCGCCGCTGCGAGGCGCGCAGTAAGCACGCGAAATGGTGAGCAAGCCACGTAGTCCATCCCCACCTCATGGCAGAACTTCACTGAGTCGGGATCACCTCCGTGCTCTCCGCAGATCCCGACCTCGAGGCCTGGGCGGGTTTTGCGTCCACGTTCGATTCCGATGCGAACCAACTCTCCAACACCCTCGCGGTCGATCACCGCGAACGGGTCCTGTTTGAGGATGCCTTCTTTCAGGTAGGTCGGCAGCACTTTGTTCACATCATCACGCGAGAATCCGAATGTGGTTTGGGTGAGATCATTGGTGCCGAAGCTGAAGAACTCGGCCACCTTGGCGATTTCCCCTGCCAGTAGCGCCGCTCGCGGCAACTCGATCATGGTGCCCACGAGGTAATGCACCTTCTTGCCTTTCTCGCGGAAGACTTCCTCCGCTACGCGCCGCACGATCGCTGCCTGATTCTCCATTTCCTTCACCGTTGCGATGAGCGGAATCATCACCTCCGCGTGCGTTTTTATTCCCTGCTTCTCCACCGCTACAGCGGCCTCGAAGATGGCGCGCGCTTGCATCTCGGTAATTTCGGGGTATGTAATGCCCAGGCGGCAACCACGATGTCCGAGCATGGGATTGAACTCGTGGAGTTCCTCGACTCGGCGGAGCAGAGTTCTCAACTCTTTTAACTTCGGTGATTTCGGCTTGGTTGCCTCAAGCACCGCGATCTCGACCATTAGTTCCTCGCGCTTGGGCAGGAACTCGTGCAGTGGCGGATCCAGCAAGCGAATGGTGACTGGCAGGCCATCCATGACGCGAAGCAAGCCGATGAAATCCTGGCGCTGCATAGGAAGCAGTTTTTTCAGCGCCGCGCGGCGATCTTTCTCATTGTCCGCAAGAATCATGGCTCGTACGTGGGGAAGACGGTCTTCGGCGAAGAACATGTGCTCAGTACGGCACAATCCGATGCCTTCGGCACCAAAGGCGCGCGCTTGTTTCGCATCGCGCGGAATGTCAGCGTTTGCACGCACGCCTATTTTGCGGAACGGTTCCGCCCAGCCGAGGAACTTCATCAATTCAGGATCGTCAGGCGCTGCGTCGAGAGTATTGAGTTTGCCTTTGATCACGCGGCCGGTGGTTCCGTCGAGAGAAATCCAGTCGCCTTGCTTGAATACCTGGCCCTTCACCCTCATCTCGCCAGCGCGTTCGTCAACCCCGATGTCGCCGGCTCCCGCGACGCAACACTTCCCCATGCCACGCGTGACCACCGCCGCGTGGCTGGTCATACCTCCGCGTGAGGTCAGAATGCCCGCGGCGACTTCCATGCCGTGAATGTCTTCCGGGGTAGTTTCTGCTCGCACCAGGATGACTGGATTTTTCTTGCTACCATGCCCAGCTTTTTCTACCGCCTCATCCGCAGTGAACACAATCTGCCCGACAGCGGCACCGGGGGAGGCGGGTAGGCCGGTCGCCAGAACTTCGATCTTGGCTTTCTTCTCGTCCAGACGTGGAACCAGGAAGTCATAAAGCTGGTTGGGCTCGACTCGAAAGATCGCTTCTTCTTTTGTGATCAGGCCCTCTTCCACCATTTGAATGGCCACGCGTACAGCGGCAAGTCCGGTGCGCTTGCCATTGCGGGTTTGCAGCATGTAGAGCTTGCCTTCCTGAATAGTGAACTCGAAATCCTGCATATCTCGATAATGTTTTTCCAGCCGGGTGGTAATTTCGCGGAGCTGGTCGTAGACTGCGGGCATTTCCTTCTGCAGTTCGAGGATCGGCACAGGGGTGCGCACACCAGAGACCACATCTTCGCCTTGTGCGTTCATCAGAAACTCCCCGTAGAATTCTTTGTTTCCGAGCGCGGGGTTGCGCGTAAAGCCAACGCCCGTGCCACTGGTATCGCCGAGATTGCCGAAGACCATTGCCTGCACGTTCACCGCGGTGCCCAAGTCGTCGGAGATGTTGTTGATGCGTCGATAGTGTTTGGCGCGGTCGTTCTGCCACGAACGGAATACTGCGTCGCGGGCCATGACCAGTTGATCGTGAGCATCCTGCGGGAAGTCATGTTTGGTGTGCTTCTTGACGACTTTCTTATATTCCGCAATCACTTCCTGCAACGCCTTGGCGTCCAGATCGGTATCGAGCTTGGCTTTTTTCTGCTTCTTCTTGGCATCGAAGACTTTGTCGAATTCTTCCTTCTCAATTTCCAGCACGACGTTGCCAAACATCTGAATCAGACGACGGTAAGAATCGTACGCAAACCGCGGGTTGTTGCTGCGTTTCGCAAGCGACTCGACGCTCTGATCGTTCAAGCCGAGATTGAGAATCGTATCCATCATTCCCGGCATGGAAAACTTCGCGCCAGAGCGAACGCTTACCAGCAGCGGGTTCTCGCCCTTTCCGAGCTTCTGGCCTTGCATTTGCTCGAGATGGGATAATGCCTCTTGCATTTCGCGGTCAACTTCTTTCGACACGCCTCCGTGCCGCATGTACTCGCGACAGGCTTCCGTCTGAATCGTGAAACCTGGGGGCACGGGCAACCCGGCGTTGGTCATTTCAGCGAGCCCGGCGCCCTTTCCGCCGAGCTCATCTTTCATCTTTCCGTTGCCGTCGGCCTTGCCGCCGCCGAAGAAGTAGACATATTGGATGGCTGGTTTCTTGCTGATTACCGTTACTTCTGCTTCGGGGAGAGTTTGCGTTGCCATAAATGCGTCCTTTAATGTTTCGAAGATTCCTTGGATTCTTTGCCTTCCGTTACTATCTCTGAAAAATCGGCAATGGTGGAGAATTCCTTTAACAACGACTGCAACAGTGCCAGGCGATTCGCCCGAACGCGTTCGTCATCGACCATGACCATTACTTTATCGAAGAATTGGTCCACGATGGGCCTGAGCTTTGAAATCTCTACGAGAGCAGGTTCGTAGTTTCGTTTGATGCGCAGGGCATCAACCGCTTCGGCTGTCCGCGGGATTTGAGCGGCTAGTTCCTTTTCTACCGGTTCCTGGAGGGCGTCCACGTCGATTGCGGGAGCCACGCGATTTCTGGTTTCCTCTGCCTGACGGAGAATGTTCTTGATGCGCTTAAATGCAATCGAAATAGATTCGAAATCCGCAGATGGACGCACTTTGGTGACCGCTTCAGCACGTGCGATTACGTCCACTACGTCATCAGATCCCGCGGCCAGCACGGCATTCACCACGTCATACTTAAACCCGAGCACATCGCGGAGATAGAACTCCAGGCGCTCGCGGAAGAAAGTCCGCACGGCAGCTGCGTAATCAACATCGCCTGAAAACTTTCGTTCCGCAGCCGATCCGCGATAGACTTCGCGCGCGTCAGCAAACAACTCAGTCAGGCTGAGCGGCAGCTTCTTCTCGGCAATCGTCTTCACAATTCCATTAGCTTGACGCCGTAACGCGAATGGGTCTTTCGATCCGGTGGGCTGCAAGCCAAGCGCAAACATTCCGGCAATGCTATCGGCTTTGTCGGCGATAGAGAGAACTGCGCCCTCGATGGAGCGCGGAACCGCGTCCTCCGTGGATTCCGGCTTGTAGTGGTCGTAGATTGCCTGCGCGATCGCCTGACGGGTTGCATCGGGCATGCCGCTGTCGAGTTCCTGCACGCTGGCGTACAGCCCGCCCACGATCCCCTGTAGTTCGGTAAATTCCTTCACCAATTCAGCCGTTAGATCAGTTTTCGCCAACGATGCCGCCTTGTGCACAATGCCAGGTCGAACTTGCATTCCACCATGGCGAATGATTTCGCAGAGCCAACTACATAAACGCTGCACCCGCTTCGTCTTTTCGTAGTAGGTGCCAAGGTCTTTCTGAAAAGTGACATTCTTGAGCCACGCCGTCCGCTCGCGCAGGGGATGCTTCTGATCGGTCTGCCAGAAAAACCGGGCATCGTTGAAGCGGGCTCGGAGCACGCGTTCGTGCCCATGACGAATGATACCGCGCGGATCGCCATCGGTATTCAATACTGCCAGAAAATGCGGCAGCAGCCTGCCGCCTGCATCTTCGACCGCAAAATACTTTTGATGATCGCGCATCACGGTGACCAGGACCTCCTCTGGCAATTCCAGGAACTCACGGTCGAAACTTCCCAGAACCACCGAAGGAAACTCGGTGAGGTTGACGACGGTTTCCAGAAGAGTCTTGTCTTCACGCCAACGCGCGCCGGGAATGGTGCGAGTGGCGGCGTCGAGTTCTTTGCGAATCTGCAACTCGCGCTCGACGCGCCCCAGGACTTTGGCGGTGCGTAAAGCTTCAACATAGACAGAACCGGCACTGGAAATAAGAATCGAGCCTTCGGCCAGGATCCGGTGACCTCGCGTCTCGTTCCCGGCGCGAATACCATCAAATTCGAGGGAAATCACTTCGTTGCCGAGCAAAGCTACGAGCCAACGTACCGGTCGCACAAATTTTTCGCTTGGCTTGCGCCAGTACATGTTCTTTGGCCAGTAAATCGAGTTG
>Ga0210403_10003162_pt1 | contig 14581 bp, 14 predicted proteins | sample IncBWC19MmetaG_FD_150863 | JGI IMG/M metagenome (GOLD analysis project Ga0210403, IMG submission 150863) | Forest soil microbial communities from Barre Woods Harvard Forest LTER site, Petersham, Massachusetts, United States - Inc-BW-C-19-M | ecosystem: Environmental > Terrestrial > Soil >... | reverse complement strand
ACATGTTTCGGGTAAACGCCTAACTCCCCCTCCGAACCCGGCAACGTGACCATCTCCACGTCTTCGGAATAAATTTTTTCCTCGGGCGTTACAATCTCGAGCTTCAGTGTGGCCATGATTCGAGTTACAAGGTTAAAACAGGAATTGGGAAACGTTTTAACGACTTCACTTTTTTACTTTTCAATCTTCCTTGATCGTATCGATGTTGCCCTTCATGTAGAAATTTTGCTCGGGCACATCGTCATGTTTGCCGTCCAGAATTTCTTTGAAACCGCGGACTGTTTCCGCAACCGGAACATATTGGCCCTTAAAGCCGGTGAAAACTTCTGCCACGTGGAACGGCTGGCTAAGGAACCGCTGAATCTTGCGTGCGCGCTGAACAGTGACCTTGTCCTCCGGGCTTAATTCATCCATTCCGAGAATCGAGATGATGTCCTGCAAATCCTTGTAACGCTGCAAAACACGCTGCACGCCGCTTGCAACGTCATAATGCTCCTCGCCGACAATCTCCGGCGCCAGCGCTTTCGATGTTGATGCCAGCGGATCTACCGCTGGATAAATTCCAAGCTCGGCGATGGCACGCTCAAGCACGAGCGTCGAATCCAAGAACGCGAAAGTGTTTGCCGGCGCGGGATCGGTGAGATCGTCCGCTGGAACGTAGACTGCCTGAAACGAAGTGATCGATCCTTTGTTTGTCGATGTGATTCGTTCCTGCAAATCACCCATCTCGGAAGCTAGCGTAGGTTGGTAACCAACCGCGCTGGGCGTTCGGCCCAGCAACGCTGACACTTCCGAGCCCGCTTGCGAGAATCGAAAGATGTTGTCGATAAACAGAAGCACGTCCTGGTTGCGCTCATCGCGAAAATATTCGGTCATTGCAAGCGCAGAAAGAGCAACGCGTAAACGCGCGCCCGGCGGTTCGTTCATCTGACCGAAAACCATCCCTACTTTCGACTTCGACAAGTCTTTTTGATCGATCACGCCCGCCTCGCTCATTTCTTTGTAAAGATCATTGCCTTCGCGGCTCCGTTCGCCTACTCCGGCAAATATCGAAACCCCGCCGTGTTTCATAGCGATGTTGTTGATTAACTCCTGGATCACAACAGTCTTGCCGACGCCTGCGCCGCCAAATGCGCCGACTTTGCCGCCTTTTGTAAATGGGCAAACAAGATCGATGACCTTGATCCCTGTTTCCAGGATCTTTGCCGTTGTGTCTTGCTCCATGAGCGACGGCGCCGGCCGATGGATTGGATAACGCTTGGTGTAATTCACCGTGCCGCGGTTATCAATCGCATCGCCAGTGACGTTAAAAAGCCGTCCGAGCACGCCCTCGCCTACTGGCACGGTGATTGGACCGCCAGTGTCAGTCACGCTCATGCCGCGCTTAAGTCCTTCTGTCCCGGACATCGCGACCGAGCGCACCCAATTTTCGCCCAGGTGCTGCTGCACTTCGAGCGTCAACTTTGTTGGGTTGCCACTCACTTCGTACTCAATTTCGAGAGCGTTGTAGATTTTCGGCAGCTTGTCTTCCGCCGGAAATTCGACGTCAACTACGGGACCGATTACTTGAACTATGTTTCCTTTATTCATAAAGCTTGACTAGCCACCGAGTGCCATTTGCGCCGTGGCGATCTCGAGCAGCTCGGTTGTGATGCTGGCCTGGCGCATCTTGTTGTATTCGAGCGTAAGGTCCTTGATAAATTGATTTGCGTTATCAGTGGCGTTCTTCATCGCTACCATCCTGGCGCTATGCTCAGATGCGCGCGCGTCGAGAATCATCTGAAAAACCTGGTAGGAGACATAATACGGAAGCATCACGTCGAGAACTCCCGCTGCATTCGGTTCAAAAATATAACCGAGCATTGGATCGACGTCTTCCTCAGCGCCCTCGGCTGATTCCTCGTGCTTCTTCGGCAAATCAAAACTGCTGATCGGCAGCAGCGTCTGTACGACCGTACGTTGGCTGATTGTGTTGATAAAATGCGTGTAGAGCACCGAGACTTTGTCCACCTCGCGCCTCAGAAATTTTTCCATGCAAAACTTCGAGACCGGCTTCGCTTCAACGAAGCTCGGTGAGTCTTTCAACTCAAAATCAGCCAATAATTCGCGCTTTGTTCGCGCGATGAATTGTCGTGCCTTTTTTCCTGTCACCACGAATGCTGTTTTAGCCGAATCGAAGTTAGTGGCCTCACGAAACAGGTTCGTGTTCAGCGCTCCGCAGAGTCCCTTGTCTGTGCTGATAATTAAGACCAATTCTCTTTCGAGCGGGCGGACAGCGAGAAGTGGATGAAATCTCGGGTCTGTCCGTTTTTGCAACGAAACGAGAACCTTATTCATCAAAGCGGCATAAGGCCGCCCCGCGAGCGCGTGCTGCTGCGCTTTACGCATCTTGGACGCAGCCACCATTTGCATTGCCTTGGTGATTTGCGCGGTGTTGCGGATCGATTTGATCCGGCGCCGTATGTCCTGCGTGTTCGCCATCTAAACGTCTAGTTAGATTACCGCCAGGTGGTCTTAAATTCGTCGAGCGCCGCTTTCATTTGCGCCTCCAGGTCCTTATCGAGTTCCTTTTTCCCGCGAATCGTTTGCAGCAAACTGGCTTTCCGCGTTTGCAGCCAATCCTGAAGCTTAAGTTGGTATTCCTTGACGCGATCGACTGGAACAGCATCGAGGTACCCATTTTGCATCGCCCACATCACCGCCACCTGTTCTTCCACCGGAATCGGGTTGTACTGTTTTTGTTTAAAAAGCTCGACAATGCGTTGACCGCGATCGAGTCGCGCCCTCGTTGCCGCATCCAGATCGGAGCCAAACTGCGCGAATGCAGCCAACTCGCGGTATTGCGCCAGATCGAGTTTCACCTTGCCGGCGACCTGCTTGATCGCCTTGATCTGGGCGGCCGATCCGACACGGCTAACAGAGAGTCCTACTGAAATCGCCGGCCGCACACCTTGATAGAATAAATCAGTCTCGAGGTAGATTTGCCCATCCGTAATCGAGATCACGTTTGTCGGAATGTAGGCGGAGACGTCGCCAGCCTGGGTCTCGATAATCGGCAACGCGGTTAACGATCCGCCACCGAATTCGTCGCTCATGCGCGCGGCGCGTTCGAGTAATCGCGAGTGCAAGTAAAATACATCGCCCGGATAAGCCTCACGACCAGACGGACGCTTGAGCACCAGCGAAACCTGCCGATAAGCCACTGCGTGCTTCGATAGATCGTCGTAGATGATGAGCGCATCCATTCCATTGTCCATGAACCATTCGCCCATCGCGGCGCCAGCGAAAGGCGCCAGATACTGATTAGTCGCCGTGTCGGATGCAGGCGCAGAGATGATCGTCGTGTAAGGCATTGCGCCTTCTTTCTCGAGAGTATTGAGCACTCGCGCCACGTTGGAATTTTTCTGGGCAACTGCGACGTAAATGCAGTAGAGCGGCCGATAATTGCTGTCCTTCGCGTCTTCCGCAGCTTTGTTCAATCGGGCCTGACTGATGATGCTGTCGATTGCAATGGTGGTTTTACCAGTTGCGCGATCGCCAATGATCAGCTCGCGCTGGCCGCGACCGATTGGTATCATGGCGTCGATCGCCATGATACCGGTTTGCACCGGCTGATTCACGCTGCGCCGTTTGATCACGCCCGGTGCAATTTTTTCAAGGGGATAAAACGTTTCGGTTTTGATCGGGCCTTTGTCGTCGAGAGGCTGACCGAGCGTGTTCACCACGCGGCCCAACAGCGCCTTGCCCACGGGAACGGAAAGAAGTCGGCCGGTCGTTTTGGCTTCGTCGCCTTCTTCAACCAACGTGTTGTCGCCCATCAGAATTGCGCCGACTTCAGTTTCTTCGAGGTTCAACGCAAGACCGAATACTCCGTTTGGAAATTCGATCATTTCGTTAAGCATCACGTCGCTCAGCCCTTCAATGCGCGCGACTCCATCCCCCGTTTCACGCACAACGCCGACGTTGCTCTTGGTTGTCGATGTTTTTAACCCTTCAATTTTTGTTTCGATTTCTTCGAGTATGCTGCTCATGATTTTGCCTTGATTAAAGTTCTTGTCGAAGACGTTCGAGCCGGTTCCGCACCGTTCCATCCCAGACATCGCTCCCCACACGAATACGCATTCCGCCAAGAAGCTCCGGATTAACGACGAACTCCGTTGCCAGGTCGCTACCGTATTTCTTTTTTAGATTAGCCACCAGCTCGGAAGTCGTCGCGGAATCCACCTCGCTCGCTGTCTCGATCCGGGCCTGCCGCTTTTCCACTTCGAGCCGAAGCAGACGTCTGTAGTTCTTCAGGATCTCGACATAATGACGCGGTTTTCTCGCGATGAGTGAATCGACCAGGGATGCGATCCTTCCAGGATCGAGCTGGCCGTCAGTGAAGCTTGCTCGAAGCATCGCACGGGAGAGCTGACGAATTTCCTTGTTGATCTTCATCAGGCCACCTGACGGGCTGCTTCCTCCTGCAAACGCCGTTGGTCTTCCGGCGTTAACACCTTCCCGGCCACTTTTGCCGTGGTATCAACTACAAGGCGTCCAAGCTCGCGCTTCAAAGATTCCATGGTGCGCTCGTGTTCAATCGCACTGGCCTCGCGCGCCTTGGCAATGATTTGCTCCGCAGCAGTGATCGCCTCCTGTTGCTTGCGCTCAGATAGATTCGCAGCGCTTTCGCGCGCTTCATCGATCATTTTTTGAGCGTCCGCGTTCGCCTTTGCCAGAATCTCCTGGTAACGCTTCTCCGCTTCGGCGAGTTCCTTCTTGATTTTCTCCGCGTTGAGCTGGCCCTCCTCGATCTTGCGCCGGCGCTCTTCCAGCAGGGCAAGGATCGGTTTGTATGCGAATCGTTGCAAAAGAAATGCAACAATGCCGAAGCTAATGACCTGCGACAGAAACAACTTCCAATTCCAGCCGAACGTTTCAGCTGTTTCGCGCAAGATGTCGGTCACGCCTCCGCTACTGGCGGCAATTATCAGGTTCATAAACTAGGTTTCGGGCGCAACATCGATTGCCTCCCGGTGAAAATTAGTGAACGAGATACAGCGCGTAGAAAACGATCGCCTCGGTCAACGCGATGGCGAGAATTCCGTGCACGAGCACCTGCGTGAACGCGCCGGGATTGCGACCGACCGCCGTGGTCATTCCCAAGCCGGTCAAGCCGATTCCGATTCCGACGCCCATCGCGGCAAGGCCGACGTGAATGCTTCCGCCCAGTTCTGCTAGTATTGGTAGTATCATATTTTTTAGTTGGTTTTGCGATCTCGTCATGAGATCGCCGAAAAATCAGTGCGCGTGCTCCGGTCCCTCCTGATGTTCTGCAATCAACATTGTGAAAACCGCAGTCAGCAGCATGAAAACGAGCGCCTGCACAAATCCCACGAGCACTTCGAGGAAATAGAACGGAATCGGCAAGATCGGCGACAGCCACGGAACCATCGTGGACATCGCCTCGAGAATGCTTTCGCCGGCATAAATATTTCCAAACAATCGAAAACTGAGCGCGATCGGTCGAAATATGATCGAGATCACTTCGAGCCAGCCGACGGCGAAAAAGATGACGACCATCAGGATCTTCACGACACCGGTCGTGTCACCTTTTGGGCCAAACAATTCTTTCAAGAATCCGCCAACACCGTTGGCCTGAATCGCCCAGACAAACCACATCACGAAAAATATGGCCGACATTGCGGTCGTCATGTTTAGGTCAGCGTTGCCACCCCGCAGCAACGGCCGATCGACATGGAAATTTCCCGAACCGTCGTAGTGACCCCAGCCGATTGTTCCGATTCCCGGAATCAGTCCGAACCAGTTTACGAACAGAATAAAAATGAAAATCGTGGCAAAAAACCAAAATCCCTTTTGCACGAGGTCACGGCCGATGATGTTTTCCAAAAAATTGTGCAAACCCTCAACTAACCACTCCCAAAAATTTTGAATCCCGCTGGGGATGGCCTTAACCCGTCGGGTTGCCAGTTGTGAGAAAACGATGATTCCGGCGGCGACTAGCCAAGTCACCAGCATCGAGTTTGTAATTCCGAAGCCGCCGAACTGAACAAGCACCTGCGGTTTTAACGGGACGCCCTCGTGTTCAGTCGTGCCCGCTTCGGCTGCAAAGGTCGACGTGGCAAGCATTGCGCTGGAGGCCAACGCCAGGATCGATATCAGTAAACAACGATTGCGCATTTTGTAAGCTACAGCTGTAGCCAGCATCGGCGATACCGGCCTGCCGAGGTCTACCGCCTTAGCAAGTGCTATGGCGGAAGGTTAACCGCCGCTACCACTCGACGCGCATACCAAAGCGCGTTTTACCCGAATGACAAACAAAATGTTCCAATCTGCGTTTTCAGGAGTCGGTTTTCTCTTCATGCCAATTATCTCAAGCGTTCGAACACCGACATTTTAGGAAATTTGAAATTCTTCGACTGAACCGTTATTTCGCGGGCAATCCCTCGGCAAACCGCGGAGCAAGCTGCGCCACGGGCTTCGATTTCACCGGCACGGAGGCACCATTGAGGCTAATCGCTTCTTCGTAGAACGATTCTAACTGGTCGATTTGAGTGTCCTGTTCGAATCGTTCTTTGACTGTCGCATGCGCACGCGCGCCCATCTCCCTCAACACGATGGGCGAACTTGCGATTAATTGCATCGCGTTCGCTAAAGAAACGTGGTCCTCCTCCGCCACTAGAAACCCGGTGCGGCCGTGGTCAACCGCTTCGGGAATTCCACCATGACGCGTCGCAACGACCGGCAACCCTGTTGCCATCGCTTCCAACACGGAATTCGGCACCCCTTCCTGATCTTGGTTTGGGGAAATTTCGCTCGGATGCAGAAACAGATGCGAACTGCCATAAAGCTCGCGCAGCCTGGGTTGGGACAGAAATCCGAGAAAATGCACGTCCCTGGCAATGCCGAGTCCACCGGCAAGCATCTCTAACTCCGGCTGCAAGGGTCCCTTGCCGGCGATGAAGAACTGCGCAGCGGGATAGTCCTTCTTAAAAATTGCGAAAGCGCGCAAACTGGTTGCGACGCCTTTCTTTGGGATCAACCGGCAAGCCTGCACCACTTTCCATTTGCCGTCCCGCGGCGGTTGTCTGTCAAACAATGGGAACTCATTGAGCGGGATCCCCGTCCGATTAATGCGCAGCTTTTCCGGCGGACACCCCAACTGAACCAGCCGTCCAGCCAGTGATTGAGAACGCGCGAACACGAGCGGGACCGCATTGAAAAGACGCCGCAATTTCCCGGGATAATCTTTAATCTCGGGCTTGTGCGCAACATCGGCGCCGTGGAAGGATACCACACACGGTTTGTGCCATTGTTCGATGAAAGGAAGTAAATGCACACCGGTGTGACCGAAATAAATGTGCATGAGATCAGCCCGGTGCCTTCTGAGCAATGAATCCAGCGTCTGATATTCCCCGCGATAAACGATGGGCGGCCGTCGCTCTACGAATTTCAACCAACCGTGCACGAGCAGGTTAGTGCGCCGCTTCGGAATGACTTCAACATTATGAAACGGAAATCGCTCCGCGTTCTGGACCTCTTTGGTAACCACAAACGTGTCGACGCCACGGAGCGCTTTTACCTGTCGGTAAATGTGCAACATCTCCGACTTTAGAAAGCTGGAACAATAACTGGCTACAACCCTCCTGCCCATAACACAGCGCCCAGTCTCGCTAGCGATGTTAAAGTTGTCCATCTCAAATTGCCGCTGAAATAATCTCTTTGTCCTTGGTTATTCGCGTTGCCAATTCTTGCTTCAAGGCATCGACACCTTCTCCCCTCGCCGCTGAAGTCGGAAGGATCTGAAGCTTCGGGAATTTCTCTTGCAACACTTTCAGCTTCTCTTTCGCACCGGGCAAATCCATTTTGTTGGCAACAACGAACCAGGTACGGAACGACAACTTCGGATCGTAGAGATCAATTTCCCGGCGAAGATTCTGCAAATCTTCGACCGGATTGCGTCCTTCGGTGCCACCAATATCCACCACAAAAACCAATACGCGACAGCGTGTAATGTGGCGCAGAAATTCGTGGCCCAATCCGAGCCCGCGGTGCGCTCCTTCGACCAAACCAGGAATGTCCGCGATCGTCGCGCGACGGTAGCCCGGAAATTCAATAACGCCAAGAATCGGGTGCAGCGTTGTGAACGGATAGCCCGCGACCTTTGGCCGCGCAGCCGAGACTCTCCGCAGGAGCGTTGATTTGCCCGCATTCGGGTACCCAACCAATCCCGCGTCGGCGATGGTTTGCAGCTCAAGTAGGAAATGCCCCTCCTCGCCCTGGTCGCCCTCGGTGTACTGGCGCGGCGCGCGGTTACGTGAGCTTTTGAAATGCACATTGCCTTTGCCCCCTGCTCCGCCGCGGCAAAGCACGAATTCTTGTCGATCCTGTGTGAGGTCGACCACCGCCTCCCCACCTGTCGTTCCAAGCGAAGTCGAGGAATCCCGCGACGGTAGCGATGCGGTTGTTTCGCGGGACGCTTCGCCTTCGCTCACGATGACCGACAGGGTTTGCTCCGCTCGCAAAATAACGGTTCCCACAGGCACCCTCACAATCTTATCCGCGCCAGCCCGTCCCGTCATTTTCTTTCCCATTCCATGTCCGCCGTTTTTTGCTTTGATCAAGGGCTCGTAGAAAAGATTGGCCAGGTTATCGACATGGCGATCCGCGCGCACAATCACATCGCCACCACGTCCGCCATCGCCACCGTCCGGTCCGCCTTTCGGCACAAATTTCTCTCGTCGAAAGCTGACGCACCCGCGTCCGCCCTTACCGGCCTGTGCAAAAACTTTTACCCAATCGACGAACATCCTGCGGATAGGTGAATTGTTAAGAGTGTTACAATGTTAAAACCCGAACCGTTTTTAACCATTTAACGGTTCACCTGATCAGTGACGCGTAAAGCGCTTTCGTTTTCTCCGCAATCGCACTCCAGCTAAAGTGTTGTTCGACGCGTTCGCGACCAGCCTTGCCGAATCGCTCGCGCAGTTGGGGATCTCTCATCAACTCATTGACACGGATTGCAAGGTCGCGCGCAAATTTTTCCGGCTTTGTTGCTTCGAATGGGCTTTCCGTCATTTGCTCGAGGGGAACGAGAAAACCGGTTTCGTTATCAATAACCACTTCCTTGATTCCCCCAACAGCGCTGGCCACGACTGCCGTTTCGCATGCCATTGCTTCAAGATTGATGATGCCAAACGGCTCATAAATTGATGGACAAACGAACACCGCCGCGTGCGAGTAAAGCTCGCAGGCGGCCTTTTGATCGACCATTTCGTCGATCCAGATGATTCCCGGCCGCTGCACCTTTGCGTGCTCGACAGCCGTTCTCATTTCCTTTTCCATGCCGGGCGTATCTGGCGCGGCAGCGCACAGCACGATTTGAAAATCGCGGTCCATAAATTGGATCGCCTGCACCAGATGTTGGAATCCTTTCTGACGCGTGATCCGCCCGATAAAAAGGACATATAGTTTACCTGGATCGATACCGTAACGGTTGAGCGCAGCAGTCGAATCGACCTTACGATATTGGTTCAAATCGATTCCATTGTGAATCACATGCACCCGCGCAGGATCTACATCGAAGAAGCGCTTGATGTCTTGTTTAGTCGCGCCGGAGACGGCGATAATTGCATCGGCCATTTCCAAGGCGGTTTTCTCGATCCAAAGCGAAAAATCATATCCGCACGCCAGCTGTTCGCGTTTCCAGGGTCGAAGCGGCTCGAGCGAATGAACCGTAATGACCAGAGGTAAACCGTAGTTCTTTTTTGCCAGGATCCCGCCGAAGTGAGTGTACCAGGTGTGACAATGCACAAAATCGGCGTCGATGCTCATGGTGTTGAAATCTGTGCAGCGCCGCACCGCAGCGAAAGCCGAATGCAACGGCTTTGGGCACGTAAAATTACTGGTGTCTAGTTCGAAGCCGATAACCTTGAGATTACGTTCCTCGACACGTTGATCGCCAAAGCAACGAACTTCCACTGGCATCGTTTTTGCCAATTCACGCGACAAATAGCCTACGTGCACGCCGGCACCACCGTAGATGTGCGGCGGATACTCGTTAGTCAGGAAAAGGACCTTCACGCGAGTGAAGCATTGAATGACGAATGCCGATTGTCGAATGCCGAACTAATGACGAAGTTCGGATGATCAACGCTGTGATGCGCAGTCGCGGACGCTTAGCTCTTCACTTTAAGCAACAGCACTGGCACATCGACTGCATGCCGCACCTTGTCAGCGGTCGCTCCATAAAGAATGTCGCTAATGAGCCGATGGCCATGCGTGGTCATTGCTATGAGATCGACGTTTTTCTCGTGCGTGAGCTTAATGATCTCATCCGAAGGTTCACCTAGCGCTAGCACAGCCGCACAGCCAAAACCTTCCTCGGTCAGCTCACGGGCGCGGTTTTCCAGATAAGCGCGGTCCTGCTTCATCTCCTCGCTTTCGGCGAGTTGAAGCTGATTAAAGTTCCGGGCGACCCAGCCATCAGCGACGTGCACCAGCAGCAATTTAGCACCTGTTATGCGCGCCAAAGGTTTGATGTGCGCAAGAATTGTTTCGTCAGCCGGACTGTTCTCAAGCGGGATCAGAATGTGGTGATACATGGCTTCGCCACGTTAGAATCGTTGAATCCTTAACGGTTAGATCGGCTGTGAATCACATTATTTGGGAACAGGCAATCGAAGCGAATTGTAGAGCGCTTTCAGCACGGCGTCGGGAAGAAATGTATCCAAGAGTAGTTTTACGTTGAGCACAATGATTATCCCCGCGGTCGTCCAGCCCAGAATTTTTATCCATAACGGATTTGCGAATTCGCCCATCTTCGGTTTTTCGTTCGTGAACCGCATCAGTGGCCAGACTGCGAATCCGAGCTGCATACTCAAACAGACCTGGCTGGCAATCAGCAACTCGGTCGTTTTTCCTTCTCCGAAGATGCCGATCACGAGCACCGCAGGAACGATGGCAATCAGGCGCGTGATCAGCCGGCGCAACCAAGGGGTGATTCGAAAATTAAGAAAACCTTCCATCACAATCTGGCCTGCGAGCGTACCGGTGAGAGTTGAGTTTTGTCCCGATGCAAGCAGCGCAACCGCAAACAGAATGCTCGCAACGCTAACGCCCAACAGCGGGCTGAGTAATTTGTAGGCTTCCTGGATCTCTGCCACGTCCGGATGCCCGGACCAATGAAACACTGCTGCTGAAACGATCAGAATCGCGGCATTAATGAACAGCGCGAACATTAGCGCGAGGGTGGAGTCGATTGTCGCAAATTTGATCGCCTCCCGCCTGCCCACGGGCGTTTGCTCGAACTTGCGTGTCTGCACAATTGACGAGTGCAAATACAGATTATGCGGCATTACCGTCGCGCCGAGGATGCCAATGCTGTCGTACAGCATTTCCTGATTTGCGACAATTCGCGGACCTGGGACGAACCCGCCAAGAATGCCAGCTAAGCTCGGCTGGGAGAAGATAATCTCCGCAGCGAAACAACCGCCGATGATCGTAATCAACGTGATGACGATCGCCTCGATGTAACGAAATCCTTTGGTTTGCAGATATAGCACCAGCAGCACATCCGATGCGGTGATGATGCAGCCCCACACAAGCGGAATCCCGAAAAGAAGCTGCAACCCAATGGCCGAACCCACAACTTCAGCTAAATCGCACGCAGCAATTGCGATCTCGCAAATAACCCAGAGAAACCAAACAATCGGTCTCGGATAGTGATCGTGACAGGCCTGCGCCAGATCGCGCCCGGTGGCGACGCCGAGTTTTATGCACAAATGCTGGAGCAGAATGGCCATCAGATTCGAAATCATGACCACCGATAAAAGCGCGTATCCGAACCGTGCGCCTCCGGCCAAATCCGTCGCCCAGTTGCCCGGATCCATATAGCCCACGGCGACCAGGAATCCCGGACCGGAAAATGCCATGAGCTTTCTCCAAAACGAGGCCGTGTCCGGCACAAGGATGGTGCGATGGACCTCCGGCAGAGAAACCTGTCCGCCCGTACGTCGCCAGGTCACGCGGGGTCTTGCCGTGGTTGCGATTTCTGGCTGCGCCATGGATTCTTCTAAATGGATTTAGGTTACACTAACTTAATTATGTTCAGATCTTATTCTGTCAATAGCCAATCTTTGTTTGTTGACTGTTGTTGTGATGCCATTATGTTCGCCGGCATGCGAAACAAAAAGGCGTCTCGATCGCCGGCTGGCACTTCCGCGGCTGTGGAGGATTACCTCGAACGCATCCTTGAACTCATCAATTCCAAGGGATACGCCAGGGTGATCGATATCGCGGCTGCATTAGAGATTTCGCAGGCCAGCGTCACGAACATGGTTCAAAGGCTCGATGCCGAGGGGCTTCTCAAATATGAAAAATACCGCGGGCTTCTTTTAACTGCGGCAGGTAAAAAACTGGCCCGCAGAATCGCCCAGCGGCACAAGCTGCTCACGGAGTTCCTCAGACTGCTCGGTTTGGACGACCGAGTGATTCATCATGACGTCGAGGGCATGGAGCACCACGTCAGTCCCTCCACGTTGCGCGCAATTGCGGCGCTGACCCAGCAATTGCAGCACAGACCCTCCCTACGCGCTCAGTTGCAAGCTTCTGCGGTTTAGCAACTGGCCAGAACACTACTCCACTACGGGTTCCGAGAGCTCGTCATCGTGGCAGCAGAGTCGCTCAACTTCTTGAAATGCAGCTGCTTGACGCGGCGGTTATCGGCTTCGGAAACGGTGACCAAATAATTATCGATCTTAACTTGTTCGCCGGTCTTCGGCAGATGCCCCAGCAGATGCGTTACGTAACCGCCGATCGTGCTCACGTCGGGGCTTTCCAAGTCAAGCTTCGCCAGATCGTTGAGCTCGTACAGCCCAAGCCCTCCGTCCATACTGAATTCGCTCGCGCTGATTTTGCGAAACTCTTCCTTTTCGAAATCGAATTCGTCCTGAATGTCGCCAACAAGTTCCTCCAACACATCTTCCATCGTCACGAGCCCCACAGTCCCTCCAAATTCATCCACAACGATTGCCAGATGCGCGTGCCTGCTAAGAAATAATCTGAGAAGATTTTCCAGCGGCATCATCTCGGGAACCGGAAGCAACTCCCGCTTGATCTTCATCAAATCGGGATGCGGGTCGCGCATCATCGGAAGCAGTTCCTTAATGTGAAAGAGGCCGATGGTGTTATCCAGATTCTCCCGGCAGAGTGGGAAGCGCGTATGCTGGGATTCTATGGCCTTTTTCACGTTCGTTTCGAAATCGTCGTCCACGTCCAGGTAAACTATGTCGCCGCGCGGCGTCATGATATCCCGTACGACTCGGTCCCGCAGGTCCAGGACATTAAATACAAGTTCACGGCCGAGAGGGGTAACCTCGGCCGATTTTTCACTTTCGCGCACGATCAAGCGTAGTTCTTCCTCGCTATGGGCCAACTCCCCCTCGGCGATGGGTTCGACGTGAAGAATTCGCCGGAGCACCCAGTTACTCGCGGCGTTTAGAAACCCGATCGCCGGCTTAAAAATCACGTAAAACCACCGCAGCGGGACGCTCACAAACAATGCAGCCTGCATCGACTTGCGGATGGCCAGAATTTTTGGGGCCTGTTCGCCTATCACAATGTGCAAAAACGTGATCGCCGAGAACGCCAGTGCGAACGATATCGATTTGATGAGGGCCGGAGATTCGATTCCTGCCAGAGTGAAAAACGGCAGAAGCATTCGCGCGAGGAAAGGTTCCCCTAACCAGCCGAGGCCGAGGCTCGCCATGGTTATGCCGACCTGACACGCAGACAGATAGGCGTTTAGGTTCTCCTTAATTTGTCGTACGATGCCAGTTCGCTTGCTGCCCCTGCCTGTGATGGTCTGAATGTGACTGATGCGAATTTTGACCAGGGCAAACTCGGCCGCCACGAAGAACCCGTTAAGCAGTACGAGCACGGCGATGGCCAGCAGTTTACCGATCAACACCATCGGGGGGTCCCAGTGCTGCACAATCTTTTCGGCGATTGCCGCCAGAGTTAGGGGAAACATGAAACAGTTCATTTGTAGCACCCGGCCGTGCCCGGGCTAACGCGTCGCAAGGCCAGTCTGGCTACAATTTACCAGCTTGACTTGGTTACGCCAGGGATCAACCCCTGTGAAGCCAGTTCGCGAAAGGTGAGCCGCGACATCTTGAACCGGCGAATGAAAGCGCGCCGGCGTCCGGTGACTTCGCAGCGGTTCACCACACGCGTTGGACTCGCGTCACGCGGCAATTGAGCCAAGCCAGCGTAATCTTTTTTTGCCTTGAGCTCGGCGCGCAAGGCGGCATACTTTTTCACGGTCGCGCGCTTGCGTCCATTGCGATTGATCCAGGCTTTCTTGGCCATAAAGAAGGTGGAATCTAGCCGGACTCTGCTGGTTTGCAACCGCGGCTCCAAGGGTGACGGCTGCCCAAACCGGCGTTCCTTTAAAGAAGCTCTAGCCCAGGGCGCCTGCGCGGCGTTTCTGTTTGACTAGTACGCTGGTGGACCGGCGAGCGCCCTCTCGGGGAGAGCCGCGCTTCTGCTTTACGGCTTGTGTCCGGTTCAGGCTGTCTTG
>Ga0210403_10003160_pt1 | contig 14596 bp, 13 predicted proteins | sample IncBWC19MmetaG_FD_150863 | JGI IMG/M metagenome (GOLD analysis project Ga0210403, IMG submission 150863) | Forest soil microbial communities from Barre Woods Harvard Forest LTER site, Petersham, Massachusetts, United States - Inc-BW-C-19-M | ecosystem: Environmental > Terrestrial > Soil >... | reverse complement strand
TGTGTGGTTCCCCCACCGAGAATTCATTCGCTCGGACGGAGGAGAATTAACCTTTTCGCCTGTCCGCGCGCACAAAGCGCAACAAAGGAGAATGACGGTAGCCGGAACGATCAGGGAGCCGAACGCAGAGAACTCGTAGAATGCCAAGCCGAAAACGATAGGAACAACCCAACTCTCGTCCGCCTGAACAAATGCAATGACTGACTGGGTCGGATCGCTCATCCCTTCTCCGCGATACCGCGGCCAACGCAAATTCGCGCCGTCACGCCCGCAAGGCACCACCCGCCGTGGCAGGGTCCTGTTGACCGCGATCGCTGTCGTGCAGAGGGCGAAGGTCTTGCCGTTCGTGTGTGACGCAATGTCGCTGGACGCTTGTGCCGCCGGGTCGTCATCCATTTCTTTCATAAGGACCTGGAAGGTTAATCTTGATGACTAGCGGCCAATCGCATCCTCTGATGACAATACGCGTGATGACCGTGCGGGGTCGTGCGTGGTTTGGTGTCAACGTGAAGAAGAACTCGATCTTTTTGGCAAAACGAAGCGGCGTCCACGCGGTGGCACACCATCTGATTGGAGACCAGTTCTGGGTTTGGTATTTTGTTTTTGCCCTTGGTCTTGTTTTCCATTTCCTTATGTCAACCCATTAGAGAGTTGCTTTCGGGCTCGCACTGGCGCAGCTGGCGTCATGACCAACGGCCGGGGATAATTCCCCAGGTGCTCGACCCCGGGCGCAAGACACCAGGTATTTGTGACGAATTGCCCCAGGAGGTCGATTGCTTACAGTGCAGGTACTGTGGTCTCGAAATCCAACCACGGATATCGCCGCGATACGCTTCGGAAGAGCCCCCAGCCCCCCCACCCCCCCCGTCGCATATCGGGCGATTACACTTGCCCCACCGAAAGGTGGGGTTTTTTTCTTGTCCAGCGACCTATTCCCGTTGAGACGTGGCAAGGGAATTCTGCGAGTTCGTGCTCCGCGATGAATTGCCGCCATCCAGACACGAATACTCCGATACAACGCGAAGTCCAAGCGGCCTGCGAAAGACGTTCTGGATACTTGCCGCTTCGCCCGTGACGTTTTCGCCTGAGCCGCAGTCCCATGGAAAGCGATTTCAAGCATCTTCGTTGCGACCCGCCGCCGGTTCGCGTGGCGATAACTTCAGCTACACCACGTGCTTTTATTTCCGCGGAAACGCCGCGGCAATTCGGGACAAAGCCAATGTCAGAGGTCTCAAGATGAACCCCCGGGGATACACAACTGGGTCTCGGTGCTCAGGCGGGCCGGGCGGGAAAGGTCTTAGACTACGATGATCGAATGACATGAGGCGGCGCAATCGAACACGACCGCTGAAATGTGGATCATCCTAGGAGGCGAAAATGGCACAAATTCATTCGCACCTCGTGGCAGCTGGTTTGCTCGTGGGGCTGACCACAGCGCTGACAACGCCCGGTTTCAGTCAAAGCAGCACGAAGGTTGGCGTCTTGACTTGTCATACCTCCGTTCGTTTCGGCTTGGTCCTCGCGTCGCGACAACGACTAAGATGCCAGTTCAGCTCGGATCATGGCGGCAGCCCGGAGGATTACGCCGGCCACATCATCCACGCGGGTCATGACCTTAGTCTCTCGGCGCAAGGCATCATGGTTTGGGGAGTTCTCGCTCCGACGAATGATTGGCAGCATGGCGCGCTCGCCGGCCTATATTGGCGCACCAGCGCCAGCGCGGGCCCGGGTCTCGGCGTGGGGCCCAAGACCCTTGTCGGCCGATCACATCGATCTCTCGCCCTGGAACCGCTTTCGGTAGCCGGCGTGAACCTTGCAGTAGGGATCGCCGGCCTCAGGCTTCGGTTGGCGCGCTAAGCGCGCTTGGCGGGAATGCCATTGCATAGTCGGCTCCACCATTGTGCGCGCTACCACGGGCATTTCGCTTTGGGTCGAGACCTTTGAATGCCGGAAGCAGGGGCGGGGTTGATGTCGATCAAGCGTCCTTGCCATCGACAGGGCGTCGGATCGGTTACACTCTGGATGCCCCACTTCCTGCCGTTCGCGCGCGGCAATGATGATTGCGCTGCAGCGACGACGACATCGGCACGCGCGGTCAGGTGATGTAGCTTACAGCCGCTAAGTGACGTACCGACTCCGGCTTCTCACACGCGGCGTCACTGCCGAAAACTCCAAGATCGGCGCTAGCTCAATTGATCGTCCACAATCTGTCTATCAACACACTGAACAGAAGCAACGCAAAGCCAATGAATATTCCGTAAGGCTCAAAATCGACCTCCCCCTCATCCAGCACGCGAAAATCGACACCAAGTCCTTCATACAAGAAAAGGGATCCCGCCAGTAGAAAAAGCCCAGTGAGAGTGAGTTTGACGAAGCCCATGGTTACCTCCGTCTGGTCTCTATTAAAGGCCCTCCCTTGACAATGCGTGGCCACGCGGAAGCGCGACGAACCCTGTCGGTACTCGAAACTGCTCTGCCGCGCACGGACCGGATCACGTCGCCGGTCCGGGGGTCGTTCTCAGCTGCAGGGACGTCGGCCTTGATCGCCCGCAACCACACCGCCTCAGATTAGCATTCGAACCTTCGCCGATCTCCGTAAATGGGGCGACGCATCGAAATGTCGCATCTCCGAGACAACCGGCATCTCCGGTAGAAGCTACCTCGGCGATTGGGTCTGTCGCGTGATGACCAGACTTTGCCCTATCTACCGCGTCACGCCCGTCCCCCATCGCCTATGCATGAAACGCTCGCATGGCGAAAACAGGCTCTTATCCGCGATGAGCCCGATGACAATAATAATCAGCATAATGCCGATAACTTGATCCATGGCGCTAAGCTCACGGCCATAATGCAGGAGATGGCCGAGACCGAAGCCGGTCAGGATCGTGACGAAAATCTCCGCCGCCATGAGCGACCGCCAGGCAAACGCCCAGCCTTGCTTCATGCCGCTGATCAGGAACGGCAACGATGCCGGCAGAATGACCCGCGCCCACTTGTCCAAGCCCTCAGAGCCCATTGTGCGCGCAACCCGCGCGTAGATCGGCGGGATCGATCTGGCGCCGGTGCTCGTTGCGATCACCACCGACCCGACCGTCCCCATGATCACAACAAATAGCATTGCGCCCTCGGTCTGCCCGAACCAAAGCAGAGCCAATGGGATCCAGCAGACGCTCGGCAGGGTCTGCAGGCCAAGCGCCAAGGTTCCGATCGTGTCCTGAAAAACATCGGAGGTGCCGCTGAGGAGTCCGAGCGGCAGCCCGATTATGACGCCGATCGCATAGCCAATCAGCAACCTTTGCAACGTCACAGCGGATGCCTCGATGAGCGAGCCGTCGTTGAGCGCAGCCCATAAGTATTCGGCGACGCCTTGCGGCGGCGGCAATAGCACCGGCGACCAGCCACCAACCATCGTGGCCGCCTGCCACAGCCCAACAAGCGCCGCGAAGAAAATCGTCGCGACCAGACTTCGTCTCATTCGGAAACCTCCGCGGATACGTGTCCCTTCAACACGGTCATGATGCGCTGCGCAAAGCCGGCTAGCTCGGGCGTGTTGATATCACGCGGGCGGGAAAGCGGGATGCGGAACTCCTCGCGAATGCGTCCGGGACTCGGCGACATCAGAATGACGCGGTCGCCGAGGCAAACCGCTTCCCGAACATTATGTGTGACGAGGACAATGGTTTTTTTGCGGCTCTGCCAGATACGCTGGATGTCCGAATAAAGTTGCTCACGCGTCAGCGCGTCCAGCCCGGACAACGGTTCGTCCATCAAAAGGACCCGCGGATCGGGTGCCAGCGAGCGGGCGAGCGCAACGCGCTGCTTCATCCCGCCCGAGAGTTCGTGAACGTAGGCTCGCTTGAATTTCGCGAGCCCGACAAGTTGGAGATGGTAGGCGGCGATCTCGCGCCGCTGTGCTGTCGAGAGGTCGGGCCTGCGTCCGAGACCGAACATCACGTTGCCAAAGACGTTGAGCCAGGGGAACAGCGCCGATTCCTGGAACATCACCAGGCGGTGCCGCCCGGGACCGTCGACTTGCCGATCATCCGCGAGCACTCGGCCGTTGTCGGGCATCGTTAGACCCGCGATGATATCAAGCAGAGTGGACTTACCGCATCCACTCGGCCCGACCAGGCAGACAAATTCCCCCTCACCCACGTGCAGCGTAACGTCGTCGAGCGCGTGGACCGTCGCGCGCGCCGTCCGAAACCATTTGGAAACGCGCTCGATCACGAGCTTCGCGGGCGGAGCCGCACCGAGATCTTCGCGAGCCGACATCAACGTTTCTCGATCAAACGCGACAAATTCGGAGCGTTGCGCAGAAACCCGACCGCCTGCGCGCTCGTGACGATCTTGTCGAGTTCCTGGCGCGAAACCTCGTGCGTCCACATGATCCGCTCCCACGCCCGCGCGATCAATTCTTCCGATACATTGGCACGCATTTCTGTCATCAACTCTTCGCGCACCAGCTGCTGCGCTTCGGCCGGATTCTTAGCGATCCAATCGGTCAGCTGCTCGTGCGCCGCGACGAACTTACCAACGAGATCACCCTGCCTCTTGACGAATTCGACGCGCGCGACAAGGAGGGTCGTGATGGCGTCCGGTTCTTGCACCAGTACTTTGCCGCTGGCCTCCCGTTCCAGAAGTGACACCCAGGGCTCGACCGTCCAAACCGCGTCGAGTTTCTTTTGCCTGAAGAGCAGGAGCTGATCTGGATTTGCCGTCGGTAGGACTTGCGCGTCGCCGCCTGTTTGCGTAATTCGGAGGCCGCCGGCTGCGAGCCAGGAGCGCGCCGCGACGTCCTGTGTGTTCCCGAGCTGCGGCGTGGCAATCTTCTTCCCGCGGAAATCCGCCGCGGTCCGCAGACGGGAATCGCCCTGTACAACCAGGGCCGATCCGCCCTTGGCGGCGCCCGCGATGATTCGCACCTCTTCGCCGCGTGATCTCGCATAAGCGTTGATGGCCGGGTTGGGCCCCACATAGGTGAGGTCGATCGATTTCGCGAGAACTGCTTCTATCGCGCTTGGCCCGGCATTGTAGGCGAACCATTGAACGGTCGCGTCGGAACCGAGGCGTTGCTCGAACCAACCTTTTCCCTGGCGCGACAATCCGTGCGCAACGAGTGCTTGAGCGTGCGTGACATTCGGAAAGTGCCCGACGCGCACAATCGTCTGCGCGAACAACGACACGGGTGCGGAGAGCAAGAGCAGACCGGCGATCGCGAGCAGGGCGAGTGCCATGCGCAGATGCGTCAAGCGCTCTGCTGATCCGATGTCCTTCATGAGGAGCTTGTATCCTCTCCGGCGCGGACGGCGGGATTGTAACCCAATCGGGACTTTCCCCCAAGGGCTGCGAGATCGTTGCGCCCATCGGATTACTCGATCGCTGCGAGGCGCCGGGAATCCGCGGAAGAAGGTTGCGAGTAATAAAGCGCAATAATCGAATCGGGACAGATGAGATTCTGAATTGAAAATTGCGCATTGGCGCCCAATCGTCAATCAACAGTACTTGCCCGGATTCGCACAATCCTTTAGCAAAAATATCGGCACATTTGCACTTCAGTCAGCAAAGACCGGCGCATGATTGACTTAACAACCGAAGCACTCACCGCGCTGTTTCAGGTCATCCTGATCGACCTGGTACTGGCCGGCGACAACGCCATTGTCATCGGGCTGGCGGCGGCAGGACTGCCGCAAAAGCAGCGCGCCAAGGCTATTCTGATCGGCATCATCGCGGCGACAGTACTGCGCGTGGCGTTTGCCGGCTTTACGATACAGCTTCTGAGAGTCGTCGGCCTCCTGCTTGCCGGCGGCATCCTGTTGCTTTGGGTCTGCTGGAAGGTGTGGCGAGAGCTGCGCACCTCAGCCGAGGAGGAGCAGGATGCGACGGCGGCATTCGTGAACCTCGACGCCAATGCCGCCGGCACGATGGCGGGTCAGGCGAGGCGCAAGACGCTTGCGCAGGCGTCCTGGCAAATCGTGGTTGCCGACGTGTCGATGTCGCTCGACAATGTTCTGGCCGTCGCCGGCGTCGCGCGCGAACATCCATACGTGCTCATCTTCGGTCTCGGATTGTCAATCTCATTGATGGGCGTGGCGGCGAGTCTTGTCGCGCGTCTGCTGCAAAAACACCGCTGGGTCTCTTACTTGGGCTTGGCTGTAATTTTGTATGTAGCGCTTCAGATGACCTATCGCGGAGCGATCGAGGTCTGGCCTGTCGTCAACTCGATTCCGGCGCTGCGGTAGCGGCCGACCGTCGTCCGCAGGTGGGGCTTTTCTTGCCTGTCAAGCCATACCGTGGCGACGTGGTAAGGCGAATTCTGGAGTTCGCGCTCCGCGATGAATTGCCGCAGCCCAAATGAAAGTGTTGCGATACAATCCAAAACCATTGGGTATTTGCCCCCAGGGCACCCACCGGAAATCGACGCGATACGAACCACGGTACATATGATGCCCGCCTCCTTCGACGTCATCGACCGAATGGACGCGCAGCGATTGGGCGACGTTAAGGCGTCGAACCCTGACGATTGGGATTTAGATCATCATGTCCGTGTGGAGAATTTTCTGAACGCGAGCCGCAGTGGGGCGATGGAACCCACCTTCGAGGCTGTCTCGAGACGGCCATCGGATGCGATTGCTTTTCGACCCATATTCGCGCTGCCCGGAGCCGTGGTGGGCCTAGCTTATATCGGAAGTTACGTTCTGCTCGACTGGGTGAGCTTCGTTCAACCGATTACGCCGTTCGGTATTACGCCGTGGAGCCCCGGCACCGGCTTGGGATTCGTTATCGTCCTGCTGTTCGGCCTGCGCATGATCCCCTACCTGTTCATCGCCCCGCTACTCGCCGATCTCGTCAACTTGCCTTCGTTCCCACCATGGAGCGTCGAGCTGCCTGCAGCGGCGTTGATCGGCGGAGGTTACGCAGCGGCCTCGATGATCCTTCTACGTCCATCCGTGCGTTTCGATCCCGCCCTATCATCGCTGCGCGATCTCCTGCTGCTGATGCTCGTCGCGCTGGTTAGCGCAAGTTTCGTGGCGTTAGCTTATGTGGGCCTCATGGTTACCGCCGGCCTACTGTCGATCGAGGAGCTGGCGCCGGCGACGTTTCGCTATTGGGTCGGTGACTTCATCGGCATCATGGTCGTCACTCCGTTTGCGCTGATTGCGTTGACGCACAGACGTACGATACCGGCCTCACTCGAATCGACGCTTCAGATCGTCGCTATCGTCGCCGCACTGGCGCTCATATTCGGCTTTGCGCATGAGCAGCAATTTCAGCTGTTCTACTTGCTGTTCCTGCCGATCGTATGGATGGCGGTGCGGGCGGGGCTGGAGGGTGTCAGCGCCGGCATCCTGATTACCCAGATCGGCCTCATCGTCGGGGTTGAGTTGTACGGGAAGGGTCCTCACGACTTTATTGCGTATCAGCTGTTGATGCTCATTTTGGCCATGACGGGCCTCGTCGCAGGCGAGCTTGTCACGGAGCGTCGCCGCACCGAGTTCGAATTGCGCCTGCATCGGGAATCGCTGGCACAGATAGCGCGGCGCGGCAACCTGGGCGAGCTCGCCGCCGCGATCGCTCACGAAATCAACCAGCCGCTGACAGCCGCCGGCACCTATACACGGCTCGTCACAGATGCGCTCCACGAGGGTGATCCCGACATCGTTACCGTAGCGGGGACCGCGGAGAAGGCGGCCGCACAGGTCGAGCGCGCAGCCGAAGTGGTACGGCGACTGCGCGCTCTGGTTCGCCTCGACCGCAGCGCACGCGCGCCATGCAACGTCGAATGGATAATCAGGAAAACCGTTGCGTTGTGCCAGCCCGCTCTCGATCACAGCCGCAGCGTTGTTCGCTGGACCACAGCCGCCGACCTTCCCTCCGTCATGGTCGATATGCTGCAGATCGAGCAGACCTTGCTCAATATCATGCGGAATTCGATGGAAGCGATCGAAGAATCCGACCGGCCCAATGGCCTGATCAATATTGAGGCCGCCTTGAAGGACCCTCGTGTGGTCGAAATCCGGGTCGCCGACAACGGACCGGGATTCCCGCCCGATTTCATCGACTCATTCCTGCCGTTCACCTCCAAGAAGAAGGAGGGGCTCGGCATCGGACTATCCTTGTGCCGATCGATCGTAGAAGCCCATGGCGGCCGACTTTGGCTGAACCGCGATGCAGGAGGCGCCGAGGTCCGTTTCACGCTTCCCGTTGCAGAGGAGATTCATCATGACTGATCCGATCCATGTTGCGCTCATCGACGACGACGAAGCCGTGCTCGACTCGTTGCAACTCTATTTCAAACGCAAACACGCCAGGGCCACTTGCTTTCAGGCGGCGGAGGATTTCCTCAAAGCCGCAGATAGCGGCGAGCGGTTCGATTGCATTATTGCCGACGTCCGTATGCCCCGAATGTCGGGTCTCGACCTCGTGCAACATCTGAAGAACCGCGGCTCGATCCACCCTATCATCCTGATCACCGGACATGGCGACATTGACATGGCGGTCGCGGCCGTAAAAGCCGGCGCCTGCGACTTCATCGAAAAGCCGTTTGATGAAAGCCGCCTGCTCGCCAGTGTCCGCGACGCGGTGGAGAAGGGACGCCAGCGAATGAACGACCGAGCCGACCTTCAGCAAATGCAAGCGCGTTTCGAGTTGCTGTCCAAGCGGCAGCGTGAGGTCATGGAACTGGCTGCGGCAGGACTATCGAACAAGGAGATCGGCGCCAAGCTCAGCATCAGCCCCAAGACCGTCGAGAACCATCGCGCTTGGGTCATGGAGCGAATCGGCGCGAGAAATGTCGCAGACCTCGTGCGCATCGCCATCCAAATCCGCATGCCGGTGTAGGTGTGGCGTCGGCGGTTGGAGATGGTCATCGAAGGGGCCACGGCGGCCGCACACCTTGCCGTAAAAGGGGCGGGGAGCAATGATCCAGATCCCGGAGCGCTCAACACCAATTGCCGCCTCCCATCGAGCCGTCCTCCGGATCGCCGCCGCGATCTCGGGCGCGACGCCTCCGACGTGATCCCTTCCCGATGTCAATGTCGTGGGGCTTGCGATCAAGGTCACACAAAGCATCGATCACGTCGTCAAAACGGATCACGCGACTGGAACCGGACCGCACTGCAGGCATCGGTTCGAGGGCACAGCTGCCGGCGGCCCAAGACGACAGGATGGCCCGCTTTTCGGACCTTGTCAGGCTAGGGTCTCGCACCACATCGCGAGGATGCCGAAAAAACCGATTCGGTTGAAGGAGCCTTCCAAGCTCATCAGCAAGGAATTCGACCAGAGGAAAGAGCACGATCTTCTCAGGGCGTCCTGACATTTCTACAACTCACTCGTGACCACTGAACCGCTTCCAATATTCCTGCGTCCTTGATGTCGTGCTCTGATATGGCGGTGGCTCCACGGAGTTCAATCTCGAATGATCGTCGACAGGCCACGAGCTCGCGTGGAGACGACTTCAGATACATCGTGCGGATATATCCTCCCGAGGCGGGGACGCCGCGACAATTCGGGACGAACGCCAAGGTCAATCCCCGTCGGGATGACCCCATGGGGACACGCCACTAGGTGTCGGCCGATCACATCGATCTATCGTGCTGGAACCGCCTTCGGTGACCGGCGTGAACCTCGCATTCGGGATAGCCGGCTTCAGGCTTCGATCCGTGAGTGGAACGCGGCTGTCGGGAATGCTTCCAGCCAGGTCAAGTGTCCTAAAGGACAATACCTCCAGCCATATCGGTTATGCGACATTCGATGCGCCGCCAACATTCGGGGGCGAGAACTGCCTGCATCGCGCGTGGCCCAGGATTGTAGACAAGCCAACGGTCACGTCGGAACCGGCGCGTTGCTCGAACCAACCTCTTCCCTGAATGCATCTAGCCTTCATACCTAGGGACCCACCCCCAGGGGCACATCCGGATTGTCCCGAATCTGCCAGAAACTAGCCTATTCGTTCACGTGGCCGTCTGATCTGTAACTTGCACAGTGAGCCTGTCGAATGAGGTCGAATTAGAAGGTTGATGCGCGGCTCAACGGCAGCCGTGATCGACGCATCCGTTCGAGACCGGAGGAATGGGCGTCCCCCATCCCTGATACGTTACGCGCTACCGAAAAGTTGCCGCCGTTTGTGGAGCAAAGCCTCGCGCGGGTCGTTACGAGTTCCTCACCTTGATACGACTAAATTGGAGTTTCAGTGGCTACGCGTCGCGTTAGTGTCGTCATTGCAGACCGCCACCCTTTCGTGCTGTGCGGGTTGAAGAGCGTATTGGAGGCTGAGAGCGAATTCAAAGTCGTGGCGAGCTGCCGAGACGGAACGACGTGCATCGAGGCGATTCGTGATCTGTCTCCGGAGCTGGCGCTGCTCGACATGTCTCTGCCTCCCGCGGGCGGACTCCCGATGCTCGCAGCGATCAGCTCGGAGCGCTTTCGCACTCGACTCGTTTTTCTCTCGGCGTCTCTCGAAACTTACGCTGTGGTAACCGCTATTGCGAGGGGTGCGTACGGCGTCATTCCGCAAGATGCCACACCGCAGCTCTTAGTGCGTTGCGTGCGGAAGGTCGCATCAGGGCAGAAATTGCTGCCGATCGCGTCTTGGGACCCAGAGTTGCGGAACGGCCATAAGCACTACTCGTCACATGGCTTCGGGACTCTCTCGGCCGTGCTTAGCACGCGCGAACGCCAGATTGTTCATCTGGTAGGTGAAGGACTGTCGAACAAGGAAATCGGGCGCCAGCTCAAACTCGCCGACGGCACCATCAAGGTACATCTGCATCGGATCTATCAGAAGCTTGCAATCCACAATCGAACGATGTTGGCAGTGCTGGCCAAGGGCGACCGTGACGGTATCGGGTCTCCCCATGATGCCGGGTCAGAAGGCGTCAAACCGAATCTTCCGACGCAAAGATGGGGGTTTCCATCAGCGCGTTAACCGCATGCGGAAAACGGCTTGCCACATCGACCGATAGGCCCCCTCGACCGCTACAGCAAAATCGGCGGCATCGCAAAGCGGTGAGCCGCGCATCGTGTCACGCAGCCCGAAGCGCAGATTCACCGGTCTCCTGCGGTCGCGTGCCAGACCGATCGCGCGTTGCAGGTAGCCGTCCTCGTCCTCGGCGATCAACTCATCGAGGCCGACCGCCATCAGCAGGCTTGCTCCCACCCTCGCTGCATGCCGCTTTCCGCGCAGCACAATGACCGGGACCCCCATCCACAGCGCCTCGCAGGTCGTCGTCGCGCCGTTGTACGGGAACGGGTCGAGCCCGATGTCAACGCGACGGTACATGTCGAGGTGCTCCACCTTGGCAATGACCATCGGGGCGAGGTCCAGGCGATCAGCGGCAATGCCGTTGTGAGCAAATTGCGACAGGAGCTCCGTTCGGGCTTCGCAATCGGCGAGCTGCCGAGCCTTAAGAAAGAGCCGCGACTCCGGCAGCGCCGAAAGGATGCGTGACCAGAGTCTTACCACGTCGGGCGTGATCTTGATGAGGCTATTGAATGAACCAAACGTCACGTGATCCTGCGTCAACGCCGGCGGGGCGCTGACGGGCGGCGCCTCGTCGGGCGGGCGGTAGCACACGAACGGGCGCTCGAGCCGCACAAGCTGCTCGGTATATGTCTCGTCGCTTGCCCCTTCCGGATCGGCTATGCGATCGGTCAGCCGGTAGTCCATGGCGTCGAGTCCGGTCGTGTTCGGATAGCCGAGCCAGGTAACCTGCACAGGCGCTGGCCTCAAGCCGAACAGCGTGAGACGATTACGGGCGGTATGGCCGGAGAGATCCACCAGAATGTCGATGCCATCCCGGCGAATACCTTCCGCCGCCTGCGAATCGCCGATCTCCGCGATGGACACCCAATGATCCGCCGCGGCCATGAGCCGCCGGGTCACTTCGTCGATCCGCATCGTGTTGGCGTAGCAGAACACCTCGAAGTGCGACCGGTCGTGGTGCGTGATCAGGGGCTCGAAAAATGTCGCGACCGCATGGCGCCAGAAATCACCGGAGACATATCCGATCCGCAGCCGTCGGTGGGGGTCGTCGGCGCCGCGCGGATTATTGACTGCGAAGGCGGGTGGCGCGTGAGCGGCGGCCCAGCGGCGGTGTTCCGCGAAGAGCTGCTCCGGCTCGACTTGCGGGTCGTAGTTGAGAGCCAGAAGCAGATTGCTGTGGGCGTTCACATGATCCGGCCGCAGCTCAACCGCCCGCCGATACGCGGCCACGGCCTCGCTCGGGCGTCGTTGATTTAGCAATGCATTGCCAAGATTGTTGTAGGCTGCGGCGTTCGCAGGGTCGCGTGCGAGAACGCGCTCGTAATGCTCGATCGCTTCGTGCCATTGCCCCAGCTCCCCGAGCACGTTTCCCAGATTGCTCCGAGCCTCAACGTAGTCCGGCCGCAGCGCCAAGGCGCGGCGATAGCTGTCGCAAGCTTGCGCGAAATCGCCCAACCTCTCAAAGTTGAAGCCGAGGTTGTGATGGGCTTCGGGCGACAGCGGATCGTGTCGAAGCGACTCCTCGATCCACGCCAGGGCGCCCCGATGGTCACCGCGCTGGCCGGCGATCACGCCAATGAGGTGCAGTGCGCCGGCGTGGGCGGGCTCGGCCGTGAGGATCGCGCGATAGGCCGCCGCCGCCGCCTCCAGATTTCCGAAGTGATGGCGCTCGACGGCCACGCGAAATGCCTGCCGCAGGTTGTCCGGATCGGGTTGCTCGGTCATGGCGGATTTTGGTTCAGCTGCCCGCCATCGTCATGGGCGAAAAGCCGCGGCCGTTCGTTCGATCCAGGATCGCTGGCGCGACAATCGGCCGTGCCGGCCCGCCGGCAAAAAAAACCGGCGGTTCCGCCGGCGTGAGCATGTCCCGATCTTTGCGAATCGGGACATGCCTTGTCTCTCGGCTGCGCCTGTTATCTTCGGTGAACCGGTATCAAGCTCGTCGAAACATGCGCTAGCGCTGGACCGGAATGGTCTGGGCGTTGCTATCCGTCGAACTCCCGGTGTTCCCAGCGGTCATGTCTACGATCTTTCCCATCCGGGCCAGTTCCGGCGCTTCGTACTTTTCCAGCGGCTTGATGCGGCGAGCTTCCGTGGTCTTAGTGGTCATGGGTATCTCCGTTTCGCGATGCGTGATGCTCTACTGATGGACCATGCTCGTCAAGGACCAATGGCACGGGACCGGAAGCAATCTGACCTTCGAGCTGCTGCAACCAGATTTCCAGCGTCGCAATCGCCTGGAACTGCGCTAGCGAATGGGTGTGGCCGAGCCTGGCCCGGGCGACCGCCTCGGGCCATTGCTCGCGGTCCACGATCCCTCTGTCGACGACCCGCGGCGCGGATGTCAGAGCGCTGATCCAGGCCTTGCCGTTGCGGAGTCCTTCGTAGAACGGCTGGTCGAAGATGGTCTTCTCGCGCCGCTGCCGCAGCGGCTCGGGTAGGATGCCTTCGAGCGCCCGCCTCTGCAGAAATCGATCCGCCCGCGGATCGAATTTCTGATCAGGCGGCAGCGCCAGCATGAACTCGACCAATGGCCGGTACAGCAACGGGTGCCTGAACGCGAAACGCTGCGGGATCTGGTTCAGATTCGCGACCCGGCCACACAGCCTGACCAGCGCGTCGAAGCACCAGCCCTGATCGATCGTCGCGTGATCGCTCGATAGCAGGCGTCCGCCGCGTTCATCGAGCGCCATCCGGCGGGCATAGTCCCCATCGATCCACGGCGAGGTGTCGGGCCGCCAGCCGGCCCGCAGCGGCGGCTTGCGCATCGCCCCGAAAAGCGGTTGCAGCACGTAGTTCACGGCCCAATGCAGCAGCGAGCGCTTGCGCCGGTCGGCGGACTGCCAGCGCCGCAGCTGCGACCAGAGCTGGACGAGCTCCAGGCCGCGGGCAAGGTCGGCGAGATAATACGGTTCGGTGCCGGCCCCGAAGAACACCAGATCCCCGCCTTGTCCGGTGAGCACCGCGGCGACCCCGTTCTGCTCGACCAACGCCTGGTATCGGCGCCGATAGCTCCAGTCGATCATCGGCAGGCCCGGTTCCGCGCAAAACCGATCGGGCAGCTCTGCAAAGGGGAGGACGGCGTCGCCGTCGATAACGTGCCACGGAACCCGATATTGCGCCAAAACCGACCGCATCCAGGGCGATTCATCGGCCTGCGCATAGCGATCGTAGACGAGCGAAATGGCTTCAAGGCGCCGCTCTCCGGATCGGGCCCCGACGCAGACCACGCTCGATGAATCAAGTCCGCCCGACAGCTCGCTCCAGACCGGTCCGTCGGCCCGCAGCGCCTGCGTCACGGCATCGTTCAACAACGAGCGAAACTGCTCCTCATACTCGCGATCAGAAATGGCCGGCGGAGCCGTGCCGTCTGGACGCCAAGTCCGCACGACGCGGAATTCATGTCCGTTCCAGGTCGCGGAATGACCGAATTCCAGCCGCCGGATCGCGCGATACGGCGTGCGCTCCGGTGGATGGAAGCAGCTCGCGACGTAGTCGGCGATGAAGTCCTCATCCAGGACGCCGACACCGGTTTCGGCGACCAGATCCTCCAGATGGGAGCCGAAGACGAGGCCCTGCGCCGACTTGCAGTAGAACAACGGCAGCAGCCCG
>Ga0210403_10003157_pt1 | contig 14601 bp, 6 predicted proteins | sample IncBWC19MmetaG_FD_150863 | JGI IMG/M metagenome (GOLD analysis project Ga0210403, IMG submission 150863) | Forest soil microbial communities from Barre Woods Harvard Forest LTER site, Petersham, Massachusetts, United States - Inc-BW-C-19-M | ecosystem: Environmental > Terrestrial > Soil >... | reverse complement strand
TCCTTCCCCGGACTTCGAAGCCCCCGTCTGGAAGACCGCACTGGTGACCCAGCGATGGCGCTGGTCGTTGTCCGAATTGGAGCGCTCCAGGTTAAAGAAGCGGTCATCCTGCGGCTCGAGAGTGGAATGCAAGTCGGTCGAGTCGTCAATCGAATGAGACCACGTGTAGCTTGAGAGCATCTCGAAGTGATTGTTAAAGCGCTTCGTGAGATTGAAGGTCAACGCGTTGTACCAGGAGTTGCCGTCGGAAAGCTGCGCGTCAACAGTGTTGAAGGCCACGGGCACGCCGAACCCGCCCGGGAAGCCTGCCAGCTTTGCCAGAGCCACCTGTGCTCCGTAACCGCCGGGAACTAACCCGGCGAACGAAGGATTCGGACCGGACGGCCGGAAGAAATTGAAAAAAGCCGCAGTGCCCAGATACTGACCGGCGAGTGGGCATCCCGTCAGTACACCGAGCACTTGCGGAGCGATTACCGTCACGCCGCAAGTCCCCGGGCCGTTGGTGCCCGCCGCAAAACTTGCCGAGGGTGCAGTTACCGTCAAGGGGTTGCTGACCGATATTCCAGAAGCAGCCGCGTTAAACGCATTTTGATCCAGGATGACAGGGTTCGTGAAATTTACGTCCTGTGCGTGGTTCAAGTGCAAGCCGCGAGTCCACTGGTAGCCGAGGCTGAACTTCCACGAGGGAGAGAGTTGGCGTTCGATGGTCAGATTTGCCTGCTGCGCGTAGCCGTATTGGAAATTCCTTGCGACCGGAAGATCGAACGGCAGAATAGGGAGCGGGAATCCCGCAGCAAGATAATTCTGGTTGGCAAAGAGCGAGCCCGCGGCAAATGGATTGAAGCGTTGCTGACTGGGCTCATACCCGAGGGTCAGTGATGTGGGAAATGCCGGATAAATCGAATTCGCGTTGAGCGCGCCCTGGAAAATGGAGGAGCCGTTCAAATTTGTCGGGGAGTCGAATCCATTTCCGCACACCGGAGGAGCCGGCGGCGGCAGTAAACCGCAGGCGGAAGCAAGGCCGCCTGTGGAAAGCAACTGCGTGGAACGCCCGCCATCCGCGGTTGCGGAGTCGAACGCGACTGCCAGCAATGGGTGGTCGTAAAACAGGCCGTAGCCCGCGCGGATAACGGTCTTGCCGTTTCCTGCTGGATCCCAGGCGATGCCGAAGCGCGGCGCAACATTCTTGTAGTCGCGTGGAATTCCCTCCACGACGCCCAAGGCCTGTTCGGCGGCTCCGTTGATGCCCGGCAGCGGCGCGAAAAGCGGTGTGATTTCCACGTCATAGCGCACACCATAATTGATGGTCACGCGTGGTTTAACGCGCCAGCTGTCCTGCCAGAAAAAACCGAGGGGCAGATTGTCGAAGGGCTGATTGGAAGTGCCAATGCCTTGAATGTAGGTGATCGGCGTGCCGAGCCCGTAAGACTGGAGACCGGTGGTGTCGGGAGTACCTGCGCCAAGCGAGATTCCGCCAAAATTGACGTCGCCGCCGAAGTCCAGCTGGAAGATCTGCTGTTTGGAAGAGCGCAGTTGAATGACGTTCACATCGCCGCCCATCTTAAACGTGTGCTTGCCGCGGATGATGCTCACGTTGTCCGTGAATTCGAACCGGCGCTCAATGCGGTCCACCGGTGAATATGGTTCGCGGCCGAAGTAGGCGGTTCCTGGGATGTTCACGCCAATCTGATCGCCCCCTGGCTCTTGGGAAAATCCAAAGTGCAGACCGCGGCGCGCCACCTGCATGCGGAACTCATTGAAGGCCGTGTCGCTGACGATGGTGTCATGCTGGAACGTGAAATCGAGGTCCCGCGACTGGCTGTAGCCAGCGCGAGAGCCGGAATTCTGTCCGAAGACCTGGTTCTGCGAGGTAGAAGGCAGGCCCGTGACCAGCGATGGAGAAACGCCCACGCGAAGAAACGAGGTATTGCGATTGTTCCAGCGCTGATCGATGCGCGCGGACCACAAACTGGTCTTCTCCTCGACCGGATAGTTTCCCCGGATCGAGTTCAGCGCCACATACGAAGCCGGCAAAGGCACGAGCCCTGTCCCGATGCCCAGAGGCACTCCGGACCCAACCGGAAGGCACACCACGCTGTTCACTTGTGTGGATAGCGGGCAAGGCACGGGAATCGGGAAGAACTTGGAGCCCAGTGCTCCCGGAATTCCAAGAAGAGCGGATGAAATCGGAACCGTGGACCCATCCACATTCTTGTTCATGTCACCGTTGATCGCCACATTTGACCCTGCGGCCGTAAGCGCCACCGCTTGCTCGAGCGACGCATTGCAACCAGCGGCCGCGAAGGCGCCCTGGTAAAACGCCAGTTGACTGCTTGTAAGAGTCAGGGGAAACGGAATACAAGGCGAGACGATGCCCGTGGTCAGCCCAAAATTTCCGGCGCCGATGCTGGAAAACCCGGTCTCTTCGCGCTGCGTGTATTCGTAGGAAAAGAAATAAAAGGTCTTATCTTTCTTGATTGGTCCGCCAAACGTCAGCCCGCTTTGCGTGCGAGTGTAGGCCTGCTTAACTGGGTCCAGGTTGCCCGTCGTCGGATCCACTTCCCCGGAAAACGCATTGCGCGCCTGAAACGCCTTGTTCCTCAGGTAGCCAAAGGCATCGCCGTGAAATTCGTTCCCGCCGCTTTTGGTCACAATGTTGATGACGCCGCCGGTGGCGCGCCCGTACTCCGCGTTGTAATTGCTGAGGATCAGCTGGAATTCCTGGACGCCTTCCTGGGAAATCGTGGAACGGATTCCGTTGATGGAATTGTCGCCGGCGTCGGCGCCGTCCACGCTGACCAGGTTTCCACGGGCGCGTGCCCCGCCGATGCTCAAGCCGCTATTGGGAGCAGGCCCAATGGTGGGAGCCATGTCGCGCGTGGTCTGCGAATTCGTAAGCGTAAAATTGATGTAATTGCGGCCATTGATCGGCAGATTGTCAATGCGGCGCTGCTCCACAGTATCGGAGACTTCCGTTTTGGTAGTCTCGATCGGCGCGGTTTCGGTGGTCACCGTGATGCTCTGCTGTTGCCCGCGAAGGTCGAGACGCGGGTCGAAGTTGGCGCCTTCGCCGACGGTCAGCACGATCGAAGCATTCTGGTAGACCGCGAACCCCCCTCCGCCGTCAACGCTCATGGTGTACTTGCCGGGAGGAAGCCCCACAAAATTGTAGTGGCCGGCGTCATCGGCGACGGTACCGCGCGTGGCGCCGGTATTCGCATTGGTGAGCGTAATCTTCGCCCCTTTGACCCCCAGGCCTTGCGGATCGACCACGGTTCCCGAAAGCGTCGAGGTATTTACACCTTGGGCTGAAATGTTTGTGGCCATGCCCAGCAACAGCACGCACAATGTGATTCCTGCCAGCATAATACGTAAAGCCGTTAACACACACACACCCTGCCTGCGTTGCATGAGTCCTCCCTTTAGGCACCGATGAAACTCCCGCTACCCCTAGCGGTGGCGGCACGCCGCCCTTTACATCCTACGCAATTGAATATTCGGCTTTTACTGCAATACCGTGCTGCTTTCAACTGAAAACTTCCCGCTCGTCGTCGCAGAGCCAAGCCTTTTCGGAAAAAGATACGCCGGCAGATTCTTGGAGCAGCGGTCTCCCTTCCGCGACGTCGCCAGGACCAGCGAAGAATGGCTTAGTGCTGCAAGACTGGCAAGCGACAAGATGCGAATCCGCGCCGAAGAATAAAGATGTCGCTGCTTGTCGTCATGCTTGATAGAAGCGGAGGCTTGAAATTAGTGTGGGATTGCTACCGACTGCTGGAGAGGAAGACTTGCAAGGAGGCGCGGCTAGAGTTGCAGATGGCGCTGGACGAGCCTGCGAAGCTTTTCGCGATCCTCGTCGCGCATGTGGACGAACTCGACGCCGCTGCCATCCGGGCCGATATTGCGGACGACGGCGGTGAAATTGATTTTGCGCAGGCCGGCGCGAACTTCGAGTTTGATCGAGTCGCCGACTGCGAGCTTCCGCGGCGATTCCAAATACGCGCCGCCCAGGCTGATCGTTTTTACGCGAGCGAGACCCGCAGGCGCGCCTTCGATCTGCGCGCGCAGCGGTGATTCCAAAGGAACACGAACGTACCGACGAGGAATGTTGTAGCTGGAGCTCGATTGTCCGGGCGCGCCAAACGCCGCCATCGCTTGCTTGAACGATGGCCGGTTCTCAATCATCGCCAGCGCATCTTCCGCTGCCGCGCGCAAACCTGAGGGTTCTGCATACGCGAGACCTTCGCGGCTTTCGGCCAGCATGCGAAGAAGCTCGGCGGCTTCCGCAGCGTGCATGCGGCCCAGCGCTTCAATAGCTTTGATGCGCACGAATTGGTCGCGCAACACCTCATGTTCGCCAGCCGCGATTTCCATCAATTGCGGTATCGCAGTGGCCTCCTGCGCCAGGCCGATCTGGTCAATCATCATGGGAACGACCATCGGATGCGCGTCGGCGAGAATGGCAGAGAACACAAAAGCAGCGCTTTGCGCCGAACCAGCATTGGCCGGCCGCGAAAGCTCGCTCACCGCCAAATCCTGAAGGTTCCATTCCCAGCTCGCCATGGCGCGAGCGAGGCCGCGCAGCAGACGCTCCGCGTCCGCGGCCGCCAGAAGCTTGATGGCAGCGGTTACGCGCTGGCGGCGTGCTTCGTAGAGCCGCGTTTCGAGCAAATTCAGAACCGGGACGCCAATCGTGCGCAGGAGGCGCGCCATCGCCGCTACCATTTCCGCGCCGCGTGGTTCTGTAAGGAGCAAAGTCAGGCGGTCGAGCAGGCGTTCCGGATCGCGCTGCAACAGCCGGGGCAAAACGGGATCGAGCGGCCGATTCGCTAGCGCGGCATCCACCAGCAAAAGCCAGCGATCCTGAGCGACGAGCCGGTTCGCCAACGCAGCCATGTGGTCGTGCTCTTTGTCTTGCGGCACGCGCTCGAGTCCGGTCAGGATGGTTTCGAATCCGGCGAAGTCGCCGCGATTCACAGCGATGCGGCCCAAGGATTCCAGGAAGGCCGCGAGCAACGCCGCGGTTTCAGGAACTGTCTCTTTGTCCAAGGCCTTCATCGCGCCGCGGCTGAGGTCCTCCGGCAATTGATTGGGCCACAACGATTCGATAATGGAATTCAGTTCATTGAGTCCCGCAGCGACGGAGCGCCTGGCGGAAACATCCACATGTTCGATGCGCCGGGCATAATTCAGAACGATGTTGCGAGCTTCACGCCGCGGAGCATCGGCTCCGGCGTCGGCCAGCTGTCCCAGGGTCTGCCGCAGCGCTGCCACCGGAACGCACCAGACATCCGGCCCGCGCAGGACGGCGGATTTTTCCCGCGGAGGCAGCTCCAGCCAGAAGCGATCGATCATCTGTTCGCGATGCGTATCCGTCGCCCAGGTAACCGCGAGCGACGAAAGATGCTGCGAAGAGTGCGGACCAGAATATCCTCCGGCGTTCACGATCACATCGCTAAAGCGATTGAACGTCGGGCGCACGTTCGTAGGCGTGAGGGTTCCATTCGAAAATTCCGCGCTGAGAAACTCAAAAATCAGGTCTTCCGAAAGGCGCTGCAAATATGGCTGCGGCCGCTCGCCTTCCGTCGGAGAATATTGTGAGACGGAGCTGAGCAGCATGCGCACGCTGTCGCGGCTGGCTTCTTCCATCGCTCCGTGAATCGCGCGTGCTGCTTCTTCCGGCGAAAGACCACGAGCCGTTTCTAGAGGTGGAGTCAGCTTGGCCAGCAAGCGCAGGCTATTTACGAGGTCATCGAAGCTCGGCGCTTGAATCGGCAACTCGGCCGTCTCGCTCGGAGAATGCCCGCCGTACGCCACCAGCGCGGCGATCAGACTCGCCAGCACCGTGTCCACGCGCCGCTCCGTATGCGAATTCACCGCAATGCCTTCCACGCGATTCTCCAGAAGCCGCGCCAGCCACCAACCACTGTTTCCGTCCTTCGTGGGCTCTTCCGATCTTAGCAACGAAGCCTTCGCCAGTTTCGCGAGCGTGTCCAGTTCGCCTACATGGAACTTTTTGGAGAAGACCAGCGTGTGGATTTCCGCGCGCTGTAGATCGGCCGCAAGGGCCTGCATCTCTCCGCGCGAATCCGGCAAATGGCCGTCGCTGACCCTCGGCACGACCAGGCCGCCGCGCTCCACGCGAATTTCCAGCCCGCCAAGATTCTCCGTAGCACTACGGATGGAATCGTACGCGCTGTCCAGACTGTCCAGCCGGATCGGATGATTCTTTTCGTACAAGCGCTCCGAGCGCAGAAGCATATGCAGGTTTCGCAGGGCCTTCTGCAGCTCGATGGTCCTCTGGTCAAGGGTAACCGTTGCAAGCCGGGAGGCTCCACTGGAAAGGGGGCGAGCAGACACGCGCGGCGTCGAATCCCCGCTGGCTTTCGACGTTGCCGCACGATTTGGTTTCTGAACCGAAAGTATTGCCCGATTTGCCAAGAACGTCTCCACTTTCCTCGCTGCCGCCAGCCTATGCCTGACGAGCACTCGGTGTGACCCCGCCCCTATTCCGCAACCTTCTCGCGAGGGGCTGGTACTCCCAACAAAGAAAGCAAGCACGCCTCCGGCCTGATGGAAATGGCGCTAAGTCCTTTAGATTTAGCATAAATCAACGGTGGTTCTAGAACTAAGGATCGTCTAATGTAACAAAAGGTTACGGTTTGGGAATGGGTTCTGTGCGTTCCCGGAGCGACTTGCCTGCCGGAATCGGCAGAGTTTTGGCGGTGAGACGAAACTATTTCTGATGGAGAGTCGCTTCAATTGGGACCGTGCCACCTTCGGTCACCTGCACGGTTCGCTTCTCCTGTTGGTATCCGTTCAGTCGAAGCGTAATCGTGCGGAGTCCCGAAGGAATCTGGATGCGGGCTGGCGTAAACTGGCCCGTGGAGGCGCCATCCACGATGATCTCCGCGCCTTTCGGATTGCTGGAGACCTGAGCCCACGCGACGTGTGAAGCCGATTTTTCGGTCAGCGCCACATTGAGCTGTGTCTGAATGTTGTCTTTGACCTGAATCCCACCGGCGTACGCTTCAAAACCAGAGAGCCGCAGCACAAGATTGTATTGCCCGGGCGCAAGCGGCAGCGTGACCGGGGTTTGCCCGGACTGCTTCGCTCCATTGATGAACACATCCGCTCCCTGTGGCTGCGTGCTGACGTAAATTCCTTTGACGAGTGACTCCAGCCTGATCTTCTGGTCCAGCGCGACGTCCTTCTTCACTTGCAGCGCCGTCTGCACGGACTGGTAACCATCTTTCTGCACTTCGAGCCCATACTGCGCGGGATTCAAATTGTTAAAGCTGCAGGGCGTCTCGCACTTGTTGAGTACGTGGCCCGCTGGCCCGTGCAGAATGGCTGTTGCGCCAATCACGTCCGTCACCACGTGGATCGCGCCGCGTCCCGCTTCCGGAACCGGGTGCCCACCGTCGTCCGTGCTGCCATTGCCAGTGGCGGCAACCGGCGCGTCATCGTACTCGATGTGGTCAATCACGCGGACATCGGACGGAGCGTTCCGCAGAAATTTCAGAAGATCGCCATGTTCGGAAGGCCGCAGCTTTCCCGCCAGCGTAAGAGTGTTGCCGGCGCCTTGAATTCTCGCGCGGCCATTCAATCCACGTTCGGAAATCACTTGTTCGATGCGGCCCTTGTATTCCGCTGCTTTGGGGCTCAGCGAATTGTCCGGTTTCTTGGGTGCGGGCTTTTCGGGAATTACTTCGGCCGGTTTGGGCTCAACGGATTTTGCTTCTGCGACCGGCGGCACCGCTCCAGCGGAAGAATCCTTTGGCTGCGAGGGGGCGTCGGTTCCAGCGGTGTTGGTCGCCGCGGTGTCGGGAGAACTTACCGTAGTCGCCGGCGCCGGCAAGCTTGCGCCGCTCTTTTGCGCATCATGAAGTTCACGAGCGGCTTCAAACACCGGTTTTATTTTGATCGCTCCGTACGCGATGAATCCCATGAGCAGCATCGCAATGAAAATTGTTCCGATGACGCTCTTCTTTTTCGGCGGTTCCTGAACGGGTGCGATCGCTCCCGTCCGCCGGATCACCGGCGTCTGCCCTGGGCTGGATGTCCGCGAGTTCAACGAGCGCGCCGTTGCCGCCAGCGCTGGATCTTCACCCGCAAACCCGCGGCCGCCTACGTTATTCGAAACCAGTGTGGCCGCCGGAGAGCCGCTCCCCATCATCATCGTCGATTGGGGGTTCCCTCCCGACGGGGCCATGGAACGGTAATTCTTCAAATCCTCAAGCATTTCCCGGCAGTTTTGGTATCGCTGCTCCGGTTCCTTGGCCAGCGCACGCATCACCACCGCGCTGATTCCAGGATGGATGGACGGATCGATTTGCCGCGGAGGAACGGGATCCTCGTTCACGATCTTATAAATCACCGTGGTGATGTTCTGTCCGGGGAAAGGTTTTTCGCCCGTGACCATTTCGTACAGCATCACGCCCAGCGAAAAAATATCGCTGCGGCCATCCACCGCGCGGCCCTTCACCTGTTCCGGCGACATGTAGCTCGGAGTGCCCATAACGTGGGCCGTTTGCTGTACTGTGCCGAACTGCAGAATCTTGGCAGTGCCGAAGTCCGTCACCTTCACCGTGTCGTCGGCAGTAAGCATCAAGTTCGCCGGCTTGATGTCGCGATGCACCACGTTGCGCTCGTGCGCGAATTGCAGCGCGCTACATGTTTGTTCCATGATGCGCAGCGTGCGCGGCAGCGGAAACGCGTGACCGCCATCAAGCAGCGCCTGCAAGCTCTTGCCTTCCACCAATTCCATGGTGATGTAGTACAGTCCGTCTTCTTCGCCAGCGTCGAACACCACCACAATGTTCGGATGGGTCAGCAATCCCGCGGCGCGCGCTTCGGTCTGGAACCGCGTCAGCAGTTCCGGACGCGAAAGCCCCGTGCCCTCTTCGCTCAGCCGGATGGTCTTCACCGCGACCGTGCGCCCAATGACCGGGTCCATGGCCTTATAAACGACACCCATGGCGCCGCGGCCAAGTTCGCTCACGATCTCGTATCTTCCGGCTTTTGCTACAGTTGTCATCGTTCCTTCATCCGCTGCCAGGCAAAAAAGCCCTACCTAAACAAACCCCGCCAACTCGAGCCGGGTTTCTCCCCATCGGGCGGGAAAATCGCCTGGATTGCATAACACTAATATCGGCCATTTCCTGAGGTTCATCGGCAGACAGTAGTCCGCCGACACCCGGACGCCCTATCTTGACAGTACCCATCGAATTTTCGGTTGGTCAACGCTACTGCCGTACCAGTGTTTCGCACTCGATACGGTGGAGCAGCCAATTCCGTGGTACTTACGACACAAACCCACGAGGGGCCACGGGCTAGCCGCCTCACGCAAAACTTACGGATTGCGCAAGGACTCCCGCGGCGACATGGTGCGCTCTGGCATGGGCACGTTGGTCTCGCGGATGGGGCGATCCACCTCGCCGGGGCGCGCTGGAGCTTCGAGGCCATCCGTCAGCAGAAAACCCTGCAGCGCGAGGCCGTTGGTCCAAACACTCTCCAGCGCGGCGATATATTCGATCTGCAATTCGTACAGCTTTCGCTGGCTGTCGAGTACGCGTGGATACGACGCCAGCATCCGCCCATATTTATCCACCATTAAACTGTACGCTTTCTTTGCCCGTGGCAGCATCTCATCGCGATACTCAACGGCCATCAACCGCGCATTCGCGTATTGATCCACCGCGGTGGCGGCGCGTTCCCGCAGCGTCAGCGCAATCCGCCTCTTCTCCTGCCCCGCGCGTTCGATATCGGCGTTGGCCGCGGCCACATTTCCTTGATTGCGATTGAAGAACGGAATCTGCAAACTGACCTCCGCAAGTCCTTCCCAACCTTTCGCATACGGGACGGTGCCCAGCGTTTCGTGGTTGTACTCCATCCCTCCGCGCACCAGCACATCGGGAACAGGATCGCGTTTAGCGCGCGCCAGCACGCTCTGCGCGCGTGTTTCCGCCGCGTCCGCCATCCGCACCGCAGGGCTTTGCTGCGCGATCGCCTCCACAGCCTGTTCCTCGTTCAACTCCGGCCAGTCTTTTTCCAAATCACCGGCGACCGTCGCCAACGGCAACTCCGGCTGGCCGATCGCAGCCGCAAGCGACCGCCATTCTTCGCGTAGCGTGTTTTCCTGCATTCGCGCGGACATGCGCGCGCGCTGCGCCTCCACTTCCGCTTCGAGCACTTCCGTTTCATCGGCCTGGCCCGTGTTCATCAGCCGGCGCTGCGTCTCCGTGGCATCTTCCGCGATCATGGACAAGTCCCGTCGCGTATCGAGCAGCTCCTGCGCCGCCAACACGCGCAAAAACGCCATCTTCACCGCGCTCTGCACGCGGATTTTTTGTTCTTCGGCCTCCAACTCCGCGAGCTTCGCTTCCTTTCCAAATACTTCGCGGCTCAGCCCGAGTTTCCCTCCCGTCACGATCGTTTGCTGCACAAAAAAACCCTGTTTCCCGCCGCCAACCGACCCGCCGCGAATCTCGTCCCCCGTATACCCCACCGTCGGATTCGGATACAGGGCGGACTGTCGCGCGCGCGCTTTAGCGGCGCGAATCTCTGCCTCCGCCTGCCGGAGCGTAGGATTCGACTCGCTCGCAATTTTCTGAGCCTGCTCGAGCGTAACAAGCGCGGCCTTCGCATTCTCCTGCGCTCGCCCCATCCGTGGATATTCCACCTTGATTACACTCATCTCTTCGTGTTTACCGTGCGTCTGCTGGGGCATCTGCATTTCCTGCGCCCGCGCTCCGCCGGCCACCGCCAGCGCGCCAGCAATCAGCGTCATTCCAAATCCTTTGCGAACTCGCATGTCGTTTCCCCTTCTTCTCCGCGAACTCTGTGTTCTCTGCGTTAAGCTTTTGCTTCTTCTCCTAAGATTCATGCGCATGCTTTTCCAACGCCGAAGCGCCCGCCGCTTTTTTCCTCTCAAGAATCGCGTCATATTCCTTATCCGGCAGCACCCGCATCATCGTCATCATCCCCATCATCCCCGCGCTCCAATTTTTCGGCAGGCCGTACGTCTCCGGCTTCTCCACCACCTCGTCCATCCCCATCTCCATGAACGCGTCCTGCGGAAATCCCGGGACGCTCTCCGCATTGGCGGCGACCGGCGACGGGTGCACGTGTTCGAACGGCACGCTCTTCGCCAGCGACATCATCTGGTTCATCGCTTTCGTTTCCGTCTGGTCCGCCGTTTGAATCTGCCGGTCGCGCAACAAATCCATCATGCTGTTCATCATGTGGTGCGGCAGGTGACAGTGAATCATCCACGCCCCCGGATATTTCGCCTCGAACTCCACAACGCGCGCCTGCGCCACGCCGACGAGCACCGTGTTCATCGGGTACCACGTGGACTCCGGCGCCCGCCCGCCTTCCGTGCCCGTCAACACAAACTGATTGCCATGAAGATGAATCGGATGATGATCCATTCCCAGGTTTACTATGCGCAGCCGCACGCGGCTTCCCAGCCGCGCCAGCAACGGCGTGGTCATCGGCGCGGAAACTCCGTTGAACGTCAGCCAGTTATATTCCATGGACGCAGTATTCGGCACCGTGTTGCTAGGCAGCACCGCCCATTCCTGCAGGATCAAGCCGTAGTCGTGATCGACGTGTGGCTTGTAGTCCTTCTCCGGATGCGCCACGAAAAATCCAAGCTGCCCCATCATTTCCTGCATGGCGCTGTGCGCGTGATAAAAAAACGTCCCCTCCTGATGCACCGTGAATTCGTAAACATATTTCTCGCCGGGCGCGATCGGCTTCTGGCTGATGTACGGCACGCCGTCCTGTTCGATGGGGATTTCCAGCCCGTGCCAATGCATCGTCGTGGACTCCGGCAGACGGTTCTCGAAAATCACGCGCACGCGGTCGCCCTGCTGCACCTGAATCGTTGGCCCGGGACAGCTCCCGTTGTAGCCCCAAGCGTCGATCGTCTTGAACGGCGCAATTTTTTTCTTCACCGGCTCTGTCGCGAGGCGGAAGACCTTTACGCCGCCATCCATCTCATGCGGCAAGTCCGCGACGTCCGGCGTCACCATGGGCACGTATACATTCTTCGGGCCTGACTCCGTTCGCATGCCAGAGCGCAAGTGGTGCGACCCAGTTACGCGTTCTTGCTGCCCTGCGCGCAGACTCTCGCTCAGCCCTAATAACCCAGCGCCAAAAATAGTCGCGTCCTGAAAGAACTTTCTTCTGGAACCGCTCATCCGTGCCTCCTGCTTTCCTTTTCCAATTTAATTCTGTTTATTCTTCAACCGCATGTAGAAACGGAAATAATCCCGTTTAGATGTTTGTAAGGTGAGTTTTCGGGCGGAACTACTTAGACGCGGAGCACACTCGTGGCAGCAAGAGGATCAAGCTTGCACAAAGAAACGCTGCCGGCGCAGCGACTCCAACGTTGCAGATGCAAAACAGAAGAGATTTCTAGCGAGACTGCCGAAGGCGCGGTGGCTGCTAATGTGGCTGACCGAAGAGCGGAGCTTTCGCTCGTCGAACGGAGCAGCGCCACGGGCAATTCCGCCGCGGCGCAGTTCTGAACAGCATGCAGCCGCGAAGAATTGGGATGACTAAGCGCCGCGAGGTGGCAATGGTCCGAGGCGTCCGCGCTGCTTACAGATGACGAACAAGTACGAGCGGCACACAGGGGCGCGCAAATGGGCGCCACAACGAGCGCGATCACAGTCAGAAGGCTGCTCGCCACAGCCATCCAGCTTTGCTTGCGCATCAGGTTTCCGTTTTTCATCAACATCACTCTTACGGTACGCCGCTGCTTTTCCGGCGTCAATCTTCTGCGTGCGAAGGCCGCTGCGAACGCGCAACATTTCAATCGCGGTATCCGTGCGAGTCCTTGTCCACAACCACTTTTCCCGCAAATGACCGGTAGACGTAGGTGAAGTAGACTGCCACGAGAATCATACTCAGCACCCAAGCGGATTCAATTGCATCCGTCGAAGCCCAACCTCGTTACTCGGTTATCGCCGTTTTTGATAGGCTCTTCATGCATTCGTGCGGCATCCCATGTATCGTTTTGACGCGCCTCTTCGGCGCAGGAGCTCATGAAGTACGACGCGATCATCGTCGGCTCGGGCCAGGGCGGCAATCCTCTGGTCTATCGCTTGGCGGATCTGGGATGGTCTGTCGCGCTCCTCGAGAAAAAAGATCTGGGCGGCACCTGCGTCAATGTGGGGTGCACGCCAACTAAGACCATGGTCCATCGCGCGCAGATCGCTCACTATGCGCGCAACGCCACGCGCTGGGGCGTTAATGCTTCGAACGTCAGCGCTGATCTGGCGAAAATCGTCGCCCAAAAGGACGAAGTCGTCCTGAGTTTTCGCGGTAGCCAGCAAAAACAAGTGGACAAGCGCCCGAACCTTCGTCTCTATCGAGGGCACGCGCGGTTTGTCTCGCCGCATCAACTCAAGGTCGGCGATGAACTCCTCGAGAGTGAGAAGATTTTCATCGACGTCGGCGGCCGCCCAAGCTTCCCTGCGATCCCGGGCCTGGACAACGTTGCCTGTCTCACCAATGAATCCATCATGCAGCTCACCAGTGTTCCGGAACATCTCCTCATTCTTGGCGGTGGCTACATCGGCTTGGAATTTGGACAGATGTTTCGCCGTTTCGGCAGCCGCGTCACCGTTCTTCATACCGGAAAGCAAATCGCTTCTCGCGAAGATCCCGAGATTGCCGCCGAATTGCAAAAAGCGCTCGAAGCCGAAGGCGTTCAATTCATACTCAGCGCCCGCACCACCGGCGCCGAAAGCAAAAATGGCGCAATTACACTTTCATTCGAAAGCTCTGCTGGCTCATCGAACGTCACCGGCTCCCATCTCTTGGTCGCCACCGGCCGCAGTCCGAACACCGACGATCTCGGCCTCGACAAAGCCGGCATCGAAACCGACAAGAGCGGCTACATTAAAGTGGATGGCCGCCTCGAGACAAACGTCCCTGGCGTCTGGGCCTTGGGCGATTGCAAAGGCGGCCCCGCTTTCACGCACCTCTCCTACAATGATTTTCAAGTTATCTACGGCAATCTTATTGAAGGGAAGAATCTCTCAATCGAAAATCGCCTTGTGCCCTCGTGCGTCTTCACCGATCCGCAACTCGGCGGCGTCGGTATGACCGAAAAAGAAGTGCGCGCGAAGGGCTACAAACTGAAAATCGGAAGATGTCCCATGACCAACGTCGCGCGGGCCATCGAGCGCGGCGAAACCGCCGGCCTTATGAAGCTCGTCGTGGATGCCTCGAACGACTGCATCCTGGGAGCGTCCATTCTGGCCTCGGAAGGCGGCGAGCTCGTGCAAATCCTCGGCGCGCTTATGCTCGCCCATCAGCCCTACACGCTTTTGAAAGGCGCCGTCTACATCCACCCGACGCTCGCAGAAGGCTTTTTCTTCCTCATGAATGATGTAAAGCCAGTAGATTAGGCGGGAACCGCTAAGCCCATGTCCTCCCAATTTCTATTTCTAATTTCTAATTTCTAATTTCTAATCTCTGAATCTGTGGCGGGACCGGGCGGACTTGAACCGCCAACCTAGAGTTTAGGAAACTCTCGCTCTATCCAGTTGAGCTACGGCCCCGGCGTTCGTCTCGAAAGCGTCC
>Ga0210403_10003156_pt1 | contig 14601 bp, 14 predicted proteins | sample IncBWC19MmetaG_FD_150863 | JGI IMG/M metagenome (GOLD analysis project Ga0210403, IMG submission 150863) | Forest soil microbial communities from Barre Woods Harvard Forest LTER site, Petersham, Massachusetts, United States - Inc-BW-C-19-M | ecosystem: Environmental > Terrestrial > Soil >... | reverse complement strand
CGTCGCGCTCGCGCAGAAAATGGGCATCGAAGAAACGCAAGGCTGCTAACCGCTGCGTCACGGTGGTCGGGGCCAGCTTCCACCGCGTGAACAGCGCCCTGACCTTGGCGAATATGCGGCTTGGGGCCGTGACCACCCCGTCAGCTGTCTTCCAGTCCGAGGTTGTCGGACATAAGCCAATCGCGCACTCGCGCTGCTTGCGCGGCTGTTTCACTACGGAGCGGTTTCCTGCCAAGGAGGATTCGTAGGTTTGTCTTCATTGGCCGGTGTACAGGCGCTGCGGGTGAGCCCGGTCCTGGCAACGGCTGCGCAGAAAGGCCGGCGGTCGAGAGATTTCAAAGCGCAACCTTGCCGCACTGGCAGAACCTTCGCCTCAGGAGGATCAGGGCTGATACTCCTCAGCAGGAACAGAAAATCGGGCCCTTCAGCCTGATATCCTGATAATGTTAAGGACCGATTCGAAGAGGGGAAATGAGTATTCCTCAAAATTCAGCCTGGAAAACACGACTGGTGGAGGGTCGACCGCCGGTTCCTTGCGAATTGACCGTTGCAGACAAAGAATCGCAATCGGTAGCGGCAACCTTTCCCGAATAACTTCGAGGCTCCGGTCGTTTCAGCCCGCGCCACCGACGCACGTCTTCTGTGCGGAGAAACCGTCACTTCGTTTGCACGGCCCGTTCGGGTCCATTTCGCCGAGGATCTAACTCGCTTGGGCGCAGAATTGCCTCGCTCCGTCGTTTTACCGTTGTTTCTCCGCGTGTTCGCGCATAAGTTGACGGCGCAGTCCCGTACCCGCAAACGGGAAGAGGAGCCGCGACGAATGATCACAAAAGCCGAACTCCGTCGTTTACTAGTCTTTGCGGTATTCGGATTTGCCTCCTTGCAGGCTCAGACCGTCTTCAATGCCCAGTTGGTGCGATATCAAGTCGAGGTCCTGGCCACCGGTCTGCAACAACCTTCAGCGATGGTCTTCTTGCCAGATGGACGCGCGCTTTTGGTGGAACGACGCAGCGCCAAGATTGATCTCGTGGACGTGAAATCAGGCTCCCTGACGCCACTCGATGGCGGTTTTGAAGCGCTTATCGGAAAGAGCACGGGGGCGCATGATGCGGCACGTCCGCCCGCTTTGACGGGAGAAGACGCAGGTCTGCACGACATCGCACTTCACCCGAACTATGCGAACAATCGCTGGATTTACATCAGCTATTCGTTCGGTGACCCGGAACGAAGTACAACGGTTGTTGACCGGTTCCGGCTCCGCGAAAAAAGTATTGTCGATCGAGAACGGATCTTCACAGCGAATGCATATTCTGAAGATCGCTTTCACTACGGAGGCCGGATGGTTTTCATTGGGGACTACCTCTTCGTCACGGTGGGTGATCGGCACCACCAGAACCGCGCGCAGGAACTTACGAACCACGCCGGCAAGATTATTCGACTGTATGACGACGGTCGCGTGCCGGACGATAATCCGTTTGTTGGCGTGAAAGATGCGCTCCCCGAGATTTGGAGCTACGGGCATAGAAATCCCCAAGGATTAGTCCTCAATAAAGAGACTGGTGAGCTTTGGGAACATGAGCACGGGCCACTTGGGGGTGACGAGCTGAATGTTATTCGACGTGGCGCGAACTATGGCTGGCCCGTCATCTCGTATGGTTGGGAATACTCCGGTGGTCCAATCGGAAAAGGGATCACCAAACAAGATGGAATGGAGCAGCCCGTTTGGGTTTGGACACCAGCGATCGCACCAAGCGGAATGCTCATTTACGCCGGCGACAAGTTTCCGGCCTGGCGGGGCAGCATTTTTATAGGCTCTATGTCTCAGCATCATCTGAACCGGCTAGTCATTGCAGACGGTCATGTGGTGCTCGAGGAACGCCTGATATATGGCAAGTTTGGTCGGATACGTCTGGTGGCGCAAGGCCCCGACGGCTTCATTTACCTCGGCAATGATGATGGTCAACTCTTACGACTGCGCCCGGTGGCTTAAGCACCTGCATAATTTCTATAGGGGAGCAAATTGCAGATCGAGCGAAATCGGAAAACGATTATGAAATCGCCAACCGGCCCGAGAAGGGGAATCGCCCGTTAGGAGCTAGTGCCGACGAGGCGCCCCAGCGCGAGACGATAATTGCGGCTAAGCTTCAGTTCGGTAGCGTCGCGTAGAAGGACACGGTACTCTCCGTTATCAAGGGCCCTCATCTCCGCAATCCGTTCAAGGTTAACGATTGTCGACCGATGGATACGTGCGAAGCCGTCGGGCGCGAGTTTTTGTTCCATCTCGGTGATAGTTTCGCGAAGAAGCAAGGATTTCTTTCCGACGTGGAGGGTTACGTAATCGCCTGTTGCCTCGACCCAGTCGACCTCCGAAATCTTGACGAACAGAACCCGTCCTCCGGAACGCACGACCATGCGATTGGACCGGGTTGCTGCTGATTGGTGGTTTCCTCCCACGGCCATTTCGCCAACAACCGCCGCCAGCCGCCGCCCGACATCGCTGTCATGACGCCGCGCAAGCGATTCGCGGGCGCGCCGCAAGGCGATGTCAAAACGCTCATCGTCAATCGGCTTGAGGAGATAATCCAGCGCACTGACCTCAAAAGCGCGAACCGCATAACGATCGTGGGCAGTCACGAAAATAACGTGGGGAAAGGTTTCGCACCCGAGCGCTTCGATGACGTCGAAGCCCGTCTTGCCGGGCATCTGAACATCCAGGAACACAAGATCTGGTGAGGTGCGACGAATAGCCTCAATGGCCTCTGTTCCATTCCCGCACTCGGCGACAATCTCAACGCCCGGCGAGCGCTGAAGCCGGGTCCTGATACCACGGCGGGCGAGTTCTTCATCATCCACGATGACGACACGCATCATCCACGTTCCCCTTGGGTGACCTCGTCATCGAACCGAGGTGCCGCGGTACGGAATGGAATTTCCACGATCGCAGTAACCCCTCTGTTTGGGGAGGAGTCGAGCGAGAAGCTAGACTTGTCACCGTACAATTCCGCCAATCGAGCCACGGTGTTCGAGAGGCCGACCGCACGGGTCACAGCCGCTCCCTGGGGCAGGCCGGGGCCGTCATCAGCTACACATAGTTGCAAGGCGCCGTTATTCCTGGCGACTGTCACAGTCACAGAACCTCCCTTTTCCCGCGGCAGCACACCATGCTTTACTGCGTTCTCTACTAGCGGCTGGAGCACGAGAGCGGGTACCAAGCCATGCATCGCGTCGGCGGGAGCTTCGATGGCGACCTTCAGGCGGTCGCCGAAACGCAGCTGCTCGATTTCCAAGTATCGGCGCACGAATTCCAGCTCCTCGGCAACCGAGATCTCCGGTGTCTCAGTGGTGTCGAGTGTCAGGCGAAGAAAATCGCTGAGCCGGGCGATCATGCTCGTCGCAGCTGAGTTCTGCCCCTCAACGACCAGGGTAGAGATGGCATTGAGCGTGTTAAATAGAAAGTGCGGCTCAAGTTGCGACTGCAACGCGCGCAAGCGGGCGGCATGGGCCATGGCTTCGGCTTTCGTGGCGCGCTCCCGTTGCCTTTCAAGCTCAACCCAGTCGTTGACGCCGTAGTACAGGAGAGACCAGGCGAACAGGACAAAACCGTCGTACAGCAGCGTTCCGAGCGGAATCGCGACGAGTCTGACCGAAACATTTCCACGGATCGCCACGCTGGCATAGACCTGAAACAGCAGGCTCTGGACTTCCCTCCAGATGGCGGCACCAGTGAATGAGAGCGAAAAAATGAGCAGAGCGGAGGCCAGAGGAGTTCTAGCTCGCGCGCGAACTCTCCGGTAGAGTGACCGGAGAATGAGAGTCATCGCGAAACCGGTGATGACCAGAAGGGCCTTGTTCACGAACGCGTCGCGTGGGTTGAAGTAATCGAGCCCCCAGGTGAACATCGCGAGACCAAACGCCAGCCAACCGCCGCATTGGAGAGTCCAGAACAGTGGAGCCGCTCGATAGTGGTTACCCAGAATCGGGAGCGAAGCAGTCGAATCTGCCGCCTGGAGAACCTCGGAGGTGCGCTCGTCTGGAAGAGTCGTGTTCAAGCTGAATTCCACCTCCGGTGAATACTCAACCGCCGATCAACGCTTGCAAAAAGCGCAGGCAAGCCATCCCGAGTAGCCATTTTATAACTTTTGAGGATTTCGGATGGATTGTCGGCAATGAAGGGTGCCGCATTTGGAGCTAGCGCTCACCTCACCGGGCAGCTTTGGACTCACGGCCGATCGGCCGGAATAAAGGCCCACGGGCGAGGTGTGCCGCGCCGATCGACGATCAGTGGGTGAGTTGATGATGCGATCCGTCGGATTAGAACAGCTCGACGGCTGCGGCATGACCCGAAGCAGAAGCGAGTCGACGATCCCGAGTAACTAACGTACCCGCGAGTTTTTCGGCAAGCACGATGTACGCTGCATCGTAGGCAGAAAAGTTGTGACGGAGTTGCCAGAGGCGGGGCAGGAGCACGAGATGAGGATATCGAGCAATACGGAGATCCAGCAGGTCACGGACCGCCTCGTCAGCACGACGTATAGAGACAACTCCTTGCAGGGCTAGACGCCTCAGTACCTGCGCGACCTCAAGATCTAGGAGGTGAGGCGCGTGTAGGGTTTCGTTTCTCGAATAAATTCGGTTCTCGATGCTGTGCCCCGCAGGTGTCTGAAGAAGCCAGTCAACTGCGGCCGACGCATCGAGGACGATCACCGAGCCTCGCGCTCTTCTCGCACCAAGCGAGCGGTATCAATCTGCGTCGAAACTGGCTTACGCTTATGCAGGCGCTCTCGCAATTCTGCGAGCGTTGGTCTCTCCGCGATTTCTTTGATCTCCGCTAATAGATAGTCCGAAAGTGACATACCCGCCATGGCAGCGCGAGCTTTCAGGCCGCGGTGCAGGGCATCAGGTACATTACGAAGTTGAATCATCTTGGACATGCTACAAGCATACTTTCATGTCCTTCACATGTCAACAGGATTGCCTTTCGCAAGTCAGCGCTTTCAAAGACCTGAAAACCTCGACCTTTAATTCCAGGCTTGCGAGGTCACCTTCCACGACCAGAAGTCTCGGTGGTGTATAAGTCGATCCTCTTCTAAGCCCAATCTCACCCGACCACCCTACGCGCGTCAGAATCGACCGCTATTTGCCCGAGCGATCACTCAAAACCATTACTTAGGTACTTCTCGGAAGGTCGAATTCTCACGCAGATCACCTTAGGCATGTTCATCTTGTATCTGAGCCGCCACGTCTGAGAAGAAACCATCGGGCGGCGTTCCATCTGAGCTATCCCCTCCGCTTACAGGGAGCCAATCAGGCACTGAGATTTCCCTTCATGCACTCGCGACGCCTGATCTTTCGTCATGCCCTCATTTCGCTCTCGTTCGTGCTGCTATACCTTCTGCTGAACCGGCCTGAAGTCATTTTCTTTTCCCGCATTGGATTCGTTGCCTGGTATCCCGCAATCGGCCTGGTTATGGCGCTCCTGTTGGGTGTCAGCCCGTGGTACGCGATTCTCGTTTGTTTCGCCGATGCTCTTGCGGGCACAGTTATTTATGCCGGGCCAGTCAGGTCCTTCAGCAACACGGTGGATGCCGTCGGAGTCGCTGCTTGTTATGGCGCGGCGGCATACGTGTTGCGCGGGCCCCTTCATATCGATCTTCGGCTGCGTCGCCGCCGAGATGTGGTCCGCTACGTTTTCGTGAGTGCGACCGCGGCTGCCCTAGCAACCATCATTGGCGTCGCATGCCTGATTGCGGATCACAGCATTACTTGGGGTGAATACGGGTCTTCCGCGCTAGGGTGGTTTTTGGGGGACGCCATCGGCTTGGTGGGCATCGCACCATTTCTTCTCGTCCATGTATTTCCGCATGTTCGTAAGTGGCTCTCGCCGACGCTCCCCGAACTCCACGCACAGAGGACGCATTCCCCCGGAACGAAGCTCACTTTTGGCGGGCTCGTAGAAACCTGTGGCCAAGCTTTGACGATGTTAGCAGTCCTCTGGGTGATGTTCGGAACCAAGGACCGGCGTTACGATTATTTTTATTTGAGTTTCATTCCGATCATCTGGATCGCGATGCGTCAGGGAATCCGGCGAGTTATCATCGGGCTGCTGGCGCTAAATTGTGGAATTGTAGTCGCAATGCATTTGTTCCCTCCAACTGCAGTCCTGTTCGCCAAAGTCGCACTGCTCATGCTGGTGCTGTCCGCGGTGGGACTTATCGTGGGATCCGAGGTCAGCGAGCGGCAGCGCATGGCAATTGATCTGCATGAACAAACCACTTACTTAGACTCGCTGATACAAAATAGCCCGCTAGGGATCGTCGTCCTTGACCGGCAAGGCTCGGTCGAGTTGGCGAATTCCGCGTTCGAGAAACTCTTTCAGTACGACCGGCAGGAACTGACCTCGATTGATATTGGGAGGATGGTGATCGCTGCCGATGAGGCCAGGCACTCCGCAGAACTGATTCCGCAGATCTTCGCCGGAAACGCGTTCCACAGGACCGTGCGACAACGGCGCAAAGACGGGCATATCCTTGATCTAGCACTGCATGGGGTCCCGCTGCTGGTAAGCGGTGAAGTACGGGGTGCGTACCTGATCTATGAGGACGTTTCGGAGCAGACTAGGGCGATCGAAGCGCAGAGGCAACATGCGCAGTCGTTGGACCGATTGGTGAAGGAGTTGGAGCTCCGCACACAACAGACGACCTCCTTGAACGAAATGGGGTCTCTGTTGGGGTGTAGTGGAAATGTTAACGAAGCCTGCTCGGTCGTCGCTAATTCGGTGCAAAAGCTTTTCCCAGACGCTCCCTCGGGAGCGCTCTATTTGTTCAGGTCGTCGCGAGACCTCATCGAGGCAGCAATTCGGTGGGGAGGGCGAGACCTGTTAGCGCCGACATTTCCTCCCGACGCATGCTGGTCTCTCCGCCGTGGCCAGCCTCACTGGAGTGGGCATCCGGGAAACGGCATCGCCTGTCAACATTTGACCAAGGGTTCCACTGCCGCGGCTCTATGCGTGCCAATGGTCGCGCAAGGGAACACGGTTGGCGTTTTGCATCTCGAATTCGAGAGCCCGGCGCAGCTCCGATACGATTCCGGAGCGATGAGTTTTCGGGACTCGCGTCAGCGATTGGCCATCAGTGCGGCCTCCCAGATCGCCCTTTCGCTGGCCAGCCTGCAGCTGCGGGAAACGCTCCGTGAACAGTCGATTCGTGATCCGCTGACTCGCCTGTTTAACCGGCGCTTCCTGGAAGAATCGCTCGAAAGAGAGCTGCAATTGGCTGGTCGCAAGAAGCAATCCATCGCCGTTCTTTTCCTGGACCTCGACCACTTCAAGAGATTCAATGACACATTCGGCCACGATGCGGGAGACTCGGTGCTCCAGTCCCTTGCCGATCTATTTCGTAATTTCTTTCGCGCCACCGATATATGCTGCCGCTATGGCGGCGAGGAATTCGCCATCATCCTGCCCGAGTCATCTTCACAGGACGCGGCCATTCGTGCGGATGTGCTGCGCTCGGAAGTAAAGAGGCTCCGCTTGCAATATAAGAAAAAGCCTCTCGGGCAGCTGACACTCTCGGTAGGTGTGGCCGCGTTTCCGGAACATGGGTCAACCTCCGTCGAGTTGCTCAAAATCGCGGACCAATGCCTCTACGAATCCAAAGATCGTGGTCGGGATGTTGTGACCGTGGCTCTTCCGCAAAATGCGTAGCTGCCTTGTCGAGTCTTCCGAGGAGCCGCTGCCGGTCAGATGCAGATCGCGGATGCCGCGAATCGGTACTGACCTAATAAGATCAGTACCCTCGATTCCTGGCGCCCATCCGACGCTTATAATGTGCTCAGTTGGCGCACCGCGCCCGATACTTCTTCCTCATGACGGACAATGCCGAGCTCGAGAAGGGTAAGGTCTGGGCGAACCTGTGCCGGGAGAGCGGACGAGTGTGTCGGATTTGCGGCGCTGTGCCCGAACACGGGCAGCAGTTCACGGATGACCTTTGCGACGACTGCCGCAAGATTGCCCGGAACGAATAGCTCCGTCCCTACCTCGTCGATCGCGGTCTCTGCATGGCAGGTCAAAACGGGGACTCATCAGTATTCTTTCCGGGCGACTCACCGGTGGCTACCCCGAGAGACGAGACCAACAATACGGAGCAACCATTCAGGAATCTGCGCGGGTTCCCAGCGGGAACAGAACGTGGGGAGGATACCTCCTTCAAATACCGCGACCCTCTGCATCTTCCGGTCATATCCCAAATAAGGACGAGGTTTCTGCCAGTGCGACACAACGACATGAACACCAAGACGCATCCTGACGAAGTCTAGTCCTAAAGCTGGATGCCCAAGTTTCCTAGTCGAGGGCGCAATCAGGCGTGTCTGGGAAGTCGATGAGGAGTTCTTCAGGCCATTCCACGATGTCGTCCTTCGGAGGGACAGCGGGTCCTGTTGCGTTCGGCCGATCTCGGCGACTGATCTGATCCGGTATTCGATGGCGATGTGGTGCAGCCGTCCAACGAGAGTCGGAGGACTGCACCACCAGAGGAGTCAGCCGCAGACCACGCGATTCAAGTCGGGGAAGGGACGGCCGCTCCTTCAAATCACTCTACTATGATTGGTTTAATTTATCGAGTAAGTCATGCCTCGTCTGTTCAATAGTGCACATTTTGAGTAATAGAGAGAGAGTAGGTTCAAACCATGTACAAAATCAGCAAAGACACCGACGGTATTATCCTGCTCTGTCACGACTGCTCACATGTGGAGCGCATCAACTCATTCAATGAGAGCCTCGGCAGTCCTCGTACACAGGCAGCGCGAGCAATGCAGAATCACTCACGCGAGAAGCACGGCGTAGGATCGGTGCTGAAGCCCATTCCGAGGAACTTACGGGGTCGTGGAGCAGCGGTGACACGCAGGACGGTACTGATTCCCCGACAACCGTAATTACCATTGATGATCGAAGCTGCTGACGGCTATTTGGTATGGGCACTGCTCGCATCGAAGTGCAAATCGCCATTGATCCGTTTCGGGGAGTAATATCGCATTCTTCAAGTTGTAGGCTTTTTCTCTTCCTATGGTGGGAATAGTACGAAGTATTCCCATGATGCCAGAGGCGAGTGGCCCAGCTCTGCTGATCGGTTTTACGTTGCAGCGGGTGGGAATGTTGATGGAGCCTGAGCCGGGCAGTCCCTGGAGATGGCAGGCGTCCTGATCCCGCCGCCGCTCGTGGCCCTTATGGCGAGTTCTACCTATTCCCGCGGCTGACCGCGCGGGGGAACTACTCGCGCATTGGGATGGCACGAGTGCGGTTCGACCAAGCCTGGATCCTGTAAGCGTCGAACGGCTCGGCACGCACAGGAAGCAGCGTGATGACGGAGCACGAGAAACGCAATTCGCTCTCGCGTCCTGTTGTAATATCCCGGTTTCACCAGCAATCGTGTCGCGAGTGCAATCGCCTGTGGGCGGTGAAAAACTATTTTCTAGGGAATTTCGCCAACTGGCAGCCCCTGTCGTTTCATCGGTCTCCACACCAGGTCGCCTCTCAAGTACTGCCAAAGGCCTTGCAATCTCCAGATCATATGCAATTGCCGGTAAGGAAAATGTTCCAGGAAGCAGTAGCTGACGAGCCGAGCCACATCCTGCCAGTCGTTGTATCGTTTGTAAGTCAGTTCCTCCTGCAGCACGGAACCAATGGAAATCACCGTTGCAAACGCATACCCGAAGAGGAGAAACTGCAGACAGAATGCCCCGCTCAATACGCCAAAGCATGCTGCCAATATCATGGTCGCGATGCCACCCAATTCGATGACCGGGGCCAGAAATTCGAACAGCCACAGGTAAGGAAGCGCCAGGCATCCGATACGTCCATAGCGCGGCCGGAAGAGCATGTCCTTGTTCGGCCACAACACATCCAGCAGGCCCTTGTGCCAGCGAGCGCGCTGTCTCCCGAGCGATCGCAGGTCCGATGGCACTTCCGTCCAGCACACCGGGTCCGGGACAAACTCGATGCGGTAGTCCGCGCCTTTATCCAGTAGGTGGCGGTGCAAACGTGTCACCAGGTCGAAATCTTCGCCAATTGCGTGAGATCGGTAGCCCCCTACAGCCAGCACCAGATCGGTTCGGAAAACGCCGAAAGCGCCGGAAATAATCGTCAGCATGTTTCCCCGCGCCCATGCTTCTCTTCCAATCAAGAAAGCACGCAAATATTCGACCACCTGAATGACTTCGATACTCTTTCTCGGCAGGCGCACCCGGCGCATGCGCCCGCCTTCGATCTCTGACCCGTTCAACACCCGGACAATTCCACCAACCGATACGACGCGCTCCGGGTCTGCCAGCACCGGCACCATAATTCGCAGCAACGCATCCCGCTCGAGCACAGAGTCCGCGTCGACAACGCACACATACGGTGAGGTCGCGGCATTCAAACCTGCATTTACCGCATCTGCCTTGCTCCCCGCCGGTTCCTTATCCACGACAAGAAGTCGTGCGTCGACGTCGCTTCGGTATAGCCCCCGGACCGGAGCGCTGGTCACTTGCGGGACGTACACCGCTCTCACCAGCCGCAGGCGAAACTCTTGCTGCATCACTTGCAGTGTGTTGTCCGCGGACCCGTCATTTATGACGATGAGCTCGAGTTGCGGATAGTCCAGATCAAGCAGGTTCCGCACAGCTGTACTAATCGATTTCTCTTCGTCATGTGCGGGCACAAGGACGCTGATCGGAGGCGCCAGCGGGGATCCTTTGATCCAGTGCAGCGGGACACTCTCGAGACGCCGCAGATGGGCTGCGCTCGTCTTCAGCGCGATGATCAGCATCATCAAGTATCCAAGATTAGAAAGGACATAATAGAAAAACAGTATCTGGTTCGAGACTTCCAGAAAGTGAATCATGAACGGGATGCCACTGCAGTGGAAGCTTTTTCCTGGGGCGCGTGCCGTTCGGGAGGCACCGCCCCGGTGCGCAGGACCTCAAGCAGAACCGCCTTATCTTGATTGCTGGCTGGCCGCAGGGCTTTGATCTCGGCTTGCATCTTCGGTTGCAAGCCAGCATTTTCAAGCGCCGTTAAATACGCATGTAATCCGTATCGATCTCGCATGGCGACCACCTGTTCGAAGATCGGCGCCATCTCTGTATTGAGGTCCATGAGCGCTTCTGCGGCCCGCAGACGCACCAGCCGATTCGAATCCGCTAATCCGTGCAAAAGAGACGGGATTGCAGTTCCGTGGCCGAGCTTTCCCAGACTTACGATCGCTCGCAGCCGCACAAACCATATGGGGTCTCCGGCCAACTCACTCAGAACGTTGACCGCGAGTCCTGGCTCCGCGTACGACAGCGCTCGTGCGGCCGCCGCTCGCAGTTCCGGTAGACTGTCCTCTGCGAACTGCAGTATTTCCGTTCCTAGCGAAGGCGTGGCCACCTCGCCCATTACGCGCGCGAGCACTTCACGCACGCTGGCCCCCGCATGCTTCAGGTACGGCAACAATACCTGCGGACGCTCGGCGCAAGTCTGGATTAGCGCGCTTTGCAAGGGAAGCGCTGGCACCACCAGCCCCGCTTCGCCGACCCAATTTAGAATCTCCACCGCCGCTTCCGGACAAGCCATCTGCCCTAAGCCGCGCAGGGCGGCAAGCCGAGTTTCCGGGTTGCGATCGCGCAAGCCTTCTGCCAGAGCCGGGATTCCTTCCGGCGCGCGCGTTCGACCGAGTGCCACCAGTGCGCGGTGTCGTCGCCATCCGTGATGGTTTCGCGCATCGGAGATGCACTTCTCGACCAGTCCGCTGTCTCGCATAAATTTCAGCAGCCGCGCCGATTCTTCCGGTGCCGCGACCTCGAACGCGTCCAAAACCATCGTCTCGACAAGTTGCCGGTCGGATGGTTTTGTGCGCCATGTCGCGTAGGGAATCTCGCCAGAAATCAACGCGTCCCATCTCTCGCGGATTTCAAACAGTCGCGCGTCACGCTTCGCGAAATACCGTTTCCGGTAGGTTCGCCGAAGCATGATAAAGCCCAGCAACAGCATGTCGGCGACGATCACGGAGATGATCGCCTTCACCACGAAAGCCGCTGGACCTAGCCTGCGAAATGTTTCAAAAGCGGACGCCATAGGTAAATCCGAAACTTGTCTGCCTCCGGTCTTGCGTTCGCTTCTGATAGGATGCGAAGCCCGTCACGTCTTCACGCGCCGTCAACTGCAAGCGCAAGCCGCCGCCGTACGTATGCGAAGAAAATTGCCCGATCTGATCCACCTGCGCGAAATTTTCTGTCCCCACCGCGTAGAAGACATTTCCTCCGACGCGGCGCTCATTCCATCTGGTAATCGGAAATCCGAGCCGTGTCATCCCCGAAGGACGCCATTCCGTACTGGAAAAATGGCTTCGTGCTCCCGTCAACCCCAACGACCATGTCCAGTCATGAGGCAGGTAAAAGAGTGTTGTCTCATTGATCGTAAGAATGCGCGCAGTCGTATACCAGTACCAGTGCTGCCCGTAGTCGATTTCCACTCCGCGTACAATTTTGCTTCCTCTGAGTTTCCACCCTTGGTCGTAATCGAAGAATGCTTCGTCTTTCGGGATAACATTGTTGTCGTTAGCCGCCGCACCGCCCACCGTGAGCGCACCCCACTTCGGTAAGTTTCCAGTCGCGCTCGCCACGAATTTTTCCGCATCCGTTCTTCCCCGCCGGTAAACATTGCCCGCGACGCTAGTCGTCCATCGCGATGTCCAGTGGGAGATGAGGCTCAATCCTTCATCATGGTTGGCGTCAGCGAAGCTGAAGAGGTCGGTATTCACCCCTACGCGCACTTCGTGCTTCGGTTCGCCGCGCAAGGAGAGCAGGCTGGCTCGCGCCTCTGTGCTGTTTGGATCCAGATCCAGCGCGCGGTGAAATTCCAGCTTCGCTTCGCGCTGGTCATGTGCGGCTTGCAAGGCGCGACCGCGTGCCGCGCGCAGATCGGCGCGCTTCGGATCGAGTTCCACGGCGCGATCCAGAACCTGCAGCGCCTCCGTCGTTCGGTCTTCGCGCGAATACACGCTGGCTAACCCCATCCAGTTGTCAGGATCGTTTGGTACAACAGCGAGAATCTCCAGATATTCACGTTCGGCTTCCGCGAGCTTCCCCGACCACATCCGTATGCGGGCGTGCAATGCCCGTATGTCCATGTCTTGCGGCACGAGAGCAATCTCGCGATCCACAATGTCCATCGCTGCGGCCCAATCCCGCGCCTCCACGCATCTCTGCACCTGTTCTCGCCAGCCTATGCTCGGCTGCTGCCCCCAAGCGAGAAGGCAGAATATCCAGATCCCTGCCAGCAGTCTGAAAATCACGAATACTTACTCCGAGGCGCGTGAACACACCGAATCTATGCCTTCTTATTTCAAGAGGGTTAGAGACAGTCTGGACCCATAGGGAGAGAAATGCCGCGATTTACCATTGGTGACCGTTACATTGGTAACCGGGGTTTAACCAATTCTTCATGAGGTATTCCACTTGTGCCGAACCGGCTGGCCGGGAAAGGGGGAACGTGACGGAGGGCTGGGGGAGGATTTCGTTTTAGACCCGCGCGGCGTGAAAGGCGGGCCGTTGTCTGCAGAGGCGGGTACACCCTTCGCAAAGCGACTCGGGAACTCCTGCTGGTTTGCTTGGCCAGCCTTTTGGGGCTTGTCATCTCTCTTCAGGTTGACAGATAAGGCCTGGGTTTGGGGTGGTTGGCAATTGAGAGATACCGCTTCGGGAGAGGCCGACGCCTCTTCCCAATCCAGACACTTTTCTCTATACCTGGAGCACATCGCGTTCCCGGGCCACCATCTCGTACAACACAGGATTGACGAAGAACCCGATGAAGAGGCGGGAGATGAGACCGGCAACGATGACGATGGCAAAGGGCCTTTGCGTATCCGATCCGATGCCGGTGGAAAGGGCCGCGGGCAACAATCCCAGGCAGGCGACAAGAGCTGTCATCATGATCGGGCGGAGCCGAAGCAACGAGGCTTCCCGTGTGGCAGCGCGAATGCCCATTCCCTCCTGCCGCAACTTGTTGATGTAGGAGACGAGAATGACGGCGGTCTCTACAGAAACCCCAAGCAACGCCAAAAGACCCAGCACAGAAGAAACGCTGAACGGTGTGTGACTGAGTTTCAGCGCAACCAGCGCTCCCACCGGTTCCGTCAGGATGACTCCCAGGGCGATGGTGACAGGGAATTTGAAATTTCCGTAGAGCGCAAACAAGATAATGAAAATCAGCACTACGGCCAGTGGACCAATAAAATACATCTGCGATTTGGCATCCAGAAATTGGCTGTATTCGCCGCCCCAAGACATCGTGTAACCCTGCGGCAATGTCACCGCCTTCTTTACGACCGCCTGGCCATCTCGCACCGCTCGCTCCAAGTCGCGCCCTTCGATGCTGTACTGAACGCCGATGTAGCGGGAGTTATTTTCGCGATAAATAAAGGACGCACCGTTCCCCTGAGTAATATTGGCGAGCTGACTGAGCGGGATCTGCTGCCCGTCGGGTGTGCCCACCAACAAGTTTCCAATCTCATGCGCGTTACTGCGGAATTGGGGCTGCATTCGCACTACCAGATCAAACAGCTTCTCGCCTTGAATGACCTGGGT
>Ga0210403_10003155_pt1 | contig 14604 bp, 15 predicted proteins | sample IncBWC19MmetaG_FD_150863 | JGI IMG/M metagenome (GOLD analysis project Ga0210403, IMG submission 150863) | Forest soil microbial communities from Barre Woods Harvard Forest LTER site, Petersham, Massachusetts, United States - Inc-BW-C-19-M | ecosystem: Environmental > Terrestrial > Soil >... | reverse complement strand
AAAAGAAGGAAGCTCCGGCGGGCGGCGGACACGGCGGCGGCGGCGGCATGGGCGACATGTACTAGGAAAATAGGTTGTCATCCTGAGCGAAGCCGTTCTTCAGGCGGAGCGAAGGATCTCAGTCTTATCAGTCTGCGTGGCGTGAGCCACCAGTAAAGTCAAAGGCCCTGCTCGGGAGAGTGGGGCCTTTTTTTGTTTACCATTGTGTCGGAGGCTTACCTTTTGGCAGAATGATCCGCCATGGAGATCACGTACGAACTATCCCAGAAAGACTTCACGGAGTCGTTCGCGGCTCACCGGAATCGACGCCCTGTAATGAGGTGGATCCGGTGGACTATTGCCTGGATCTTAATCGTAGCGTCCGCTCTTGTTCTTTTCGGCTCGATACGTACTGGGAACACAGAAACTCTTCTGCCATTTTTCCTCGTTGTCGCGATGTGGCTTGTAATCTTGGCAGGAGGACCGTTGTGGTGGAGCGCCCGCAGGCAATTCCTGAAGCAGCCAGGAGCTCGCGGCCCGCGGACCGTGCTTTTTGATGACATAGGCGCGCACTGGCGCTGGAATGGCGGTTCGAGCGATGTCGAGTGGAAAAATTATGTTCGCTCGGTCGAGGGCAAGAACCACATTCTTGTTTACACTTCGCCGGCTTGTTTCAATATCGTCCCGAAGCGGGCACTCGACAAAGAAGAGTTGATTAGAGTTCTGGCCCTGCTGAAACAGCGTATTCCCGCGGGACGCTAGCGGGCTAAGCCAAGTTCTAGTCTTAAGGCTCTTTACGGCACGAGTGAAACTCGTGCCCTTCCCGAGCTTAGCGGGCCGTCGCGTTCGCGGTTCTGCGTGGGTCGTTCACGTTTTACCTCAGCGGCTGAAGCCGTGGTTCCCTTTTTGCGGGCTGATACGGCACGAGTCAACTCGTGCCCTTCCCGAGCTTGGCGGGCCTTCGGGTTCGCGCTTCGGCATGGGCTGTTCTCGGCTTGCCTCAGCGGCTGAAGTCGGGTTCCCTTTTTCTGGCTTTTACGGCACGAGTTAACTTGTGCCCTTCCCGAGCCTATGGTTTCTAACTTTGGCGACACTTGCCACGACTACGCTCGGGAAGGGCACGACTTTCAGTCGTGCCGTAAAGGCGTCGGGCGTCACGCGGCTTTAGCCGCTGAGGGCCAGCTGTCTAGTTTGAATCCTGGGTACGCTGAGCAGTAGCGATACTCTGAAGCGCATTCGACCAGGCCGCGCTTCACGGGATTCTCGTGGATGTAGGCTCGATGTTCTCCGAAATCCTCCCAGTCGCGGATGCGATGGTCTGTGAATCCGCGCTGCCATACTTCGCCTTTTCTCCCTAGTTCGCCTCCCAGCGCGTGGGAGTAGCCGCCTTTGATGAATTGGATTGAGCGCTCTAGCGTGACGCCGGGGGATGGCGTCAGCAACAGGTGTGCGTGTTCGGGCATGAGGACGAATGCGTGCAGTTCGAATCGTCCCTGGCGGCGATAGCTGTAGAGAGTTTTCAGGAACAATCGTGCGTAGGATTCTACGACGAAGAGCCTGCGACGTTGCCAGGTTGAGAAGGTGACGAAATATGTTCCGTGCGGCTTGAGGTCGCGAGTCGGCTTCAAGAGCACACCTCAGCGGCTGAAGCCGCTCTCTTACGCAGACTAATACGGCCCGACTGAAGTCGGGCCCTTCCCGAGCCCATTTTCTGACGGCGGTGTGCCGCTTTGGGAAAGGCTTTTACGGCACGGGTGGAACTCGTGCCCTTCCCGGACTTTTTCACGGGCAATCCAGCGACTAAAAAGATTTCCACAGGTTTATTGGTAATAATATACTTGACAAATCAGCGCGATTCGCTTATGCTGCCTTCATGGACAGCAACCATAAGCAACCAAAGACCTTGCAAGACGCGGTGGTCTTCTACTCCAATCCTGACAATGCTCTAGCCTACATGGTGCTCTTGCGCTGGCCGGATGGCGTCGTAGTCTGCCCAGGTTGTGGCCGCAATGACGTTGTATTCCTTCACAACCAGCGCAAATGGCAGTGCAAGAGCGTGCATCCCAAACGTCAGTTCTCTGCTAAGGTCGGAACCATTTTTGAGGACTCGCCCATTGCTCTTGAGAAGTGGATTGTTGCGGTGTGGATGCTGTCGAATTGCCGGAACGGTGTTAGCTCTTATGAGATTGCACGCGCCATTGGTGTCACCCAGAAGTCTGCATGGTTCATGATGCATCGCATTCGTTTGGGATTGCAGAGCAAAGACGGCGGCAAGCTAGGCGGTGGGCCACACAGCAAGGTCGAAGTGGATGAGAGTTTTATCGGCGGGAAGGCGCGGAACATGCACAAGTCGCGCCGTGATCGAATGACTTCTTATGGGAATAAAACCGCTGTGCTAGGAATGCTGGAACGTGGCGGGAAAGTGAAGGCCACTGTGATTGGCAAGCGCATCGGTAACCAAATGCAGCAGATCGTGCGGGAGAATGTAGTCTCTGGAACTTGGCTCATGACCGATGAATTCATGGGCTACAAGGGACTGGCAAACGACTACACCCATCTGGTCATAAACCACCTCGACAGCTATGTGCGCGGCAATGTGCATACCAATGGACTTGAAAACTTCTGGTCACTACTCAAGCGCGGCATTGGCGGTACCTACGTTGCTGTCGAACCGTTTCATTTGTTCCGATATGTAGACGAACAAGCTTTCCGTTTCAACAATCGCAAAGACGGTGATCGTCTGGTATCGGACTCTGAGCGGTTCGATATTGCCATGTCTCAAATTGCTGGAAAAAGGCTTACCTATGCTGAGCTAACTAGCAAGGTGGGCGAAACGGAACCCTTCTAACCCGTTCAGCAAGAAACGAGGTCGCAGTCCAAAACGCAGAGAGGCGCTATGAAAGATCGTGATCTTCTAAAACTAACTTGGGACTGGGCGCAACGGGAGAATGAATTGTTAAAGACTGTTCTCCCCGTGATGATGGAGATGTCGAGCTGCTTGATTGATGACCGGAAGCCAACCCCTGAACAGATTGACACATGGACAAAACTACAGCCTCAAGTGACCGAAAAGATGCTAGAACTGAACGTAGACGTAGAGCAACTTCATCGCGCACTTGATCCTCTGTTTCGCTATGACGCTTAGGGTGATCGCTTGACACACGGAATCTCCTTGCGCTAATGTGCGCGTAGAGACGTAAAGCGGCCCGGACTGGCATCCGGGCTTATTTCTTGCCTGCTTCTTTTTTCTTCTTAACCTTTTCCGCCTTCTCCGCTTCCAGTTTGGCCTTGATCTCGCTGTGCGGAACCTTCATTAATTGACGCATGGTTCTATCGAAGTTTTCGAATTCTTCTTTAGAGTCGGATCGGCTGCGATTAACTGCTCCCATGTGGGAATCTCCCCGTGTTCTTCTATCCACCCATTGATCAAATTTGCGAATATAGCGATTCCGTCCTTGGGACAGCAAAACTTGACGTGCACGTGCTTCTCTACGTGAGAAGGGAATCCGACTTCTATTGTAGTGAATACGTTTCTCAATGGCTCAAATTCTTCACCATAATCTGGCGACACAAGCTCCCTGTGATAAGCCCATGCTATCGCGTCCGCGGCCTGTAACGCATATACCCTGTCATCGGTATCGGACGCCATCGCTCCAGTAAAATCCTGGCCCTTGGCCCTCTCTATTTCAGTCTGCACTGCATGCGCAGCGGTCATCTGCCGGTGCAAATTCTTCCGTCCAACGTCTACCAGATAAGCTATGCGACTGTTCAATCCCCATAGAAGCGCGGCGTCTCTATTCAAGATTACCGTACTGAAGAATGCCATTGCATATGGCCCCATTAAATCGGCGGCCACGTTCTTAGAAAGCAGCGAGCGAAAGTCTTCCCTAGGGATACCAATGGATACGCTGTATCTCTTATAGCGATTAATTATTTTCGCAACACTTGTAAACAGAGCCTTCTTCATCTCCGGTAGCATGGTGCAATACTTTCCATAAGGACGAATGAAGTCCGCCATGTGCAATTTCTCAATTCTGAATTCTTTTAATAACTTCTCCCACTCCGGCTGAAACTCCATGAATCTTGGTTTGTTCATTAAGACGCCACCAACCACTGCGAACTCGGATTCGTCGTGACTGCCACTGTCATCGCAATAGCAGGTTAGGGCTAAAGAGATTCTTCGTGGATCGTTAGAATGATGCATAAGAAACCATACCTCTTCGGCGTATGCACGACCGAGCGCACCTGCACCCTCCTTCTCTTCTGAAAGAAACGGGGGCATTTCTTCTCGATCTTCCACGGGAACTCATTTCTTCCCGGTAACAACATCTTGCCATCATTCACCGTGATTCGGCAAGTATATTATTACCGGTTTATTTTCTGCAATGTTCAGATAACCTTGCTTCCCAATTTGGGAGGGGGATACTGGAAGTAGGTGCGGGATTTGCCGCAGTGGCGGCGAAAACCAAGGTCCCTCACTTCGTTCGGGATGACAACGTTGAGGCTCGGGATGACAACGTTGGAGTTGGGATGACAAACCTTGGAATAGGTCGGAGAGGACATGGCTGACTGGTGATGAGTGTGTTGATTGGGGATTTGATGGCGGTGGCGGATGAGGGGTATCGATCTGGCGGGGGGAGGAGGTCGAGGAGGCGCGGGGCGGGCGAGAAGTCTGCCAAGAGCAGTGGTGAGGATAGGGATCCCTCAGGCCGCAAAGAACGCGGCCTTCGGGATGACAAGAATTTAAGAGGACGCGGCCTTGGGGATGACAAACATTTGGTAGGTGGTGCGGCTCCGGAGCAGACGATCATTCGGCCATCGCTTCGGATCGAGAGGGGGCTTCCGCCTAAGCGGATGGGGGAGCTTTCGGAGCTGGATTTTTTGCGGAAGGCTATGGGGATGGGGATGATTGTTTCGAAGCCCTGGGGAGACAGCTACCGGTACGATTTTATTTGCGACGTGAATCAGAAGTTGTGGAGGGTGCAGGTGAGGTCGACGGAGTATCGGTTTGGGGCTAGGGGATATGCAGTGCATGCGTCGGTTTATGTGGGGCGGAAGATTGTTGGGCTTACGCCGAAAGACATTGATGTGCTGATTGGGTACATTGTGTCGCGGGATATCTGGTATGTGGTGCCGGTTCGGGCGTTCACTCCGCGGAAGAATTTGTGGTTTTGTCCGGATGGGAGCAAGAAGGGAGCTATGTTCGAGAAATATCGGGAGGCTTGGGGGATCATGACGGGGAAATGAGGGAGGGCGAACCTCAAAACCAATCTGGAAAAATCAGCTCGACTAAACCAGGAACCCAGTAGGAATAAAACTGGTCATCGCAGATTTTGTATTTGCCGTACTTCTTTCGGGCATAGCGGCCCCAGTCGGGACGGGTGCCGTCGAGGTCGGTGAATCCGTATTCGCGGCCGAGGCCCCAGGAACTGAAGACGCGTCCGGTCTTGCTTTTTATTTTGGGATCTGCGGCCAGCGCCACCACTGCGCGGCCGATGTATCTCGGCGATTCGGAGACCATGAAGTCTGCGGGAGCGTCGTTCTGGTCGGGGCTGTTTTCGTTGATACTGCGCTTCCCTGCTTGCTTCCAGTTGGCTTCGGTTACTCCGAAATGCTCGAGCACTCTTTCCGAGCGCAGGAAGCCGGGAGTCAGGGCCACGGAAACTACGTCGCGTTTGCGCAGTTCGCGGGCCATGGCGAAGGCGAGCCGGATTACGGAAATCTTCACCAGGTCATAGAAGAGGTTGCCGCGGTAGTAGAAAGCGTCGCCATCGGTGATTTCGAAAATAATTCCGCGGCCGCGGCCGAGCATCAACGGCACGGCGTAGTGCGAAGTGATGATGTGCGAATGGATGGCCTGCTTCAGCATGGCGAGACCGTTGTCGAGGTTGGTGGTCCAGAATGGCTTGCCGAATTCGGTAAGCGCGTCGCCGCCCCAGACGTCGTTGACTAGAATGTCGAGTCCCTTGTGGCGGCGTTTGATTTTGGCAAACAACTTTTTCACTTGCGCTGGATCAGTGTGGTCCACTCTGACGGCAACCCCCTGTCCACCGGCTGCGGTGACCAGTTCGGCGGTCTCTTCGATGGTTTCGGGACGGGCCGAACTGGGCCTTGAAAGCTTTCTTGAGCTGCGGCCGGTGCAGTAAACTGTCGCACCTGCCTCGCCCAGTGCGACGGCAATGCCGCGTCCGGCGCCGCGCGTGGCGCCGGCAACCAGGGCGATCTTGCCTTGCAATACTTTCTTGGGATGTTTCTTTCGAGCCACCAACATTCCTGTTCACCGCAGCAAAGCATATCAGGACGGGGAACAATTCGCTGACAAGCCGTCATTCCGCAGCATCATTTATGATCTAGTTACGAGACCTGCGCCGACCTTATGACGTTCTTATTCCGCGCCTCCGGTATTCGCTCTTTCGTCTTGCTGTTTGCCGTCACTCTACTTGGAGGCGCGGCGGCGCAGACCACGCCGGGAGCGACTAAAGAGGAGGCGCAGACGCCGGCGGTGCGCGCCATTGGCCGCCGGTTGCAGGAAAAAGGTGTGCCCAACTTCGGCGAGGTCACTCCCACGCTTTACCGCGGAGGCCTGCTGAACGATGCTGGCCTTAAGGCTTTGGCTAAGATGGGAGTGAAGATCGTGGTGGATACTCATGCCCATGATACCGCTGAAGAAAAGAAGGCGCAGTCGCTGGGAATGGAGTATGTGGCGATTCCGTGGCACTGTCCGTGGCCGCATGACGAGGTGTTCGCAACTTTCCTCAAGCTGTTGCGTGAGAACAAAGGCAAGAAAATTTTTGTGCATTGCCGGTTGGGCGATGACCGCACCGGCATGATGGTTGCTGCTTACCGCATGGCTGAAGAAGGATGGACTGCCGACGAGGCCATGACCGAGATGAAGTCTTTTGGGTTCTCGAGGGCGCATCACTTCCTCTGTCCTGGGCTGGCGGACTATGAAAAAGAATTTCCTGAGCGATTGAAGAGTAGTGCGGCTTTTCAGGGATTGAAATCTAAATAGAATCAACGCGCGGACAAATTAAAAGCCCGGCCTGATCGGGGCCGGGCTTGTTATTTGGGTTGCCGAAAAACTAGGCAGCCGCGGATCTCTTGGAGCGACCCTCTGTCGTGATCGGCTGTGCTACTTTGCGCACGAGGAAGGGTTGCAGGTTCGGCTCAGATCCGGCCCACTCCAGACTCACAATGGAGTGTCCAGGCTGGCACGTAACGAAGTAGCGCTCTCCGGTAGGGCTGGTTACTTCAAATTTGCCGGTCTCGCCCTGTAGAGCCTCGGCAACGTCGTAGGTTGAAATGCTGTCATTCAGTTTCATGGGGATTCCTCCATTTCAGTTACAGATTTGTTGTGGATTATCCCCTTCCTAGGGAGGAGCGTTACTTTCATGATAGTACGGTAGCGCACAGAGTCAAGGCTGCGGGCTGATTTTTCTTGTCGGATTCACATTAGGGAATTTACCGGAGGAGCGGAAAACAAACGGAAAAGGAATGGGCACAACCGGAGGATCCGGCTGTGCCCCTTTTTTCTGTTACTGGTTAGTGTTTGTGTTTGGTTTGCGTTTTCTCCGCGAGCCTTGCCGCGGGTAGTCCGCTTAGCGAACCCTGCTGCTCTAGTGGGCCGAGGAAGCCAGCAAACACATCTTCCTCGATCCAGAACAACTGGCCGCCGTTCGCCTGATAGAGAACCACGTTGAAACCAAACTGCGTTCCCCCTACTGTGAGGACGAGTTGGTTTGACGGGACATTCGTCGACGACATCGAATAGCGCCCAGCGTGGGCCGCGTCAGCAAGCGGAGTTCCCGAGAATCCGACCCCCGAGTCCGCCACGGTGGCGCTGAAGAAGGCGCCCGGATCACTGGCGAGTCCGGTTCCGGTTAAGGCACCGCCCGTTACCGTCCCTTGTCCGACAAAGTCCATTTCCCAGAAAGCGTCACTGTTGAATTGCTGCGCTCCGAAAACGTACGCGTTTGTGAACGCAGTGGTTGAGGTATCGGTTTGCGGAACCAGGACTCCGGTACCGCTGGGAAGAGCTGTATCCAAGTCGAGGATGAGAGCACCTCCTCCGCCGCTTGGGTTATTTGGGTCGTTCAGATTGAGGGCCGGGTCAGTCATGTAGATTCCGAGGGCACTGACGCTTCCCAAACCTGCGTTCGTGATGGTCAGGCTGCCGTATCCGCTGCTCGGAACAGAGTAGGTGCCTGAAATAGTAGAGGCGCTGACGATCGTGCCTCCCTCATTGTCGTCCGCGACACCCGTGAACGTGCCACTGCCCGGAGTTGTCGCAAGCATGCCTACTGCGTCGTAGAGGAATCCAAACTCGCTGCTAGCGAGGCCGAAGACGGAGCTTGGGAGCGATGCGTCGCTGAAGGAGCCCGCGCCCTGCCCGTATGCCGAGCCGACCGCCGAATCAGCAGCATCCACATCGATGAAGCGGAGCACTTCCGGACCTACGTTGTAGGTAACGAGGGTGATCGGCGTAAGCGTAACCGGATTCGTGATTCCAGTTGAAACGTTACGCTTAAATCCATCCGGGTTTCCGGAAGTTACAGTGAATGTTGTTCCCGTAACTACGGTTCCAGCGTCATTGACGTCCATAGTACCAGTGGTGTTGGGGTTGCCAACGGTGAAGACGCCGCCGACCCCAAGCGGGAAGTAGCTATTATCCACGCCGGTGAGAGTGAAGGCGAAGCTTCCGCTGACGCTCCCTAGCGTCTGCAAGTCCAGGCTTCCGCTGGAGGTTGCATTCCCATCGAACTCACTGATGAGCGCGTGGTTGACGTTTGCAAACTGGACGCCGAGAGTCTCGCTGGTCACAGCCGAGCCCGCAGCCATGGTTAGCGTGAGTGTACCCTGCCCAGTACTTGCATTCACCGTTAGAGTCCCGCCCGTGATTGTGTCCGGGGTGTTGGGTTCGCCGGGTGAGGTGAGGCCGAAGGCGTCGTTATAGTCTTGCTCGCCGGCTGTGACGTTGCCACTCGAGTCAATGGTCACCGCCCCTACAATCGCGTAGAAATTCGGCCCTTGAGTGTTATTGATGGCCTCAAGCCCGCTCAGATAGAACACATAGGTGTTCGAGCCTGACGTCACCGCGGTGTTGGTCAACATGAAGTTGGCCCCTGCCGAAGCTCCTGGAACTGTGGCCGCTACCGAATAAGGTCCGCCAGCCGTCGCGTTCGCCGTGAATACCGCCGAGGTAGCGACGCCGTTCACGTCGGTCGTTGCCGTATTCACTCCTCCTGCGAAGGTGCCGCTAGCGCCTGCCGGTAGAGGCGGCGTGAACGTCACTAGCAGGCCGGGACTCGGAACTCCTCCCGTTGTTACCGTCGCTACCAGCGGGGCGGCAAATGCCGTGTTGACAGTTGCACTTTGCCCTGATCCGCTGGTCGCCACGATCACGGGTACTGCCACGGTGTTGGTCAGGACGAAGTTGACGGGTGTTAACGCGCCTGAAGAGGCCACCACGTTATAAGGCCCGCCGATGGTTGCGTTGGCGGTGAAGGTTGTGGAGGTCGCAACTCCGGCAGTGGTGTTATCCGTTTCCGTGTTCGTTGCGTTGGCGAAGGTTCCGCTGGCGCCGGAGGCCGGGGCCGTGAACGTCACCATGGCATTTACCGGGTTGGCTTGACTATCGAGTACCGTGGCGACCAGCGGCGCTGCGAACGCTGTGTTGACGGCTGCGCTCTGCCCTGATCCGCTGGTAATGGAGATCGAGTTCGGTGGCCCGGCGTTGTTGGTCAGGCCGAAACTTGCAGACGTCGTCGCCCCTGTGGCCGAGGCGGTTACGTTATAGGCTCCGGCCTTGGTGCCCGCCGTGAACACTGACGAGGTGGCCACACCACTCGAATTGGTGGTGTCCGTTTCCGTTACCGTTCCGTTCGCAAACGTGCCATCGGTGGCTGCCGGAGCCGTGAAGGTGACAGACACGTTGGCGGTCGGCGATCCGCCGGTGCTGACGGTCGCTACCAAGGGCGCGGCAAAGGCCGTGACCACGGTCGTGCTCTGCCCGCCTCCGCTGGTCGCCGCGATGGTTACGGCGGGAGGAGGAGGTGTGTTGTGTGAACTCGAACTGCAACTCGTCAAGAAACTCAGGGTCAAGCCAGCTAGGACGAGGATGCCGGCGTAAAGTTTGCGGTTCATAGAGTTTCCCCTTTCTGTCCGGCGTTCTGGCTCATGCGTTCCCTAGCCTGCGGCGACATCTGGATGCCGTGCTCGTTTCGTATCGGATAGACCTGGCCATTCGCTTTCACACTGCGGGCCAAAAAGACTCGATTGCCGTTGAGCGTCTTCATCACGCCAGTCACCTCAACTTGCTCGCCGGCAGCGACGGAGAGGGCGCCTTTGCCTTGCAAACCCCATTTCCCTAGACTTGCATCGACAGAACCAGAGGAAGTTTCCAGCAGCAGGTGGGAACCGATAATCATTCCCGCAGAAGGTTGTTTGACCACACTGGACACCGTACCGGTGAGAGTGACTTCCCTGTTGACGTCGTAATACGGCTCTGCATGCCTGGTCTCGACTGCCGCTGTTTGCGCTCGAACTGGCGCGAGGGGTGAGATCAAAGACAGCAGGACTACCGCACATAGTCCCGCGAATAACTGTTTCCTCATTGACTGCCTCCAAGTTGAGTTGATTCGGATTGTCCGATTCGGTAGTGAGGCATAGTAACCTTCTAGCCCCACCTTGGCAAGGGACAGTAGGGGACATTACAGGACATTTCATGTCATTTCAGGTCACTACGGGCCATTCGATTTGCCCGCGCTGGGTTCTGTGTACACAAATGTTGGATGAAGGAACTCTTCCAGCGAGGGTGATCCAGGCGGGAGGGTCGTGACAGGGTGAGGGAGGCAAGCCTTCAGCCTGAGTCATCAAGCGCCCAGGAATCGGAGCTTCAAACCCCGGGGTGAATCAGAATCCGGCGCGCTAGACTTCGTCGCTCTCCTTCAATCTCGCGATCACGCCAAAATCTTCGAGCGTGGTGGTGTCGCCTTTTACTTCGCCGCTGCTGGCGAGTTCACGCAGGAGGCGGCGCATGATCTTGCCGCTGCGCGTTTTGGGCAACGTATCGGTGAAGCGGATGTCGTCGGGCTTGGCCAGCGCGCCGATTTCTTTCGCTACCCACTTGCGCAATTCCTCTTTCAATTCGGGGGTTGGCTTTCTTCCCTGCTCGAGCGTGACGAAGGCGGAGATGGCTTGGCCTTTCAGATCATCAGGGCGGCCGACCACCGCTGCTTCGGCGACCGCTTCGTGCGCGACCAGAGCTGACTCGACCTCCATGGTGCTGAGACGATGGCCGCTGACGTTGAGGACGTCGTCGACGCGGCCCATGATCCAGAAATATCCGTCTTTGTCTCTGCGCGCGCCGTCGCCGGTGAAATACATGCCGGGAATTTGCGACCAGTAATTCTTTACGTAGCGGTCGGGATCGCCGTACACCGTGCGCAACATCCCCGGCCACGGGCGCTTGATGACGAGAAATCCTCCGGAGCCCAGCGGAACCGGCTTCCCGTCCATGGTGACGATGTCGGCAGCAACGCCGGGAAACGGCCGCGTCGCCGACCCTGGCTTGGTGGCGACAGCGCCGGGGATGGGCGCGATCATGATGTGTCCGGTCTCGGTCTGCCACCATGTGTCAGTAATGGGGCAGCGGTTGCCGCCGATTACTTCGCGGTACCACATCCACGCTTCGGGGTTGATGGGCTCGCCTACGGTGCCGAGAAGGCGGAGGCTGGTCATGTCATGCTTCTTCGGCCACTCGTCGCCCCACTTGAGGAAGGTGCGAATGGCGGTGGGCGCGGTGTAGAAGATGTTTACTTTGTGGCGCTCGATGATGGACCAGAAGCGGTCGGGCTCGGGATGGTTGGGAGCGCCTTCGTACATCAGGCTGGTAGCGCCGTTTTGCAGGGGGCCGTAGACGATATAGCTGTGGCCGGTGACCCATCCGATGTCGGCTGTGCACCAGTAGGTGTCTTCTTCTTTGAGGTCGAAGATCCATTTCATGGTGAGGTAGGTGCCAACGGAATATCCGCCGGTAGTGTGGACTACGCCTTTGGGTTTGCCGGTGGTGCCGGAGGTGTAGAGGATATAAAGAGGATGTTCGGCGTCCAGGGGGTCGGCAGGGCAGATGTCGGAGGCCCTGGCCATGAGGTCGTGCCACCAGTGGTCACGGCCCGGAGTGGTGTTGATGGCGGTGCCGGTGCGCTTGTAGATGACTACGTTCTTGACGCCGGGACACGACTTGAGAGCTTCTTCGACTGCCGGAAAAAGTTTTACTTCGGCGCCGCGGCGGTAGGAGCCATCTTGGGTGATTACGGCGGTGGCGTTGCAATCGTGGATGCGGTCGATGAGGGCGTTGGAGGAGAATCCGCCGAAGATTACCGTGTGCGGGGCTCCGATGCGGGCGCAGGCCAGCATGGCGATGGGCAGTTCGGGAGTCATGCCCATGTAGATGGCGATGCGGTCGCCTTTTTTTATCCCAAGGCCTTTCATGACGTTCGCGAATTTTTGCACTTCACGATGGAGTTGCTGGTAGGTGTAAGTGCGAATTTCGCCGGGTTCGCTCTCCCAGATGATGGCGGCTTTATTCTTGCGCGCGGTGTGGACGTGACGGTCGAGGCAGTTGTAGGAGAGATTCATCTGGCCGCCGACAAACCACTTGGCCCAGGGGAGATTCCATTCGAGGACTTTGTCCCACTTCTTGAACCAGTGCAGTTCGCTGGCGATGCGGCCCCAGAACTTGTCGGGATCGTCCATGGATTCTCTGTAGAGCGTTTCGTACTCTTCGAGGCTCTGGATGTGAGCGTGCTGGCTAAATTCGGCGGGAGGCGGGAAGCTGCGCTGCTCTTGCAGAATGGAATCGATGCTGCTGGCCTGGAGATCGGCTAGAGCTTTGGTGGACATGGATGGAAGCCTCGTCGTTGGTCGTTAGTCGCCTGGTCGTTAGTCGTTGGCTTGAAGAGCTTGAGTACGGCGACATTTTACTACTACTGGTCGAGGAAGCGGTTGCGGTCTGCCTCATTGGGCAGAGTGCAGACTTCGGAGCGGCCGAAGATGCGGTAGCGGTGGCGGGCTACGGAGTTGTAGGCCGGGTCGCGGAGGAATCTGGGAAGAAGTTGCGAGAAGAAGGCGGCTGCGCACCAGAAGGTGCCTAACTGCTTCAGGACGAAGAGGGCGGCGTCGGAGCGGGAGAGCAGAGATTCGTTGGGGAGGTCGTGGTCGAGGACTACGTAGACCGTGTCCAGGGCGGTGGGGTTGGCGCCGTGGCGGGCTAGGATGCGGGAGGCGATGGGGCTTTGCAGCGAGGCGAAACGGAAGACGGCATTGCTATCGCGGCGGAGAATGAATTGGACGAAGCGGTTGCAGAGTCCGCAGACGCCGTCGTAGAGGAGGATGGGCGGGGGCATTGGATATGGAAGACTTTAGCAGCTCGGGGGTGAAGAGGCAGGCCGGCTTACATTTTCATGGGAAAAACTTATCCCAGTGGTGAGAGCCATTTCTTGCTTGGCCCGTCTAAGCAGAGCTGTTACCTGAGGAGGATCAACATGCGACGTCTGAACATGAAACGAGTGTTTTTGTTTGTGCTTCCGCTTTTGGTGGCCGGAGCGATCGGAGCGTCGGCACAGAGTTCGTACACTCCTGATTCAACGGACCACACCGCCCCCAGCTATGACATGAAGGGGCAGGCGCTGGTTGATCTGCAAGCGGTGCAGAAGAAGTTTGTGGACCTGGCTAATGCTGTTCCTGCTGATAAATTGACCTGGCGTCCTTCGCCGGATTCGCGCTCTTTCGCGGAAGTGTTTCTGCACGTGGCGGGCGAGCGCTATGGGATTCTGGGGCTCATGGGGACTACGCCTCCAGTTGGATTCGACGGGAAGACGTTTGAGAAATCCACGACGGATAGAGCGCGGATCGTGGAGGAATTGAACAAGTCGTGGGAGTTTGCACAGAAGGCGATCAATGGCATGAGCAATGCCGATTTCGCGAAACTGCTGCCGAAGCTTGGCCCCCAGGCAAACGCCGGGGACGTGGTTTACATCCTGGTTGCCGATGCGCACGAGCATTTAGGGCAAGCTGTGGCGTACGCGCGCGAAAACGGGATCGTCCCCCCGTGGACGGTGGAGGCGAAGAAGGCTGCCGAAAAGAAAGCGGCGGATAAGTAGTACGGCTCTGATCGTGGTTCCGTTTTACGAGCCTAGGCGGAGGAGTTCGGAGCGCAGGCGTGGGTGACGCTGGGTTTGGTGGAGGTAGTGCATTTCGTTGGGGCCGGATTTGGCGCGAATGATTTTGATTAGTTGATTTTTTTCGTTGGGGGTCCAGCACGGGAGGTTGGGGATTAGAGCCAGGACTAAGGACCAGTTTTCGAGGGCTTGGCTTTGGGCCGGAGTCCACAGGGCGGGATTGATTCTTAAAGCTTGGGTTACTTGAGCCACCGAGGCTTTGCGGATTTGTTGGCTGTCGCTTTCGAATTCGCGGGCCATCCGGCCGTTGATGTGCAAGCCCAGGGTGCGGGTGGAGAAAGTGTCCCAGGGGCCAGGAGCCTGGGGAGAATTGTTGATTGATGATTTCTGATTGTTGATTGAAGGTCCGCTCTCGGCGGAGGGCTGGCACTCGTAGAACATGGGA
>Ga0210403_10003154_pt1 | contig 14605 bp, 13 predicted proteins | sample IncBWC19MmetaG_FD_150863 | JGI IMG/M metagenome (GOLD analysis project Ga0210403, IMG submission 150863) | Forest soil microbial communities from Barre Woods Harvard Forest LTER site, Petersham, Massachusetts, United States - Inc-BW-C-19-M | ecosystem: Environmental > Terrestrial > Soil >... | reverse complement strand
CGCCGTACCGCTCGCCGCCTGGATCAATCCGCCCAAAAAGGAAACCACCACACCGATCATCACACCCATTTGCTCGTTAATCTCGTGAACAAATGTGTCTCACACCCATTGACACGCTCCGTTGCCCCGGCCGGATGATAGTTGATCGAGTCATCAGCCATTGGCGCTCTCCCGTTGCGGGATGTGCAGCGCCACGCTGAAACCCACAGCCACCCGGGCATCGATGCGCTCAACCAGAAGCCCCAGGGCCTTCGCCTTGAGCTCACGGGCCCGCACTAGCGCGGTAGCGTTCTCGGTTTTGATCGCGAACTCCGCCGCCTCATCAATTTCAGTGATGAAGCGATCCATGCCGTACTCAGCACGCCGGGCCATCTCGGCACGCACGCCTTTGAGCGCTGCGACGACAGCCGGAGTCTTCAGCAGCCGCCGCGGTTGGTCGGGCGACTTGTAGCCAGCCGCACGGGAGGCAGCCTCCAAGCCAATGCCAGAGCAGTACAGAGCGACGAATGTCTGATGACGCGGGAACTTCAAGCCAGTGAGCGAGCCCACCTCATCAGAGCTGATGCTGGTGACGGCTTGCGTCATACGCGCCACCCAATCGACAGCGGCTCAGCGAGCAGCCATAGGTGCCGGACATTCGAGAGGTTGACCACATCGGCATCGCGCGGGTAGACCTCTAGGCCGTAGAAGTCAGCGAAGCCACAGGCGGCCTTGATGGCCATCAGATCGGACCAGCTAAGCGGGTCTTCCCACAAGTAACCGCCGTCCCATGTGCCGACCTTGACGACGGGATAGCGTGAGGCGGCCAGGCGCTCGCATCTCTTGCCGTTGAATGATGGCGCCTCGAACAGCCGCACCAGATAGTCGCGGCTCTCCCAGGCTTGGAGCAGCACATCGTTGAAGCTCGGCGGCCAACGCTCGGGCGGGATTGGCGTCAGGCACTCAGGACGCTTGGCGGCGGCAGCCTGCCAGGAGGCTAGCTCGGCAGCCCAGTAGTCCTGCTCCTTGCGAGTCTCAATCATGCGACTGCCCTCTCAGGACGCGTGAGCCCGTAGTGAGCAATGAGCAATGCTTCCGCACGGCCATCGTGCTTGGCCAGACGCAGGTCGGCAGTCGGATACAGCAGCCGAGCCTTGTGCAGGCTTGCGTGCTTGTCCTTGCTCAGGCCGAGTGAGCGCTTCCAGACGCCAGGGGTGACAAGCTCTAAGCGAAGGTGCAGCGCTTGAATGACACTGAGCACCGAGCCAAAGCCGACGCCGAACTGGAACGCCGATGCGATCCCTTGCGCAGGCATCGATGAGACACGCTCGATGATGGCGGTTGCCTGCCGTCCGTGCAGAGCAAGCATGAGCATCGATTGCAACTCGCTGCCGTCAACCCAGGCGAGCTTGGCGTCACGAATGATCGGCAGGTCCGCCACCAGTTCGGGCGTGCCGTCAGGCGACAGGACGGCCACGGCGCCAGTCAGGCCAGGGTCTATGCCAATGGTCAGGCTCATGTGAACCACCGCAGCAACCGTGCCCACCAGCAACGACAATCGGGCGAGCACAGACCGGACTCGTAGACTGTCTTGCCATCGACCACGACAACCGTGCGACCGCCCATACTGACCACGGACACGCTGCTCATGCGACCTCGACAACGGTGCGTGGCTCACGGCCCACAAGCCGCTCAATCTCTTCGACACGAATGCCGAACATTCCCCCGATCTGGTGAGCGCTCCATCCGGCAACCAGTAGCTTGCGGATGCGATCGGCAGCCTCGGACTGCGACCAGGCTGCGAAACTCATCGCTGCGGCAGGGTTTTGGTGGCTCATGGCTCACCATCCTGGGAAACAAATGGGAAACAGCGCTCGTAACTCATTGACGCGAAAGCCTCCGAATTGGTGTTACGGATGACCTATCCGTTGATCCGGGCATTGGTGCGCCTTCAACGCGGCAATGTGCGGCGACCTCAGAGACGCGAAAGCGCAGGAACTTGCCGAGCTTGTGATGAGGGATGATCCCGGCGCGGGCTGAATCCTCGAGCCATCGAGCGCTGACACTCAGTTGCACTGATGCCTGATCTGCATCGAGCAACGGTTCAATCGCGACAGCGTGTGAAGGCGACGAAGAAGCCATCTGCTCGGCGCCGGCAGCCAAGGCAGCATTGAACGTCTCGCGATCGATCGCCAGCCAGCGGCCATCCGCGAGAGGAATAAGCACGCTCACGCGCGCACCCGCGAAGCGTTTAGATTAAAGCAACCAGCAATATATTTCCTACCGCTCAGGGTTGAATGCGGATTGAGGTTGAATGCCATTACATTAGGCATTTCAACCCTCAACCCTTCACGCATCGGGTGGTAATGGGTTATTTCAACCTGTTTCAACCTTCAACCCTCCCATCCGTAAATCGATAGCCGCCGATCGTTGCGCGCATGTAGGGGCTCGTTGTCAGTGCATCCACAGCGCTGCGTGCGGTGCCTTTGTTCAGGCCGATTTCCCGCCCCACTTGGCGCAGGTCCATAAGCGTCCATATCCGATCGAGCTCGGTTTGGGATCTGGCACGAAGTGCTGCGAGGATTTGCCGTTGCGCTTTGCCGCGCAGTTCCCGGGTGTTGGGTGCAGTGGAGGATTCCTCCTCAAGATGCTTGACCACGCAGCTATAGATAGGGGTGTTGTCGTCTGGGTCGGTGCCGATCTCAACGGGCACCAGTTCGAACGGCATGCGCTGTCCTGACTCAAGATCCCGCTGTTTTGTCACCACCGCGCAGCGCTGTCCGGTGGTGCCTTCGATCAGAATTTCGGTATCGACCGCTGCCCGCAGTGCCGATGATCCGCGGGCGCCTTTGGTGGCATCCTTGCCGCAGTGATGGACGAAGCCGACACAGGCCCCGGTTTCATTGCGGATTCGATCCGCTCCCGCGACCGCTATCCCTACATCTTGGGCGCTGTTTTCATCCCCTCCGGCAACCGCTCTGGCGAAAGTATCGATGCAAACTAAGACAGCCTTTTCGCCGCATTCGGATTCTGCCGCCCGGATGGTTTCGACTAAGATGCCGACCGCTTCCGGGTCTAAGAAATCGACCGCGAAGGGGATGATTGCAAAGGGCAGACCGCCCGGAACATCTGGGTTGGCAATGCGATAGGCTGCGACCCGATTGCGAACAGAGGTTGCGCCTTCTCCGGCGACGTAGATCACCAGGCCCTTGCGGCATCGCCTGCCGCGCCAGGAGTCTCCGTAGCACATCGTCAAAGCGAGATTGATTAGCCAAAAGGTCTTGCCGCAATTGCTTTCCCCGTAGACCACGAACAATGTCTGAGCTAGGAGCAAGTTCTTAATGAGATGGTCGTGCTGGCTTACCTCCTGAAGGCTCGCGAACCACAGCAGCGCGAGCAATGGCAGAGGCGGTTTCGCAGGATCAGGCGCGATTTCCATCTTGGCCATCAGCCGGCACGCCTTCTTAGTTCATCGTTCAAATCCCCAGGGCCTTCAAGTTCCGGTTTCACAAACCAGACCTTGGTGCGCCGGCTCCATTTCCTGACTCGGCTTGCAAGCGCCTGGGCTACCTTCTCGCCCTTGCCGCTCGCGTCTAAATCCATGCCGATGTACAGGTCCCGCAGGTCCTGCGGCAGATGGACTCGAGCGAGATTGTCGGCACAGAAGCTCGCCCATACTGGGATCTTCTGAATCAAGTGCAGGCTCAATGCCGATTCAATTCCTTCCGCGATGCCGAGCTTGCCGTCACGCGGCTGGTACAAGTGGATGGCCCCGCCTTTGGTAGCGCCGTGCACGGGCACCCCGAGGATCTTTTTGGGAGAAGGTACAGCCGCCTTGGCGCAGCCATCGCTTCGCAGGTACGTCACATGTAATGTGCAAGGCTGCCCGGAAGCGCCCGCAAATAACGCCACCATTGCCGGAAATGTCCCGAGATCCCGCGATCCGTCCCAATAATTGAGGGCGGAATGTGCTCGCAGCACGCTCGGCGCCCGCTTTAGTACGTCGCCTAACGCACGGCTCTCAAGGTAGGCTCGCACGGCGCGAGCCTTCGGATGAGCGAGTGGCACTGAGTCTTTCCATGTCTGGCGCAGCCGTTCGCGCTTGCGCTCGGCCACCGCGGGATCATCGATGCGAGCTATACGTATGGGAGAGGCGTAGGGCTTAAGATCACCAATGCGACCTTTCCAGCCGCAGCGGAAGCAATTGAAGCGCCCATCCTCGATGTTGACGCCCAGGGCCGTGTCCCGTGAATTCTTGGCGCACTGAGGGCAGGGGACGCGCTGCTCGGCCTTTCCGTGCGGATTGGCGGTGATGCCTGCTTGGGACAGGTCAATCATCAGATGCGGTCCACGCTTGGGATCGTGCGAAGCAATTCCTCAGCTATTGGCGTATCGATCCGTCCCTTTCGATGAGCCTCAAGGATTGAGTTCACGAGAGCTCGGGCGAATGCCTGACGCACTTCGCGAGGGCTTAGGCCATCAATTGAATCGACGGTGACGGTGAGGCGCAGAGCACTCACGCGGTTGCCTGCTCAGCTCGGCCCAGGTGCTGTCTGGCTGCCAATATGTCGGCCTCGACAAACAGCCTACGGCCGGCGCTGTCCCGAATAGGGGTGATGATTCCGCGTCGCTCCAGTGCCCGAAGCGTCCCCTCGGCGCAGGGAACTAGGTGGGCCGCGTCTGAGATTCCACGATATGTGCTGCTGTTCATGGAGTAGCAACCTATCGCGAGATTGCGCTGTCGCCAATAGTGGCGTACTATTCGTGACGGATACTCAAGAGCGAATACGGTAGATGTCGCAACAGCAAGCAAAATTAGGCCGCAGGGAAGGCTGGAAAATGCCGGCGCCGAAAACGCTGCTGAAAGATGAGCGTGCATTCGATGCAGCTATGGTGGGTAGCGCGCTCAAATTCTTAACACGCTTTCAAGGTCCGCCTAATATTGAATCTGCCGCGAAGGCCGCCGAGCCATTTGCGTGGGTTCCTGAAATCGCTTTAAAAAGAGCGCGTCTCAGTGGCTTTGATCTTCTCGAACCATGGACGCTGCCAGTGCCAATGCCCGAGCGCGTCCCAGCAATGCTTAGCGGCAAGCGGGTGCTTGTGTATCCGACCAACGACGATACATCGGCTGATCATTGCAACACGCTCGCATTGCGGTTTTGGCTTGGTGTTCTAGCTATCCAAGGTAGTGCAGCCCGCGATCCAGATACCGAACAGTGGCTAGTAAAACAGTTGCGCACCCTCGACTTCGCCACTCGATACCAATATCGCGATGGTCGAGCGCAGCTTGTCTCCGTCCCCGTGCCAAGAAGTGTTGAAGCGTGCTTAGCGTATGCGCTGGCAGTCCTAGCTGAGGATAGATGGAACTTCCGCAACCGAGTAGGGAAGTGCCCTTACGTGCGAATGCACGACAGCAAGACGCATTTCGAGCCAGACCATTGGTTCTTTGATGTTGATGCACGCGGCAAATTGCCTATCAGCGCGCCGCTCAAGTTCTGTAACCGTTTCCACGCCAATGCGTATCGGCAGCGCCAATTGAGAAGTAAGCCGTAAATGGCTAAACACAAATGAACAGGAGCAAGAAATGAGCGTCAATATTCGATTCTCTCGCGGCGTCTGGGTGGTCGATGTATCGACCCGCACGAATGGCAAGCGCCTGCGCTCCATCAAGGCGTTTGGGGCGGGCGCGAAGGCTAAGAGCGCCGCCCAGGCCTATGCGGAATCAATCGCGCCTCAGGCGAAGTCAGGCAAGTTCTGGGATAGACAGGATGCGACCTTCGCGGACCTGTGGGATAAATTCGCGGCGCATGAGCTGGCGAGCCCGGACCTTCGCCCCTCGACGGTAGCCGACTACAAAGCCCTCGGGCGCCTGTATTTGGTCCCTTTACTCGGTGATCGATTGCTCAATGAGATCGACACCGAAACGATCATGGACTTAAAAACCAAACTTCAAGCCGCTGCCGGCGCGAAAGCATCGGGCAAAGAGGGAAGCGGCAAGCCTCTCTCACCTCGCAGCGTCGCGAAGATTCTCATTCTCGGGGGCTCCGTGTGGCGCTACGGCCGGCGCATTAAGATGGTGGATGGCTCACCCTTCGCCGATGTGCGAAAGCCGCGGGCAGCGAAGCGCGAGCCCTACATTCTCGATGCGGGCGAGATCGCGAAACTCCGGGCAGCGCTGGACGTTCCCTTTGAGCGGCTGCTGATTGAGTTGACCCTGACCACGGGTATGCGCTCAGGAGAGGTTCGCGGCCTCACATGGGATTCGGTTGATCTCGAGGGCAAGCGCCTATTCATCGAGCGCCAAGCCAACCGGCGAGGGGAGGACGCGGCGACCAAGACGGAGAGCAGCGTGCGGCCGATCCCGATTCCCGCCTATCTGGTCCCCGAGCTCAAGCGATGGAAGCTGGCGTGTCCCATCACCGACCGCGGCTTGGTATTCCCAGGCGAGCCCAACGACAAAGGCGAGCGCAACGCGATCGACGCAGACATTCTCTTGCGCCATATCCTGCGCCGGGCATTGCGGCGGGCGGGTCTGCCTGAGCTTCGATTCCATGACCTTCGCCACATGGCTGGCACCCTCATGCATGAGGCCGGGGTACCGCTAAAGCGAGCCCAAGAGATCCTTGGCCACGCATCGGAGCGGACCACTCTATCTATCTACACCCACTCGATGAGGCGGACGCATGACGACTCGGCGGACAAGATCGCAATCCTCGCCGGCCTGACGCCAGCGCCGAACCTGGGAAACAAAATGGAAACAATTGACTCCGTAGAGTCTCAAGAAGCTAGCGTAAGTGATTGTTTTGATGGCTCCCCGGGACGGATTCGAACCGCCGACCAACGGATTAACAGTCCGTCGCTCTACCACTGAGCTACCGGGGAATCGGAAGAGGCGCGGATTGTCGGGAAGCCGGGCATTGAAGTCAAGAAAACAACCTCTCAATCCGGTCATGCTGCATCAGGCCGGCGCCAGGCGGGCGCCTCCCATCGCGCAGTTTTCGCGCGAGTTAGGCTCCCTTCGTGACCGGCGCGCGGTCAGGCGCGTTTAGCCACCGGCGCACAGATGGCGAGTTCGATGCGCTTCAACGCTTCCTTGAGCGTCTCCATGCTGCAGGCAAAGGAGATGCGTATGTGGTTGGGGGCGCCGAAACCCGATCCGGGCACCACGGCCACCAAGGCATTCGCCAGCAGATACTCGGCGAAGGCGTTGTCGTCTTTTAGTCCTAAAGTGTGCATGGCGCCTTCGACATTCGCGAATGCATAGAACGTTCCGGCGCCCGGCAGGCAGGAAATGCCGGGAATGGCATTCAACCCGGCCACCACAAAGTCATGCCGCGCCTTGAAGGCCCGGTTCATTTCACCAACACAGGTCTGGTCGCCATTGAGAGCGACCGTCGCGGCACGCTGCGAAATACTGGAGGCATTGGAGGTCGACTGGCCCTGCACGGTAGCCATAGCCGCAACAATCTCCTTCGGTCCACCGCAGTAGCCGATTCGCCAGCCGGTCATGGCATACGCCTTCGAGACGCCGTTGATGGTGATGGTGCGATCGTAGAGATGCGGATTGGCCTGTACGAAGCTCGTAAAGGGCTCCGGTGCCCAGTAAATGTGCTCGTACATCTCGTCCGAGGCGATCACGATTTGAGGATGCTTGGCCAGCACTGATCCTAGGGCTTGCAGTTCCGCTTTGGTATAGGCCGCGCCGGTCGGATTGCTCGGACTGTTGATGATGAGGAGCTTGGTGCGCGGCGTGATGGCCGCCGCCAGTTGCGCCGCCGTCATCTTGTAGCCCTGGGCGGGCCCCGCGTACACGCTGACGGGCACGCCATCCGCCAACAACGCCATATCAGGATACGACACCCAGTAGGGCGCCGGAATGATGCATTCGTCGCCCGGATCGAGCAGGGCGGCACAGACATTGAAACAGGTTTGCTTCGCTCCAGAGGAGACCAAGATCTGGCTGCGATCATAGCTGAGCGCCTGGTCGCGCTTGAACTTGGCAATGATGGCGTCTTTGAGTTCGACCGTGCCGTCCACGGCCGTGTAGCGCGTGATCCCCTTGCGAATGGCCTCGATGCCTGCTTCTGCGATATGCGCCGGTGTGTCGAAATCCGGTTCGCCCGCGGCCAATCCGATGACGTCTTTACCTTCGGCCTTGAGCTTGGCCGCTCGGGCCGTCATGGCGAGGGTCGGGGAAGGCTTAACCTTTTGAACGCGTTTGGAAAGGGACACGGGCAAGGGGGATATTTCCTATGTTAAATGGGGGTGGGTTTTCAGTGTACGAAAAAAGGCCACCCTACGCCATGAAACCTGAAGGCCTCGAGAGGCCTGTGACATATGGCTGTGGAAAATGTGCAACGGTGCACTGCGGAAAGCCGCCCATGCCTTGAAACCTGCGGCGTGCGAGAATATGCATAATGACGTTTGAACTTTTTTCGGATTACCTGCCGGCAGGCGATCAGCCGCAAGCCATTGAAAAGCTGGTGGACGGCCTGAGCAGCGGTCTTGCGCACCAGACTCTGCTCGGTGTGACCGGATCGGGCAAGACCTTCACCATCGCCAACGTCATCCACCAGGTGCAGCGTCCCACGCTGGTGTTGGCGCACAACAAGACCTTGGCCGCGCAGCTGTACGGCGAATTCAAGATTTTCTTTCCGAAGAACTCGGTCGAGTATTTCGTTTCTTACTACGACTACTATCAACCGGAGGCCTACGTCCCCGCGTCGGATACGTTCATCGAAAAGGATGCCTCGATCAACGAGCACATCGAGCAGATGCGCTTGTCGGCCACGAAGGCGTTGCTGGAACGGCCCGATTCCATCATCGTGGCGACGGTGTCGGCGATTTACGGCTTGGGCGATCCGAACGCTTACTTGAGCATGGTTCTGCACATGTCGCGCGGCGACATTCTCGATCAGCGCAAGCTGCTGCGGCGGCTCGCCGACATGCAGTACACGCGCAATGAAATCGACCTGCAGCAGGGCACGTATCGCGTGCGCGGCGATCTGATCGACATCTTTCCGGCGGAATCCGAGCGCGAGGCGGTGCGGGTGGAATTATTCGACGATCGGGTCGAGGCATTGAGCTGCTTCGATCCGCTCACCGGCGAGGTGATCCGCAAGGTGCCGCGACTGACGATCTATCCGTCCTCGCACTATGTGACGCCCAAGGAGCGGGTGCACTCGGCGGTGGATCAAATCCGCGACGAGTTGCGAACCCGGCTGCTCGAGCTCAATGCGGCCGGTAAGCTGGTGGAAGCGCAGCGCCTGCAGCAACGCACGCTCTTTGACTTGGAAATGATGCATGAGGTGGGCTACTGCGCCGGCATCGAGAACTACTCCCGGTATTTGTCGGGACGCGCACCCGGGGAGCCGCCGCCCTGTCTATTCGATTACCTGCCCAAGGACGCGCTGATGGTGATCGATGAGAGCCATCAGACGATTCCGCAGCTGGGCGCCATGTACAAGGGCGACCGATCGCGCAAAGAGACCCTGGTCGAGTACGGCTTTCGCTTGCCCTCGGCGCTCGACAACCGGCCCTTGAGATTTGAGGAATTCGAGCATTTGGCGCCGCAGGCGATTTACGTCTCGGCAACCCCGGCGGCGTACGAAAAGCGTGTTTCGGCCCAGGTCATCGAGCAAGTCGTGCGCCCGACGGGGCTCACCGACCCGGCGGTGGAAATCCGGCCGGTTCGTGCCCAGGTGGATGATCTGCTCTCGGAGATCCGCATTCGGGCAGCGGCCAATGAGCGGGTACTGGTGACCACGCTCACCAAGCGCATGGCGGAGGATCTGACCGAATATTTGAGCGAGCATGGCGTCAGGGTCCGGTACCTGCATGCCGATATCGAGACGGTTGAGCGCTCGGAGATCATTCGCGATCTGCGCCTGGGCAAATTCGATGTCATCGTCGGCATCAATCTGCTGCGCGAAGGACTCGATATGCCCGAGGTCTCCTTGGTGGCCATTCTCGATGCCGACAAGGAGGGCTTCTTACGGTCGGAGGGGTCTTTGATCCAGACCATTGGGCGCGCGGCGCGAAATCTGGCGGGCAAGGCAATCTTGTACGCGGACGTGCGCACCGGTTCGATTGAGCGCGCCATCGCCGAGACTGACCGCCGCCGCAACAAGCAGATGCAGTTCAATGCCGAACATGGCATTACGCCGCGCAGCATCGTCAAGGCGGTCGCGGATGTCATGGAAGGCGCGCGCGACGTTCAAGACGAACGCCATGGCCCCAGCGGCGATGTCGCCGTCTTGGCGCCGGCGCAGGCCGTCAAGCGCATCAAAAAGCTTGAGGCGGAAATGACAAAATTGGCGCGAAATCTCGAGTTCGAACAGGCCGCGCGCGTGCGCGATGAAATTCAAAAGCTGCGAGCTTCGGCATTCGGCTTGCCGAGCACTCGGGCAGGGTAGGCACCTATGGCAGTGGAACACGGTCAGCCCCAGGAGACGGACCTCGATCGAACCGACAAGCTTCCGATCATCGAGGGCGTGCTTTTCGATGAAGACGTCGCGGACGACGCGGTACGCATGGAGCGTCCCACGCCCGTCGCATCGAGCGCAGCGCAAGGCGACTTCGTCCGGCCGTCGCCCATCGATCTGCCCTCGCTCGCGGAAAGCTTGCGCACCGTCGAGGAGCGCATCGCGCGGCAGCATGCCGAATACGAGGCGCTGACACGTTCCCACGAACGCGCCCGCGACGGAGAGTCGGCAGCCCTTGCGCGTGCGGGCAATCTGGACCGAGACCTGGCCGCTGCCCGAACGGCGCTCGAGGCTGAGCAGATCCGCGCGCGCGAGTTTGAACGATCCTTGGCCGAGACGCGCAGCTCGCTCGAGGCCGCGAGTTCGCGGGCCGAAGCGGCCGCGCGCGAATCAGAGCGCCATCAGACGGAAGCGCGTACCTTGCGTGATTCCCTGGCGGCCCGCGAAGCCTCCATCGTCCAAGTGCTGCACTCGTTGGGCGAGCGGGATGCGCAGCTGTCGGCATTGCAAGCGGAACACGCGAAGGTTTTACCGGTCCTCGAAGACCGCGCAAAGAGCAGCGCGCAGCTGGCGGATGAACTCGCCGCCGTGCGGGCGCAGCTCAGCACCGCCTCCGCGGAGCTCAAGAGCAGGCAGCGGCAGACCGAGGCGCTCAGCGCCCAGGCCCGGCGCCACGAAACCGAATTCAACGCCGCGCGCGCGGAACTGGCGTTGACCAAGGCCCAAGCCGGCTCCTACTTGGAGTTGCTGCGAACGCGCGATTGGCGCAGCCATTTCCACCAGAATCTATTCCGTGACATGGATGCCAAGGTGGGCGCCGCGGATGCGGCCCGCGCGGCGCTCGAGGCCGAGGCAGACCGGATGCGGGAGCAGTTGGCGGCCCAAGAAATGACGCTTTCCGCCCATCAGGCAACCATTGGGCAATTGCAAAGCGCCGCGGCAGCGCAGGCCGGCACGGCGGCAGAACATGCCAGGCGTCTGGAAGAAGCTGACGCGCAGCGGGCTGAGAGGACCGCCAAGCTCGACAGGCTGCAGGCCGATCAGGTACGCCTGAGCGCCGAGCTGGCGGCCCGCGACCAAGCGCTCTTGGAGGCGCAGGCGCGCGGGGACTCAAGTCAGCAGCGCATCGCGCAAATGCAGTCCGAGCACGCAGCCAAAATTGCGCAGCTCCAAGCCGACGCGGAAGGACAGGATCAGGAATTGGCAGTGCTGATGGCGCATCTGCAGGAAGCGCGGCGCCCCTTCGAAGCGGTCGAAGGCGACCTGAAGAGGTTGCGGGAAGAGTTTGCCTTGAAAACTAGCGCCATCGATGCGCTCACCGAGGAGGCAGATAGACTGCGCTCGGCGCTCGAGCGCACGCGAGGTCAGCTGGAGGAGCGCGAGTTCCTCATTCGCCGCCTGGAGCGCAGCGAGAGCAACAATGCCAATGTGCTTGGCCGGATCCAGACCAGCATGGAAAGACTGGGCTCCTCGGGGGCACCCGGCGCCGGCGGATCGCCGGCAGCGGAATGGTCGCCGGAATTGATTCGAATCGACGGGGATCGCAGCATCAGCCACACCTTGGGGCGCCGCACGCGGATTGGGCGCGCGCCGGGGTGCGAGCTGCACATCGACTCCTCTTCCGTGAGCCGCCACCACGCCCTCATACTCGCCGGCACGCGCGAGGCCATTATCGAGGACCTCAACAGCACCAACGGGGTGATCGTCAACGGCCGCAAGGTGACACGGCAGGTATTGAGTGACGGCGATTTCCTGACCATCGGCGAGATTCAATTCCGGTACGTGGCAAAACCGCTGCCACCGCACGTAAAAGGATGATTTTCGGCCCCATAAGCGAGTTTTGCTTTATTGGCGCCGGCGAATCCGGTATCTTTCGCGCCCTTACGCGCGCTTAGCTCAGCGGTAGAGCATCACCTTGACATGGTGGGGGTCAGTGGTTCGATCCCACTAGCGCGCACCATCTCTTTAAGACTCCAGGGTGCCGACCCCCCTTTGCTAAGATGCCGCATGCCAGCGATTACTCTCCCCGACGGTAGCCAGAAGCATTTCGATCGCCCGGTCACCGTGGCCGAGGTGGCGATGAGCATTGGCCCGGGATTGGCCAAGGCAGCGCTGGCCGGCAAGGTCAATGGCAAGCTGGTCGATACCTCCGCGGCGATCGATCAGGATGCCACCGTGAGCATCGTGACCGACAAGGATCCCGAAGGGCTGGAGATCATTCGCCACTCCAGCGCGCATTTGTTGGCGAACGCCGTGCAGGAGCTGTTCCCCGAGGCCCAGGTGACCATCGGTCCGGTGATCGACAACGGCTTCTACTATGACTTCGCCTACCAGCGTCCATTTTCCACCGAAGATCTGGCGTCGATCGAAAAGCGCATGGCGGAGATCTCCGCCAAGGATCTGACAGTGCACCGGCGGGTGCTGCCGCGCGATGAGGCGGTGGCGCATTTCAAAAAAATCGGCGAGCACTACAAAGCGGAGATTATTGCGGCCATTCCGCCCGGGGAATCGATCAGCCTGTATGGCCAGGGCGATTGGGAGGACCTGTGCCGGGGACCCCACGTTCCGAGCACCGGCAAGCTCAAAGCCTTCAAATTGATGAAGGTGGCGGGAGCCTACTGGCGCGGGGATTCACGCAACGAAATGCTGCAGCGGATTTACGGCACCGCCTGGGCCACGGAGAAGCAGCTCAAGGAATACTTGACCCGATTGGACGAGGCTGAGAAGCGCGATCATCGGCGCATCGGCAAAGAGCTGGACCTGTTCCATTTGCAGGAAGAGGCCCCGGGCGCGGTGTTCTGGCATCCGAAAGGGTGGGCGCTGTTTCAGCAGTTGATCGCCTATATGCGGCGGCGTCAAACCGACGCGGGCTATCAGGAGGTCAACACGCCGCAGGTGATGGACCGCGAGCTGTGGGTCAAGTCGGGGCACATCGAGACCTTCGGCGACAATATGTTCATGACGCAGACCCCCGATGATAGGGTGTTCGCGCTCAAGCCCATGAACTGCCCCGGGCACATCCAGGTCTTCAAGCAAGGGTTGCGCAGCTACCGCGAGCTGCCGCTGCGCTTCGCCGAATTCGGCGCCGTGCACCGCTATGAGCCCTCGGGCGCGCTGCACGGGCTGATGCGCGTGCGCGCCTTCACCCAGGATGATGCGCATGTATTCTGCACGCCTGAGCAAATCACCTCCGAGTCGGTCAAAATCACCGACTTGATCTTGAGCATCTATCGGGACTTTGGCTTTGACGATGTGCGCATCAAGTTTTCCGACCGGCCGGCGAGGCGGGTGGGCTCGGATGAGATTTGGGACCAGGCCGAAGCGGCCTTGAGGCATGCCTCCTCGGCGGCAGGCATTGAAACGCTGCTAAACCCGGGTGAGGGCGCCTTTTACGGACCCAAACTCGAGTTTGTCTTAAGGGATGCGATTGGACGCGACTGGCAGTGCGGAACCCTGCAGGTGGACTTCAACCTGCCGGTGCGCCTGGGCGCGAGCTACATCGGCGAGGACAGCCAGAAGCACACTCCGGTCATGCTGCATCGGGCAATGTTCGGCTCGCTCGAGCGCTTTATCGGGATTTTGATCGAGCACCACGCGGGCAAGCTGCCCACCTGGCTGGCTCCGGTACAGGCCGTGGTGATGGGAATTACCAACGCCCAGGACAAATATTGCCTGGAAGTTGCGGAAAACCTGAAAAATCAGGGGCTTCGAGTCGAAACGGACTTGAGGTATGAGAAGGTAGGCTTTAAAATCCGCGAGCACACAATTAAGCGTGTCCCTTTCCTTCTGGTCGCGGGTGAGCGGGAAGTCGAGGGGCGCACCCTGTCCGTTCGCACGCGCGCCGGCGAAGATCTAGGCACCATGGAGCTGGCGAAGCTGCATGCCTTTCTTCGCGAGGAAGTCGCAAGCCGTGGACATACTGTTTAGGAGGATCGTGTATCGCAACGTCGAAGCGGGTAAGGCGCAATGAAGAGATCTCGGCACCATCGGTGCGCGTGATCGCAGCCGATGGAAGCCAAGCAGGGGTGATGACACGCGCGGAAGCGCTGCAGATGGCCCTCTCGCAAACTCTGGACCTCGTCGAGGTCTCGCCGATGGCGGAGCCGCCGGTGGTGAGAGTCATGGATTTCGGCAAATTCTTG
>Ga0210403_10003153_pt1 | contig 14606 bp, 14 predicted proteins | sample IncBWC19MmetaG_FD_150863 | JGI IMG/M metagenome (GOLD analysis project Ga0210403, IMG submission 150863) | Forest soil microbial communities from Barre Woods Harvard Forest LTER site, Petersham, Massachusetts, United States - Inc-BW-C-19-M | ecosystem: Environmental > Terrestrial > Soil >... | reverse complement strand
GGTCCTGCTTTCGTCAGGAGGCCTACCATCGCCTCGCAGGCGCTTTCGGCCTCAGCGAGCGTTTCGAAGGGCGAGCCGCCAACCCTGATGGCGCTACTGTTTTGATGGATCGGACGCCACGACGCCATGAAGCCGGTTCGCCCGCGAAAGCCGGGACCACTGCGGCTCTCATAACTGATCACGAACGAAAAGCCATTTCCGCTCGCCTTCCATACTTCCATGTCCTCAATGGGACTAATGACGCGCGTGAACTGCATACTCATTCCAACGGGCCTGGGGCGAGAAGCCGTTCAAGTTGGCCTGCGACTATCTGCCGACCGCCTGGCCCCGGGACGGGCGGCCGCTTTGCCCTTGGCGGCCGACTTCCTTTCCTCGCGCAGCATATCGACGAAGGCGCGAAGCCCGGCGGTCATATGCCGGTGAGGGGGATAATAGAGGCGCAAGCCAGGAAATGGCGGGGTCCAGTCTTCCAGCACGGCTTTCAGGCTTCCGGCGGCGAGGTGTCCCTCCACCCAGAAATCACTGACGAAAGCCAATCCCAGGCCTTCGACCGCGGCTTCGACCATCAGGCTGTCATTATCGAGGGTGAGCCTGCCCGGCACATCCACAGCCATCTCCTCGCCGCGTTTTTCGAATTCCCAGCGATAAAGCTTGCCGCCCGGCATGCGCCTGCGAATGCATTCATGATCGAGCAAATCCGAAGGTGAGCGTGGCACCGATGCATGTTCGAAATAAGCAGGCGCACCAACCACGATAAAACGGGAATCGGGACCGCAGGGGACGGCGACCATGTCTTGCGGCACTGATTCGGCCAGCCGAACGCCGGCATCGAAACCTTCCGCAACGATGTCGATGGGACGACCTTCCAGGGCCAATTCGACGTTCATGTCGGGATATCGCCGCAGAAAGTTTGCGACGACGGGGCGCAAGATCTGGTGCGCGGCGCGCTCCTTCAGATTGATGCGAAGCGTTCCCGTCGGCGTGTCGCGAAACTCGTTCACATCCTCCATCGCGCCGGCAATCTCACGCAGCGCGGGGCTGACCCGGGCGAGGAAATGCTCTCCCGCTTCCGACAACGAGACGCTGCGTGTGGTGCGATTGATGAGCCGCACGCCAAGCCGCTTTTCCAGCCCGGCGATCGCATGGCTCAGGGCCGAGGGCGAAATACCGAGTTCGGTCGCGGCTGCGCGAAAACTGCGATGGGCCGAAATCGCGGCAACGGCGTTCAGCTCGAAAAGACCGGTGTGCAACATTGTGCGATATCCCGCATCAGGTCATGCCATTTTATGCCAATTGTTGCATCAATCAAGCCACCTATGTTGAGCCGACAATCAGGCTCGGAAAGGCACTTCCCATGGCAAAGACATTTCTTATCACAGGCGTTTCCTCCGGATTTGGCCGGGCGCTGGCCGAGGCCGCAATGAACGATGGCCATGTCATCGCTGGAACCGTGCGCAACGACGCCGACAAGCAGAAGTTCGAAGCGCTCGGCCGAGGCGCGCACGCGCTGATCCTCGACGTCACCAACACCGAAGCCATCGCGCCTGTGGTTGCCGACCTCGAGAACAGGATCGGCGCGATCGACGTTCTCGTGAACAATGCGGGCTATGGCCACGAGGGCATTTTGGAAGAATCGTCAATCGCCGATCTGCGGCGCCAGTTCGAGGTCAACGTGTTTGGCGCGGTGGCGATGATCCAGGCGGTGCTGCCCTTCATGCGCAGACGACGCTTCGGGCATATTCTCAACATCACTTCGATGGGCGGGATCATCACGTTGCCCGGCCTCAGCTACTACCACGGCAGCAAGTTCGCGCTGGAGGGCATATCCGAATCGCTGGGCAAGGAAGTCGAACACCTCGGCATCAAGGTCACTGCGGTCGAGCCGGGCGGCTTCCGCACCGACTGGGCTGGACGATCGATGGCAAGGGCGGGGCGATCGATCGGGGATTATGACGCTATCATTGAACCAGTCCGCAAGCGCCGCATGGAACTGAACGGCTGGCAGATCGGCGATCCCGCAAAGGCCGCGCAAGCGATGCTGAAGGTTGCCCTGTCGGACAACCCGCCGGCCCATCTGCTGCTCGGTAGCGACGCCGTGCGACTGGTGGACGAAAAGATCAAGTCGCTGCTCGCCGACTTCGACGCATGGAAGAGCGTCTCGCTCTCCACCGATGTTGCTTGAAACAAACCACCCGACTGGCCTGGAAAGTCTCGTTCCGGACGCGCCTCTTTCGATATTTGTGAAACCGTTCACGTAAGCAACCTTAGGATGAGGACTACACTGTCCCGGTGCAGGCTTAACGGAGGCACCGATGTCTTTTGAGCGAAACGGCGTAGTCATTATGGAAGGTTACGATCTCAACGACGAAAACCATCCCGCCAACAAGGCCGTCAGCCAAGTAAAGCTTGGAGATGTACGCTTCCCATATGGCTTTTTTATCAGGGAGACGAACGGCAAGAAATATGTGGAGCCCGCGACCTTTCAGGACAAGCTTGACGTTTATCGGACTGCTTTTCCCGGCTTCGATCCAAACCAAATACCCATGAATTCATGCATTAAAGATTTTGAAGACAGAAATTGCCAAGGTGGGTGTCGCCCACTCCCGATCGAGTGGCGATGCATGAAGGTAACGCAACCGCGCTCAGGTTATTTCGGCTGTTTCTGTGTGAACATGGCCTAGCGCGCGGATTTAATCTCCGCGTCATTTAATCAATGAGAGGTGGTGAACCAGTTCACACCTCGCCCAGGCCAAATTCTGCAAGAATGGGCGAGGAAAGGTCATCCCCTCCCGCATTTTTGCGTCGCAGAGGTTGATTGATAGAGCTCGGAACGCTCACTTGAACTTCAGGAACGTCATACGACTGAAACAAACTTTTTCGCGCATGTCGCCCGAACGGGTGATGCAGAATTTCAAGGACGGCCTTAGCCTCTCTTTATTGTCAGTAGGAAATTTTATTGTCAGCAGGAAATTGCTTTAGCTGCGGGCGCAAAGGGCTGACCCCGGGCTGACCGATAGTCTCCGCTTTCCAACCCCGCCTTGGCGGGGTTGGCCTTTGTACGGCGCTCCACGCCGCCATTTGAGGCGACAGTCATGTTGGACGTAGTCCTGTCCTCGGTATTGCCCGTTCTGTGTACGATTGCGCTCGGGTTCTTATGGGTTCGATATGGACGAGTTCTTGATTCGAAGGTGCTTACCCCCATCGTGGTAGATGTTGGGACACCCTGTCTGATCGTATCAACCTTGCTCAAGGCCGCGATAGCGCCCGAAGCTTTTGCGACGGTCGCGCTAGCCTCATGTGCCGCAATCGGTGCGTTTGCAGGTGTTGGCGCCTTGGTGCTTTGGGCTTTTGGACTGCGGTTGAGAACATACCTGCCGTCAATTGCCTTTCCAAATGCCGGCAATCTAGGTTTGCCTCTTGCGCTCTACGCGTTTGGTCCAGAAGGATTGGGCTATGCAATCGTGTTTTTCGCAATTTCCTCCATCGGAAACCACAGCATTGGGCAAACGCTGGCCGCCGGCACTGTCGATTGGAGGGCGCTTGCGCGAATGCCGATGCTCTACGCGATCACAATCGGCCTTGTTGGTTCTTATTTCCAGATCCATCTGCCAACCTGGTTCGCGAATACGATTGGCCTTGTTGGCGGCCTCACGATTCCGGTCATGCTGCTGATGCTGGGCGGCACGCTCGCCAGGCTGCAGATAGCAACGCTGTCACGTGCAATCGGTCTGTCTGCATTACGGATTGGCGCCGGGACCATTATCGGTGTGATCGTGGCCAATTTGTTCCACCTGCCAGACACGGCAAAATCCGTGCTGATTCTTCAATGTGCGATGCCGGTTGCTGTCTATTGCTATCTCTACGCGGAGCGGTGGGAATGCGATCCGGAAGAGGTGGCCGGACTCGTTTTTCTATCGACGGTGGCCTCAGTTATCACCGTTCCGGCGCTCCTCGGCATCCTCACGCTGCCGGAGGGGATTTGAATGAAATCAGATTTTGTGCATGCAAGCGGCAGCCACAGCTATTTCGCAGCCTCAATTGCGGCGCTCAAACGTCTTTTCCGTCCGGGAAATCACGTGAATTGCGCCAAGGACACTAACGTCCCACCGCCAGCCGTATATTCGACGACGTCGGATCGCCAGAACATCTATCGGGACCCTGATCCGCCGACGCCCCACTGGGGATGCTGACTAAAAGCGCCTTGATCGCGGTCGACGGATTAAGCGCTGCAGAGTTGCATGGGCGTAACGGAAAAAGGCTCGTCAGGAGACTTCTCTTTCTTAGCCCTAAGATAATTTTCGAGCCGCGTACGCCTTGATCGCTTGTTCGCCCAATAGACAACAGAGGCGCCCTGCAGCAATGATGTCAGGATCGAGGCGATGCTTGCGCCTATGCGAAAGCCACTCCTCCATTTTGACCTCCCCTAGGCGCTGCGTGCCTCGTCAATTTCAAGCATGGCGCGGATTTCTCGAACCTGCTCCAGGATGAATTCCAGCACGAGACGTGTGCGCGGCGCCAGATGCCGCCGCGATGGATAGACCAGGCTAACCGGGAAGCCGGGAGTGGGAAAGCCGCTCAGCAGGCGAACCAATTCGCCGCTGTGCAGGCCGTCGAACGCCTCAAGCAAAGGCAGAAAAGCGATGCCGTAACCGATTTCGGCAGCCTGCCGTATCGCGCGAACGTCGTTGGCGAGAAATCCACCACGCACTCGGACCTCCTGGGGTCCTTCCGGCATCACAAATGTCCACACGTCGGAATCCGTTCCGATATCATGGACGATGCACGTGTGGCGCTCGAGATCAGCAGGGACGGAGGGTGTGCCATGCCGCGCGACATAGCTCGGGGCAGCGACCACAATGCGCTCCGCCGTCCAGCTTCGGCGCATGACCAGCGACGAATCCGTGATTTCGCCGAGGCGCAGGGCAAGGTCGAGCCGATCGTCGATCATGTCGCCGAATCGATCGCCGACGACGAGCTCGACCTTCAGCCCCGGGTGACCGGCAAGCAAAGTCGGCAAACGCTGCGCGAGGAAGCGGCTCGCGGTTACCGTGACACCCACGCGAACCAGCCCGACCGCTGAGGCGCTCTGCCGCCCAAGAGCGGCCTCCAATCCCTCCACGCTGTCAAGGATCGGCCGCGCGAGACCCAGCAGCATCTGCCCATCGTCAGTGAGACTGAGCTTTCGGGTCGTGCGGTGAAACAGGCGGACCCCAAAATGCTCTTCCAGCTGTGAAATCTGGCGGGCGACCGCGGCCTGGCTCAATTCGCGCTCTCGGGCGACGGCCGAAAACGACCCCGTTTCCACCACGCGTACCAGGACTCCGAGTGCGCCCAGGAGGTCCATCGATTTCCTCGAAAAACGCAAAAGTCATGCAAAGCAAAGCGGGATTATCCCGCCGGGGCAAGAGGCGTATGTCGAATGCATCGCATACCGGCGTTGCGCCCGAGCATTGATCGCACCCGTCCGAAGCCATTGCGAGAGAGTACGAAAAAGCCCGTGAGGTGTCCGATGTCAAAGCTTCTTGCAGTGATGGCCACGTCGAAGGCCGCTTTGGTCGCAGCGAGCTTCGCCTGTGCACGCGGAGACATGCTGTCGGTCATCCTGATCTCGGTTCTGCTCAATCTGATCGATCTTGGCGCGAGGCCCTCCGGTGAGGCGATGCCGCGCGACAGCGTGGTTGGCTCGCGCAGCCACGATCAGTGAGGGCTTGATCTACTCAACTGAACGAACCGCAAACGCCTCGCCTGGCTGCCCTCGACCGACATGGAGGATCGACGATCATGTTTGAAAACGACGTTCTGGAAAGGGGCGATCTCGGGGCCCAAGAGGCAGAAACCGCCCAATTCCTCCCGGCCTTGCCGCACGAGCCGAACGACCGGTCATCGAACCAAACCGCCACGGTGGGGGATCTCCTGCAACAGGAAAGCCCCGTCGCCAGGCGGTCGATCGCACCGGATGAGCCCAATGAAGGGTCGCCGCCAACGACCAGCAAGCCGCGTCGAAACGGGCTGCTGCATCGTCGCCCCGTTGTCTCCGCCATCGGCGCGATCCTTCTCGCTTCTGTCCTGGGCGGCAGCTATCTCTACCTCGACTACGCCAGGCGCTTCCAGTCCACCGACGACGCCTTTATCGCGGCGCGGCAATTCTCGCTCGCTCCGAAGGTGTCCGGCTATCTCACCGCCGTCCCCGTCACCGATAACGAGCATGTCGCCGCAGGCGAGGTGATTGCCCGCATCGACGATCGCGACTATCGCATTGCTCTCGAACAGGCGGAGGCCCAGGTTGCGGCCGCGCAAGCCAGTATCGAGAACATCGACGCGCAGCTCAATGTGCAGCAGGCGCAGATCAGCGCCAACCAGGCGCAGGTGGATCAGGCGCAGGCGGCACTGGTGTTCGCGCAGCAGCAGGCGGCGCGCTACGAGCACCTCGAGCAAACCGGCTACGGCACCGTTCAGAACGCCCAGCAGTACACCTCGCAACTGCATCAGCAACAGGCTGCGCTGCAGAGTGCGCAAGCGACCTTCAGGCTCGCGCAGCGGCAGATCGAGGCGCTGAAGGCGCAACGCAACAGCGCGGTCGCCAACCTCGCGCAAGCAAAAGCCCAGCGCGACCAGGCGAAACTCAATCTTTCCTATACGACGGTTACGGCCGCCCAGCCGGGACGTGTCGTCAACCTCGGCGCCGCAGTCGGCCAGTTCGCACAGCCGGGCACGAGTCTCACGATGTTTGTGCCTGATGAAATCTGGGTCACGGCCAACTTCAAGGAGATTCAGCTCGATCACATGCGGCGCGGAGATCCGGTGACACTTGAGATCGACGCCTATCCGGAACGCAAGATCCGCGGCCATGTCGACAGCGTTCAACCCGGATCCGGCACCGCGTTCTCGCTACTGCCGGCCGAGAACGCCACCGGCAACTACGTCAAGATCGTCCAACGTGTGCCGGTCAAGCTCGTCATGGACAACCCGCCGACCGACGTCGCACTCGGCCCCGGCATGTCGGTGGTCCCGACCGTGCGGATCAATCCCACGCCGTCGCTGTATGAGCGGTTGAGGAGGTACGTATGAGTGCCGCAGCGATCCAAGCCGGCCCTCCCGCATCCGCGAGCGGCACCGGCGCGGTCAACCCCTGGGTGATCGCCATACTCGTCGCGCTCGCAAGCTTCATGGAGGTGCTCGACACCACCATCGCCAACGTGGCGCTGCCCTACATCGCCGGCGGCATGGGGGTGAGCGAGGACGAGGCGTCCTGGGTGGTCACCACCTATCTGGTCTCCAACGCCATCATCCTGACCGCCTCCAGCTTCCTGGCTCGGAAGCTTGGCCGCAAAACCTTCTTCCTGATCTGTCTCGGACTATTCACCCTCAGCTCGCTGCTGTGCGGTTTTGCGCCGAATCTAAATACGCTACTGTTGTTCCGCATCCTGCAGGGCTTCGGTGGTGGCGGCATGGTGCCGGTCGCACAGTCGATCCTGGCGGATGTATTCCCGTCAGCGAAACGCGGCCAGGCCTTTGCGCTGTTCGGCGTCGCTGTTGTGGTGGCCCCGGTGGTCGGGCCGACGCTCGGGGGCTGGCTGTCCGACAATGTCTCGTGGCAGTGGTGCTTTCTGATCAACGTGCCGGTCGGCGTGATCGCGATGGCGCTGATCGCGATGGTCCTGCCCGAGTCCGCGACCGCACGGGCAGAGGCCCGCGCGCAGCAGCAAGGTGTCAGGTTCGACGTCGTCGGCTTCATGCTGGTCGCGACCTTCCTCGGCGCGCTCGAGGTCGTGTTGGACCGCGGCCTGGAGGATGACTGGTTCGGCTCGTCCTTCATCGTCACGTTCGCGATCATTTGCGCTCTGGCTTTTGTGCTGATGATTCCGTGGGGGTTGACCCGCCCCAATCCGATCATCGACCTGCGCATGGTGGCGACGCGCCAGTTCGGTGCCTGCTTTCTGGTGATGCTGGCGACCGGCGCGATCCTGCTCGCGACCACACAATTCTTGCCGCAGCTGGTGCAGCAGGATTTCGGCTACACCGCCACCTGGGCCGGCCTCGTGCTCTCGCCCGGCGGTGTGGTCACCATGGCGATGATGTTCGTGGTCGGTCGCGTGGCGGCCAAGGTGCAGCCCAAATATCTCATCATCGCCGGCGCCGTGGTCATCGCGCTCTCGATGTACAGCATGACCAACGTGTACGGCGATCTCGGCTTCTGGTTCATGGCGCGGTCGCGAATGCTGCTCGGTGTTGGGCTGCCGCTCGTCTTCGTGCCGATCATGGCCGCATCCTACGATGGCATTCCGCCATCCCTGACCGACCAAGCCTCGGCCCTGATCAACGCAGCGCGCAATACCGGGGGTTCGATCGGCGTCTCCATCGTCTCCAACGTTCTGACGCATCGTGAACAGTTCCACCAGAGCCGGCTCGTCGAGCAGGTGGTCCCGTCGAGCGCGCAATATCAGAACACGCTGCAACAGGTCACGAGCTACTTCGCGGCCCAAGGCAGTTCGCTGGCGCAGGCGCATGATCAGGCCATCCAATGGATCGGGCAGCAGGTGCAGGCTCAGGCGTCGTTCCTGGGCTACATGGATGCGTTCTGGGTGCTGATGCTGATCTCGCTTTCCGCCGTGCCGCTCGCGCTTGCCCTGCGCGAGGTCAAACTCGGCGGTCCTGTCCATATGGGCCATTGAGGCCCGATCAAGCCACAAGGAGGTTGACATGTTTCTGCATCTGCCCATCGCGATCATGGTAACGCTTTCACCCATAGCCGTTTCCGATTCCGTGCCACAGTTCGACATCGTGAGAGAATGCCGTTTCGAGGGCGGCTCGACAGCCGCGTTCGACCACTGCTCGCAAGACGAGACTGCCGCGCTTTCTGAGCTCAAGAAGGAATGGGCGCAGTCCAGCGGCGCCGATCACAAAACCTGCATGGCCATGACGACGACCGGCGGTTTCGCGAGCTACGTCGAGCTATTGACCTGCCTGGAAATGGCACATGATGCTGCGAGCCCGAACACTTACCCGCATGCGAAGTCCTGGTCACGGCCGACGCGATCACGCCAGACTGGCGTAACCGTCGGCGAAGGGCATTGACTTTGAGAGGATGATTCTGCGCACCCCGCTGGGGTGAGGCCAAGAAAGCGGATGGCCGCTTTTTGGCGCGGAGCGGACATTCGACGAAGCGTGAGGTCCGAAAAGTCCCAACGGCGACTTAGCGGCAAGAAAAAACGTTTATGCGGATGTGAACCAGTTCATGTACGGCAAGGCCGCGCGGCCTCAGTGTGAACACAGCACGTTGCAGTTCTCCATTTGGTCGCTCGAAAAGTTGGATTGCCGTGAGGCCCGCAACGCCATGTGCGAATAAAAGAGTGGCCCGGTTGCGAACCGGGGCCCGACCATACTGAAGTCATTGTCTGATTTATATTCAACGCGCACCATAAGCATGCGCAAGAGAGGTTGCCGTGGGCCGAATTGTTGGCAAGGAAGCCGGCTGCCACGCCAAACCGCATTGTTCGACAGCATGGCACCGTCGCGATGCTCTCATTGTTGCGACACTCTGCACCCCGTGCATCCTTCTGTTCGCGAGTGAAGCCAGAGCTCAATGCACGGCGCGAGATGTCGTGCAGAACCAACTGAGGCTCAAGAAAACTCCCTCAGCCAGTATGCCGCAAATTCCAGTCAGATCCGCTGCCGATGTGCCGGTGTGGAAGACGATTACTGTAGGGACTTTCACAGATACGTTCGCCCTCCTCAACGCATTGGATGCAGCTGGTTGCAGCTTTGGAGATTTGGTTGGGCAAATTTTCGCTCGACCGGCCTTTACCCTCAGCGCCACGAAAACAAACGTGGAGCTTTTTGCAGTGTCTGCGGCCGAACTCGGCTTTCAGACCGATACTGCGTCGCTGACGGACATTTATGCGCGCGCCAAACAGTTGGGTTTTGGACTTGCGGCGGCAGAGATCGGTCCGCAACTAAGGCTTCAGTATATCGACCAGCCCATCGGCGAATTTCTTGTCATTGGAATGGAGCCGATCAGGACGTGGAAGGGCGAGCCCGCAATTTTGAACATCGCTAATGGCGGAGCGGGACTAGTCCTCATCGGCCAGGATGGCAGCGCGGACGCACAGGTGTCGCTGGCATCCCGTTTTCTTTTCGTGCGGTCCAATGAAGCCGCACTGGCGAAGGCGGCCCAAGGGCTCGATAAGGCCGCCGCGCTCGACCCTCCCTGAAATTTCGAGGATCGAAGACGCCCGCCGGATAATTCCCTAACTCAAGGCTCTAGATGCCAGGTGCCGCCGCACGCCACGACGCAAGCGGGAAGAGACAAAAAGAGAGAGCGATCATGAAATCAATTCCGCGCAAGCCACTCGGAGCGGCTTATCATTGCAGCCTGGCGCTTTTGGGTCTGACGTGTTTGCTCGGCACGGCCGACGCTCGTTCGGCGCTCTTGCCATCGGAGCAATTTCCCGGTCCTTGGCAGGAGGTTACGCAAGAGATCAGGGACCTCCTCGCTCTAAACAAAGTCTCAGCCTGCAGTCAGGCAGCGGGAAGGGAATCGTCGCGCAGCCCCGGCGATTATCTGTTGTACTGCACATCAGACGAGAAGATCTGGACAAGCTGGCGCGTCCAACCAGCGGCGCAGACGGTTCGCGGCCCCGACAAGCTTTACGAGGGCATCGCACCGCCGGATGGATACCAAAAGTAAAGTATCAGGCGTCGCCGAGTCGAACCCGAATTGCACTCGCTCAACATTGGGGATTGGACCCAAGTGTCCGTTGTGGGCCAAAGGCGCCGATGGCAGAAGGTCCGGTTTGGCGCAGGGCTGCCATTCGCGGCGATACGACCTCCGTTCACGCTTCGTAAGCAGGTTGCTGATAGCCCATTCGGTTAACAAACCTTGCTGCAGGGGCCAAAAATGGGAATGCTCAGCCGACTGAGAATACGCACCAAGCTTGCGGGCATGGTTGCGTTCGCCGCACTTGCCGTCTTCGCCATCATCGCCGTTTCGGCCTCGCTCAGCCAAAGCCGGATGCAGACCGACCGCATCGAACAGATGCGGGTTGCGGTGGATCTCGTGTATGGCCTGGCGCAGGGGCTGCAGGATGAAGTCGCAGCCGGGAAGATGACCGTGGCCGAGGCGGAGGCGGAATTTCGCAAGCGCGGCAGGAAGATGCAGTTCAACGGCGGCCAGGGCTATCCGGTCGCCTATTTTCCGGACCAGGCCATCCTCCTGAACGGCGCCAATCCGCAGCTCGAAGGCAAGATCACGGGAGCCAAGGATTCCAACGGCGTCCTGATCGCCGAGGCCCAGATCGCGGCCGGCAAGCAGAGCCCGACCGGCGGCATCGCGCCCTATCTCTACCCGCGGCCCGGCCAGACCGTGCCCGTGCGAAAGATGGCGTTTGCCCGCCACTTTGCGCCATGGGACGTCACCGTGAGCTATGGGCTCTATATCGACGACATCGATACCGACGTGAACGCCCTGTGGTGGCGTCTCGGCATGGTTGGCCTCGGCCTCATCCTGGTGACGGGACTGGTGTCATGGCTGATTGCCCATGACATTCTGTCGGCGCTGGAACGGCTGAAGGCACGGATGCAGCATATTGCCGCTGGATCGCTGGACCAGGCGGTGGAGGAAACCGGCCGTGGCGACGAGATCGGGCGGATGGCGGAAACCCTGGAAGTGCTGCGGCAGACCTCGCTGACGGCGCGATCGCTCGAAGCAGAACAGGTCGCCGGCAAGGCGCGCAGCGAACAGGAGAAGCGCGCGGCGCTGATCGCGCTGGCCGACCGGTTCGATGCGTCGGTGGGCCAACTCGTCGGCCTGATGGCGTCGGGTTCGGGCGAACTGGAAGCGACCGCCAAGTCCATGACCGGAACGGCGGAGCACACCAATCAGCGCGCCAGCGTCGTCAGCTCGGCCGCGACCGATGCCAGCGGCCGGGTGCACACCGTCGCCGCCGCCGCGGAAGAATTGTCGTCGTCGATCTCCGAAATCAGCCGTCAGGTCGCGCAATCCGCCGCGGTCACCAATCGCGCCGTGGAAAGCGCGCGCCGCACCAACACCATCGTTCGTGCGCTCTCCGATGGCGCCAAGGAGATCGAGCACGTGGCGGAGCTGATTTCCAGCATCGCGGCCCAGACCAACCTGCTGGCGCTCAACGCCACCATCGAAGCCGCACGCGCCGGCGAAGCCGGCCGCGGCTTTGCCGTGGTCGCCGCCGAGGTCAAGAGCCTTGCAAGCCAGACCGCTGACGCCACCAAGGAGATCGGAAACCGCGTCGCACAGATTCAAGGCGCCACCAACGAAGCCGTCGAGGCGATCCATGGCATCACCGCCACGATCGAGGAGGTCTCCACCATTGCGACCGCGATCGGCGCGGCCATCGAGGAACAAGGCGCGGCCACGGCGGACATCGCCCGCAACGTCAGCCAGACCGCGGAAGCGACGCAGGAGGTCACCAAGAATATCGGTGCGGTCAATGCCGCGGCCAACGAGACCGGCAACGCAGCCGGCATGGTGCTTACCGCCGCCTCCAATCTCTCCCAGCAGGCAGAGCAGCTTTCCGGCGAAGTGAACACGTTCCTGGCCGGTGTGCGCGCCGCCTAGTTTACGTAGAAGGCCCGCACATCATTCGGTTCCGGGACGCGCCTTTTAAGACCCGGGCCGGAATCCATTTCTCCAGACGGGCCGAGCCCGGCCACGACGAGTAGAGCGAAACGAAAGAGGCCGCCAAACGGCGGCCTCCGGTCGTGGCTGGTGCGAAGCGAACTACCACGCCACCCATTTGCCGCCGCGCCAGGTTTTGTGACGGTTTGGACTGGGAAGCGGCACGCTCAAAGCAACGCCAGGAAATGATCCGCGATCTTGCCGCGGGTGGTGACCCAGATATCCCCGCGATTCGAGCATTTCTTCGCGATTTCATCATAGGCCCATGCTCCGGCCGGACGGCCATAGCAATGGGTGTGACAGAGGACATCGAGGACGACGACGTCGTGGGTGGCTGCAAGCAGATGGCTCAGGGCCTCATCGAACATTTCAACGAATTGCCGAGGCGTCCGCCCCCATCGCATCGCATGCGAAAGGTCGTTTATCTCGATCGTCAGGGGTACTGCGACGAGATCACCTTCCGGATATTTCTGCAGATAAGGCAGATCGTCGTCGAGAGCGTCGCCCTGCCACTTGTAGCCGTGCCGAACCAGTCGCCGAAACGTGTCGTCGCCGGCCGTCGCACGCGGACTGATCCATCCCGTCGGTTGCGTGCCAATGACCTTCGTGAGTCCTGCGGTCGCGCGCCGCACGTAATCCTCGTCTTCCTCTGGCGACAGAGAGGCGGGAACGAGGTCCTGGGCATAGCCATGCGTGACAATCTCGTGCCCGGCGCTGGCCACGGCTCGAACCTGATCCGGGTCACGCTCGGAGAGCACGCCCGAAATATAGACATTCGCCGAGATTCCCGCCCCGTCCAGTATCCTCATCAAGCGACCAATACCGGCGTTGGCGCCGTAACGACCATACGAGTCCGCATTCAAGTCGAAGACTCCGGGACGCAACGGATTGCCCATCGGACCAATCGCCGAAGCCCCCTTCTCCGTCCACGCTTCGTAAGCAACATTGAAGACAACCGCGACATGGCGGTCTCCCGGCCAACGCATATCCTGCGGCGCACGACGGATTTCAGGCTTGGTGTCGTTGGGCATGCTTGGCTCCTGCTGGCTTCTTGATCTTCCGGAGTTGAGCAGGCTAGTAAACGGCAGCCATTGTCGTCAAATTCTCCGCCTCGGGTCAAAAAGGCAATCGGGCCCGGACATCCGCTTCTGGCGCCAAGCGACCCGATGCGACGGGTGCAGCCGTTGCCTTTGCGGCAGTCTGGCGCCATACACGCACGCATGAACGAGCCGTTGCTGGGCCGCAGCCTCAACCGCATTGAAGACGAGCGCTTCGTCAGGGGGCGCGGGCACTACGTTGCCGATCTGGCCGTGCCGAACGCCCTTCACGGCATGGTCATTCGCTCGACGCATGCGCACGCGCGCATCATCGCCGTCCATGTCGATGACGCGCGCAAAATGCCAGGCGTTGCGGCCATTCTCACCGGCGAGGATCTGGCCGCCGACACTATAGGCCCGCTGCCCTGCGCGACGACCAACATCCCGATGGCGACGCCGCTTGTCGTCCCGCCCTTTCACGCGCTGGCGCGCGATGTCGTTCGCCATGTCGGCGAGGCGATCGCGTTCGTGGTCGCGGAAAGCGTCGAAAGCGCACGCGACGCCGCCGATGCCGTTGTCGTCGATTACGAGCCGCTGCCGCCGGTGATCTCGATGACGGAAGCCGTGCTGCCGGGAGGTCCGTCGATCTGGGGAGAGGCCGAAAACAACGTCGCCTTCCAGTTCAACCGCGGCGAGATCGACGCGGTGCAAGCAGCGATCCGTTCCGCGCACCATGTCGTCGAATGCGAGCTGGTCAACAACCGCGTCGTGGCCGCGCCACTGGAAACTCGCGGGGCCATCGGCGAATACGATGCTGCGAGCGGCCGGATGCATCTTGCGGCCTCGGCCGCCGGCGCGCACGCGATCCGCAACCTGCTCGCTGAATCCGTTTTCCGCATCCCGCGCGAAAGCTTGCG
>Ga0210403_10003152_pt1 | contig 14615 bp, 11 predicted proteins | sample IncBWC19MmetaG_FD_150863 | JGI IMG/M metagenome (GOLD analysis project Ga0210403, IMG submission 150863) | Forest soil microbial communities from Barre Woods Harvard Forest LTER site, Petersham, Massachusetts, United States - Inc-BW-C-19-M | ecosystem: Environmental > Terrestrial > Soil >... | reverse complement strand
TCCAAACGATTCAGGTACAAGTACGAACCAACCACATTGGTGTAATTGATTCCGCTTCCTGTATCGAGCGCGAGCGACTGCTGAGCCGCCGCCAGCCCGTTTTCGTATTGCCCCAATTCCCAGTAAGTGGCGCCGCCGAGATTTCCTAATGGAACTGAATCACGTGGGTACGTTTGAAACCATAGCTGATAGGTCTTGACCGCGCTGGGCAAGTCTCCAGTCACGAAACTCTGGTAGTGAGAGGTGATGTAGAACTTTTCGCGTTCGCTGGCGCGCTCACGCAGTTCATAAGCCTTTCGGGTAAATTCCGCAGCGCGATCAGCCTGCCCCAAGTTGCCGTAGTTAGTGCCCAGCCGCGCATAAGCCATCGCGAAGTTGGGATCGAGGCTAATAGCCCGCTGGAATAGCGGAATGGCGGTGGCTGGATCGTTTTTTACGATCATCGCCTGATAGCCAAGGCTGTATGCCTGTAGCGCTTCCAGCGATGAAGTTGTGACGCTCTCCGGAGGCGCGTCAAATTTTTGCATCGACGCAAGCGATTCGCCCAGCTTCTCGCGCATCTTCGTCGACGCTTCACCAAGCGCTTTCAGCACCTGGTCTTTTCCGTTCGCTGTCGTTTGTTCTTGCGCTAGCAGGTCGCCGCTGTGGCAATTGACCGCCTTCAGGCCGAGCACGTAATTGCTTCCCAAAGACGAAATGGATCCCTCGATCGTTGCCGCGCTCGCGGTACGCTGACAGACCTCTCGCGCCAACTCGCTCGTGAGCCGTGTGTCTTTAGGCTGGGACATTAGCGAAAGCGTCTGTGCAACCCGCTCATCGGAGAGCAAATTGAGAAACGGAGACTGTTCCAGTTGCGACGAAAGCCCTTGCCGCAGCGTGCCATCGAACACCGGATCTCCGGTAGTGTTTGTAAAATCGGCTAGAACGACCGTGTCTTTTTCCGTGAGTTTGGAAACTGCTCGTGAGCGCCAATACCACCCTGCGCCCAGAACTATCAGAGTAAGCAGCGCGATCCCCGCCAGAACCTTTCCGCGACCAGTTTTGGCTGCGGCCAGCGCCGAATCTACCGGCGGGAAAGATGCCGGCACCGTGGCTTGGGCTCGTCCCCTCAGCTCGTCTCGTCCGATGAATTTGCTCTCAGCCGGAACACCGGCTGCGACTTGCTCCTCAGTCGGCATGACTTTGCGTCCCGATTCCGTGTCCCTCTTCAGCCGCAGCAGGTCTGTCCGCATGTCCGAGGCATTCTGGTATCGCAGATTTCTGTCCTTCTCATGCGCCTTATTGATGATCTCTTCCAGCTTGGGCGGCAAATCAGGGTTTAGCCGCACCGGCGTAACCGGCACGCGGTTGAGGATGGCTTCGAAAATCGTCGCCGACGTATCTCCGCGAAACGGCAACATTCCAGTAGCCATTTCATAGAGCACCGAGCCGAAAGAAAACAGATCGGTGCGCAAATCGAGATCCTTACCCCGCGCCTGCTCCGGAGACATATAAGACACGGTGCCTAATGCCGTGCCGGGGCTCGTCAAGTGTTCCGCGCTCGCAACGGTTGCTTCTGATGCCAGTCCTGCAGTTCCCATGGAACCAAAACTCGTTTGTGTCACTTTTGCCAGCCCGAAATCCAGGATCTTGGCATGGCCGCGTTTTGTGACGAAAATGTTCGCGGGCTTGATGTCACGATGAACAATTCCTTCGGAATGAGCGGCATCCAGCGCGTCGGCAATCTCAATCGCCCGGCTCAGTAGAACATCGAGTTCGAGGGCTCTTCCGGATATGAGGTGCTTCAGCGTTACGCCATCCAGAAACTCCATGGCGATGAACGCCTGTCCATCCTGCTCTCCAATGTCATAGATCGTGCAAATGTTAGGGTGATTCAAGGCTGACGCTGCCTGGGCCTCCCGTCGAAAACGAGCGAGTGCCTGTGTGTCGCGGGCAACGTCATCTGGCAGAAACTTCAGCGCGACAAAACGATTGAGACGGGTGTCTTCGGCCTTGTAGACCACACCCATCCCGCCGCCTCCCAGTTTCTCGACGATGCGGTAATGCGAGATGGTTTGGCCGATCATGTTTTGACGATTAATGAAGCAGGCTCGCGCAATGAGCGACCATATTAGGGGCCAAGCACCGTGGAGTCAATGCGGAGAAGGGAACTGCGGCTGGCCGACCCGGGCCACGGTTGCCAAATGTGCGCCGAGCCGGTCCGTCCCACAGGACTGAAGCGGTCGGACGCTAGGAATCGGCTGCTAAGCCTTCGGATAGGATTAAATTCGGTTTTGGACCTGAGCTTGATCTGCCACGGAAGTGTGAAGCTTCGGCAACTTTTGAGGTTCCGCTTGCCCTTCCGCGAATTGCAGAAGTCCATCGGAGATGGCTTCCAGGCTCGCGTTTGACTTCTCCAGGACCATCATCAAATACTTTCTGGCAACTGGCCGGTCCGCAGGGTGCACCAACTTCCACCAGCGCTTAACGGAGTCTTGGACGTCGCCTCGAGTTTTGGCATCTTCAACCAGCGCGTCGATCAGCTTGTAGACCTTGCTCTTGACCGCCTGATACGAGATCGAAACTTCCTGCCCCATAGTTTGTTCCCCACTTGCCTGTGGCAATACATTGGCCAAACAGCTCCTCCTAATACTGCTAGTACTTACAGACTATCCTGTATGCTGGCGCTTCAAGTAATGGGAGGAATAAAAAGAATTGATATGGATTTTCGTATTCAAGCTGGACAGAGATCATCGGTGAAAACACAAAATGACATTTTGGTGAGAATCAAACACGCTTGGAACGGAATCGATTTTATGAATGGGACTGATTTGTATTTCAAATGCAACCGACAAGTTTAGCTAAGATGGCCAACGCGAGCGGCCGATAACGCGACCAAATTCAAATGGACGAATTCTGGATGGACGAGGCGCTACTAGCCGCGCGACAGGCGCTTGACGCGGGAGAAGTTCCCGTCGGCGCAATTGTTGTTCTCGGAGATGAGATCGTGGGCCGTGGCTGGAACCGCAACTTGTCGGACCACGATCCCAGCGCTCACGCCGAAATTGTCGCGCTTCGCAGCGCTGGTATGGCGATTGGCAATCATCGTCTGATCGGTTGCGAACTGTTTGCTACAATTGAGCCCTGCGCAATGTGCGCGGGCGCAATGATTCATGCGCGCTTGAGACGGCTGGTTTACGGCGTGGATGACCCCAAAGCAGGCGCAGTTCATTCCGTGATGCAGGTATTGAATCATCCTCAACTGAATCACAAGATGGAGGTTCGCGCGGGGGTTGCAGCAGAACGCTGCGCAGAGTTGCTGCAAGAGTTCTTTAAGAGCCGTCGTTAATCGTGGGATGTTCGTCGCTTGTTTGGGCCAACGACCAAGGACGAACGACCAACGACTGCAATACGGAGAGGTGCGTGAGTGGTTGAAACGATCCGCCTCGAAAGCGGACATACCTTAACGGGTATCGGGGGTTCAAATCCCTCCCTCTCCGCCATATTCAATTCCTAATCGCCGATAAGTTCCCGACAAAACTCAGATTATTATTAACCGCGTCACTTCATAGCTTTTGGCAGATAGTAACGCTATAGTATCTCTGCACTTACATCGCTAAAGGCTTTACATCATCGGCGCCTACGGAAAAAACACGCGATTGCTTCTCCGGGCCTTCCCCATAACGTTGATTCTTTCGGCTATTGGGGCTTCCGCTCAAACCACGGAGATAGTACTTGAGTTTGTTCCTGCCAAAACCACGGTCACGTTTACCCTCGGAGATACACTCCACACTGTTCACGGAGCTTTTGAGCTTAAGCGGGGCCGGGTGAATTACAACCCATCAACCGGCGAGGTGAGCGGGGAAGTGGTGGTTGACGCCACCAGCGCCCACAGCGGCAATGGCATGCGTGACAAGAAGATGCATAAAGAAATTCTGGAGAGCGAGAAATATCCGGAGATCGTTTTCCGCCCCGATCGTGTTGAAGGGAAAGTGCTTCCTGAGGGCGCATCCACGGTGCAGGTCCACGGTGTGTTCAGCATTCACGGCTCGGACCACGAGATGACGCTGCCCGTCCAGCTTCAAATGTCCCCCGACCAGTGGGAGGCCACCGCACATTTCGTGGTCCCGTATACGAAGTGGGGAATAAAGAATCCAAGCACGTTTCTATTGCGGGTGAGCGAGTCTGTGGAAATCGATGTCCACGCTTCCGCGCAGAATCCAAAACCTCTGCTGCCTCAACATTAACGCTTTACTTTTTCAGATCTTTCAAGATTTCACGAGCGGCATTCGATCCCGACGTGCCCGACAACCCAATCCCAGGATGAGTGCCGGACCCGCACAGGTACAGTCCTTTAATAGGCGTTCTATAGCGCGCCCAGTCCAGCAGTGGTCGCATGGTAAAGAACTGGTCGAGGGCAAGTTCGCCGTGAAACGGATGCCCTCCCGTCATTCCATAAGTCCGTTCCATATCCCTGGGAGTTATGACCTGCTGGCCGAGAATCATATTCGGAAGGTCCGGAGCGTATTCCGCTAGCGTTTTGATTACGGTGTTGGCGAGTTTTTCGCGCTGGCTGTCCCAATCCGTCCCGCGCAACTGATAAGGCGTGAACTGGACGTAAATTGACATGACGTGTTTTCCCGCAGGCGCCAGAGTCGAATCAATCAGCGTTGGGATCACGGCTTCGAGGTAGGGTTTTTCAGAAAAATCTCCGTACTTGCTGGCGTCAAACGCTCGCTCCAAATAGTCGATTTCGGGACCGATGTGGATTCGCCCTCGAAGAACCGCGTCACCGTCTGGAGCTGCCGTGAACTTCGGAAGACCGGAAAGCGCCAGATTTATCTTCGAGAGAGTTCCATGAGCGCGGTAGTTTTTCAGCTTGCCCAAAAAATGTGGCGCTAAGTGTTGAGCATCGACGAGACCGAGCAGCGTGGCCTTGGGATCGGCATTGGAAATGACGCTGTGGGCGGAAAGTTCTTCGCCGCTGTCGAGCACAACGCCCGTAGCTGCGCCATCATTCACACGAATGTGCGTCACGCCGGCGTGGGTTCGCATTTCAACTCCCGCTTCCCGGCATGCTGCGGACATGGCCTGCGTAACCGCGCCCATGCCGCCTTGAGCGAACCAGGCCGAGCCGCATGCTTCTCCATCGCACGCCGTGCGCAACATCAACATCATCGCGCTGCCCGCGGACCACGGCCCGAGGTTTGTCCCAAAGATGCCGCGCGCGGCGATTGTCGCCCGCAGTAGTTCAGTGTCAAACCATTCCGCTACGAGGTCGGCGACTGCCATCGGCCCCCATCGCAGCAGTTGATACAGCTCCCTGCGGCCGAGTCCTCGCGCCTTCTTTCCAGTCTTCAGCAGCGACCAAAGCTCGCTGGCGCTGGGATGGTCGATATCTGGCGGAGTCATTGGCAACAAATCAGCAATCACATCAGCAATGCTGGCCAGCGACTTTTGGAATTCAAGAAACCAGCGCCCATCTTTGGCGGAGAATTTGGAAATCTCTGCGCTCGATTTTTGCGGATCGCCGTAAAGAGTCAGCGAGCGCCCATCGGGAGTGGGAGAGAATACGCGGACATCGGGCTGCATCATCTTCAACGCGTGGCGAGCTAGCTGCATGTCCTGAATAATTTCGGCGCGAATCGGAGCCGTCATGTGAGCGAGTGTTGAGCAGTGAAATCCAGGGTGGAATTCCTCGGTAATGGCGGCGCCACCGACGACGTCGCGGCGCTCCAATACCAGCGGCTTGAATCCCGCCTTCGCGAGATAGAAAGCGGTGACCAATCCGTTATGGCCGCCGCCTACAATGACGATGTCACGAGTTTCGGGCACGGCCTACGCGATCCCTCGTTTGTAATCCTTCAAAATCTCCAAAGCCGCGAGCCTTCCATTGGCACCCATGATGCCGCCGCCGGGATGCGTAGCTGATCCGCACATATACAAATTGTCAATCGGCGTACGATACTGCGCCCATCCCGGCACCGGACGCAGAAAGAAAAGCTGTTCGAGCGATAACTCCCCCTGAAAGATGTTGCCTTCGGTCAATCCCCACACGCGCTCCAGATCGAGCGGTGTAACGATCTGTCTTCCGACGATCAGATTCTTAATGTTCGGGGCATAAGCGGCGATCGTGTTGATCACGTTATCGCCGAATTCTTCCTTCTTTTCGTCCCAGGTGCCTTCGGTAAGTTTGTAGGGAGCGTACTGCACGAAGCACGACATCACATGCTTGCCGGGAGGCGCCAGCGACGGGTCAGTAAGACTCGGAATCACCATATCTATATAAGGACCGCGCGAGTATCGGCCATACTTTGCTTCGTCATAAGCTCGTTCCATGTAGTCGACGCTGGGCGAAATAGAAATCGCTCCACGAAGATGCGCCCCCGCGCCGGGAAGGCACGTGAAATCGGGCAGGCCATCGAGCGCCAAATTTACTTTGCCCGACGAACCGCGGAATTTGTAGCGATTGATGTCGTCCATAAATTCGTTAGGCAGATTGCCAGGTTCAATCATTTTCACAAAAGTATTTCGCGGATCCACGCTGGACGACACCACATCGGCGCTGATTTCGTCTCCATTCTCAAGCACTACGCCTCGGGCTTTGCCATTCATCACAATGATTTTCGCGATACCGGCTTTGGTCCGAATCTCCACTCCCGCTTCGCGCGCGGCGTCGGCAATCGCGTTCGAAATCGCGCCCGTACCGCCGCGAGCAAATCCCCAGGAACGAAACGCTCCATCGATCTCGCCCATGTAGTGATGAAGCAGAACGTATGCCGTACCCGGCGAGCGCACACCCAAAAACGTCCCTATGATTCCGGAGGCCGACATCGTCGCTTTCAGCACATCGGTTTCGAACCATTGATCCAGAAAATCAATGGCGCTCATCGTCATCAACTGAACCTGGTTGTATTGATCGCCGGAAGGAAGGTCGCGGAATCGGCGTCCCAGAAACAGCAGCTTCATCAGCTCCCGCGGGTTCAACGTATAAGGATCGGGCGGCACCATACTCAAAATCGGCTTCACAAAGCGGCACATCTGGAGCATGGCTTTGCCGAAGTCATCGTAGGCTTCAGCGTCCAGTCGAGAGTGGCGCGCAATCTCCCGGCGAGTCTTAGCGTGATCGTTCACCCGCCAGAGATAATCGCCATTCGGCATCGGCGTGAACGTGCCGTCAAGCGGCAGAATTTCAAGTCCGTGCCGAGGCAGATCGAGGTCACGAATAATTTCCGGACGCAGCAAAGACACTACATAGGAGCAGACTGAGAACTTGAATCCGGGAAAGATTTCCTCGGTGACGGCGGCGCCGCCCACAAGATGCCGCCGCTCCAGCACCAGCACTTTCTTGCCCGCGCGGGCGAGATAGGCGGCGTTAACAAGACCGTTGTGCCCGCCGCCGATGACGATGACGTCGTAATTTGGAGATCCAGCCATTTAGCTTTTGGCCCTTAGCTTTTCAGATGAAAGAAGGAGGAAGTATTTCGTAGGAGTTTGGGCACCGGTACGGATCAGAGTCCGCTAGGAAGAACTCGCCATTTAGTGAGGCGGCGCATTGAGGAGGTTACGCGCTTCATTCTAGCCGACAAGCTTGCAGGTACGCGAAATAAAATGGAGCGTTCAACCTCTATCGCGCCCAAACTATTCGCGTAGAATCGGCTGTTGATGGCGCCTATGTGATCGCAATATGAAATACTTCCTGTCCTTCCTATCAATATGCGCCCTCTGCGCTGTGCTTGCAGTTGGGCAAGATACTGAGCTTTCGAAGAAGGCGGGCACAACGTCCCACGCCGCGAACTCCAGCGATCAAGGCCCTAACAGACCTACGACGGAATATACCTATGGCCCTATCGAAGTGCTCAGCGACACGAATGGTTTGGACCTGCGTCTTTACTTAAAGCAATTGATGGGGCAGGTTAGAACCATTTGGTACCAGCATATTCCCGAGGAAGCTCGTCCTCCCATCATGAAGAAGGGAAAACTGTCGATAGGGTTTCGGCTCATGAAAGACGGCAAGGTTGACGACGTGAAATACGTCGAAACTTCGGGGGACGCGCTTCTAGACGAAGCGGCTTATAAAAGCATCGTCGGTTCGAACCCGTTCTCACCGCTGCCGAGCGGATTTCCATGCGAGTACGTGGTCCTCCGGCTTCACTTCTACTACAATCCCGACAAGACTGATCACGTGAATGAAGAGATTCGAAAGACTGGGTTGCTCCCATGCCCAATTGGAATAACGATCTCGCCGGGTTGGGCTCAACTGGCCGTTGGAGAAACACGGCAATTTTCGGCCACTATGACCGGCGATCCGGTTTTACCAGTGAAATGGAGCGCAGAGGGCCCCGGTTGCACCGCGTCAGCGTGCGGCGTGATTTCATCGGGCGGTCTTTACACGGCGCCCGCCCAGATTCCCGATCCGCCGACAGTCAACGTGATAGCGACCATAGCAAGTAAGCCAGACAAGACGGCCTCAGCGCACGTAGTTATTCTTCGTTCAAGTCCTGTTCGCTAGGGTCAAATCCCTTCGTGGCTCAAAATCAAAATACCCGCACTAACCCGCGCGTCCTCCTGATCCCACGGTTTTTGCGCCTTCGATGTCTTTGATTGAAGCGGGCACCGCTCTTTTCCGAGCCCACTCCCGCACAGCCTCAATTTCTTCAGCCCTCGTTTTAGATAAGGGAATTGTTGACTTAAGGGCGTTCAGGAGCGCCTTGGTGCTCAACTCCTGTTTGCCAGCGAATGCAGCATAAAGAGCCGTTTGCACTGCGGCTTCGATCTCCGCGCCTGAATAACCAGCCGCGGCCGCCGAAATTTCATTCAGATCAAACTCGGTTGGATTTCGTTTTCGCTTGCGTAGTTGTAGAGCGAGAATCTGCTTTCGCTCGATATCATTTGGCAAATCGACAAAGAACAATTCGTCAAAGCGGCCTTTGCGAATCAGTTCTGGAGGAAGAGCGCTGACGTCGTTGCAAGTGGCTGCGACGAACACGGGTGCTTTCCGGTCCTGCATCCACGAAAGTAGAGAGCCAAGCAGCCGCGATGAAACTCCGGCATCCGATGAAGCTGAATCCGTCCCGCTTCCCGCAAAAACTCTTTCCAACTCATCGATCCACAAAACGCACGGAGCGAGGCCTTCCGCGACATGAAACATTTTCTTGGTGCGCTTCTCAGTTTCGCCAATGTATTTGTCGAAGAGCGCAGCGGTATCGAACTTAACGAGAGGAATCTTCCACTCTCCCGCGATTGCACGCGCGGACATGCTCTTGCCGCATCCCTGAACGCCTAGAATGATCACCCCTCGCGGAGGCTCCAAACCAAAATCGTGCGCCGCGTCTTCCCAGGTTCCACGCCGCTGGCCGAGCCAGACCTTGAGATTATCCAGGCCGCCAACATCGGCCAGGGAATCCGTTGCTTCGACGAACTCCAGCATTTCTGATCGCCGCAAAATGTCTTTTTTGGCTTGCAGAACATCGGTAACTATCTCAGGCGTCAAACCGTACCGAGTCACGATCGCTTGCGATACCGCTCGTTCGGCTTCTTCCTCAGTTAGACCACGGAGAGTATTCGTCAGAGCATCGAATCCGGATGCGTCGAGCGTACGCTTTAGCGTTCGCGTCTTTCCCACTCGCACGATGACTTCATCGATAATCTGACGCAGACGCTGCTTATCTGGAAGCGGCAATTCAAGAAACTCGACCAGACATCCCAGTTCCGGAGGCATCTGAATCGAGGGCGCGGTTATTACGAGGGTCCGTCGATTTTGCGAAAATTTCTGACCAACGTCGCGCAAACGCCGGACCACCACCGGATCTTCCATATGGCGGTGAAAATCCTTGAGGATAAAGGCCGCTTCAGTGGATATGCCTTCCAGATTACTCAGGGCCTGCACGGGTTCTCGGCTGTTATAAATCGCCTTCGCCGACAGATCAGTAGCATCTTGTCCGGTTCCTGCGCCGTTAAAATGGTCGCCAATTTCAATCGAAGAAGCATCACTGCCGCACCGCGTTAACCCCGTCGCGATGCTCCATTCAAATGTGCTGAGATTCAATGCGGCGCAAGCGGCCCGCACAAGGCGCACGGCTCGCATCTCCTCCACTGTCTCTATCACGACAATGGGAGTCGACGAATCAAGCAGAATCTTAAGACGCTCCAATGGATTGATCATGTTGCTAGCAGTCTAAGCGACTCGCTCGGATAATTTATGTAGGTAGGGCCTATTACAGGTTACGTTGGAGTCGAACTGCGAAGGCCTAAACGCGATTGCAGTTGCTGGCGGTAACGGCGGCTCAGGCGCAGTTTTGTGCCATCTTCGATCTGGACTTCGTATTCGCCGTCTGCATTGAGCTTTAGGCAGCGGACCCGATCAAGGTTAACGATCGCTGAACGATGAACGCGGCAGAAGTTGGCTGAATCTAAGTCTTCTTCCAGTTCCGAGATGCTGCGGCGTATGAGGTGTGTTCTCGTTCCGACGTGTAAGCACGCATAATAATCGGCAGCCTCAACCCAATCGATCTCCGAGGTCTTCACAAACGAGACCTGTCCGGCGCTCTTGACGGCCCAGCGCTCGATTCTTTGCGGTTGCTTGTTGTTCTGAGCGATTCGCTCTTTTGCACGGCCGAGTGCCAGATCAAAGCGCGCATTGTCGAATGGCTTCAGCAGGTAATCAAGCGCGCCGGCATCGAAAGCGCGCAGCGCATATTGATCGTAAGCCGTGACAAAAATAAGCGCTGTAGGTATATCTCGGCCGAGCAATTCGAGGACGTCAAAGCCATCGCATTCCGGCATTTGAACGTCGAGGAAGACCAGATCTGGCTTGCTGCGGCGGAATTCGGCGAGAGCTTCCATGCCCGAACCGCATTCCCGCACGATCTCAATCTCGGGATCCCGTTTTAGCAGCACTGCCAGATTGCTACGGGCCAGTGGTTCGTCGTCGACGATAAGCGCGCGAATTTTCTGGCGGCGTTCTTCCCAACGCACTAATCATTTCTCCCTGAAAGGCAAAGACACCGATAATTCAACCCCGCCCGGACCATGGTTCCGCAGGCTCAACTCAAACGAGTTTCCGTAAAGGCTTTGCAGACGAGTTCTCATATTTGTAATCCCTATTCCCGAGCGGGTTTCTTCCCAATTCTCGGGCAAACTTGGGCCATCGTTATAAACATTGAGTTTGAGCATTTCGTTAGAGCGGAAGGCGTCAATCCGAATCGCGCCACCGTGGACACGTTTGGCGATGCCGTGTTTGATCGCATTTTCGACGACAGGTTGCAGAATTAGAAATGGAACTTGAGCAAGAGAGAGATCCATCGGGACATTCACGCTGAGTTGAAGGCGGTCGGCAAAACGCACTTTCTGAATATCCAAATATTTTTGCAGAAATTCCAATTCTTCCCCGAGCGGAACCTGTTGGCGGCTACTCTCTTCCAGGGTGCGGCGCAGAAAGTCACTGAGCGCGGCAATCATGTTCACCGCTTCTTCATTCTTTTTTTCTCGCACCAACCCGGCCACCGCGTTGAGTGTATTGAATAAAAAATGTGGCTCGATTTGTCGCCGAAGAGCGTCGAGTTGCGCTTTGGAGAGTTGCTCGTTAAGGCGCGCCGTCTCTGTCTGCTGAAGAGCGAGTCGGTCTCTCGAATCCAGCACATAGCTGATGGCAAGAATAGACGCGTAGAGAATCAGCGCCGAGAGGATTCCGTTATAAAACCTGGCGAACAGTATTGACGTAAACGGCCCGGGTGGCGGATGAAGTTGATAGGGGTTCAGCCACTTCTCCAGCCAAGTGTTCCAGGCGGCGGAAGTCAGATTGATCCCGATGAACGCCGCGAGGTGTACGAACCAAACAGAGAACTGGCGCAAGCGCGTGGGAGGATATTGGCGTCCAAGCCTCACCACCAGCGGCGTCGCCAAGGCCCAGGGGAGCCACGCAAGAAGCGTAGTCGCGAACAACTGCAGCCATGCGTGGTGCATGCCTTCCGCGCGCATGGATACGACAGTCTGGGTCGCATCGAACAGTGCGATGCCGAACCAAATCGACGCTACCCAAAACCACCTGATGGGACGGACTGCAGTCATGATGAGATCGTACTCCAGCAGTTTTCCGCGAAGGCAAAAATGCAGCCAATCGACAGAAGCGTGCAGCCAGCGGTCTGGCGTTTCAAAGAGGGCGGATTAATATTGCACTCATGCTTGCCAATTTGAAAATGTTTGTGCTCAGTTTAGTTGTTCTACTTTCGGCAAATCCCTATCGCCGAAATGCAGTGATGCCGAGCATCACCCCGGAATATACGAGTGACGCTCGACTCAAACTGCCCGAGCAGTATCGGGAGTGGGTATATCTGAGTACAGGCTTCGACATGAGCTATAACCCAGCGATGCAAATGGATCATCACATGTTCGACAACGTGTTCGTAAATCCCGAGGCATATAAGGTATTTCTGGAGACGGGGACCTGGCCTGACAAAACTATGCTCGTGCTCGAGGCTCGCGGCGCGAGGAACAAGGGCTCGATTAACCAGAAAGGCAACTATCAGAGCACCGACCTCGTGGGAATTGAGGTACACGTTAAGGACGAAGCACGTTTTCCGGGCAAGTGGGCTTTCTTTGGTTTCGACGGTGGAAAGACCGCTAAAATGATTCCGCCAGCCGCGGATTGCTATTCATGCCATGCCGCGCATGCCGCGGTGGATACCACGTTCGTGCAGTTTTATCCAACCCTGCTGCCAATTGCCACCGCCAAGGGCACGCTTAGTGCTGCTTACAGTAAAGAGGCTGAAAAGCAAAAGTAGCTCTTCCCAGCGCGGCTTGCGGTAGTCAGATACCCGAGGGATCCAAGGCCCACCACGCCTGTAAACAATTGCCCAAAATTGCCATTGTTGAATGGGACCCGTCGCACTAGAATGTCCTGCGTTAAATCGGCACGTCAAATTTGCTTCTCAATCAGGAGAAAACAATGAAAGCAAGAACAATTATTTCGACCGTCATGGTCTGTATGGTAGCGGCGGCAATGTGCTTCGCCAGTGATCCAAACATGGGCACCTGGAAGCTGAACGAGGCCAAATCGAAGGTAGCAGCTGGGCTGCCGAAACCCGTCACGGTGGTCTACGAGGCTGCGGGTGACAAGGTGAAGGTCACAGTGGATGGCATCGGCGCCGATGGCCAGCCCATGCACAACGAGTGGACAGGCGCGTTCGACAATAAAGATTACCCTGTCACCGGCGATCCGAGCGTAGACGCGCGGTCCTACAAGAAAATTAATGACAACACTTTGATGTTAGCCAATAAGAAAAATGGGAAGGTTACGACTACGGCCCGGGTTGTCGTGTCGGCAGATGGCAAGACCCGCAACGTCGAGACAAGGGGAATGGATTCTGAAGGAAAGATGATAAGGGGTATTGCGGTGTACGACAAACAGTAGCAGTCTCCCCGCCTGCGAATAGTTATAGAGGTGCCCTCCCGTCCGGTCTACCCGGGAGGGCATTTTGCTGTTTATGCCTGCGGTGAAATCAAAATCCCCGCCTTGTGTCTCCAAAGAGCGGAGAGACGAGGACGGGGTGCCCTCGGGTAAGATGAGAACGAGATCGGAGAGATACTGTGCCCATCGGGACAGCACTGCACGAGAGAACGTTTCCTCTGTGCCAGAGCCTCAACTATCGTGAGTGGTCGGGATACTACACGGTTAGTGTCTATGAGACGCACCATGAGCATGAGTACAACGCTATTCGAAATGCGGCTGCGCTCATAGATATCAGTCCTCTCTTCAAATATCTGATCACCGGCAAGGATGCGACCCGCTTCGTCAACCGCGTCATCACTCGCGACATCAACAAAGTGCAGCCCGGACAGGTCATCTACTGTTGTTGGTGCGACGAGGAAGGCAAAGTTGTTGATGATGGCACCATCACCCGGCTGTCGGAGAGTGCCTATCGCTGGACCGCGGCCGATCCCAGTCTTCGATGGTTCCAACAAAATGCTGTTGGGTTGGACGTAAGCGTCTTCGACATTTCGGAGCAGGTTGCAGCGCTCGCGCTTCAGGGGCCGACTTCCGGGAAGCTACTGCAATCCGCAGCCGAAGCCGATGTTGCCAACCTGAAGTATTTCCGCATGACCTCCGGAAAAATTGCTGGCGTGCCGGTCGACATCTCGCGAACGGGATACACCGGCGATCTGGGCTACGAAATTTGGATGCCTTGGAGCGATGCGGTGAAAGTCTGGGATGCGTTGATGGACGCGGGCCAACGGTTCGACATCCACGCCGCTGGAATGCTGGCGCTTGACGTAGCCCGCATCGAAGCTGGACTCCTGCTGATCGAAGTCGACTACACTTCCAGCAAAAAAGCTTTGATCCCCTCACAACAATATTCTCCCTTCGAGCTGGGAATGGGGCGCATGGTGCACTTCGACAAAGAAAATTTCACGGGACGCTCGGCGCTCCTGAGAGAACAACGGCAATCCCAATCTACGATGCGCCGTCTCGTGGGCTTGGTGGTGGATTGGCCGTCGGTCGAAAAACTACATGACGACATGGGGCTAGCCCCGCAGGCGCCCAGCACTGCATCCCGTGTCCACGTGCCTCTGTATTCAGGCAAGCATCAGGTAGGCAAAGCAACTTCCACGACGTGGTCGCCGCTGCTCAAGAAGAT
>Ga0210403_10003151_pt1 | contig 14615 bp, 13 predicted proteins | sample IncBWC19MmetaG_FD_150863 | JGI IMG/M metagenome (GOLD analysis project Ga0210403, IMG submission 150863) | Forest soil microbial communities from Barre Woods Harvard Forest LTER site, Petersham, Massachusetts, United States - Inc-BW-C-19-M | ecosystem: Environmental > Terrestrial > Soil >... | reverse complement strand
CGGGCTTTCCCCTCCGCGCGAGTGGGCAACGGCTTCGGGCTGACCGAGACCTCCTCGCTCAGCTCGTTCCTGCCGCACGAGGAGGCCGAGGCGCACGCGGACTCGGTGGGGTTTGCGATGCCGGTGGTGGACCTTGCGATCGACGAGCCCGACGCTGAGACCAGCGTGGGTGAGCTGCTGGTGCGCGGGGCCAACGTGGTGGCGGGCTACTGGAACAAGCCCGAGGCGACCGCGGAGACGTTCGTGGATGGCTGGCTGCACACGGGCGACCTGGCGCGCATGGACGCGGACGGGCTGCTCTACATCGTCGACCGCAAGAAGGACATGATCAACCGCGGCGGCGAGAACGTGTACTCGATCGAGGTGGAAAACGTGCTCGCGGGCGCCCCCGGCGTGGGCGAGGCAGCGGTGGTGGCGGTGCCCGACGAGATGATGGGCGAGAAGGTGGGAGCGGTGATTGTCCCGGCCGCCGGAGGGCCGCTGGATGTGGCGGCCGTGCTCGCCTACTCGCGCACCCACCTCGCAGACTTCAAGGTTCCCCAGTACGTCTCCGTGCGCGAGGAGGCCCTGCCGCGCAACCCCAGCGGCAAGCTGCTGAAGACGCGGCTGCGCGAGGAGACCGACTGGGGAGCGCCCCTTCGCTGAACCACCCAAGGAGAGAGCTGATGCCCGAGGTACAGACCGTGCAGGGAGCAGTTGACGCCGAGGCGCTCGGGCTGGTGCTCGTGCACGAGCACGTGCGCTTCCGCGACGAGGCGGTGGCGGAGCAGTGGCCGGGCCGCTACGACGACCAGCTGGAGCTGGACGCGGCGCTGCTGGCGGTGAACGCCGCCAAGGGGCACGGCGTGCAGACGATCGTGGACCCCACCGCGATGTTCGGCGGGCGCGACGTGGGCTTCATGAAGCGCGTGGCCGATGAGACGGGGGTGCGCATCGTGGCGTGCACGGGCATCTACAGCTACGACTATCTCCCCCACTACTTCGAGAATCGCGACATCGACGTGATGGCGGACCACTTCGTGGAGGACATCGAAGTGGGCATCCAGGGCACGGGCATCCGCGCGGCATTCCTGAAGTGCGCGGCTGACGCGCCAGGAGTGACCGAGCACGTGGAGAAGATCCACCGCGCGGTGGCGCGCGCGAGCGTGCAGACGGGCGCGCCGATCATGGCCCATTCGATGCCCGCGGTGGCCACCGGCCCGCGCCAGGTGGAGATCTTTGAGGAGGAGGGCGTTGACCTCTCGCGCGTGCAGATCGCGCACTGCGGCGACACCGACGACGTGGACTACATCGAGCGGCTGATCGACAGGGGCGTGTATGTGGGGCTGGACCGCTATGGCCTTGAGATGTACCTGCCGATGGACCGGCGCAACGCCACCGCGGCGGAGCTGCTGCGGCGCGGGCACGCGGGGCGCCTGATGATCTCCCAGGACTTCTGCGCGACGATCGACTGGTTCCCCGCGGAGGCGGAGGAGGACTTCACGAGCAAAGGCGCGATCCGCAACTGGTCGATGACGCTCATCTTCGAGGAGGTGGTACCGGCGCTGCGTGAGCTGGGCGCAATGGACGACGCAGCCTTCGCGCAGATCTTCGTGGAGAACCCGCGGCGCTGGCTCGCCGGCTGAGCCGCGCCGCCAGATCACTCCGGCGGCTCAGGCGGGCGCGTAGAGCAGCTCGGGCCCCTCCACCACGTCCACGACCTTATTGACGGCAGGGTTGGCGGGCCGCGCTGACAGCCGCTCGACGGGCAGCGGGCCGCACAGCGCGAGCGCTTCCTCGGCGCCGAGATCGGGGTCCAGCCAGGCCTGCTGCGCGTCGCTGTCGGCGAGGATCACGGGCATGCGGTCGTGTATGCCCGCGGCCAGCGGGTTGGTCGCGGAGTCGCAGGTGAGCAGCGCCACGCTGTGCACCCACTCCCCACCAACCTTCGCGGGCGTCCACAGCGCCGCGAAGGCGAACGGCACGCCACCATCGACCTGGAAGTAGAAGGGCTGGGGTGGATCGCCCTGTGCACGGCCGCTGCGCTTCTCGGGTTTCAGCCACTCGAAGTAGCCGTCGGCGAGCTGCAGCGCGCGCCGCGAGGCCTTGGGCAGCAGGCGACGAAAGGCCGGCTTGGCGGTCACGGTCTCCATCCGCGCGTTGATCATCAGGGGGCTGCCCTTGGGCTGGGTGGCCCACGAAGGGATGAGCCCCCAGCGCAGCATCTGCGCTTGCGGCTGGCCCTTCGGCGAGACGATCGCGAGCACCTCTTCGATGGGCGCGATGTTGAAGCGCCGCGTGCCGGCGTCGCTTGCGATCGGCAGGCGGAAGCGGTCGTCGAGCTCCTGGCGACTGGTGGTGTTGGTGTAGCGCCCGCACACAGCACGAGCATATGCGGCGCAGGCCAGGCCACCGGTCGTTAACACGAGCCCACGTCGAAGTGGAATACTCGTAAGCTCACCCCGCCACGCAGGAGGCAAGACGCGATGACCGACCGCAAGAACCTGCTGACGCGGCGCCAGCTCCGCCGCATGGAGCGGCTGCCGCCGGACCACGAGGTGGTGAGCGTGCAAGGGCGCGCGCCGATTGTGCGCCAGCCCGACGGACGCCTGCTGCGGATCCGCCCAAGCGGGCGCGTGGTCGACTCCATGCCCGTCGAGCGCGTGCGCTCCTACCTGCACCTCAACGACTAGAGGCGGGCCGCCGGACGCCGCTCCATCGCTTGGCGTAGGCCTTATAGGCCCACGCGCACGTTTCGCATGGCCTTGACATCGATCGATGTCAGCGACTAGGGTCGAGCGGACGGCCGCCGATCGGCCGACTCCGCCGCCATCGGCGACCCAGCCGGGCTTTTGGCCTCCGTCCTGCCGCCTTGCGCGGGAGAACGCCTCAGCGGGCAGCCGGTGCTCGCAGGCGTCGACGATTAGGAGCAGCCAATGCCCGCTTACCTCGCAGTTCAAAGCGTTCGCCGTGTCCGTGCCATGGCGCTGGCCGCAATCGTGCTGGCACTCGTGTGGACGATGGTCGGCGCCGGGAGCGCTCGCGCGGAGGAGCGCTCCCTGACCGTGATGGCCCAGAACCTCTATCAGGGCACGGAGTTCAGGAATCTTCAGAACCTCGCGGGCAAGAGCCCGACGCTCGAAGAAGCCCTTGCGGCGACCACTGCCGACTACGCGACCTACCAGGCAACGCGATTCAAAGATCGCGCCACACAGATCGCGGCCGAGATTGTCAAGAACGGCCCGCTGCTCGTGGGGCTCCAGGAGGTGGCGACGTGGCACGCCGGCGCGTTCATGCCCGCGCATCCCTTCGCGCTGCCCGCTCCGGTCACCGAGGACTTCACCCAGGAGCTGATCGCGGCGCTCGCGGCCGACGGCATGCAGTATGCGCCGGTGGCGCGACACGACAACAACTTCACGCTGGCGTTCCCGATCTTCACGCCGAGCGGGCTGGCGGCGGTCGGGATGGTCGAGAGCGGCGTGATCCTCGCACGCAGCGATCTGCCACCGGGTCAGCTGCAGCTGTCCAACCCGCAGTCAGGCACCTACAACGCACGGGTACCGCTCGTGCCGAACCCTCTCGACCCGGACCCTCCCCACGGGTTCCAGTTCACCAACAGCTGGCAGTCGATCGACGTCAAGATGCGCGGCAGGTCCTTCCGCTTCATCACGACCCACCTCGACGCGCTTGCGCCCGGCGGCGTGGTGTCGGGTCCACAGGCACAGGAACTGCTGGCCGGACCCGCCAACACGTCACTCCCGCTGGTCGTGACCGGCGACATGAACTCGGGCCCCCAGGTCACCCCGGCCGCGTACAACGCGTTGATCGCGGGCGGCCTGTCGGATACTTGGACCGCGGCTGGGCTCGGCGCGCCGCCGCTCACGTGCTGCCACCTGGCGCCGAACGATCTGGCCAACGATCCCAACGCGCCGTACACCGAGGACCCGGATCACATCCTCACGCGCGGAAGCTTCGCGGTTCTCGACGAGCACCTCGTCGGCAACACCGCGCCCAGCCCGCTGCCGGAACCGTTCATCTGGCCCTCCGATCATGCCGGGATGGTCGCAACGCTCGCGATCGGCTGAGGTCGCGGGCGACGAGAGTGCGATAGGTGAGCTACGGGCCTGAGCTGCGCGGCAGGCCCGCCCGGGAGCCCGCGCTGCTGGTCCGGTCGTCAATCGAGACGGGGCCGGGGCGGGGCGGGTGCCCACGCCGCGTGGCGCGCTACGGGGCGAGCCGCACGGGCAGCGTCTTGAGCTGGTTGATGAAAGGCGATTCCACGAACAGCGGCTGGCCATCGATGGCGACGTTGGGGTAGCGCTTCAGCGTCTCCTCGATCAGGATCCTCAGCTCCAGGCGCGCGAGCGCTGTGCCCAGGCAGAAGTGCCTGCCGCCCGCGCCGAAGGCCTGATGCTCAGCCCTGCGCCGCAGATCGAAGCGGTCCGGGTCCTCAAAGCGGCTCTCATCCCGATTGGAGGAGGCGTACCACATCACCACCTTCTCCCCCTCCTTGATCTTCTGACCGTGCAACTCGGCGTCACAACTGGCGGTGCGGCGGAAGTGCGCAAACGCGGGGAACATGCGCAGCGCCTCCTCCACCGCGTCGGGCACGAGGGCAGGGTCATCCAACAGCAGCTGCCGCTGCTCGGCGTCTTCCATGATCGCGCGCATACCGCTGCAGTAGGTGGCCTTGGTGCTGTCGTTGCCAGCTGCCATCAATAGGAAGAACCCCATCACGATCTCGTGTTCCTCGAGGCGCTCCCCATCAACCTCCGCATGCACCAACACGCTCGTCAGATCCTCCGTGGGACGCTCACGCCGCTCGGCGATCAGCTTGCCGCAGCGCCTGAAGATCTCGGGCACCATCTCCGCCATGACGGCGTCGATGCCGTCGGGGTTGATGTCGGGGTCCCCCGCGCCGAGGGAGGAGTTCATCAGCTGCGCCCATGGCTCATCGTCCTCGGGGGGAATCCCCATGAAGCTTCCGATCACACGCGAGACGACAGGCTGGGCCACGTCGGTGACGAGGTCGCACGTGTCCCGGCCCTCCAGGCGATCCAGCACTCCCAGCACGATCGCGCGGATCTCATCCTCGTGGTCGGCGATGCGCTTGGGCGTGAAGCCGGCCTGGAACAGCGCCTTGACGCGGTCGTGCTTGGGCGGGTCCATGCCGATGAACATCGCCCGCGTGAGCTCCAGCGGGATCACGCCGGCGGCGGTGATGCCGCCGAGTTCCGAGGAGTAAGTGCGGAAGTCGCGGCTCACGGCGTGCACGTCCTCGGCCGTGGTCACAGACCAGAAGCCGGCCTCATCGGGAAATTCGGAGATGCTGGCCGACCAGTGCACCGGGCACTCCCGGCGCATGCGCTTGAACAGATCGTGCGGTGGGCCGTCGAGCCAGAGCTCGCGGTCGCCGACGAGGACGTTCTCGAGATCGCTGCCTACCGCCGCCATCGAGACCTCCGTGGTAGATGCCACAAACCGCTGCAGCGATCATACTGGCTGCGCGGCCAGGATGGGCGTCTATTCGCGGCGATCCGACGGGCGCGAAGCGCGTGCGCGCGAGCGCTCTGCGGTCAGCGAGTGGCCGTGCGGGCGAGCCTGTGCCCGGCGTAGGTGAGCATGGTGCCGAGGTGCGCTTCCACCGTTTCGAGGCTGTGCCCGCCGGGGTAGAGCGCGCTTTCGGCCTTGGCTCCGGCGGCGCGCAGCGCGGCTGCCCAGGGCGCGTTCTCGAAGGGGTTTGCGATGTGATCGGCTTCGGCGCCGTAGACGAACGCGTAGAGGCCGAGGCGCTTGATCACGGGCCGGTCGGCGCGCAGGCGGGAGTCGAGGTTGTTGAAGAAGCCGAGCCAGCTCTCCACCACACCGAAGCGGTAGGGGCTGCCGAGCGCGACGTTCATGGCGCCGAACCCGCCCATGGAGTCGCCGGCGACGGCGCGCGCTGCGCGCGTGGGGATGGTGGGCAGCATCTGGTCGATGAGCTGCTGCACTTCGAGCACGTAGGACTCATACGGGCCGCGCCAGTTGTTGGCCCCGGGCCCGCCCTGGATCATCACAGCGAGCATCGGCGGGATCACGTGGCGGGCGATCAGGCGGTCAAGTTCGCTCTGCAGCCCGACCTGCAGGAAGGCGGTGTCGGGCTGGCTGTTGCCGTGCAGCAGGTAGAGGACCGGGTAGTGCATGTTGGTGGCGGCGTAGCCGGGCGGCAGGTAGACGAGGAAGGAGCCCGTGCCGCCGCGCAGCGCGGATGAGCTGTAGGTGGTGCCCACGATGGAGCTGCCAGCTTCGTCGCTGCTGACCGTGGTCAACGTGGGCAGCGATGGCGGGCGCTCGGAGGCGATGGTGGCGGCGGTGGAGAACACCGCGGGCGCGGGCGGGCTCGCGGTCCGGTAGCCCACGAGTTGCTCGAGGCCCAGCGGCCCCTTGAGCGCGAGCGCAGCGGAGACGGCCGCCAACGCGCTGAGCAGCACTCCCAGCAGCAGGGTGCGCGCGCGGCTGCGTTGCGGCGCGAGCGAGCCGCCGGAGGGCATCGCCACGGCGGGCTCCAGGCGCGGCGGGAACGCGGGCACCCACGAGGGCGGAAGCACCTCGGCGGCGGCTCCGCCGGTGCCAGGCCAGCTCCAGTCGCCGAGGCTGTCCATCCACACCTGTGTGCGCGTGGGCTTCGTGGTGGCGGGCATCCAGGAGATTGAAGGAAGGGTGGGGCCGAAAGCCAACCCCTGCACGAACACGCCCAGCCGGCGCGCTGCTGCGCGCCCGCAATGGAGGACGCGCAGCAGCGCTCACGGCTTCAACGTGGGCGCGATCAGCGAGTGCTCCACACCTGGCCGGTGTCGCCGAAGCCGAGCGCCTGCTTGGTGGCTTCGGTGAGATCGAATTCGCGGCCGGCAACGTAGGGTCCGCGGTCCACGACGGGCACCCGAACGGTGTGCGAGCCGTAGCGAAGCGTTACAAGCGTGCCGCAGGGAAGCGTCTTGTTGGCCACGCCGATCGTGGAGCTGGTGAGCGTGCCGCCGCAGGCCAGGCCGCCCCCGCCTCCGTACCAGGACGCGCCGGCGAGTCGGTAGACGTTGAACACCCCGATGCGCCGGTGCGAGGCGAGGTCGAAGGCGTCGCCGTTGAAGCGCACGCGCATCAGCTCGCTGCCGAGCTGACGTGCGGCGTATGTGAACTGGAAGCGGCCCTTCGCGTTGGTGCGGGCGCGCTCCAGCGTGTGCCAGCCCCGCCTCCCCAGCCCCTGCAGCACGACCACACGGCGGGAGAGCGCCGAGCGGCGCGGGCCGGTGAGCGTGCCCGTGAACGTCGCGTTGCTGCCTTCGAGGACGTTCAGCTGCGCGCTGCTCATGCTCAGCCCGGTTTGCGCCGGCGCGAGCAGGGTAGATGGCGAGCTGGAACTTATTCCCACAGGCGCAAGCGGCGTGGCAGGGGGAATCGGTGGTACTACGAGCATTCAGGCTCCTTGCGTTGCGCCTACGGGGTTAGCTGTCGGGCTCACGGCCGGCCGAGCACGCGAAACAGACGCGTGTGAGCCGAGCGTTACGGCCGCAACAGCGGCCGATTCGCCCCATCCAGGTCACGGTGTTGCGACCTGGCAGTGGTTCCCCCGCTCGCCCCCATCCACGGGAGCGACTCGGCGAGTCGAACAATTGTTCGTAGGTTAGGCCCTAAATGGGGTGGCTTGTGTGACGGGGGTCACACATATAAAGCGACTGTAGAAGCGAGGTGGTCATCTACTGCAAGAGTGCTGAAGCGCACAAGCGAGCGCCCGCAAGGCCCCCGCAGAAGCTCGCCGTGGGCGTGGTCGTCCCTGCGCCGGTGAAAGGGTCCGTCACCGTGACGGGCACGCTTGGAGGCCAGCTACGGGTCGCTATGCAGGGGCTTTTCGATGTGTTCGGGTTGCGCGCGCGCGTTCCGTCCGCTGGCGTTGTAGTCTCATTGCTGCAAGGGGGGTTGGCAAGGAGGCCCGCCCGTCAGCCCGTCGAAATGGCATGGATGCGTCCCCTGTCCGCTCTGCGATGAACAACTTCCCCCAAAAAGGAAGCTGCCTCGATCCCGCGCTTGCTAGGCGTGTTGAAACGGGATCGAGACAGCTCGGTACGGCCGAGAGGCCCGGGAAGAATGCCAGCGGTCCCAGACAGAAGCCCGGGACCGCTGAGCGTTTGCTAGGCCGCCAGGACGTCCACAGCGGAGCGATCCGCGAGGACGTACCAGACAGGCGGCTCGTGCTCGACGGCTACTGCGACAAGCGGCAGCCGTTCTCCCGCGTTACGCCACACGGCGACCCCTACGGGTTCGCCGTAGTGACCAACGAGGGCGTAGGTACTGCTGAACCGGGCGACTTCCCCCGGTTGACTTCGGACAATAGGCATCAAAGTGCCTTTGTTCGTGGTTTTGCTCCCTGTCCGTCGTTCGTGCGGCGGGCAGGGAGCCCTATCACCCGCAAGGCGGGCTGACGCAATTCTCGGCGGTGCGTCGGACGACAGCCGGGCGCTACTCTGACCTCATGGGTGCTGACCGCGAGCCCGTGCAGGAGATTCCCACCAAGAACGGCAAGCCGCTGGTGGTGCCCATCCCGACGCGTGAGGAGTTCGGGAGCGTCGTTAGGAAGATTGCTGCCCCAGGATTTCGTAAACGGCCTGCCGAGAAAGACCAGCCGCCGCTGCAATCTCGGTAACGCCGACGCCTGCTGCACGAGCGGCGTGGGTGTACTTGTGTAGCTCGATGGTGGCGCGGTGTCGTTCCTCGTCTGCCTTTTCGCGGCGTTCCGCTGCCAGTCTCAGCAATTCGAGTGCTCTTGTTGGGTTCATAGCGTAAGGCTACTTGACAAACGCCGGTGCGTCAAGTAGCCTTACAGAATGTCGTCAGCAAACCGCCGTCAGCCAATTCGGGTCAGGTCGTCGGAATCGACGTACTCGCTGATGGAGTTCATGCGGGAGTTCCCCGACGATGACGCCTGCCTTGAGCACCTGTGGCGCGAGCGCTGGTCGCCGGACGGCGAGCACGCTGACTGCCCGAAGTGCGATCAGGAGCGTGTGTTCAAGCGCTACGCGACCAAGCAGGGACGGCAGTCATGATGCTGCACAGGCTGTGGGCATCACGTCTACCCGACGGCTGGGACGATCTTCGAGAAGTCCTCGACGTCGCTGCATCTGTGGTTCTACGCGATGTATCTCGTGGCTAGCACTCGCTGCGGGATCTCAGCTAAGAACCTTGAGCGAGCGATCGGCGTCTCGTACCCGACCGCCTGGCGGATGCTCAACAAGATCCGCAACGAGGTCATGGTGCAGGACGACGAGCCGCTGACGGGCCAGGTCGAGATAGATGAGATGTCCGTCGATGGTAGGCCGCGCAAGGCGCACGGCCAGGGCCAGCTTGCTACTGCCGGTGTTAACCGGCGCTCGGAGGCAATGAAACTCCGCGAACGCAGTCGAGCGACCGTGTTCGCCGCTGTCGAGCGCGGTGGACGAGTCAAGGCCACGGTTCTGCCGTCGCGTCGTGGTCCCGGCCTGCAAGCCCAAGCAATCGAGTGGATCGACCCGCGCTCCATCGTCTACACCGACGAGTGGCCCGCGTACAACCGGCTGCACCGGCACTTCGCGGCCCATAGTCGAGTCCGTCACTCGACCGGCGAGTACGTCATCGGCGACGTCCACACGAACACCATCGAGGGGTTCTTCGGGAACCTCAAGACCGGAATCCAAGGCAACTACAAGAAGGTGTCCCACAAGTGGCTACAGGGCTATCTCAACGAGTTCACCTGGCGTTACAACCATCGCAACGACGGTCGGGCGATGTTCCACCTGCTCGTCAGTAGAGCCGCAACCATCGAGCGGGCGTCCTAGCCCAACTTGAGTTGCTTGGAGCTGCGCTGGCGGGCCGCGCTCGCAGCCAGCTCCGAGACTGAGGTTGTGGGCCTCACGGGACGCTTGTGGCGCTCCGCGAGGGCTCCCGCGAACAGGCCCATGAGGTCGGGGGTGATATGCGACACGTCGGGCTCCATGCGCGCCGCCTTCGCCGCGAGCACAAGGTCCTGCAGGTCCAGTAGGTCCGATACCCGCACGAGGTGGACACTGGCTTTGCCGACCTCGCGCGATCTAGCTGCCTCGCCGTACGCATCCTTGGTGAAGCTGAACGCGACGATGTAGCCAAGGTCCTTGGCGTCCCGTTCGATGGCCGTCTCGAAGTTGTCCACGACGTTGCGACCCACGCTCTCGGACTGCTTGACCTGGATCGGGTGGCGCTCAAGAAACGAATAGCCGTCGATCCCGAGGTCGCCGGACTTGCGTTGCCGACGCACCCCGTTCACGGCATCGACCACCCAGTTCTGAAACTCGAAATGGCCGAGTTCCTTCAGGTCCTCGATGGTCGCCGGCAGCCCGGTCACGATCGCGTTCGCACCGAAGCCATCGACGCGGCGCTTCATGATGACCGCCGCCCGGGGGCTCACGTCAATGCCGATCCATCGCCGCTGCATCTGCTGCGCCACGGCAATAGTCGTTCCGCAGCCGCAAAACGGGTCGAGCACGACCTGTCCCTTCTTGGTGCTCGACGCAAGGATGCGCTCCATCAACGCTTCGGGCTTTTGTGTCGGGTAGCCAAGCCGCTCGCTGCCACGCGCGGCGACTGGCGAGATGTCCGTCCACACGTCCTGCAAGGGAACGCCGGGCATCTCATCCAGGTAGCGCTTGTATGCGGGAACGGCGCCGGGCTTGACCTGGATCACGCGTCCATCCTCGATCAGTTTTTGCATCTTTTCCTGCGAGTAGCGCCAGTAGCGGGTGACCCCCATGACCTCGTACTGAGGGTTGCCCTTCGCTGCGCCGCCGGGGCCGGTGAGGTCGCCGAGCCTGTAGCGGCGGCCGGTGCCCTTCTCAACGTGCTTGTAGAACGCCTCGACGTAGCTTGCGTCGTACGGGGTGTAGACGGGGTTCCACGTCCACTCGTCCCCCTTGGTGTAGAACAGAATCACGTCATGGATGCGCCCGTGCTGCTTGCGCCCCTGCTTGGTGTCGCTGTGAGCGCTGCTGCGCTTCCAGATGATCTCGCTGCGAAAGCCGCCGGGCGACAGAAATAGGCCGTCGAGCATCTGCTTCAAGTAGTGGCTGGCGCTCGGGTCGCAATGCAGATACAGCGAGCCCTTGGGGGCGAGGATTCGGTGCATCTCCACCAAGCGCTTGCGCATCCAGTCCGTGTACTCACGGATGCCGCCCTTCCAGCGGTCCTCGAATGACCGAACCTCAGCCTCATCTCCCCAGATGACCTCATAGCTCCGATTCGAGAAGAAAGGCGGGTCGAGGTAGACCAGATCGACATGTTCGTCGGGCAACTCGTAGAGAACGTTCAGATTGTCCTCGCAATGAATCACGCCCGTCTGCTCGTAGATCGCGGAATCCATCACTCCCCTTTTCACCCGGCACGATGGATTCCTGGGTCTGCAAAAGTCCCTGCAAAAGCGCAGAAATCGAGCGCGACCGCGGTCGCCCCACACGGCCGCGCGACGAGAGCTACTTACCCGGCGACTTGTCCGGCTGCGCGAGCTTGCGAAATTGCGGCGCGGATCGTGCCTACCTTCGGCACGGGAATCTGGACCAGCGCGTACGGCTTGCCGTCCTTGTCGGTGCCTTTCGGCTGGGTCGGCTGCGTTGCAGGCTTTTCCGTCATGGCCTCCACTTAGCATACGCCGCCGGACCCATGTCCTAAGAGGCCAACGGGGGATCTGCCCCAAATCCTCGCGGGGTGTCTGTATCCGGTGTCGCCTAACCCTCGTTGCCCTGAGAAGCCGGGGGACAAACTCACCGGTCGCGGGCACGGAGTAGCGCCCACGTGGGTCCCGTCTATTTCTACCTCATCGTTGGATGTCCTCGCAGTCCGTCGGCGCCGGCCTGGGCGCCCCTAGAGCCGATCCCTTCCGATCGACTTAGGCTGCGGAGACTCCGGAGCCTAAACGGCCGGGCGGACGGAACAAACTTCGCTCGTTGCGCACAAACTATCCCGCACTTTGCGAGAAAGCGCCGGCCCTGCCATGTGAGGCCATTCTGGCGGCTACCTGGCGTCATGGTATATGCGTGACGAGGGTCACACTTAACCCTTCACGGGGGGTGGGCTGTAGGTCGGGGGTTGCACCCCCGTGCCACTCCTGCACAAACGGGACGCCGGTCTGGATAGTCGTTGGCCATGAGACGGATCAAGTCACGGGAGGCACCCCCTGGCGCGCCTCTACCGCAACGGCGGCCAGTGTCGGATACTCACCGGCGATGAAGCGGCTAGACCCCACCGGACGGGCCGTGCTTGGCGCTTTGGGCGTGAGCTTCGTGTCGGGCGGCGACGCGATGCGCTCGGTCGTCGGGCTAGCGCTCATGGCCGTCGCGCTGAAGCCGCCATAAGCGGCGCGCGATGGGGGTGCATCGTGGAGGAGGGGCGCTAGTCGGCTTCGATGTATTCCGTCTCGGGAAAGTCCGCAAGAAAGACCTTGACCAGGCCATAGACGTCGAACCCAGCGGACGGATCAAGGCAACCGTGCTGCCGTCGCGCAGGGGTCCGGCGCTCAACCGCGGGGCTGTCGCCGGACGCGATGCTTGAACAGCTACTCGGTAGAGCTGCTGGCGTCTGACGTTCGAAGACTCTCGCCGCGCAGCGCGCGCCGTATCTGCACGTTGATCGACGCGAAGCCCTGCAGCCAAAGCAGCGCCCCGATGCCCACGACTACCAACATCCACGTCTGCGACCCCCGAGCGACCAACCCCGCGCATGCGGGCAGCCCGAAAAGCAGGCCCCACCCATAGAACCGGCGGACCCAGCGAAGCTGCGCGGAGCGAGGCGCGTCCTTCGGTGGGGGCTGACCGAAGACCTTGACGCCCATATCGGCCAGCCGGCTCATGAACCTACTCGGACCAACGCTCCGGCCTCGCCATGACGAGGACGTGCCGCTTTTTGGGCGGTCGGGAACCGTACTTCTCTTTCCACGCAGCCCAGGCTCGCACCGTGGCAGTTGACCCGTCGGCCGCCTCGCCGACCCAGTCGAGTCGGCGAGCGCCAGGCGTCTTCTCGCCTTTCCCGGGAAACCGGCCTGTCGTCTTATCGACCGGGATGATCGTGACCTCCCACCGCCCGCTCGCCATACGAGCAGTATCGAACAGCGGGAGGGGCGACCTTGAGCGCTTATACGGAGCAGGCCCATACGTGACGGGGGGTCACATATTTGCCTTTGCCGGGTCGACTGCGAGCCGAGTCCAGCGCCGCGGCGTCAGCGAGGGCAGTCGATTGAGCCGGCACCGTCAAGAAGGCCGCGAAACCCGACCCGCCGTCACCGACCCAGTCTGGATCGGATTCCCAAACGCATCCGTAGGTGGGCGCCGATTGCGACGGCGGCGGAGGGATTCGACGCCTTCCACCGCGACGCCGGACAACAAGAGGACACCCACCGCGGTGTGCGATCCTCCGCCGAGGTTAACCAGCCCGCTCGCCGCCACGAGCACTGCTCCAAATCGCCTGCGCCGCAGCCACGCGTGTGTACGCTTGATCACTCAGGCGCGGCCCGTCGTCGCAGCCCGTAACAGCGGCGCAGGACGGTGGCGTTGACGCGCCCGCCTCGTTCGAAGCCCGCCCCGTGTCGTTGGGCGACGCAGTGACGCATGCCGCTTCCCCTCTCGATTGAATGCCATCCAGCCGTCAAAGTCGTATCCTCGACATTTTATGAGGTTGCCGCGACGGAAAGCAAACGATCGAGCGAGCTCAAACCCGGCTTTCGACTGGCGTGAGATCGTGTGCTCAGACGAGGAAGCCGCGCAGGCTGAAGCGAGGGGACGCCAGAGCACCGAGGACCCTGACGAGGTCGAGTGGGTCTACCTTCGGAACGAATCGACCGGCGAGTGGATAGCCCGACGAACCCCACGCCACGTGACGCCACCGCGAATGTCGATGGGTGAAGCGCTAGTGCAAGCACTCCTGGGTGGGTGATGCCGTAACCCAGCAGCGAGCATGGGCGTCTAACCACCGCGCGCCGCGAAAATCTCGTCTGCCACAATCGCTCGCGTGCTCATCCGCCTGGCAGCCACGGGGATCCCGCGCGGCGTCAACGTCACAGTGATCTTCCCCGCTCAGGTGGACGCAAAGCGCCGGAGCCCGTCGTGATCTCCCGCGCCGCTACTCTCGCCGGCGCCACCCTCTGCCTCGCCTGCAGCGCAGTCGCCTCACCGGCAGCTGCTGAGGTCATCCTCTCACCGGCGCTGACCGCGCGCTCGGGCGTGACCGTAACGATGCCGCCTGCGGGGCTCTCGGTGGAGTACCCCGTGATCGCGCAGGCTCTCGGCTCCGGCCCCTGTCCACCGCCCGCCCTCGTCAGCGAGCTGCTCCAGCTTGGCTCGCCGCCGATCGAGCTGGGCGGCGTCAGCCAGGACATGACCATGCCCCCCGGTGCGCTCCCGGCCGGACCGCCCGGCTCCTGGGAAGCGGCCATCAGCTACCACCTGCCCACAGGCTTCTGGAGCCAGATGCACTGCCTGCTGAGCGCCTCCAAAGACCCGCTCACGGTGGGCCTCAACATGCGCCTCGGGAGCCTCGCATGGGCCACGCAGATGGCAGGCGAAGCGCAGGCCGCCGCCACCAACGGCCTCACCTTCTCCCTCGGCAACGAGCCC
>Ga0210403_10003150_pt1 | contig 14617 bp, 11 predicted proteins | sample IncBWC19MmetaG_FD_150863 | JGI IMG/M metagenome (GOLD analysis project Ga0210403, IMG submission 150863) | Forest soil microbial communities from Barre Woods Harvard Forest LTER site, Petersham, Massachusetts, United States - Inc-BW-C-19-M | ecosystem: Environmental > Terrestrial > Soil >... | reverse complement strand
GACATCAACCGGGCCTGCAGACCCATATGGCTGTCGCCCATCTCGCCTTCCAGTTCCGCCTTGGGGACCAGGGCCGCAACCGAATCGACCACCAGCACATCGATGGCATTGGAACGCACCAGGGCCTCGGCGATTTCCAGGGCCTGTTCGCCCCAGTCGGGCTGCGAGACCAGCAGGTTGTCGACGTCCACGCCCAGCTTCTTGGCGTAATTGGGATCGAGGGCGTGTTCGGCATCGACGAATGCGGCCATGCCTCCGGCCTTCTGCGCCTCGGCGATGACCTGCAGCGCCACCGTGGTCTTGCCGCTCGATTCCGGGCCGAATATCTCGACCACGCGCCCCCGGGGGAAGCCGCCGGTGCCCAGGGCCGCGTCAAACGAGATGGAACCGGTGGATATTACGGCAATGGGCACAATCGCTTCTTTGCTGCCCAGCCGCATGATGGAACCTTTGCCAAATTGCTTTTCAATCTGCGATAGCGCCAGATCGATTGCTTTGCTTTTTTCTGCTTTTTCGTCAGCCATAATTTCTCCCTGAAGGCCCGGTAAATTACCCGTTGTTTTTAATTGAAGGGGGATTATACAACGAGGCGAAGAAAAAGAGAATACCATCTGCTGGTTCTGTTGCCTCTTGCGGTTCCCTTGCGTCCTGAGAACGCCCGGGGACAGCAAAGCTTGCAGACTTTTTTTCGAAAAAGATCAAAAACTGGCCACCAGTAAATGCGAACGGATGCAAATGGGGCAGTGGTTCACCTATCCTACCCCATTCGTGTCATTCGTGTTAATTCGTGGCTAATCATTCCGCTCCCTCGCGGTCAATTCCCGCCCGGCTGCTTCGTGAACTTGTGCGCATCGGCCGCGGTTCCCTTCAGCAGATCGCGCAGGATCGTGACTTCGGCGATCATTCCGGTGCGCAGCGCCGGCTCGGCATTGGGCGCGAACAGCGGCGAGTGGTTGCTGGGCAATTGCCCGCCCGCTGCCTTGGCCTCGTTGAGCTTCTGCTGGTCGGCCACACCCACCGTGAAATAAAACGACGGTACGCCGGCTTCCACGAAATAGGAATAGTCCTCGGAAGTCATGATCGGTTCTTCGGTCACTACGTTACCCTTGCCCAATGCGCCTTCGAGAGTGGTCGCGAGGTGCTGGGTGAGCACCGGATCGTTGTAAACGGCGGAAGTGGATTCATAACGCTCCACCAGCGGCATCTTGGCGGCGCCCGCAGCCATGGCTTCCGCCCGGACGATCCGTTCGATGGCTTCCAGCAGATGCTTGCGGACCTCCGGCTTATAGGAACGCACGGTCAGCCCCATCTGCGCTTCATCGGGAATAATGTTATTTTTGGTGCCCGCCTGAATGTAGCCGACGGTGATGACCGCGGCGTCACCGGCTTTTATCTCGCGGGAAATAATCGATTGCAGCGTGACCGCAGTGCGGGCAGCCGTCAGGACCGGATCAATTGTGGTATGGGGCGACGCGCCATGTCCGCCTTTGCCATAAATTGTGATGCGTATGGAATCGGCATTGGCCTTGGCATAATTTGGGGTCACGCCCACCTGGCCTACCGGCAGCCCGTTGGTATCGTGCATGGCGACGCCGATATCCGGTTTGGGGAACCTCGTAAACAACCCATCATCCAGCATCATCTTGGCGCCGGTGATGATCTCTTCCGCCGGCTGCGCCACCACCATCAGCGTGCCGTGCCATGAGTCTTTGCTGTGGGCCATGATCGCGGCCGCGCCCCACCACGAAGCCATGTGGACGTCATGTCCGCAAGCATGCATCACGCCAACGTCGCGCCCGCTATCGTCTTTGGCGCGCGCCTTGCTCGCGTACGGCAATCCGGTCTTTTCTTCCACCGGCAGCGCGTCGAGTTCGGTACGCAGCATGACCGTGGGTCCGGCGCCATTCTTCAAGACGCCCACCACACCTGTCCCGCCGACGTGTTCCGTCACTTCATAGCCCAGTGTGCGCAGCCGCTTGGCCAGCTCCGCGGCCGTCCGCGTCTCGTGCAACGAGAGTTCCGGATGTTGATGCAGGTCCACATATAGGTCCAGGGCATCGTGCAGGACCGCGTCAGCTTGTGCAGCCACAGGGCTGCTCTGCGCCGGGGCGGGAACGGCAACACCCACGGCCAAAAAAATGGCGGCAATCAGCGTGAAAATGGCGGCTTTCATCATTCCGGGATGATAGCCCAAAAACCAAAATCGCACCACGCAGGACCGTTGGCATGGATTTGCGAGATTTTCATCCCGCTGTGCGGCTGGGCCTGATACATTTCTTAAGGACGCAATTATTCCAAGGACTGAGATACTGAGATATTGAGCGATACATCCATGGATCTGGAGCAGGCCCCTCATCGAACACCCCGCAGGACGAAAATCGTATGCACAGTAGGCCCCGCCAGCCATTCCGAGGCCATGCTGCGCGACCTGATGCGCGCCGGCATGGATGTCGCCCGCTTGAACTTTTCTCATGGCACCCATGAAGAACACGCCCGCGTGATTGAGCGGCTGCGCAAGGTCGCGGAGAGTGAGGGCCGCACCATCTGCATCCTGCAGGACCTGCAGGGCCCGAAGATCCGTACGGGACGGCTTAAATCCCACGCCGCCGTAGAGCTGAGGGCCGGCGCCAGTGTCACCATTACACCTCGCGAGATTGCCGGCACGTCGATGGTGCTTTCCACCACCTTCAAAACGCTGGCCCAGGAAGTCGAACCGGGCTCTCGCATCCTGCTTTCCGACGGGCTGATCGAACTGCGCGTCAAGGTGTTGCGCGGCGCTGATGTGGAATGTGAAATCATCAATGGCGGCCTGCTGGGCGAGCACAAAGGCATCAACCTGCCGGGCACCATCGTTCGCGTTCCCTCCCTTACGGAAAAGGACGAGAAAGACCTGGAATTCGGCCTGAAGCACAATGTGGATATGGTGGCCGCCTCGTTCATCCGGACTGCCGACGACGTGCGCGCAGTCAAGCGGCTGGTCTACAAACACCATGCCGACGCCTGGGTCATCGCCAAGCTCGAAAAGCCGCAGGCCATCGAGCATCTCGATGACATCCTGGCCGAGGCCGACGGTGTGATGGTGGCGCGCGGCGATCTGGGTGTGGAAGTTCCGCCGGAGAAAGTACCCATCATTCAAAAGCACATCATCCGCCGGGCTGCGGAAACCCGCAAGCCGGTAATTACCGCCACCCAGATGCTGGAGTCGATGATCGAGAATCCCCGGCCCACGCGGGCCGAAGCCAGTGATGTGGCCAATGCCATCTTCGACGGCAGCGACGCGGTCATGTTGTCGGCGGAGACCGCCAGCGGCAAATATCCGCTGGAGGCCGTCACCATGATGTCCAGGATCATTCGTGAAACCGAGGCGCATATGCATGATCCGCTGCCCCGCCGCCGGCAAAAAGACAAGCTGTCAATTTCCGAGACCATCTGCGAATCGGTGGCCCACGCCGCCCAGGACCTCGACATGCGCGCCATCGCCGTCTACACCGAGACCGGCACTACCGCCCGGCTGATCTCCAAGTATCGTCCGCAGTGCGATATCTACGCCCTGGCGGCCACGCCCGCCACCTGTGCGCGCCTCAACCTGCTCTGGGGTGTGCAGCCGCTGCTGTGCGAGATCGACCACCGCACTGAAGACATGGTAATCAAGGCCGAGAAGCTTCTTCTGCGAAGCCAGGCCGTGCAATCCAACGACGTGATCGCCATCGTGGCCGGGACGCGCAGCGCCAGCGGCTCAACCAACTTCATGCGCTTACACGTTGTGGGCGTGGCGGAACCAATGTCTGTGCCGGTGGCGCGAAAGAAAGCCAGGAAATTGCCAAAGAACAGCAATTAGCAATGGGGCCTGAAACCATTCATCGGTGGCCAAGGACCGGGCCACGCGCAGATCTTGCGAATACCGGCCTTTGATAACCGGACCACGATTCGTCTGCTTTCTACTTGCCGGGCCCACAACTTGTCTTTAACTTGATCTGCAACTATATCTGCGCAAACTATAACTGCACGGAAGTACCTGTCCATTGGTCTCAGAAAAATACGCCTGGCGGTTCGTGTGGGACGGCCTATCTTTGGTACATGGAAAATAGTGATAGTAGTACTAGTTCCATATATATATTCAATTGCTTGTTGTTGAGTTCAAAGCCTTTGGTCTATATCCTTCAAGATTAAATAAGTATATCTGCCTGACATCTGTATATGAGTATCTAGGCCCAGCAGATATATAAATGGATTGTCAATATTCTGTAATTTCTAGCCAACCCTGTTGATCCTAAAACCTTTGCTTAGCTAATATGTGCTTGCCGCATGCGATTTCAACAGACCAAGGACCCGGCCAATTAGGTTGGCTACTGGTATCGGCGAAGTCAATGCGAATTTGAAAATACGGGGGCCCCACCCAAATGAAAGATCGCAAGAATTTTGGCACGAAACAAGGCGATCCGGCTGGTTCCAAAGACCAACCGGGCAGAGTAAGCAGAAGAAGCTTTGTCAAAGGCGCTGCGATCGCGGCCGCAGCGGTCCCGCTTCAGCCTTTGATCGGCGGAAAAGAATCTCTCGCCGAGGCGTCAGTCATAAGCTATAGCTCTTCGACGCGGGCGCAAAATAGCTTCAATTATCGCACCAACAAGGCCAAGGCAGAAGATGTTGATCTTGGTGTGCTCGCCGACAATGGCGATGCAGCCAAATTTACCGACTTCAGCGCGCTCTACAGCAAGGCCCTCAAGCACGATGGCTTGGGCGTGCCCAATGCGGCCTCATACCAGAGCTTTGAGAAAGCCCTCGCCAGCGGCAATTTCACCGACTTTCAAAATATCGCCGTTGGAACGCCCGGCGGCGGACCCAATTCCAGGGAAAACGGCCCTATGGTCGCATTCGCGTTTGATCTGGAAGGCCGCGACTCCCACGCCATCGCTATTCCGCCGGCGCCCAGCGTCACCAGCGCCGAAACGGCGGCTGAACAAGTCGAGCACTACTGGGCGGCCCTGCTGCGCGACGTGCCGTTCACCGAGTACCCAAACAACTCGCTGGTTTCGCAGGCGGTGACCGATTTGAACAAGCTGTCATTCCTCAAGGGCAGCGCGAACAACGAATTCCCTTTCCCGGTCACCGCGCAGAACCTTTTCCGCGGGCGATTCGTGTCGGGTGACGGCAATGTTTTGGGGCCCTACATCTCGCAGTTCATGGTCCAGCCGACGGCCCTGGGCGCACAAACTCTCAGCCAGCAGTTCAACACGTTCGCCTCCGGGACGCAAAATGACTTCATGACCACGGTGGCAGAATACACAAATATTGCTAACGGCGGCGCCTCTCAAGGTAATCTGGCCCTGGATGCGACTCCGCGTTTCATCCGCAATGGACGGGACCTAACCGCCTTTACCCATGTGGATGTGCTTTACCAAAGCTACCAAACTGCTTTCCTGGTTCTCTCACAGCTCAATACGCCGCTCAACCCGGGTAATCCTTATATCGGCTCCAATACGCAAAAGCCCTTTGCTACCCTGGGCGGGCCGGATGCCGTAGGGACGCTGGCTGAAATGGCCACCCGTGCCCTCAAAGGCGCGTGGTTCCATAAGTGGATCGTAAATCTGCGGATGCGTCCGGAAGAATACGGGTCCTTGGTGCATGCCCATCTTGCTGGGACTCAACCGGTGCCCCAAGCATCAGGATCGCTTCATGCCGACGTCCTGAACTCAGCCGTGCTTCCTCTCATTCACAACCAGTTTGGCACCTTCCTGTTGCCCCAGGCCTTTCCCGAAGGGAGCCCAACCCATCCGTGCTATCCCACCGGCCACGGAACTGTAGCCGGCGCCTGTATCACGGCGATCAAATTCTTCTTCGACTGCAGTAAGAAGATCCAGCCGCTGCTCCAGGCCGCCAAAACCGACGTGAAGGTGCCAAGCACCGACGGCCTCTCCCTAAATACCTATACCGGCAGCGATGCCGGCCAACTGGATATCAACGGAGAGCTGAACAAGCTGGCATGGAACGTCTCTGTGGGTCACGGGATCCACGCCGGAATCCACTTCCGTAGTTCGACCTACGAGTCGATCCTGCTGGGCGAGAAGATTGCGCTCGCCGTCCTGCGGGACCGTGCCCAGGCCTACGCTGAGCCGTTCTCGATCAGCATCACGAAGTTCGACGGCACCACTACAACCATAACCAACGAGAATATTAGCGATTCGACAGCTACAACCTCGATCGTTTGATCTTCGAATCGTTTCAGAGAGCGGACCGTTGTAAGCGGTCCGCCCTCTCACTCGGGCGTATTGCGGCATCACAAATTTGCCCCAAAGGTCGCTTTCACTCGTGCTGAGGTGAGGAAGTAAGCTATCCATACGAATGAAATTAGCAGACTTGCCGTTTCTCCGGCCAGGCTGAAAGCCACGTCATGCCCTCCAGCGGTGCCATCGATCCCAAACAAGATAATTGACAACAACCTCGTGAAAATAGAAATAGCAAAATCAATCATAAGCAAGCGAAGGGCCAACTTAGAAACACTCCAGAGATTCACACCCACCACAATGCCAAATACCGTGGACGCCAGCCGAATAATGTCCACGATCAAATGCCCACTGGATCGATAACCGAGGATGGTCAGCAGGGGGCGAAACAATGGTCACTAGAATGCAAAAAAATAGGAGCCATCCACCAACGCCTGTGAGCTCCGCGGATGCATCGACTTGCACATGCGTTGGGTAGGGCTGTCCACCAGTATCTGTACTTGGGAAGCCCCGACTCATCGCCGCCGCCGGCTCAACAGAGGCGCCGACGTAGCCACCGCAATATTTACAGTAGCGGCCAGAAATATCGGCTTGCTTACCACATTGAGGGCAAAACATTCTCCCCTCTTCCTCCGGAAGCACAATGATTGACTGCGAACGATTCTATCTGGACTTCCTTCCGATGCAGCAATTTAATTCACCCATCCGCCTGGACCGCCCCCGCCATTTTTCTTGTTCCAGTCCTCCGGCTTGCGTGGTTCTTTCTCGTCGATGAAGCGTTTGGGATCGTCCTGATGGTCGCGCATGTAGACTTTGAATTTTCTGCCAGCCTGGCGCCGCTTCCATCGGTGCCAGGCGTTGAGCACGCCGTAATAGCCTTCCGAAGTGGTGAACCGCAACCCGCGTCCGGGAAGGAACTTCAAGTAGAGATAGCCGAACAAGGCCCCGCCCAGATGGGCGACGTTGGCTACGCCGTTGGGCCCGCTGAGAGAAGCGGCAAGCGCAATGAGAATCAGGATGGCAACCAGATACTTCGCCCGGATTGCGAATGGCCAGGGAAACATGAAGATCTGGCGGTCAGGGAAGAGCATTCCGAAGGCCAGCAGCACCCCGTAGATTCCGCCGGAAGCCCCGATGGTGGGTACATTGAGACGCAGACTCAAAAAGCCGCCCGCGGTATAAGCCAGGAAGACCGTGACCAACGCCGCGCCTACCGCGCAGAAAAAGAAGAACTCCGCAAAACGCCTGCTGCCCCAATACTGTTCAATCGTCGAGCCGAACATCCATAAAGCCAGCATGTTGAACAAGATGTGACTGATGTCGGCATGCAGAAAGGCATAGGTGAAGAGCTGCCAGATTCTCCCATGCGCGGCCAAAACCGGAACAAGCCCGAAAGCTCCGTAGATTTCATCACGGATACCGTTCCGGCCTAACAACAGCACGGCGAAATACACTACGACATTGATCAGAATCAGCTTCTTGACCATGCCGCTGAACGGCGGAAATGCGAGCGTGGCTGTCTGTGACATCTAAGGACTCTTTCTATTTATCTGTTGGCATCGGGCGTACCTGCTCGCGTGGCCCGTTCAGCCGCGGGCGTGACCACCAGGCTTCTGTGGCCTTTGGGGCCGATCGAACGCACGCCAAAGATCACATTGTCTTTAGACTGGTCGAAATCCACTTTAGTTTCCGTGGTGCGCATGGTGTTTTCTGAAGCAAACTCCGCATCCGTGGTTTTGCGCCACAGGACTTCATAGGCGGTGGCGCCCGGCACCGCTTCCCATTCGATCTTGGAATCGTTTTCCAGCACCCTGGTCAGCAGTTTGACCTTGGCGGGCGGCGGAGGGGCCATGGCCAGCGAAGCCAACGTGGCGGCATTAAGGCGGGCCACGTTGCCGACATAGTTGAAGTCCACGAACTTAGGCAGGTCGCCGTATTCCACGCCCTTCTCCATCCTGACGTTCTGGTGCTGATGGTTGTAGTCTTCACGGTATTCGGTGAAGCGGATCGCGGCGAAGCCCTGGTCGTTGAAAGCGCTGTGGTCGCCGCCCCGCAGGTAGCGATCGCGGCGGAAGATCAGCTTGGGCGTGAACTGGCCAAAGTGATAGGTGTCACCCACTTCACGGATGTAGCGGGCCAGTTGCCGGGACGTGGAATCATTCTCACTACCCATGGAACGGATCGCGCGCAATTGGGCCTCGCTGGCAACTGCCGGCAGGCCCTCGGAAAACACCCGGACCCAGTTGGGGTTCTGTTTGGTATCGCCGGGCGTATGGTTGCCGCCCACAATGTCATTGTTCAGGACGCCTTCCAGCTTCCATTGTTCCGCTTTTACCATCTTGGCGAAGTGGCCGCTGCCTCGCAGTCCCTGCTCCTCGCCGGCCACGGTCAGAAAGATGAGGGTGGCCGGGAAGCGATGTTTGCTCAGCACTCGGGCGCATTCCAGTGAGACCGCGGTGCCGCTGCCATCGTCATTGGCCCCGGGCGCAGCGTCCGTGCTGTTGAAGTTGTCGCTGTTACGGGAATCGTAATGCCCGGTCACGAGATAAATGCGGCTGGCCTGGGCGGGATCGGAGCCCCGGAGAATCGCATAGACATTCTGAAGCTCGGTGGGCTCTTTGATGCGGTCGCTCGTATCTGTGGACCCCTCCGGCAGGTCCTTGGCTGCCTCCGATGGGTTCCTGGGCTTTTCAATGAACGTATCCGTCATTACCGACAGGCATCCGCCACAGTCGGCGGAGTAGCGCTCAAATTCCGACTTGATCCAGTTGCGGGCGGCCACGATGCCTCGATCGGATGCCGCAGCCCCCGGATTGTTGACCGAGAGTGTCGAACGAGTCCCAAAGCTGACCAGCTTTTCGATGGTCTTTTGGATTCGTTCGGGGGAAACGTCTTTCATTACCTGAGTAATCACCGGGTCGCGTTCCAGCCTGGGGTGTGCGATATTCTTTGTTTCGGAAGGCTGCGCTGCGGCGGTCTTTGGCTTCTGCACTTTTTTGGTGGCAGCATCTTTCCCGGCCGCCTGGGCGGACATGGCCGGTGGCAACACCAGCAGTGTGGGCAACATCCACTTCAAGAACAGGTTTTTGGTCAATGCGGAATCCTCATTGGAAGAGCTTGACGGCTGTACCCAGAGATTCTAAATATATTGTTAGGGACTGCGCCACTGTGCCGGGCCCGCTTTAGGAGGAAATTAAAGATGGCGTTTTGCCCTGAATGTGATACCGACCTCGATATCGATGAGGATGAAGTGGAGGAAGGAGAAATTATCTCCTGTCCGGAATGCGGGTCGGATTTCGAAGTCGTCACCGCCAGTCCCCTGAGCTTGAACCCTCTGGATGAGCACACCGATGACGATGACGATGAACCCGTGGAAGAAGAAGAGGAAGAGCGTGATTACTAGGCGGGGGCTTTTCCGTCTGGCGCTGCTGGGTCTGGTCTTGGGCGTTGGTCCTCATTATTCTTCTTTGGCCCAGAGAAATAAGGGGCTGATCAAACACTTTGGACTGATCTTCGGCACCGCCTACGGGCCAGACGACCGTCCACTTAACGGGGTGAAAGTCGTGATTCACCCGGCGGGCCAGAAGCACCCCCGATGGGAGCTCATCTCCAATCACCGCGGCGAGTTTGCGCTACGCATCCCTCCCGGTCCCGGGGACTACGTTGTCTCGGGCGAGGCGGAAGTCGCGACCACCGACCCCAGTTCGCATCATACTAAAAATAAAAGGCTTAAAGGTGAAGCCAAGACCCATGTGGAAGGTGAAGAGCGCCAAGACGTGGGCCTGCATCTAAACTAGCAGCATCGAAAAAATGAGCTCAGAGAGGAAGGACGCGATGAGTAAGCCTTTGACGGCAATTGCTATCGTGATGTTGGCGGCCGGCCCCATCCTGACTGCCGCCCCCGCGTCGGCCCTGGCTCCGCCATTGCAGCAGCACCAGCTCCGCAGCCTGACCGGCAAGGTCCTCAACCGCCATGACGATCCGCTGGCGAAGGCCATTGTCTATCTCAAGAACACGAAGACCCTCGCGGTAAAAACCTACATCAGCGATGCCGATGGCACGTATCGCTTTCCCGCCCTCAATGCCAATGTCGATTATGAGATCTATGCGGAATTCAACGGGCTGCACAGCGACACCAAGACCGTCAGCGCGTTCGATAACCGCAAGGCCGTCACCCTGACCCTGAGGATCAAGACCGACAAGTAGAATATCTTTTCGCTAGGCCACGGCGCGGGGCCACGAAGGCCCGGAACAGCAGTTTGCTTTTGTCTTCTTACACACGCGCTTCAATTTGATTTATGCTCTCTATTCAAACTCTTTCCTCATGAAAATTCTTTTGATTGGCGGTGGCGGCCGGGAACACGCGCTGGTGTGGAAGCTGCGCCAGTCACCCCGTGTCTCGGAAATATTCTGCGTTCCCGGCAACGGGGGCATCGGTGCCGAAGCCGTGTGCTTACCGGGCGATCCCCGCAATATTGAGGAGCTACTGGCCGCCGCCCACCAGGTGCAGCCGGAAATTACGGTGGTGGGCCCGGAGATTCCTCTTTCTCTGGGCATCGTGGACGAGTTCTCGCGGCGCGGATTGCGGGTGTTTGGTCCCACGCAGGCCGCGGCCCAGCTTGAATCAAGCAAAAGCTTCGCCAAAGAGTTCATGCAGCGCCATAACATCCCCACCGCGCAATATGCGGTTTGTTCTTCCGAAGAGGAACTGCGCAAGACCCTGGGGCTATTTTCCGCGCCCCTGGTCGTGAAAGCGGACGGGCTGGCCGCCGGCAAAGGCGTGGTGATCGCCGCCACCAAAGAAGATGCAGCAGCAGCCGGCGCGGACATGTTCAGCGGCAGATTGCTAGGAGAGCCTTCGCAGCGGGTAGTTTTGGAAGAATTCATCAGCGGCGAAGAGCTGTCTTTCCTGCTGTTGAGCGATGGCGAGCGGGTGGCCCCGCTGGTCGCCTCGCAGGACCATAAGCGCGCCGGGGACGGGGACATCGGCCCCAATACCGGCGGCATGGGAGCTTACTCCACCGATGCCATTATCGACGCTCCCATGGTGGAATGGCTGACCAACCACATCGCGCTCCCGGTTGTGAACGGCATGAAATCCGAAGGCGCAGAGTATCGCGGCATTCTGTACTGCGGCCTGATGATGACCGCAACCGGCCCCATGGTCCTGGAGTTCAACTGCCGCTTCGGTGACCCCGAAACCCAGGCAGTGCTCATGCGCCTCGACAGCGACCTGCTGGATGCGATTGAAGCCTCAATTGAAGGCCGCGTAAGTACCGGCGTGTTTCGCTGGTCGGCGGAAGCAAGCTGCTGCGTGGTGATGGCCTCCGGCGGATATCCAGGCAGCTATGTTTCCGGAAGGAAGATCACCGGACTCGAACGCGCGGCGGAACTCCCAGGCGTCAAGGTCTTTCACGCCGGGACCACCCAGCGCGATGGCGCATTCTTCACCAGCGGAGGACGCGTGCTGGGCGTGACCGCCCGCGCCCCGCAACTGCAAGACGCCATTGCCCGCGCCTACGAAGCCGCAGGTATGATTGATTTTCAAGACGTGCATTACCGTAAAGACATCGGGGGCAGGGCCAGGAAAAATTGAACCAGCCCGCAGAATAAAATTAAAACCACACCACGGAGGCACGGAGAAGGACAAAAACAGGTACTTTGGTATTCGGTAGTTGGTAGTTGGTAGTTGTGATTGATCCTTGCCGTTGGGGACCTGGCAAGACCCACAATTTCTCCGCAGTTACCGAATACCAAATACCATTTCTCGTTTTTCTCCGTGCCTCCGTGGTGTGTTCTTAATTTTACTTGGAAGACTTCCGCAGATAAAAGGTAACAATCCATGTCACAGAATCCGCAAGTCGCCATTGTCATGGGATCAGACTCTGATCTCGAAATCATGAATGAAGCTGCCAAGGCCCTGGAATCATTCGGTATCCCGTTTGAAATCGACGTTTCATCGGCCCACCGCTCACCGGCGCGTACCAGCGAATTTGCGCGGAACGCCGCTGGACGCGGCATCCGGGTAATCATCGCCGGGGCCGGGGGCGCGGCCCATCTGGCAGGCGTAATTGCCGCCGAAAGCACTCTTCCCGTGATCGGCGTTCCCATCCCCTCAGTACTGAACGGGCTGGATTCGCTGCTTTCCATCGTGCAGATGCCTGCAGGGATTCCCGTGGCCACCGTGGCCATCGGCAAAGCCGGCGCAACCAACGCCGGCATTTTGGCTGCCCAGATTCTAGCTTTAAACAACAACCAGCTAGCAGCGAAACTGAAAGGCTACAAGGAAAAGCTGGCAAAGAGCGTAGAGGAAAAGTCGAAGAAACTGAAGGAAGTGAGAGGGAAATAGAAAGATAGATTTGAAATTTAAGATTTAAAGTTTTAAATCTAGTACTGACTGTCCCAGCCATGAACTGTGTCGCTATCATTCCCGCCCGTCTGGCGTCCACGCGGTTGCCGCGCAAGGTGCTGCGTGAAATCGCCGGTAAATCCATGTTGGCCCGCGTTTATGAAGCGGCCCGCAACTCCCCGCTGCTGCACGACGTGATCATTGCCACCGATTCCAGCGAAGTGTTGCAGGTGGCCCGAGCGAACGGCTGGAACGCCCAGTTGACTTCGGCAGACCATCGTAGCGGCACCGACCGTGTTTACGAAGTCTCACGACGCGTGCCTGCCGATGTGTACGTCAACATCCAGGGGGATGAACCGCTGGCGCGCCCCGAACATCTGGAAGCCCTGCTGAAGCCCATGCGCCGGCCCGAGGTGATGGTTTCTTCCATTAAGACCCCCTGCCCGCCGCAGGATATCGACAATCCTAACGCGGTGAAAGTCGTCACGGACAAGAATGGCCGGGCCCTTTACTTTTCCCGCTCCACCATTCCCTTCAACCGTGACCGCATAACGGGCATTGAATATTGCAAGCATCTGGGTTTTTACGCCTATCGCAAGCCGGCCCTCGATCGCTTCTGCAATCTCCCGGAATCGCGCCTGGAAGCCGCCGAACGGCTGGAACAACTGCGCTTTCTCGAGGACGGAATCGATATTTACTTGGAAACCACGCCCTTCAACACCGTAGGCGTGGATACTGAAGACGACTTAAGGCGGGTGGAAGAGATGATCCTGGGGCTAGGCTGACCGGCAATATTAGTAATGTTGGCGAGGATGCGAGATCGTATTTCCGATCACCAGATCAACCGATCCGCGATGATTACTTAATCTCCCGGTCGCTGTACTAGGGCGCAAGGCTAGGGCGGTTTTCCCGGGCCCAGGCTTCGGCAGCGGCAATGCGTTTCGCGATCGCCGGATGCGAGTAGAAGAGCACCTCCACCAGGCGCGAGGGGCTGCGCTCGCCAAGGTTCTGGGCGTTCAGCTTTTCCATGGCCGTAACAAACGGCGTAATGCTGGAGATCGACTTCCAGCAGTAAAGGTCTGACTGGCGTTCGGCAAAACGCGAGAACGCGTGCAAAGCCGGCATGAGCAACATGGAAAGCAGACTGCTCACCAACACCAGGAGCGGCAGGTTGGCGAAGTCCGCCAGGTGTTCAAACATGTGCCGCTGGTGTACCGAATATTCGAGCACCCAGCTCGCCGTGTAGAAGCCAGCCAGCGTAACAATGGCTTCCACCACAATGCCTTTCATGATGTGGCCATGGACGTGATGGCCCATTTCATGGGCCATGACCGCTTCAATCTCATCGACGGTGTAATTCTGCAACAGCGTATCGGCCAGGATGATGCGGCGGGTGTTGCCCAGTCCGATCAGCGCTGCGTTGGCCTTCCTGGTCTTTTCCGAGAGGTTCCATTCATAGACACCCCGGATTCGCGTGCCGGCCCGTTCGCCCAGACGCATGAGCCTGACCTTCAGTTCCTCGTTCTGCAGAGGCGAGAACGTGTAGAAGAGGGGAAAGAGCGCTACCGGGGCAATCTGGGCGAAGAAGACAAAGAGGCCGGCAAAGATGACCCAGGCATAAATCCACCAACGCTCCGGCGAGGTCCGTATCAGGCCGTACACAATCTCTGAGAGCAGGGCGGCGATGATCAGGCCCAGCACCCAACCTTTGACTTCGTCTTTGATCCAGCCGGAGAGTCTCTGGTTCGAAAGCTGAAAGCGATGCTCTATGTGGAACCTGTACCAGTCAAGCCCGATGCTGAGGACCTTGCTGATGACGCTCAAGAACAGTACGTAGATGAATAGCCGCAAAGCGTAGCGGTCACCGGCCACGCGCTGGGCCAGAGCGTGGATCGAATTTGTCCAACCGGTGGCCAGAAGCAGGGCCAAAAAACCGAATTTCAGCGCCAGGTCACCCAGATCGAGCCACCGTTGCGTACCGTTGTACCGGCGAGCTTCCTCTGCGCTGGCCTGCGAATTCATGGCGGGCGTGTTCATGGGTTCGTGT